>Ga0114966_10001038_pt1 | contig 25994 bp, 61 predicted proteins | sample M_130207_XF_Meta_FD_87029 | JGI IMG/M metagenome (GOLD analysis project Ga0114966, IMG submission 87029) | Freshwater microbial communities from Lake Montjoie, Canada to study carbon cycling - M_130207_XF_MetaG | ecosystem: Environmental > Aquatic > Freshwater > Lake | place: Lake Montjoie... | reverse complement strand
TCGTTCCACACAACAGCCATTATCTTGATAAACTGACAACATGGATGAAGACTACGACATATCTGGACAATTTTCGTCACTGGGCGCTGCACTCAACCGGCTGCAGTCCCGACTAGCGAATCTGGAACTCAGACTATCAACCTTGGAACTTCAAGCAAAAAGTTACCCAACACAAATGCGAGCAGGTTCACTCGGTGATCTCCACGGAACAATCGACAACGTTTCAGAAAAGTGATTCGTTTTCGGGTTTGCCAACCAAACAAAAATCGTGGCAGTACTTGAATTCTTCGTTTTCTATACGAACAATTGTTCGCCAGTTCGGCCCCTTCGCCCAACCCAACACCAACTTGACAGCAGTAGCGCCTTTCAAATTGACTTCCAACCCACAGAAATAGCATGCGTGTAACGGAGGAAAATTCACGGGGCTTCGTTACCGAAGTAAGTTGCAGTCGCATCCTCAAACGCCATCAGGAAATCGCTGTCAGTTGCATCTGCGGCAGTCATAACAGCCAACAAAGCCTGCTTGACACCATCCTGAGTATCATCCTTGCTCTTGATAAACTCAATGAGTTTTGCTACGATAGCAAGATCATCCATTACATGAACCACCCAAACACGAAGACAGTCGCGAAACAAACAAGTGCGACGCAAAAACCGAATAATTTCACTTCTGAATGTTGTTTCATCACACGTACAAGTTAGGCATTACTCGCCGGGGAAACAACCGGAAAATCAAATTCCCCATAAAACGCTGTACCGTAACAATTGTTCTCGCCATTCATCTGCTCCACAGCCCCGTAACCTGCGTCAATCCACTGCTGCAACAAATGTGCTTTCAGTTCATGGGGATGACCCGGACATGACGGGATGTTGATCCACTCAAAAATTCTGAGTTTCGGTGCAACCGCCTTAGCGTTCTGAATAATCAGTTCAGGATCACGAACATGCTGCAACACATTGTAAATCCACACCTCATCAAACAAACCAACATGGATACCGGGGCCAATGTCTTCAGCGGCACCAACAATGTATTCGATTCCTGCTTCTTCATACCGTTGAGAAACCCAATACGGGTAGTTACATGGGTCTACAACAACCATGCGTCCTGCGTTGACCGATTTGAGCAGCATGCTGACTGGTCCGCCGCCGATGTCAAGGATGCTTTTGCCTTCTAGGTCGTAGGAAGGCCATTTTTCGCCGCGTGGTTTGTTGACGAGGCCCATCCGGTATGCGTAGGAGATTTGTTTGCATTCTTCCCCGAAGGTGTCGATGCAGTTCCCCCACCAGTCGGATTCCCATTCTTGGTGTTCGTTCCAGTCCATGCCGATGATGCTAGCAGATGGGAGTAACACGGTTTGTTACTTTTGTGTGAGTCGCTGGATGGCGTATTGCTCGTTGTGGGCGATACCGATGTGGTGGTTGTGCTTGTCTCGGAGGATGTAGTGCCCCCGGTAGCGGCCTGTTTTGGTTCGTGCCTTGGTGTAGGAGCCGACGTTGGTTCCGTCACGGAGAAGGTTTTGTGTGGTGAGGTGCTGGATGATGGTTCCGATGCTCATACCTTCACTCTATCGGTTACTACCAATAATCACAACCTCTTGGGTGAAAAAATCTAAGAAACCTCACCACGGCGGTCAACGACCCGCGAAGAATTCACCCACGCCTCACGCAACTTCTCCCCATCCCCAGTCGTAACCTCACCGCCAGTCAAAAACATGTCAGCCCCGGAAGCAACAATCAGCGTGTCAACAACCTCAATCAACCTCGTAGAAATCTTCCGACGACGCCAATTCTCATCAACCGTCACCTGTTGCATCACACCAGTCGGAGACACCCACGACAACGACCCCACCTTCGATAGCCCGTCAACACCAGCATCTTTGGCTTGCTCATACGACAACACGGTTCCCTCGGGGAACTTGCCGTCAGCGAAAGCAGAAATTGCGCTCTTGGGCACAAGACCATGAGAGATTTTGGCGAACACATAGTACATTTCCGGGGCTTCCGGGAGGACGTGTGAGATCACTCTGAAGAGTCCGTTGTTCTCAACGGTTTCCGTGACAAGCGTGGGATCGTCAGGGCGGACGGGTGTTTCCAGTAGAGATGGGTGAGGGTGAGCATCTGAGGTGAACCGGGCAACATCGTGCCAAGTTTCTGTCAGACGCAGGCCCCGCCAGAACCATACGGTGTCGAAAGTTGTCATAGTGTGAGTGTACTTCTTTGGGGCTGGATATTGCAAGTTTTTTTTCTGCTCACAGGTTGTGGTTGACGCTTGTAGACCATAACCTGATCTTCGTGGGAGAGAACTCGGAAGGAGGTGACAACATGGATTGCAATGGAGATTGCGACGGCGGTTGCTGGAACGCAACCTGTTACGAGATCGAAGATTCTCAGGCTTCAGATCTTTGGGCAGAGCGTCAAGTAGCCCGTCATTTTGAGGATTCTCGTTGGATGGATCCCGCTTGACCGGAACGCACAACCGAATCGGATTCGGAGCGGCGGCTCGGCAACAGAAACGCAAAACCCCCCGGCACGCAACCGGGGGGTTTCTTCGGTTCTCGGCATCAGGGCTTTCAGTCTACACCATATGCACCCGTGTAAGAGAAAGTTACAGTTGCCCGAACATCATCCCAACCATTGGGGTAAGCCAGAATGTTCGTGTCATCACCGTCATGGTATTGTACCCACACAACAAGGTACTCATCGGTGTCCATCTGTGCAACATCAGCAGTGTAGTTAGTAGGTCCGTTGCAAGTCCACTCAGCGCTTTCCTGCGGGGCCACAACGTTGCTCAGGAACTTGGTCTCCTCACAAATTATTGTTGGCTTGTCATCTACACCACCCGGAAAAAAGTTGACGATATCCTCGTTCCATTCTTCTCCCGGATCAAATCCAACAGACTGCTTGCCTTTTTGTACGTACAGTTTATATTCCAGCCCGTCACCCTGCGAACCTAAACCGGCTTGGTTGATCGTGAAACTGACAGCAGTGACCTTCACCCGGCTAGGGAATGAAAGCACCACGTACGGGTCCGTAGCCCCGGATGCGGTGATCATCATGTCACTGAGAACCAGTGAACCATTAGCGATAACACCTGACATAAAAACCCCCTGAAGATCAGATCTTAGTTTATCATTCCAACATAAACATTTTTTCACAGATGCTATGAATTTTCGGGTCCAGCGAGTCCCGCCTAAAAACCTCGTTATCTAACTCTCCGGAAACAAGCATCCCCATCAACATGACAACAACATCAGGTCGTTGTTCACGAAGAAGGTTCATGTACACGTCCCCATAAATGACATCTTCCGCATCCCGTGCGGCTCGTTCTTCATGCACAGCAAACAGGAAGTTGTCGTATGGAGACATTTTTACCCCTGAAGATTACGCCAAACTGAAGGTGAATGGTTTCCTTCAATGGCTTGCTTTTGCTCAATGTTCTCATAAACACGAAGCATGCTGACGCAAGGATCGCCACCTTCTTCAAATTCTTGTTCTTCGTCGGGGCTGAGAGGCTCGCCGTCGTGGGTTATGCAGCATATTGGGCCGCAGAATCCGTATTCGATGCCGATTTTCATCCAGTGGTCGAATGTCATGGGTAGTGATTCGTTTTTGAAGGTTTCCACGAATGGCAGGATATCAGGTTTGATCACTATTTGCCACATCCTGCGCATGGAGGTCTGTGTCCGAAGCCCCGTTTCATGATGCCTTTGACGGCGTGAATGATTGGCTTGGGTTTCTTGTCGGTGTTTTTGTTATTGTCCATAACTGTATTGTAGTGCCCCCCGTAGGAATCGAACCCACATTCACCGGGTAGAAACCGGTTTCTCTTTCCGTTGAGATAGAAGGGCGAGATAGGCAGCACCCCCCCACTTGAGGGAGAGAGGGGGTGTGGGGAGTGCTGCGATTTGGTTCGACGCTTAGCGCGTGAAGAACTTGTAAGCGAAGATGGTTGCCGATGAGGACAGCATGGCTCCTACGGTAATGAGGGTGATGATTTCGGTTCCCTTCATGGTATTCCTCCTTTCCTTCCATCACTCTAATGGTTACTAGCGGTAATCACAACCCTGCGGCAAGGATTTGTTACGAATCAAACAGAACATCCCAACATTCCTTGTGAGTGCCGCTGACAAGGAGTTCGCGCTCATCCGATGACATGGACGGGAACGCATCCTGCACGTAGGCCCCGCCCGCCCAAAGGACGTAGGAGTCCTTGGCGACGGTGATTCGGGCTGCTTGTCCGCAGACAAGGCAGGGTTCGCATTCTACGAGAACGATATTCGGCATGGCTGTTTCTCTTTTTGGTGGTCGGGGCTGGCGGCTTGTTTGGCTGACGGGTTGTTTGGACGGGTTCTGTTGCCACGCTCCCGTAAGCGCCGATTCTCAATCGGTTATGGAGCCGGTTAGAGCCAATCTACGAGATCGCCGTCTGCGATTTCTGAGTAGTCAAGCCCGTTTGCCTCCGCGATGGCGTTCCAAACGTCATCTTCGGATACCGGCTGATCCCAATCTACGAGATCATGCCAATTCTGGGTAGGTGTCATGTTGCACCCCCTTCCCTCTCTCTAGTGGTTCTACTATCACTCTAGGGTTTACTATGAAGAACAACAACGTCTTGATGGAGATTGTTGAGGAAGATTTTGTGGGCGGAAACGTCGTGGGGACAGCCCCGGAGCGGAGGAAGCGGAGCGTTGAGAGATAACTACGGGGCCTTCGCCCGCTCGGGCTGGTGCGCGAAAATCTCCCGGCCGTTTAGACCGGGAGATTTTGTCCCCCTACTGTGGGGGTGGGTTCCCCCCGGCTTTCACCGGGGGGATTGTGCCCTCCTATCGAACATTGCTACCACCTTCTCCCCCTCTAGGTTGTGACCCGTTTTCCGGGCTTTCCTTCTACTATCACTCTAATCTTTACTATTGACAATGCCAACGTCGGCACCAAGAAACTTATCCACAGATTTATCCACAAGTTATCCACAGATGTCACATCTCGGACTTATACACAGGGTTTATCCACAGGCTGTGGAAAAGTTGTGGATAACATTTTCCACAAGTTATGCACAGGCTGGGGAAAAACTGGGGATAAGATTTTCGGAAGATTTATGCTCACGACGTTTCGATTGCCCGTAATAAAGACTAGATTGACCATATGAGCGAAAAGAACACAACACAGGCATTCGGACAAGCAGTCGTACTTCTTGCCGCTGCACGCGGCCTAAGCCGTAAGGCGTGGTCAGAACGTGCGGGTATCTCCTACCCGTTCGCAGCGGAGATTGAGCACGGCCACAAGGCAGCGTCGTGGAACACGCTCATCGACATATGTAAGGCGCTGGAAGTGTCCCCGGCGCGACTCATGGTGATGATCGAAGAAATCGACGCCGGAACGGACGTAACAATCCCGGCGAGAATGGTCACCGAGTGAGAGTGAATGCTCACCAAATGTAGTAATCCACAAAAATCGGTAAACAATCCAACGGGGCTGGCCGCTAGCGAGAAGAGGGCAGAAGCCCCGGCCGGGAAACCGGAAACGCAAAATCAGATATCAAAAATGATGTCAAAACGATATACGGTGGCGGAAAGCAAACAACTTCACCACAAAAGCAACAGATTTAGTCTTCCCATTGGTCGCGCATCCTCTGCACCACTTCTTCAGGGGCACCATGAACATTCTGATAGTTCCCCGTTGCAACAACAATCTCAACGTCACAGCCCCGCCGCTTGGCGATCTTTACGTATGGCAGAAACTCTTTGCGTCGGGTAAACGTATTTGACACAACGACTGTTTCGACACCGTCGTTGAGAGCGCCAATGACGGCCTGTCGGCATTTACTGTGGGCGTAGTGGAGTCTGCTGGCATCGAAATCGTAGTTGCCGTCGGCGTCTACCATCCATTGGTCTGCTTCGTAGTAGTGCAGCGGGGCTAGTTGTTGGGCGAGTGTGGTTTTGCCGCTGCCGGGGATGCCTCTGATGATGATGAGTTTTTGGATGGAAGCCTTCATGCAGGTCATTATATCTGTTGCGAGGTGTAATTACAACGTGTTGATGCCTGTGAGTTAGCCCCGTCTCAGAGATCTGTGAGACGGATGGGCGGGGCCTGCGGGCCGCTGGGGATAGCGAAAGCCCCCGGCGAGGGGGACCGGGGGCTTTGCTGGGGGAGATTGTGGAGGTTCTGTTGCCACGGCCCTCCAGCCGCCGATTCCGAGTCGGTTTGTCGCCGTGTCAGGCGTTCGCCGGAGCGAACGGCCCGAGGCCGTAGGCCAGCATCACGACTGCTGCGCCCTGATGGGCGGAGCAGAGTGTCTGACCGACGAAATCACGACGGGCGATCTCGCCCTCGCAGTAGAGGTACGGGTCGCCGTGTGCGTCACAGGTGTCCATGTTGTCACCCCCTTTCTCTCCCTCGTAGTTGCTCATAACACCATCGTATGCTTTACTACTGGCAATACCAACCTGCGGGCAGAAACTTTCCCGGAAACTTATCCCCAGCCTGTGGATAACTTCACCCTCAATGCCCACACCCCTGTGGACAACGGCCACGGGGGTGGGGCCTCCGAGTGTTACACCACCGACAGCCCCTAACCGCAAGCAGGCAGAAACGAAGCCTTCATCCGTCGCCAAGTTCCGACCCAACTTTGCTGGCGGCAGCCCCGGCTCCGGCGATCACTAGCGGGGCCGACGGGTTGCTGTGTTCGGCAAGTAGAACGGGGCCTCCGGGGAAACGATCGAAACCCGACTGGTTAGGTCGGGTTTCGATCTTCGGTTTGGGTGCGATCAGTCTGGTCGCGGGATGCCGAACGGTGGGCACCAATCTTCCCGCGAGGGGAGCAGGTGATCCATTTCTTCGCAGGTCCGTGAGCAGTATTCGCTGCCCGTAGGCTTGTCGCAGTTTCGACAAGTGTTCATATTAGCCTCCACATTCTTCGCAGGTGAGATCGTGCTCGGGTGCGATTCCGGTGCGCTGCCACGCGATCAATGCTTCGACCGCTTCCGGCCCGTTATCGCTGTCGAACTGCGCCCACGTCGTGCGGTAGCCTTTCACGATCAGTGCATCGCAGGTGGGGCAGTAGGTGCTGGGAACCTTGCAAGTTGTCATACCCTCAATGTATGGGTTACTAGCCTCAATACCAACCTGTTCAGCAGAAATATTCTGATCGTTCTGATCGTCATGATCGGGTTCTGTAGTCGCCTGCAACACATAAAGACACAGATCATCCTGATCGTCGTGATCGTCAGCCTCAGGGCATTACAGACACCTATCCGACCGATCAGCCAGATCATCATGATCGGCCGATCACGTAGATCATCACGATCAGCCCACACAAACTCACGATCAGAAAGATCGGATCATGAGGTTGTGACTGTCAGCAGTAACCGATAGATTGGTGATATGACAAGCAACCTCGCACCCGGTACGACTGATCGCAACCTGCCCGGATTCCTGCCCGGACCTGAACCCGTTGAGGAAGATCACACGCACCCGGTAGATGAATGGACCTGCACAACGTGCGCTACGCCTATCGGCTGGAGCCTTTCGCATCACGGAGACGTTCTGACTTGGTTCGACGTGTGGGCTGTGGACGGTACTGACGTGCTGTTGTGCGAAGTGTGCTTCGACTACGACCCACGACCGTAGGAGGCCGACGGCCCCGAGAGCCATTCTTCTGACTGGAAACCTCAGAGCAGGAAAGCCCCGGCCGACCGATTGTGACGGCGGGTGGGGCGGGGCCAACGGGTTGGTTGTGGTGGTACATGGAACGGGGCCTCCGGAGGGTGGTGGTGAGGGTTGTCTGTAATGTATTACGGTGGCGGAAAGCGACTCCCGATAAATAAAATTTGCTCTAGGGGAAAAGCAAAGCCCCCAGCCCGTGTGGGCTGGGGGTTTTGGGGACTCAGTCCCAGAGCAGAAGGTCCGCTCCGGGTTCTGGACCACGGTTCCACGCTTCCACCGGAAGGTGGTTGACCTCCGGGCAGTCGTCGTGGTGGTCCTCGGCGCGGGCGTCGCGACCGCAGGACTCGCAGTAGGAAATGTTCATCGTATCACCTCCGTTCTCTCCCATACCATCACGCTATCGGTTACTACGCACAATCACAACCTGTGGGCAGAATAAAAAGTTAGCGGATACGCTAACAACCCAAGCCAGCGGCGGGGCCTCCGGGCGGTGTGTTACGTAAGTGATACCAAGACGCTTCCTTAGTATCACTTAGGCACATAAGTGATACCAAGGCTGGTGATGCCTTGCTGATGCCGGGGGCCAGCCCCGTTCGCGGAGCACAGGGATTTGAGCAACGGGGCCTCGGGTGTGTTGGGGCGCGAAAGAACCCCCCCAGCGTGTGCCGGGGGGGTTCTTGTCGGCGGGTGTCAGCCTTCGTTCGCTGCCACCCAGCCCTGCTGTGCCCGCAACCAAGCGTGCTTGGAATCCGGGTCGGCGTGGTTGATCACGCAGCCGAGGATGCGTCCGTGCAGGTCGCGTCCGCACCAGTCGCAGGCGCTGATCACGTAAGTGTCAAGTTCGTCGTTCATTTTCACCTCCTTCTCTCCCATACCATCACGCTATCGGTTACAACGGGCAATACCAACGTGCTGGGAGAAATACTTTCGGTTTCCGCAGAACCAGCGCATCATGGCTGGGGTGGCCCCGCCCACGTTTTCTGCTGGCTTCGTGGGCGGGGCTGTCCCGTTCGGGTGCGCGAAAGAACCCCCAGCGGAGGGTGCTGGGGGTTCTCCGTGCGCTCAGTTCCAGAGAGCGGAATCTTCCTCGTCCTCGTCCTCGTCCTCAGCCACCGCCGCTTGCCATCCCTCATCCCAAGCCTCATAGGCAATCTCATTGGTGTACGCACAGTAAGGGTTGCCGATGTAGCCTCGGGTGTAGTCGCCCTTTCCTCTTATGAATGCGCGTCGCTTGGTTTCCCAGTTGGCCTTGACCTCTACAAGTCGGGGATCGGCGGCAAGTGCAGCCGGGTACTGGTCAGCAATGTCGAAGAACCACTTGAGGGAGTACCCAGTCCCGCCCCGCTCTCGGTTGGCCCGGTCGATGCACCATGCGTCGGAGAACGCCCGGTTTCTGGACTGCGTGTCGTTGGATTCTATTGCTTGCATGACTTGGTGGATTAGTTGGGTGATGTGTTGTGCTTGTTTGCTGTTTTTTCTCATCGTTATGTATGAGGGTTGTTCGATCTCGGGATGTCAAGTCCGTCATCGGACTGTAACAAGTGGTGCTTGTTTCGATTTGACGGAACTCATCCCTCCGGTCGGCAGGGACAACCATCGGTCGGCATGTCGCATTCGTCGCACCAGTCGTTTCCTTCCATAAGATCATCGTATGCTTTACTACTGGCAATACCAACCTGCTTGGCAAGAATCTTTCTCGCAGAAAGTTTCCCACCTAGGTTGTTGCAGTTCACGATAACCAGTAGATTGAGAGTATGACCACTACCACGATTGGTTACACCTGCGAGAACTGCGACGCCGTGATCTTCGGCGTCCTGCCCGCAGACGTACCCCACGCAGGCATGTACTACCACGCAGTCTGCGACAACTGCCACGACGAACTCTACCCCATCGCCGACGACGACGACGACGACACCTACGACGACGGATGCCCCCTCTGCGGACGCAAAGGGTTCTGCTACGGGTACTGCACCTGATGGACATTCACCTCGGACCCGAATACCTCTACGAAATCGTTGAGGACACCAACTCCCCAGCGGCAGAGTACATCCGCACCGCCAGCCCCGAACTACTTGTAGAAATCAGCGAACTCGCCTACTTCGATGACAAGGTGTGGGATGCCATCCAAGAAGCGATCATCTCAGCCGCCCTATACGTCAAGGACAACGGGGCCACCGGGGGGCCGTGATGACCGGAAGCCCCGGCACACAACAACACAAACAAAGGCAGGGCCACAAACCCTGTCTTTTCACTTTATACGGTGGCGGAAGACTTACCGAACTGCCATCACCCCGTACTCATCATCCTCAACGGTCCATACGACACGACGAACCTGTGCTGCACGCAACAATTTTTCACATCCGGCACACGGGCGGGCCATACCCAACGTATTGCGACGAGTCACCCGAGCCACATACAGGGTGGCCCCGCATGCATCGACACCACGTAACGCTGAAGCCTCAGCATGAACAGAACAGGAACGTAAAGGTATGCCCGGAAGTGACGGGTTGTTCTTCGATATGTTATGACCCGTTGAGACAATACGACCACCCTTGACGAGAGCGGCTCCTACTTTCCACCGGGGGTGTAAAGATTTGCGTGCCTGTGCTTCGGCTAGTTTGAGGTTGCGTTCGTGTCGTGCTGACATATCGGGGCTTTCGTGTTGGTGAGCATTTTAGCCACATGCTCAGGTGTTGTGGGTCGGGAGGGAATCGAACCCTCAGTCTCGCAGGTAAACACAGTTCACGCTAGGAAACGCCGAGTGTGCCCATCCTAATCCTGCGACTAACGCCGTGCCCGCTCCGCCCCTTGTTGGATGATGAGCCTTTTAGCCCCGTGCTCAGGGGAAGCCGCTTTCATATGAGTGATGGCTATAGCGGCCATCAAGTTCACCCAGAGGTTGCCGTTGCTTTCCACTACTGACCCCTGCAACTAGGGACAGTAGTGCCTATTGTTACGCAACGGGATGCGCCGTCGAAAGTCTCGCCGGTAAACCCCACGTTTAGGCTGTGGGGAGCCTCACCTCAGGGGAGAACCGCCGTGAAGCGGTCACCCCCAAGACGACTGCCGCAGGTGTCGCACGGCGACCAATGGAAGCCGTCGTGTTCGCCTACGATGACGAAGGGGTAATCGTTGAGTCCTGCAAGTACTTCTGCCTCACGCTCAGGGGAGTCGATTCCCGTAAGGTCGTTGTTGGCGTGAAGCATAGCGCAGTCCACGCAGATTTTCATGTTGTGTGTCGCCTCCATGACTCCAATGTAGTCGTTACTATCGGTAATGCCAACCTCGGCACGAAGAAAGATTTTCGGATTCTGAGGTTGGTGTTCTTGCTAGTAAGACATAGAGTGAACCTATGAGCGACACAATGAAATGCCAGATGGAAGTAGGCGGCAACCTCCGCACCGGAACAGTCATTGAGTGCGGAATGGATACCGACCTCATCCACCCCGAGTACCACATCCCAGTATGCTGGGACCATCATCCCGACCCCACATACGTGGATGAGGAGTGAACCATGACCAACGACAGCCCCGACCGCATTTCAGTCAACTGGCCCTGTGATGCGTGCGATATCATCACTACGGGTGGCTACTTCCTCTCCACCTACAAGACTGAGCGAGGCACCACTCCATATGTTTGCAAACCGTGCCACGATGACCACTACGCCGCCCGCGACGGGGCCGACCCGAGCGGGTGACCGGGGAAAGCCCCGCTGCAAATGAGAACACCCTCCCTGACCAGTGCGGTTCGGGAGGGTGTTTCACTATTGACGGTGGCGGAAGACCTGTCGCATCAGTCCACTAGGACCGTGACGTTGGTGTTCGACGGCATGTACATCGTGCCATGCTCAGTATCGACCTTGACTGCACTGGTCAGCCCGCCGTGAACGGGCATCGGCTCGCACTCGGTGACCTTGTAGACCGCTGAGAGTCCACCGGACTCACCAACGAGTACGCAGGTGTTGTCTAGTCCTGCTGCGCGGATCTGAAGGGTGTTGTAATCATGTGTCTGCATTAGACGTTTGCCTTTCGGGTGATGAGGTCGCGGATGTCGCCCAGTTGTTCTGCCCAGCCGACAGCCCCGCTGCGGATGAGGAACTCAATGACAGCCTCTAGGGTGTCATATGCCTGTGCGTAGTCGGACTCGCTGACAGGGATCGCATTGCCTGCGTGGGTGCCACGGTTGGTAGCCATTGCGAAAGCCGCTGTTGCACGATCTGAGTCGCTCAGGTCTAGCAGATCATTGTAGTCGTCTGCGTTGAATGTGTCGGTGTCCACAAGGACGAGGTCGGTGGCATCACCGAAGTTGCCGTCTTGTGCGAAGTAGGTGTAGTTGATTTGGGAACTTCCTTCGTTAGTAGCCATGCTTCCATCCTAGGGTTTATTAGGGACAGTTGCAACCTGTCAGACAATTTCTTCCAACTCGGTAAGGAACAGTTCCCCATCCACCCAATCCCAGATGAATCCATCCTGAGTGAACGAGTTGAGCATGTACAGCAGCGAATCTGCCGACTCGTAGAAAGCATCCCACAGTTCCGGCTGACCGTTCTCAGCAAGGTCACGCCAGTAGGTAGGGCAATCCTTGTTGCTGACAGGGAGAGCGAGGTTGGTGAGGATACGTTCCAGAACGTCAGGAGCGTAAATGCCATGATGGCCTTCGATGTAGCAGCCGAGCATGACTGGCTGTCCGTTGACAAGGATAGTGGTGGATTCGCTCATAACTTCATCGTATGCCTTATTCGGCGCAACAACAACCTGTGGTCACAAAGTTTCCGAAGATTCCTGCGCCCCTACCCGGAGGCCCCGCTCCCGGTTTTCCCGCATGCGTTTCACCGTGTCAATCTGTGTGTCAGTCAACGTCCGATTCTTCTCATAATAGATCAGCACTTTGCGAGCGTAGTCGCTCCACCTCTGTTGCTTGCACCATTCAACGATCTCAAGTACCTCAAAGTTCATGTCAGTAGGATACCGGGGCTTTCTGCGGGTTGCAACTAGACAATGAAAAAACCCCCACCCGATTCGGGTAGGGGTTTAGTTGCTGCACTTTCTGTTGCCACGCTGCAGCCCGCGCCGACTCTGAGTCGATGTTGGTTCACGTCACGGGTGAGGTCCGGTGAAGTTCTCACCGAACGACCGCCAGCCCCAAGTGCGGAAGCACTTGACGCATGCCTCCCGGTCGAAGCCGTCCCAAGCGAATACCTCGCTACGGTCCTGCTCCTTAGCGCACTTGGCGCAAGTGAAATGATCGTCTGCCATGATGACACCCCCTTTCTCTCCCTCGTAAGTGGTCATAACATCATCGTATGCCTTACTATGAACAACCACAACCTCGGATACGAAAAAACCCCACAGCCATGAGGGAGAGAGGGAAAGGCTGCAGGGTTTTCTCGCTTGCAGGGGAGCAGGGGATGGAGGCCCCGTCTACAACCCTAACACTTGCAATGAGTATGACATGAACCGCACTCACCACAATGATCATCAGCACCAAGCACATACGGCTCAGCACACTCATCGCACTCACCCATCGCCACAGACCCGCCGACGGGGCTGATAGCAATGTCCATCAGCACTTTCGTCAACACAGTCTGCTGCTCCTTGTAACGAATGAAAGAAGAACGGAGATCAAGTAACACATCAACTATCTTGGTCGATGCGGTAATCGACGTACCCTTTATGTCATCTATGGAAGTATGGACAAGAGCAAAGAACTCTTCGTCATTTCCCGCAGGGTGCTGCTCCCAGTAGTCGGCTGGAGTGATGATGACTTCGCCGTTTTCGTCAGACAGAATGTAGTCGCCGTTTTCGGCAAGCCCCGTAAACCGTGGGACGCATTGGATGAGGATTTCTTGCACAGTTTTCATGTCTCTCCTACTGCCATGCTACATAGTTGCGGCAGGCTTTGCGTGATGCTTCCTTGCGTCGGTCGGTGAATGTTGCAGCGCGTGGGGGGCGCTGCCCGTTGGCGACCGCAAAGAGGTAGTTTTGGTGTTCCACCTCTTTGCGTGCCTTGTCGTAGTTGTTCGGCTTTTTCTTCATACAACCAGTTTACCGGTTATTGCTGGCAGTAACAACGTAGGTTCCGATTTTCTTTGCCTCACACTTGTCTCGGATGAACCGGACGAATGCATTACCAACGCTTTCCTCGTTGACGTATGCCATGAACACGGCCATTGCGTCAGAGAAGTAGACGTTCTCGTACAGGTACGTGCCACCGGTAGTGAAGGTGGCAGTCACGTCACCCTTCTGACCGTAGTAGTCGTCAGCCTCGTATGAGAACGAGACAAGGCAGCGAGAGGTGTTTGTGGTGAACCCGAAGTTTGCTTTGTGGATTGCGTCGTTGTCCATGAATCAACTCTAGTGGTTACCGTGAATAACCACAACCTCTAGAATCAAGAAATCTTTTTTCTCCCCTAGGTAGGCATCATCAGTAATAAGCCATACATTGAGGGTATGAACACAACCCACGACATCGTCACCTCCACCCACCTCACCGTGGACACATGGAACTTCATCTGGCATGGAAGCCACACCATCAACATATTCCGATGGGGCACCGAAGTAGACTGCTTCTCCTACTACGACAAGAACGGCAACCCGCCCGACCTCGCCAAAGTCAAGGAACTGGTCACCGAATACCTCAACGAAGATTCAGGCTGGTAACCAACGTGTGACGGTCAGTCAAACTCGCAAATCTGACCGTCACACGAACCAAAGTTCCGGCAGAACCGCTCATAGTTTGAGCACTCATCGACAGTCCCGTCACGGTTGACTACGATGCCTCGCTCCGAAACTTCGACGGGGCTGCTGGTGGTACGACGGCCACGCCGCTTCCCCACCTTGTAGGCGATAGCAATGGATATGAGTCCCATGCTACACCTCGGTGGCGGAAAGCAGATCGTAGGCGGCATCCTCAGCGATGGTCAGAGCGTCAAGCGCTGCACGCGGGTCATCGTAGGCGGCGATTGCGTAAGCCTGCTCAGCGGCCAACATGCTGTAGTGGAACGCTGTGTGGGCTGCGTCGCTGTTGTTGAACGATGGGGTCATCGCCCCGCTCGCTTTGGTTCCGGTCGTGGTGTCCACTTTGCTGCACGCTCCTTTGCTTGTGTGAACTCTCGGTTGATGAGGTCACGGAGGTCGATGCATTGCAGATGCAGGCTGTCAATGGGTTCGTTGAGAAGATTCATGCTGCGGCCTTCATTGCTTTCAGGAGGAACACCAGTTCGTCGTAAGTGAAGAACTCGGCGACTTCGTGGTCCCCGGTCACATCTTCCTTGTCGGAGAAGGCGATTTCAATGCCGTCATCCCAGATGTGGATGTACAGTTCTTTGTCGTCTCGGTCGATGACGACGAGTCCTTCTCCTCTGTGGGGGATTTCACAGAATCCGTCCACGGGGAGTTTGTGGGTTCGGTAGTTGTCCATGATTCCAATCTAGGTCTTACTGGCAGCAATGCCAACGTGTTGATGAAAAAACTTCAGGGGTTTGTGTACGCAGGATGAGCAGCACGACAACGCTCCAAAATGCGTGTCTGCCGCTCAGCAAAATCCTCGTACTCGTCCTCGGTCAAGGATTCCAACTGTTCATCAGTCGGATCGCCCTCAACCCACAACTGCCACGGGGCTACCGACGGCACGATCCGAAGATGGTCAGTCATTGGTTAACCTCTTGACCAATCGTACGTCACGAACTCACAGTCTGAGAGTTCCGGCCACACTTCCTTCACTGCGGATATCCACAGGTTGGATTCCTTCATATTGGCGAACCCCCAACCCAAGTCGTAATCGACATGGATGAACAGGTCGGGGGCAGCAAGAAACCCACTCGGAATGAGGATCCGCACACGCACGGGGGCCTTCACGACATCTCCTCGTCGGGGGTGTTGTCCATTCCCCGGGTGATGATGTCACGGATGTCGCCCAGTTGTTCTGCCCAGCCGGGGAACCCGTGAGAGGTGAGGTGCAGGATGACCGCCTCCAGCGTGTCGATTGCGATATCACGCTCGTCGTTGCTGATAGCGATGGCGTTGCCGTGGTGACGGTTGCGTTCGCTGGCAAGCAGTTCAGCCTCCACTGCGCGGTAGTGGTCGCTGCGGCGGTCAATGTCCTCAAAGTCGTCTGCCGTGAAAGTGTCGGATTCCACAAGGAGCAGGTCTGCTGCGTCCCCGTAGTTGCCGTCGGCTGCGAAGTAGGTGTAGTTGTTCATAAGTCCAATCTAGTTGTTATCATCAAGAACCACAACCTATTGACGGATATTTATCGGAATATTCCGTACGCACGACGCACGGGGAGCCAAGCCCCGTCAATTGGCAAATACAGTTCCTCAATCTCAGCGAAATCGAAAAACGTTGCACTATGGAAATCGACCCATCCCATGTCGTTCGACCAGAAATCAAACTCCGAGTCATCACCGATGCGAATATGCCGCAACCGGATGACACACCAGCGATCCATGTTCTCCATGATCTGATCGGTAATCACTTTGCTACCTGCATGTTGTAGACAGCAGCAGACTTACGGATAACCATGATGTCCTGCAACGCAATGACAGCGTTCAGCAGACCGATTGTGATGCTGTAGTTTCCACCATCCATCACACCCTCATCATTGTGAGTACCGACGATGATCACATCGCCAGCGATCAGGCGACCCGTTAGGGCTGTGGCAAAGGGGTTGATAGGGAGGTTGAGAAGGTGTCCCTCATCGTTGACGTACATGATGCACTTGTAGTCAGGCATGTTCACGCAGTCCAACGGGCCGTTCACGGTGTCACGGATGGTGCCGAGGAAGGTGTTCTCGTTGCTGCGGGCAACCTCAGCGTGGTTGCTGCTGGTGATGCGGATGTATCGAAAGTCGTTCATAAGACCAATCTAGTTGTTATTGGGAACAATCCCAACATGGCGGTAAAGAAATTTCAGAAACTTGGACGGGGGATACCCTCAGGCTTCACCCAGTCCTCATCCTCCAACGATGTTTCACCGCAGTCCTCACAGAATGCCTGCTGAAACGTGCGGATATCCGTCGGGTCGTTAGCCCCGACCCAAGCGTCAAAGAACACGGTGTCGCTACCGCATTCAGAACATAGCCAACGGCTCATCGCGTGCCATCCGTGGGTTGGTAGGCCAAGTCTTGTATGGCTTGGAAGTCGGGGGTGTCAGCGTTCCACGGAATGAACGCCAAGTTGCAGGGGACATACTTGTCTCCCTGTAGGTAGCCGATGAGTAGACCGCCCGGACTGGCGACGTAGAACCATTCGCACCACGATTTGTCATCGTCGGTTGCGTGAATCCACCAGTCGGTATCTTCAGGGTTGGCGATTCCGTAGCCGGGGACCAGTTCTGCGCTTGTCACCCATTCAGGGTTATCGTCGGCAAGGTAGCCGATGCTGCTCCACGCATTGTTGTCGTAAACAAGTGTCTGTACGGCTTTGTCCAGCCCATCGCGTTGCACGATGTTCCAGATGTTCTTGCCGACCCCCATCGGGTAGCCATCCCAATGGACGTAACGACCTTTCCAGCCGTCACCCTCAGGAATCGCTACGATGCTGCGCGTTCCCATCAGCACACCTCCACATACTGCATGGTGGTGGCGAGCAGGTGGTTGTAGTCGCCGCTCATGGCCTCTGCCATGTAGGCGTCGATGTCTCCCTTGGAAACGCCGCCTCTCTGCATGGCGCGCTTGACTGCTCCGAGAACGGCGAAAGCGTTGCCGTCCTCTCCGATGAGGGTGACGGTGATGTTCGGAAACTTCGTGTTGTTGGTCATAACTCCAATCTAGGCATTACTGTGGGCAATGCCAACCTCAGGAAAATATTTCTCACAGGTTGTTGTTGTCTCTAGTAAGAACTACGATGGATTCATGTTCAGCGATATCACAATCCACCTGTCCACCGAAGGCATCTTCCGTGTCGCCATGTACGTCATGGGAATCGCCCACGCAGTGATCTACTACTCCCTCAAGCGAACCAACAAGTAACACCGGCAGTACGAGGTCTGACCGCAAAAAAAAATCTCGTCTAGAGGTTGTGAACCATCACAATAACCTTTAGCGTGAATCACATACCCCCCTACAGCAAGAAAGAACAAACATGAACGTCGTGGATACGCCGTCACCAAAGAAAGACCGATTCGTTCTCCGACCAGATGGAACCATCGACTTCGATGCCTACATCGGGCTAGACGCATCATTCCCCGTTGGCAAGATCAACGTCACCGTCAGAATCGTTGGTGCCCGCACCCGATACGGTCACCTTGATCTCAACATCACCCCTGTCACCGGGACTGGAACACGATGGATCGAATACAAGAACCTCATCATTCATGAGGATCCGTTCCTCATCAAGAGTCGTGTTTCCGTGTTTGAGTCAAATGAGACGGTGGCGGAAACCTCCCGGTACACCTATCCGTCCTATGCCCTTCCGGGGCTGAAAGTGAGTGAACTTCTGTGAAAGAGAAGCAGCGTCGTTACCGCATTGTGCTGGAGGAGCCACCTTCCCTTGCCGCTAAGGCTAAGGTCAAGAAGGCCCCGCAGCGCAGTCTTCTGCGTCAGTTCATTGACCGTGTTGACAGCGAGTATCCCGACAAGTGGGTTGTTGCTGAGCGGTCTGTCAAGACTGCGTCAATGTTTTACTACATTCGGAAGCATAACTACCCTCACATGGAAGTTGTGACCCGACGCAATCCGGACAAGACGTTCGGTGTGTGGGTGCGGATGGTTTCCGCAAAGAAGGTTTCGGTCTGATTTGGGTGGGGTTGTCTTGATGGCAACCCCACCCTTTTTTGTACCGACGTTGGTTTCGGCTGCAATAAGCCGTAGCATGGACTTATCACCAACTACTACTAAGGAGTGATTCATGCCGAACTGGTGTGAGAACCGACTTACCATCACCGGCCCTATGGCCGACCGTGGCGCATTTATTAGAGGTTTCGGAGCCGAAGATGAGGACGACACCGGACTACATTTCATCGACCGTTACATCCCCATGCCAGAAAGCATCGGAGACGGCTGGTACGACTGGTGCCTCAACAACTGGGGCACCAAATGGGCTGACTGCGACACACGCATCATCACCGATGACAGCGAAGAAACCATCGTCGTGTTCAATACCGCATGGGGACCGCCTCAATCGGCAATCGAAACAATCTCAGGGATGTTCCCGTCCCTCACGTTCCACCTTTCCCACAACGAACCCGGCATGTGCTTCATGGGGATTGACGTGTACCTGAAAGGCGACGTTGCAGCCTCATGGGAAATACACCATGATCGCTACCCCTCAATGGGTTCCGTTGAGGATGATGCGTGGGAGGCTCACTTGGAGGCCGTGGAGAGCATGTTTGTCATGGGTAACAAAATGATCGACATTCAGCGCAACTGGGGCCGTGAGATTTCTCTCTGATAAATGAGTATGGGGAGGGTTTCCCCTCCCCATCTTCTCAGAACTCCGGGGCTGGCTCCGCTACTGGTGCTGCCACCACTGGCTCGGGTGCAGGCTTCTCTTTGGCTTTGGCTGGAGCGACTGCTGGTGCAACCGGGGCTGCTGCCTCGGGTCGGGGGAGTAGGCCCCGTGCGTCGGGCTGGATTTTTTTCTTCATGCTGTCTCCTTATTTGGATGTAGCAATCATTTTATCAAACATTGTTACCGATGTTGGAAACCGCTGTCGTAACACATACAGTGTTATCACAACACTAGGCAAGGAGAAACTGTGTCTGTATCAACAATTGAATCTTCTACGGTGGCGGAAGAAGGTCACCTTCATTGGGCGTTGGCCAAGGAAACGCATGGAAGTGCGTTTGACGTTCCGCAGTACGAACGCAATCGGATCGCCTTGATTCAGCAGGGCATGTACGTGATCATGGCTAACGATGGGAAAGCCCCGGTCTTCAAGACGATGCGAGCATTTGGCATTCCGGAGGACATTTGTCTGTATCTCATCAGCAAGTATTGCGGTGAGGTTGACGGGGCTGACGACGTTTCGCTTGTGAGTAACTCTCGTAAGGATAAGTATCAGGCGTTTGAGGAATGGTCGCGTTCGCATATTGGTGAACAATTTTCTACTCAAACCCTAGCGGAAGAGTCGGGTTTCTCGTATCCGACGATTCTGAAGTTCTTGAAGGAGTCACCGCTGTTCAAGCGTGTGAAGAATGGCTGGTGGGAGCCTGTGGTGGTGGAAACCCGTCACTAATCCTAAGAATTTCTTTCGCAAGAGGTTGTTGTTCTTTCGGATAACGACTAGCGTGATAAGAGTCAACGACTACCCGTTCCAAGGATGAACAAACCATGACACAAACAACACTCCCCAATTGCTGGCAAGAATTTGAAGATGCCCTCAACAACGGCATCACTCGCATGATTCTGTTCGGCCCCCCCGGCACCGGCAAGACCTACGCCGGTCTGACGATGGGCAATGTACAAGGTGGATCACACCGACTCGTATGCACCGAAGACATGACCTCCGCAGAGGTAACCGGCACCTTCATGCCCTCCGCAAGCGGCACCTTCAACTGGGTCGCAGGCGCAGCACTAAAGGCATGGACTGGTGATGGGCTTACCGGTGGTCGTCTCGTTGCAGACGAAATCGACAAAGCGGGCGGCGACGTATTCGGTCAACTGCTGGCAATGATGGATTCGGATGAATCCGCATCATGGGACCATCCCGAAACCGGTCGTACCTACCGTCCACTCAACGGATTCTCCGCAATCATGACCACAAATCTGGAGAACATGGATGACCTCCCGGAAGCGCTCACCGACCGTTTCCCGATCCAAATTCGGATCAACACCCCCCACCCGGATGCGCTGCTCCGACTTTCCGCCGACCTGCGAGGCATCGCATCACGAATGGCAGACGCCGGTCCACGTCGAATTTCGCTCCGCAAATTCATGGCATTCGATTCGCTCCGCAAGGGACTCGGTGCCGACAAAGCGGCACAAATGGTTTTCCGTGACCGGGCAGAATCCATCATCGACGCCATGAAGATCGAAACATCACTGTGACAACTACCCGCATCCCTGAACCAGAAATCCTTTCCCGGCTAGACCTTACTCCCGGACGGTGGGACGTGGACGCCTGTCGTCCGGTGCGAGGCGAACCTTGCACAAACAACGTGGATCGTTCCATGAAAGCACCGGTAGACGAAACAGAAATATCACGCGTCATCCGTGCTCACGAAATGATGCACGCCAAAGTTTCCCCAGCACACGACATGGACAAATGGATCGACCGAAAGATCGCATCCCACGGATCACTCATCGCCGTTGAGGAACTACGTGTCAACTTCCTCTGCGGCAAGATCGGTTTCAATGTCAAAGATCACCTTGCTGACGGCGGCGAAACAAGCGACGGCGAACGACTTGTAGCAATCAACGACTGGTCTGGCGCTGTCCAAATGACAATCGCTGCAGCAGGAACCGCGTCACTCAAACCGTTCCTGAACGGTGTACGGCGACACAACCGCCTCTGGGGAACCGTTCTGCTGGACATCTCCAAACGGGCGATAAAAGAAATGGAAAAAGCAGCACGTTCCGGCGACCTATCCTCAACATTCATTCATGCGGAAACCGGGCTTGCTCCATTGGGATTCATCCACACCGAACGGATCGCTCAATGGATTGACCGTCTCTGCGGAATGGCACCCCCAGAGGAACAACCGGAACCCGCAAAAGGAAAAAGCAAGGAAAGCGAAGATGGGAAAGAAGAAGACTCATCCGCCACCTCTCATTCCAACAAAAACCTGCGGGAACAAGAAGAATATACGGAACGCACACGCTCCATCAAACCCACCACACCGGAACACACAGTTCCCTACTGGGGAACCCTCAATATCGGCAGACTTCCCCTCCCCGTATGCGCTTCAGGAACACTCGGAAAAAAGCGTGTTGCCGCAAATACCGGGCGTAGTCCACGCCGACTTCACCGGTACATGACCGATCCGCAGAAACGAATTTTCGACAAGACCATTCGTGGCACCGGAGGAATTGTCATCATCGACGCATCCGGTTCCATGTCGTTCTCGCGTGACCACATCAAGCAGATCATGGTCAACGCTCCGGGTTGCACCGTGCTGTCCTACTCCGACATGCATCATGGGGACAACGAACCGAACGCCTACATCCTCGCCGACAAAGGCAAACTCGCTACAGAGTTGCCACGACAGGGTTCAGGCAATGGCGTCGATTACCCGGCAATTGAATGGGCTGTAAAGCAACGCAAGCGTTCGTCAACACCGATCATCTGGGTTACCGACGGCGGTGTCTGCGGACCAAGCCAAGGCTTCAGTGCGATCCTCGCCATGCAATGCATCGACTTCTGCAAGAAGAACAACATCATAGTTGTTCCCAACGTCGAAGAATCCGTAAAGATGCTCACCGACCTACGTGTCGGCAAGACAATCAAAAGTCATTGGCCGTACATGTTCCGTAACACTTACCGGGAACAGACCGGCACAGTTCTCCGCTGACAGGTAGTTGCCAGCAGAGCGAGTTGGTGGTGTCACCCGGTTCATCCTTACCGGATGACACCACCCTCTCATTTTTCTTTTTTGAACGCTACCCTGTCAATCATTCGCCACATCATGAGTATCAAAGTGATCACACCGGATTCATGCCATTGAAGGCTCCATCCGATGACACCGAACTCATGAAGCAGGCGAACCAAACCCCACAATGCAAGGTTGTGAACCAGAATGAGAATAGCGAAGATTAGTATTCCCATTGGCAGGGAACTCTGTTCATCCTCAGACGGAGGCATGCGAACGATGCTTACCAACAATCTGGTGAACGCGCTGACGCGACAGATCGAACTTGGTAGCAAGATCGGCAAGCGAACGCCCGTTCGTGTACTCACTGCGGATCTCAACGTTGCGGGTGGTGTTGGAGGTAGGCCCCGGCTTGAACGGACCCCATTCCCATCCGGGGATACCGTTGAGGATCTCCATGCGAGAAGCGAGAAGCATGTTCTTCTTGCACCGCTGGCGGGCATAGGAACAGAATGAACCAAGTTTGATATCCACACCGTCAAGGATTTCGATGTGGACGGCCGGGACTCGGCAGTGACCCTCTCGGGTGATGTACTGCTGGAGTGCTGTGATGTACGTATTGAAACGCGTTGTGTTGTCCATATCCGGTACACTAGTTGATGTCTGAAAGGCTCACTACAATAATGAACAAAAAGTTCAGTCGCCAAATGCGACGGTGGCGGAAAGGCCGACGAATGGACGATGATTTCGCGGAGGAAGATATTTTCAACTTCCTGACATCTCTGTCGCCGCAGGAACTACAGTCGGTGCGGGCAGTGATGAAACAACTCGCTATAGAAATCGTGGAAACACAGCAGGATGGAAATGATGTTCTTTTCTGTGGGTCAAACGGTGAGTACGTTGTAAAGTGTTTACACTATTCCCGCGATGCTCTCGGTTACGACGAACCACGTCAGTTGCCATCAGCAAACGACTTCGTCTTACTGTTCGCATGCTCAAATGAATTCATTGACAAAAAGGCTGAAGAAATTCGTACCATTTTCGTGGATCCCGTGGATCAACAATCCCAATGGGAAAACTTCCTCAACTCCCTAGCGATGGAACTGGTGAACAATTCCGCTAAGATCAAGGGATTCAACACCCTTCTGGAGAACGAGTGAACTGGGAAGACGCAGCAAAAGAAGCCATAACCTCAATAATAATCAGAGCGGACTTCGCTTCCGGCTCAAGCATTAACGAACTACGGGATCTGATCGACGGAATCATCGACAGCGCCGAAACTAGAGCAACTGGATGGCAACAACTCGGGGCCTCCGCCTACGAGATCGCCGTTGACTGGGGTCTGCTCTCACGGGATCCGAAGAACGCAACAGATTTCCTCACAAATCTTGTTACCCGCAAGCAGCGTGACTACGGTCATGAAAACATTTCCCGATTTGGAATGGTTGGGCTGTACGTACGTATGCATGACAAGATCGCCCGACTGGAAAACCTGCTGGGAAACGGCAAAGCCCCGCAAAACGAATCGGTCGGAGACAACCTGATCGATGTCATCGGATACAGCACAATCGCAGTGATGCTTGCCGAGGGTCAGTTCATGCTCCCTCTACGGCCTACGGTGGTGGAAAGGGTTTAGGCTTTTACATTTTGTAAAGTCTGAACTTTGTGGTTGCGGTTCCGTCAACCGTCCGCTATCTTCAGAACCAATCGAACCGGTCGATCAAGAACTCTGTCAACACATCCCCTGAAACATGGGGTTCGCTTGGCGATGCCTTGAAACCAGACGATCAAAAAAAAGGTTCCCCCCGAACCCCCCTCCAAGTACTGGGGTCATCGGTTAATAACCTTTCCTTGAAGCGTTGAGAAAAACATATATCTTCATTAGACTTTTTTCCTTTAGATCTTTCTGGAAAGAATAATGTATACAGATAAATCAAACGAAGATTTCTCTCAACGACCACGTAGATCTCGCGGGGAATCTGTCTTGAAGAAAGACCAGCGCGTCAAATCCAAGACGGTGGCGGAAGAAGACATTCAACGTGTCTACGCTCACTGGCTTCAGGTGATGCGTCCGAAGAGGTCAAGAGTCCCGGCTTTGGATGACAAGCGACGGTTGAAGGTTGCTTCAGCAATTCATGATTATGGGGTTGATGATTGTATGAAAGCAATTGATGGTTGTCGCAAATCTGATTTTCATATGGGGAGGAATAAGACCGGACGCCGATATGATGATATTGAACTGATCTTCAGGGATCAGGATCATGTCGAACGGTTCTTGGGGTTGGTTGACGATGGGGGAGATTGGTGAGTAGAGACGAACTCAAAAAGTTTGTGAGAATGATTTTTGCTTCGTTTAATCAGCAACTGTTCTCTGCTGACGAAGCCGCAACTTTTGAAGCATGGTGGTTGCAACTCTCAGACTGCCACTATGACGGATGCGTAGACCAACTCCGTCAAATCGGATTAACCGAAAAATATATGCCTACGCCCGGAGCGTTCAAAAAAGCATACCTTTTAACCCGAACAGAAAACCCGCCACCAACACCCCAACAATTCTGGGTGTATCTCCAATCCATACAAAAAACGGCCAACAATGGTACGGTACAAAACATGGGACACCAAAACCCCCCACATCCAATCATCACCGCCACCATGAAAGAACTCGGGGCCACCGCCTACACCCTCACCACCAACCAAGACCGCGAACAAGCATACGCAGTTTTCAACCAGCACCTAACCCGCTGGCTCCTACAAGCAACGGTGGTGGAAAGCAAATGAAACGAAACGTCGGACGCCCACTAAAACAACCCATCGGAAATTCTTCAACGTTAACGCTTAAGATAAGTAGCGATCTTAAACGTAAGATGATTGAGAATGCTGATGGGTGGGGTATGACTTTGACTGAGTATATTCAGATGTTGGTGGAGCGTGATCTGTGAGGGAAGCAAGTAAAGTTAAACACCCAAACAAACTTTACAACATTGTTTTACGTGTGCCCGGAAAAATAAAAAACCAACTCATCGACGCAGCAAAAAAACAAAACCTCCCACTATCCCAATATCTAATATACTGCGCATGGGAACACACAAGAACACAAAAAGGAATCCCACAACCCGGCAACGCCCAATATAGTTTTCCGGATACTTCTACGGTGTTGAGGGCTTATCTTTCGGGTGAGAGTGTTTTGATGCCGTGTGGTGAACCTGTGTGTGTGATGACGGTGGTGGAAGTCGCAGGGTTTGAGTTTTGTGATACGTGTAATGTGAGGGTCAGATGATTACTTTTCATGAGAATACCGATTTGTTTAAGTTTCCTGCTGATGGGTTTTGTCATGGGGTGAATTGTGAGGGGGTTGTTGGGGGGTTGGCTTCTGAGGTGTTTCGGAAGTTTCCTGAGATGTTTGAGGTGTATCAGTCTATTTGTTGGTCTAATGGGTTGCGTGGCGGTAATGTGTTGCCGTTTAAGTTTGATTATGGTGATCATCGGTTTGTTGTTTATAATTTGGCTTCTCAGGTTGCGCCGGGTGCTTCAGCGGATTTAAAGTTTTTGGAGTCTTCGTGCCGGTTGATGTTGGCTCATGCTCAGGCTAATGGGGTGAAGTCTATTAATTGTCCGATGATTGGTGCTGGTATTGGTGGGTTGGTGTGGTCTGATGTGGAGCGGGTGTTGAAAGATGTTTTTGAGCGGGTTGATGGGTTTGTGTTGCAGGTGGTTAGTCGTTCCACATTTGGCTGAGTGTGGGTTTGGTGGGTTTGATTCCCCGTTTTTTTTGTTCTGCTGCTAACTGTCTTGAGGTTAGTCCTGCCCATACTCCGTGCATGTCGGCTGTTGGGTATTGGAGTGCGTAGGTTAGGCATTCGGGT
>Ga0114966_10001036_pt1 | contig 26055 bp, 21 predicted proteins | sample M_130207_XF_Meta_FD_87029 | JGI IMG/M metagenome (GOLD analysis project Ga0114966, IMG submission 87029) | Freshwater microbial communities from Lake Montjoie, Canada to study carbon cycling - M_130207_XF_MetaG | ecosystem: Environmental > Aquatic > Freshwater > Lake | place: Lake Montjoie... | reverse complement strand
TTTCAAGGTTTGACGCATAAACTCCAATAAGTCAGCCTGGGAGATAAATGGTGTACTGACACCTGAAATTGTGGCGGAGTTTAATTGCTGAAAATGATTGATTGATTGAGGCACAACGCGCTGCTTAATACTGGCAATCGTCCGTGCCTGAATCATGGCACCACTTGGAGTCCGAATATAGTAATCCAGAATCTGATCCGGGTTTAAGCGATCAGTCTGCTTCACTTGCGGAATCACCCGATATGATCTGCCTGCTACTGAAAAGTAATTCACATATCCACCACCCAAGGCAGCAGATAATGCAGAACCCACTTGTTGCTGGGTCATGCCCAAGGCAGCCACTTTCTCGCGGTCAATGACTAAAACATCTTGAGGCTTATCAATTTTTAAATCTGAATCTACAAAGAAGAAGTGGCCAGAACGACGTGCCTTATCTAATACCGCCTGAGAGACCTCATTAAGCTGATCATATGATTCAGTGGTATTAATAACCACTTGTACTGGCAAGCCCTGTGCTCCAGGCAAAGCAGGGAACTGAAAGGCTGCTACGCGTACGCCAGCAATCGTATTCCACTTCTGCTGCATATCCTGTTGGAACTTCGTGGCATTACGACTACGCTCCATCCAATCTTTTAATATGACGCCGCCAAAACTTGAAGTTGGACTAGTGATTTGAAAGGCCTGTTCATAGTCTGGCTCTGCACTTGCAATCGCATAAATTTGATCAGCGTAGGTTTGCATTTGATTAACCGTACTATTAGGCGGGCCAGATGCCTGCATCAAAACAATTCCTTGATCTTCTGTTGGGGCTAGCTCAGTATGCGCAGTAGCATAGAGATAAGCAACTCCACCCAGCAGAATTACGCCCATCACAATAATGACCTGCCATGTACTTAGTAAGTCTCGTAAAGTACTTTGATAGCTATGATGTACCTTATCAAAAACTCGATCAATCTTTTGTACAAAAGAAGATGTCTCTTGTTTTTCCGTAAAGATACGTGAACACATCATCGGCGAAAGTGTTAATGCAATCAGACCAGAGACAGCAACCGCACTAGCTAAAGTAAAAGCAAATTCCGTGAAGAGTGCGCCAGTTAATCCACCCTGGAAGCCAATTGGGATATATACCGCAATCAGGACAACCGTCATTGCCAAAATAGGGCTACCTAGCTCGCGAGCAGCTATCAAAGACGCCTCTAGCGGAGATTTGCCTTCCTTCATATGGCGATCGACGTTTTCGACCACGATGATGGCATCGTCAACTACCAGACCAATTGCTAAAACTAGGGCCAAGAGAGTCAGTAAATTAATTGAGTAGCCCAGCACCTGCATTAAAAAGAATGTACCAATCAGAGAGAGCGGCATAGCAATCACTGGTACAGCAACCGCACGCATACTACCCAAGAAAAGATATATCACTGCCGTCACAATTACTAAAGCCTCAATTAATGTCAACACTACTTCGTCAATAGAGCTAGTAATGAATTTAGTAGAGTCGTACACGATCTTGCCAGTCATACCGATTGGTAGCTGCTGCTGAATAGGGGGGACCGCATCTCTTACACGCTGTGCAACATCCAATAAATTAGCCTGAGGAGCAACCTTGATGCCAATAAATACAGACCTCTTGCCACTAAAAGCTACATTGGTGTTGTAATCCTCAGATCCCAAAGAGACTGTTGCTACTTGATCTAAGTAGACAATATTGACGCCATCTTTTTTAACAACTAGCTTACGAAATTCCTCTAAGGTATGTAAGTCCGTACCAGCAACCAGATCGACGGCAACCATATCACCTTTAGTGCTCCCCACTGCTGACAAATAGTTATTTGCAGACATTGCAGAAAATACATCGTCAGCACCAATACCAAGCCCAGCCATCTTCTCGCGATCTAGCCATGCACGCAGTGCAAATTTTCTACCTCCAATAATTTCAGCGTTCTGTACACCCTCAACTGAATCTAGTTTTGGCTTTACAACCCGTAATAAATAATCAGTGATCGCATTATTGGGTAACTGATCGCTATAAAAGCCCATATACATCGCTGCAGTGGACTGCCCAATCTGAACTGTCAATACAGGCTGCTGAGCCTGGGGTGGCAGTTGATTTTTAACTGCGCTAATTTGCGTCTGAATCTGGGTTAATGCTGAGTTTGAGTCGTAGTTCAACTTCAAGGTTGCGGTAATTGTGGATATACCGCTTACGCTAGCTGAGGATAAATAATCAATGCCTTGTGCCTGTGCAATAGAGGCTTCAAGTGGCTGCGTAATAAAACCTGCAATCGTTTCTGGATCTGCACCATAGTAAGCAGTGCTGATCGTAACAATCGCATTCTGCGTTTGTGGATACTGGTTGACCGGCAAGGAACCAATTGCTTTCAAACCAAACACAAGCACGAGTGCACTCACTACCAATGAAAGCACTGGCCTGCGAATGAAGATATCAGTCCAATTCATGGGCTAATTATTCCTGCGGCTTAGGATCAGGTGAATTTGCAGGCTGCACCTTGTTGTTGATAATAAGTGGTGTGCCGTTCTTAAGCTTTAACTGACCACTAGTAACTACAGTAGCGCCCACTTCAACCCCTTTCAGAATCGCTACTTGATCACCGCGAGTAGTACCAGTCGTAACGAATACCTGTTGGGCCTCTAATGCTGGATTACCTTGCTTATCTTTCTTGCCGGTAGGCTTGGCAATGAATACCGTTGAACCGTAAGGGTTGTAAGTGACTGCTGTTTGTGGCAAGGTGAGCAATTTTACTTGATCACCTAGCTTGATATTTACATTAGCAAACATCCCCGGAAGAATTTTTTTATCTGGATTAGCAAGCTGTGCTTCAACTTGAATATTCCTAGTATTGGTATCAACTCTTGGACTAACAGCGGTAATCTTGCCCGTAAAACTTGCATCTTTAAATGCATCCGTTGTCACAAACACTTCTTGACCCACCTGAATTTGCTCAGCATTACTTTGGGGTAAGTTGAAATCAACAAATATAGGATCTAAAGTTTGTAATGTTAAAAGCTTATCGCCTGGATTAATGTACTGACCAGGGTTAATAGATACGATACCAACGCGCCCACTAAATGGGGCTGTTAGATTCTTCTTTGCCACTAACGCGATCTGTGACTCAACCTGTGCCTGCTTAGACTTCGCATCTGCAGCGCTGGTATCAAATACGTTATTACTAATTGCCTGGATTGCTAGCTGCTGTCTATCGCGCTCATTGATTACTTTCGCAAGATCAGCCATTGCTTTTAGGGATTTAAGTTGTGCAACATCAGATGCGTCATTTAATTTAATTAATAAATCGCCTGCTTTGACATCTTGGCCAGACTTAATTGGTACGGTGACTACCAATCCGCTAATTTCAGTGCTCAGCTCAACACCTCTAAAGGCACGAACGTTACCAACACTACTCAGTTTAGGCTGCCATTCAGAAGGAGAGATGACCATTGTTGAAACTGTCGCTGGAGGTAAGCCCATTCCAGAGACGAAATAATTAAACATGTAAGTCTTTAATTGATTAATGCCAAAAATCAAACCCAGTAATAAAAAAACACCGCATAACATGATGATCATGCGACGCTGCAAGGGCTCCATAGCCATGAGCTTTTTGTAGGCCCTTGTAGTGCGCCACTTTTGCCCCATGCGGCCCCAAAAGGCTTTTATCTTTTCCCAAAGAGCGATTGCTTTCTCGCGCAACTTCCACTCCACCGCCTTCAACTTAACCAATACCCATAAGGCAAGAACTAGGGCAATAAGTTTTTTCTTAATTTTTTCCAGAAGTTTCATTTTGGTCTTTATTCGCTATGTCTTTTGATTTAAAGGCAGGGCCTTCACGATTCCACCAGCCGCCGCCTAATGCTGTAAATAAAGCTGCGGTATCAGAAAAACGAGTTGCTTGGGCCGCGACTGATTTCACTTTAGCTTGTTGATACTGATTTTGGTAATACAGAACTGCCAAATAACTGGCAGTTCCCAATTTATATTGTTGCTCAACTAGATCTAAAGTCTCACTGGCGTAACGCTCTGCATCTGATGCTGCCTTGAGTGCTTGTGCTCCAGTTTCAAGTGCGCGCAATGCATCCGCAACCTCCTGAAAGGCCTTTAATACTGTGGCTTGATACTGATAAACCGCTTGTTCATAATTAGCAATTGCGCCACGACGCTGAGCTAAGAGTTGACCACCTTGAAACAAGGGCTGAAATATTCCACCGCCAATTGACCACAATGCGGCATTAGGCCCGAATAGATTTGCTGAAGACAGAGCTGCAGATCCAATTGCACCCGTGATATTAAATTGTGGCAACAAATTTGCAGTAGCAACGCCTACCAAGGCATTAGTTGATTTAATCATTGCTTCTGCTGCACGTACATCAGGGCGCTGACGTACCAAGCTTGATGGTACTGAAAGCGGTAGTTTCTCAGGTAAATGTAAATTAGAAAGATCGAACTTCGAAATATTGGCATTACTAGGTAGCTCACCAACTAGCACTGCTAACTGATTGCGAGCAAATGCTAAATTACGCTCGTAATTAAATAAATCAACTTGTGAACTTGCCACTAACGTTAGTTGAGAGGTGAGGTCAACTTTATTCACTGTTCCAATTATTAATTGCTTTTCTGTCATCTCTGCAAAATTAATTTGAGCCTTTAAGATTTCTTCAGTTGCCTGCATTTGTGCACGCAGTGACGCTTCTTTGACTGCGCCAGTGACAACATTGGCAGTTAATGAAAGATAAGCCCCTTCTAACTGAAATTGCGCAACCTCTGCTTTGGCTCTAGCACCCTCTACAGCTCGCCGTGCGCCACCAAAGACATCTAACTTATAAGTTACATTGACAGAGGTATTGAAAAGATTGTAAGTATCAGAGCCGTATGGAAGACCATAAATTGCTGATGGTTGTAGCTGACGCGTAGCAGTACCACCTAAACCTACTGCTGGAAAATATTGACCACCAATTTGTGCATTGACGTTTTCTTGTGCAGAACGTAAGGCTGCATCTGCAGCTCCTAAATTGGGATTTTGAACTAAGGCTTTTTTAATCAATGCATCAAGCTCAGGAGACTTATAAAGCCCCCACCATTGCGCTTCTATATCGGCACCTACAGTAAATTCTTGTGAAGTGCCACCGGGGACCCCAGGTGCAGTAGTTAATTTTCGCGTCAGTGGGCTATCGGTGTAGCTTGAAGTCTTAGGAGGATCAGGCTGCTTAAAATCAGGGCCAACCGCACACGCAGATAACAACCCTACACAAATCGAGAGAAGTAAATTTAAACGTAAGGGTGATGCCAATTTCGACAGAAACATGAATTGCAACAAATATCCTCTTCTATAGGACCTATTTGAACACAAAAATGTCCTCACAGCGTCGTAAAGTCCTGATTTAAATGCTTAAATTTGTTTATAGATTTGGGTTAGTGTCAAATCTGAAAATTATTCGACCGTGACACTCTTGGCTAAATTTCTAGGCTTATCAACATCGGTGCCGCGCGCACAAGCGGTGTGATACGCCAGCAACTGGAGAGGCACTACATGCAAGATTGGTGAGAGATTACCGTAGTGTTCAGGTAGCCTGATGACATTGATACCATCGGCGTTAAGGATATTTGTATCTTGGTCAGCAAAGACATACAACTTTCCGCCGCGCGCTTTGACTTCCTGCATATTCGATTTGAGCTTTTCAAGTAAGACATCATTAGGCGCAACCGTCACTACTGGCATCTTATCGGTCACCAATGCTAGAGGGCCATGCTTTAACTCCCCAGCAGGATAGGCCTCAGCATGAATATATGAAATCTCTTTTAATTTCAATGCGCCCTCAAGTGCAATTGGGTAATGCAAACCACGGCCTAAGAAAAGCGCATTTTCACATTTAGAAAATGCATCACTCCAAGCAATAATTTGTGGCTCAAGCGCTAATACTGCATGTAAGGCTTTTGGGAGATGACGCAAGTCTCGAAGTAGCTCTTTTTCTTTTTCAGCAGAAATCTTACCTGCTCGCTTAGCAAGCGAAACGGCGAGAAGATACAAAGCCAATAGTTGAGTAGTAAAAGCCTTGGTTGAAGCAACGCCAATCTCAGTACCAGCTTTGGTTAAGAAATGCCAATTCGTTTCACGCACCATTGCGCTACTAGCAACGTTACAAATTGCGAGAGTATATGGGTGCCCCAAGCTCTTAGCATGACGAAGCGCTGCCAAGGTATCTGCTGTCTCACCTGATTGAGAAACCACTATAATCAGTGTCTTTGGATTGGGCACCGTGCTTCGATACCGATACTCACTAGCAATCTCTACTTGGGTTGGAATACCCGCGATATCTTCTAACCAATATTTAGCCACGCACGCAGAGTAGTAGCTTGTTCCGCAAGCCAAAATCAAGATTTGATCAAACGCGTCCCAATCTTTTGGATTAGCGCCAAATAACTCTGGCCCAAAAGAAGCGATATTAGCCAAAGTATCGCCAATTGCTCTGGGTTGCTCGAAGATCTCTTTTTGCATGTAATGCTGATAAGGGCCAAGATCTACAGAGTCAGCCTGCGCTGGCATCGGCTTATGATCTCTTTGTACAGGTGTCCCAGACTGATCAATCACCTGCACACTATCAGCCTTCAGAATGGCGACATCACCTTCCTCTAAATACATCATTAAGCTAGCGCGCCCAGCTAAAGCAAGGGCATCTGAGGCTAAAAAGTTTTCATGCTCACCAAGAGCCACTACCAGAGGTGAGCCAGCACGAGCGCCCACGAGTGTAGTTGGATTATCTTGAGCGATTACACCAATCGCATATGCACCATGCAATTTAGGCAAGACTGCCCTTACTGATTGGGCAAGATCCTTTTGACTGCTAGCAACATATTGCTGATGAATCAAATGGGCAATCACTTCTGTATCGGTCTCAGAGGTAAAAACATAGCCCGCAGCCTTTAACTCTGTGCGTAAGTTTTCATAGTTCTCAATAATGCCGTTATGCACTACTGCGACTAATCCATTAGAAATATGGGGATGTGCATTTTGTGTATCTGGCTTACCATGTGTTGCCCAACGTGTATGGGCAATACCAATAGTGCCAATAAATTCTTTTCCCTGATCAGCCAATTCAGAAACACGAGCCGTAGTACGAGCTCTTTCAATGGGATGCTTAGCGTCATTACCATTAATCAATGCAAAACCACAGGAGTCATAACCACGGTACTCAAGGCGGCGCAAACCCTCAACTAGAGTAGCAACAATATTTTGATGGGATGCTGCACCAACAATACCGCACATTATTTTTTACCCTTTGCGGTTTTTTTAATGGCAGCCTTCTTAGTGAGCACTTTCTTTGTAACTGGTTTTTTTACCTGCTTGATAGGTCGCTTCCACTGCAAAGACACTTGCCGGGCTCTTGATACGGTCAACTGGTTTGCAGGCGCATCTTTTGTCAAGGTCGTGCCAGCGCCTAATGTAGCGCCACGCCCAACGCGCACTGGCGCAACTAACTGCGTATCCGAACCAATAAAGACATCGTCTTCAATAATGGTCTGATGTTTATTAACGCCGTCATAGTTACAGGTAATCGTGCCTGCACCAATATTAACTCTGGATCCAACAATCGAATCACCTACGTAGGACAAATGGTTTGCTTTGCTGTTGGCTGCAATTTTGCTGTTCTTGACTTCAACAAAGTTACCAATGTGAACGTCATTTGATAGATCAGCACCTGGGCGTAAACGTGCGTATGGGCCAATCACCGATTGATTGCCAACTTTAGCACCATCAATATGGCTGTATGCGTGCACTGCTACTGCTTTACCAATTACGCTATTGCGAATCACGCAGTAAGGACCAACCTTTGTGCCTGCTGCCAGAGTAACGCAGCCCTCGAAGACGCAACCCACATCAATAAAAACATCTGTACCACACTCAAGGGTGCCACGCACATCAATACGTGCAGGGTCAGCTAACGATACGCCGGCATCCATCAGTTGATTTGCAATATTGAGTTGATGAACTCGCTCTAGACTAGCCAACTGATCTCGACTGTTGATGCCGATAGTTTCAAATTCGTCATCCGCTTGTGTAGTACGAATCGGTACACCATCTTTCACCGCCATCGTAATCACATCAGTTAAATAATACTCACCCTGTGCATTGTTAGCGCGCAAAGCTTTAAGCCAATTTTTTAATGCACTCGTTGGCAATACCATGATGCCGGTATTAATTTCTTTGATGGCTTTTTGTGCAGCGCTAGCATCTTTTTCTTCAACGATCTCTTTAACGGAGCCATCTGCATCGCGCACGATACGACCATACCCAGTTGGATTAGAAAGATTTTGGGTTAGTAATGCCAAGGCAGAGTCTTGACCACGCACACCATCAGCTAATTTAGCCAGCTTACTCAAAGTCTTTTTACTAGTCAGCGGTACATCACCATACAAAACCAAAGTGGGCTCTTGCAATTCAAGCTTTGGAAGGGCCTGCAAGAGCGCATGTCCTGTTCCTTTTTGCTCAGCCTGAAGTACAGTGCTCACTTTGCTAAAACTAGAATCTTCTTTACTTGTATTGACTAAGAATTCTTTTACGTCAGCAGCGCCATGCCCAACCACCACAATCGGACCAGCTTTAGTCTGTTTATTTTGTAAAGATAGAGCGGTAATAAGAACATGCTGAAGAAGTGGTTTGCCCGCTAAAGTTTGCAGGACCTTGGGCAAGTCTGATTTCATCCGCTTTCCTTGCCCCGCAGCCAATATGACGATATTCATAAAGGGGGATTATAAGTCCCTTGAATAAGGGTTCCGCAAGCCAATTCGTCTAATTCAGCCTCATCTATCGCCTTATCACCAGATGATCTAGCAGCGATGCCAGATAGCTCTGTTGAAATCTCTAAGTTTTGAAAATCAAAAGCCTCCCCATCCATCAAATGGGATGGCACGATATGGTGCATTGAACGAAAGAGATTCTCTACACGGCCAGGGTATTTTTTCTCCCAATCGCGCAACATTTCTTTCATGACTTGGCGCTGAAGATTGGGCTGACTACCGCACAGATCACACGGAATAATTGGGAAATTCATATCCTCTGAATATCGCTCTAGCAATTTCTCGGGAACATAAGCCAAAGGACGAATAACAATATGCTTGCCATCATCAGAACGGAGCTTAGGCGGCATAGCTTTTAACTTGCCTGCATAGAACATATTGAGCATCAAGGTTTCCAAGATGTCGTCGCGATGATGCCCTAAGGCAATTTTGGTGGCGCCTAGTTCATCTGCGACGCGATACAAAATACCGCGCCGTAAACGAGAGCATAAACCACAAGTTGTCTTACCTTCTGGAATAACACGCTTCACAATGCTATAGGTATCTTGCTCTTCAATATGAAACTGGATGCCCAGACTTTTTAAATAGTTGGGAAGTATTTCTGCTGGAAAGTTAGGCTGCTTCTGATCGAGGTTGACGGCTACGATCTCAAAGTTGATCGGCGCGCGCTCACGTAACTTCATCAAGATATCTAGCATGGCGTAACTATCTTTGCCACCAGAAACACACACCATCACCTTGTCTCCGTCTTCAATCATGCCAAAGTCGCCAATAGCTTGTCCAACTAAGCGGCAGAGTTTTTTCTCTAGCTTGTTTTCTTCGAAGATAACTTTACGAATATCGCCCATAACAACTCACTTACGCTTGCTTAATCCGAAATACTTCGACACCAACAGAATGGCAGTCTGGATAGACATCTGGCTTTGCAGTACTAACTCGTGCTGCCAATACCTTAGGATGAGCCAGCATTACCGCAACAATATCATCGCAAAATGTTTCTTGAAGATGAATATGGCCTTTGGATGCCCGCTCCTTAATCGTTTCACGCATAAAGTCATAATCAACTACTTCATCTAAGTGGTCATTTTCTGGCGTATTCATAGCCAATGGAATATAGAGATCTACATTGAGAATGACGCGTTGTTCTGCTTTTTTCTCAAAATCATGAACGCCGATGTTGATATAGATTTCATAGTCCCTTAAAAATAAACGGCGGCAATCAGCTAGGGCGGGATAGGAAAGAATAGCGTTCATAAATAGTCTACTTAATTTGTCTTAAACATCACATCGCGTGATGATGGTAATAAATGTTGGCCACCATCAACATATAAAGTGGTTCCTGTAATAGCGTTTGCTTGTGCCAGAAATACGGCTGCTTTAGCAATATCCTCTGGAGTTGAAGACTTTCCTAATGGTGTCATTTGATGTGCTTTCGAAAAGCCATCATTGGTTTGATCCCCAGAGGGCAAAGAAATGCCTGGAGCCAAGCCAAGTACCCGTAGATGGGGAGCAAAATCTAGAGCCAATATTTCCACTGAAGTTGCTAGCGCAGCTTTTGATAAGGTGTATGACAAATAATCTGGGTTGAGATTAATCAACTTTTGATCGAGCAATTGAATGGCCGATGGGAGATCTCTGCCGGCCGCTTTGTTTGTATTATTTTTCTGATGCTCAAACATTAACTGAGAGAGCAAAATTGGCGCCGTCAAATTGACTTGCATATGATTTTGCAAACTTCTAGCGCTAAGGGGTGAACTTGAATTAGCCCGATCGTATTCAAAAATAGATGCGCTATTCACTAAGCAATGTAGATTCGTAAATTGCTTAGTGATGGTGGCAAACAGCTTTTTGACAGCAGCCTCGTCTGCTAAATCTGCCTGGAATGCTTGGGATTTAACCCCCATCATCTCGATTTCTCTGACAGTTTCTATGGCCTCTTGCCCGGATCGCCCATAATGAACAGCAACATCCCATCCCTGGCGAGCAAACTGCAAGGCAATTTCCCGACCAAGGCGCTTGGCAGCGCCAGTCACTAAAACTGCTTTCTGTTGCAGGGATAAGGGTGAGTTCAATTAAATTCTCTTAGACTAGCGAGCTATGGATATTACCTTGACCAGCCTTGAAACGGAGCATAGTGAGCTCCTCAAGGGCAAAATAGCGTCCCAGATAGCCTCTCAGGGCGGCTGGCTGCCATTTTCTAGGTATATGGAGATGGCCCTATATGAGCCTGGAATGGGTTATTACAGCGCAGGGGCTCATAAATTAGGCGCTGGAGGCGACTTCACGACAGCCCCTGAATTAAGCCCTCTCTTTGGCGCTGCAATTTGCTCTACCCTCTTACCGGTTCTTGAAGGGCTTAAAGAAAAAGGTTTACCTACCCAGATCCTCGAATTTGGTGCCGGCAGCGGAAAACTGGCCACCTCTATTCTGAATCGCTTAAATGATCTTGGATTTGACTTAGATCGCTACGACATCATTGAGATTTCTCCAGACTTGGCACAACGTCAGAAAAAAAAGATTGGTGACGCTCTGAAAGAATTGAAGTTATCAACGCAATGCAATTGGCTTAATGCATTACCAAAAGATTTCATGGGCATTATTTTGGCTAACGAAGTAATCGATGCAATTCCTTGCGATGCCATCATTTATCAAAATGGGTTTTGGTATTGGCACGGCGTTAGCTTTGCGAATGGAAAGTTTATCTGGAAAATAGGTGTCCCAGTAGAACAGGAGCTCTTGCCTGAAAGTCTCTTAAATGGAAATTTTTCTGAAGGCTATGTCACTGAATTACATATGCCTGCCAATGCTTGGATGCATCAAGTAGCTAAGCACTTAGATACTGGCCTATTTTTAACTTTCGACTATGGCTTTCCCGAGGGCGAGTATTACCACCCGCAAAGGCTAGAAGGCACATTGATGGCACACCATCGTCATCATGCGATTCAAGATCCATTTCATCTGCCAGGTCTTTGTGACTTAACGACGCATATCGAGTGGTCTCAAATTGCTCGTAGTGCTCTCGCAGAAAATACCGATGATGTTTTTCTGACGAATCAAGCAGCATATTTATTGGATGCTGGCATTGGAGATATTGCGCTTGAGATCGGCGATCCTAGTGACCCTAAAACCTTTCTGCCAATTTCAAATGCATTGCAAAAATTACTCTCTGAAGCTGAAATGGGCGAGCTCTTTAAAGCGTTTGCTTTCTCGAAGAATTTAGATACTTTGTTGCCTGGACACTCTCTAGAAGATCTGCCTGGATTGCGTGGCAGAAATAGGCTCTAAATCTAAGGCTGCACTACGGCAGTAATTGCAGCGAGCCTGGCAGCTTCAAATGCACTGCCAATACGCTCGCCATTCGAGCGGTCCTGTGCTCCAACGCTAGCAATAATCTCTGCTGTATTTAATGCTTGAGCATTACGCATTGCTGCTACCAATACCGAAACATTAAATCCAATTTTCCCAGCCAGATTTAGTAATGCTTGGCTACGATCTGGTTTGCGCCAAACATCTGCGCGATTAAACCAAGCCAAGATATCGACAGATTGATAAGTAGATTCTTCATACTTATTAAGTAATCCTCTCAAATCACTGAAAATCTCGCTAAAGTCACGAACCTCAATGGGCATCCGCACACATTCAGCCCAGGAACGAATTTCAGGGGCAGACAAATCCATCAAGGTAATGGCGCAACGCTCTTCTAAGCTAGTTCCACTGGCCTCGTAATGCTCAATCAATCCCTCACGAAATGGTTCTTCTGCAAGCTTGGTAGTGAGTGTGTTTGGTAATAAAGGTTTGGCAGCACCCGTATTGAGTAATACCTGAAACATATGCATTGGTTTTGAAGCAACTAAGCCTCTGGCCAACTCTTGCCAAATTCGCTCTGCTGAAAGTGCATTTAATTCTCCAGACTGAACGATCGCCTTTAATGCTGTCATCGTTTCATCGGCAATCCTAAATTCCGGAAAACGTGCAGCAAAGCGAGCAATCCGCAATAAGCGTAGCGGATCTTCAGAAAAAGCACTGGATACATGACGAAATATTTTAGCAGCCAAATCTTCTTGACCGTTATAGAGATCGATGATCGGTCCAAACTGTTGTCCATCGGCATTCACTTCTTGCGCCATCGCATTAATCGTTAAATCACGGCGCTCTAGGTCCTGCTCCAAGGTAACTGAAGGATCAGCATAAAAATGAAAGCCTTTATACCCTTGGCCTGTTTTACGTTCCGTACGTGCTAGCGCATACTCTGCTTGAGTTTCTGGATGTAGAAAAACCGGAAAATCCTTACCTACCGGACGAAAGCCTTTAGCAATCATTTCATCCACGCTAGAGCCAACGACTACATAATCGATGTCGTGCACAGGCAAGCCCATTAAGGTATCGCGTATTGCACCACCGACTGCGTAGATCTTCATTACTTCATGCCTTCTAAGCTTCGCCGACTCACTCTGAACACTTCAGATAATGCATCCTGCCCATTTACTGGAAGTACATTAGGTAATTGCATTGAAGCAATATTATCTCGTGACATCAAAGTTGGGACTGGTAAAAATTCAAATGCTAGAGCCTGTAGATATCCCACAAAGGCTGGCATTGGAATGATGGCACAAGAGGTTTTGGCTTTGCGTGCAGCAAACTCTACAATCTCTTTCATAGAGTAGACCGTAGGTCCCACTAAATCATAAGATTGATGAATAGTCTGGGGCATTTTTAAGGCCATGACAAAAGCCATTGCTACGTCGTCCACACTCACTGGCTGAAACTTTGCCTGATGATTTGCTAAAGGCAATGCTGGAGATAGTTTTGTTAACTTAGCAAATAAGTTGATGAATTGGTCTTGGGCGCCAAAGATGACTGAGGGCCTAAAAATAGTCCACTCTAGATCGCTTGCCTTCACTGCCGCTTCACCATCACCTTTGCTACGCTGATACATGGATGGTCCATTGGAATCAGCCCCTAGAGCGCTCATATGAAGGTAACGTTTAAGGCCATGTAATTGCATCGCGGTAATGATATTTTTTGGCAAGTCCACATGAGCTGCTTTAAATACTTTCCCATAAGGCATTGCTGGCTTATCGTGCAAGACTCCAACTAAATTAATCACGGCGCCATTTGACTTGATACGTGTACACAATGATTGCAGCTCATCAAACTCATGTACGTCAGTATCTTCTAAATACACTTTAGGTAACAGGCGCAACTCACGACCCGCGGCAAGATGGCTCGTAGGCAAAAGAACTGAGTAGCCCTCAGCTTGCAATTGGGCAGCCAAAACTCGCCCAACAAATCCATTGCCGCCGATAAGAAGGATGTCGTATTTCATAAGCTCTCGTATTAATGAATGCTAATTAGGGTAATTCAGATTGAGTAGCTGCCTTTGGAGCAATTACTCCTAAGCGTTGCTTCAAAGATGGTGTTTGACCATTCATTACTGATGAATAGTAATTTGCATTTGAGAGTACATTTTTAACATAAGTACGTGTCTCATTAAATGGGATAGTCTCTGCAAAAATTGCACCTTCAGTTGGGCTTGTTAATTTCTCGCGCCATGCTTTTGAGCGAGAGGGGCCAGCATTGTAGGCAGCTGAAGCCAATACCCAAGAACCATCCAAGTCAATTAAAACCATATTAAGGTAGTTGCTACCTAAAGTTAAATTGGTATTAGTATCGCTTAGCTTGTCATTGGTGTAGTTCAGCATACCAATCTTTTTCGCAACATACTTTGCTGTATTTGGCATCACCTGCATCAAGCCCGAAGCACCTACTGACGATGACGCATTCATGATGAAACGCGATTCTTGACGAATTAATCCATAAGCCCATGCAAGATTTAAATCAATTTGTCTTGCAATCGGTGAAAGCTCGTCTCTAAATGGCGTTGGATAACGTAAACTAAAATCATGCTCTTGCTTAGTGCGATCAGCAGTGTTTACTACACGGTCATATAAATTAACACGCTTCGCGTATTCAGCAGCAGCTAGCAACTGCTTATCGGTCATATTGCGCAGCTCCCAATTCCACTCGCGATTACCTTCAAAGCGCAGGTTCATAGCGTATAAGCGCTCACCCCTCACAAAGCCCTTGCGACTGGCCATCGCATCAATCTCTTGCTCAGTCACTTTAGTTCGAGCTGGAGCATGATTCGACTTACCCAACTCTTCGCGTGCGAGTTGTCCGTAGAAATTGTATTGCTCATCAATCAACTCAAAGCTCTCTTTAGCTTTTACATCCTGACCTTCAGCTTTTAAGGCACGGCCATACCAATAAGTCCAAGCAGGATCTTTGCTACGCACTACGGGATTCATACCCTCTACAGCATTTTTTACCAAGACCCAATCTTTAGCGCGTAAGCCTGCGCGCACCTTCCACTCCTGCGACTCAACTGAGAGCAACTCGTTATAGCCAAGCTCTTGCTGGAAGCGATAAGCATCATCTGCATTAGGATCTAATTTCTTTGCCAGAAATTGACCAATGACACCCCAAGCTACTGCTTGGTTTTCTTTGCTATAACGTGATGAGGTTTGTAAAAAATCTCGATATGCTTTTGAGGGCTCTGCTTTTGCAGCCTTGACAATTTCTGCAATAGGATCTTCACCACCCAAACGGCGCGCCATAGTGTCAAAACCTCGTTCGCTAGCAGCACGACCGATCGCCTTTGCCTCGCTTGGCGTCATGCCACCTGCTGCTACCAAAGAGGGGACCAGTTCTTGACAGGCAAATCCAAAATAACTTGGGTCCAGCAGAAATGAGCGGGAGTCGATCGCTAATTTAGTTGGGTTTTCGCCTTGAGATAATTTTGACAACAAGGAGTAACACTTCACCTGAGTGTCATCATCTAAAACAAACTTGGCGTACTCTAAATCAAATCGCGCCCAGTCCTTTCTCTTGCCCAATACCAATAGCCAATCGTTACGCATCCTATCAGCCAATGCTGTTCCTTGATACTGATTTAAGAATGTAATGACCTGGGCATCGGCACTGTAGTCGCCACGTGGTGATCCACTGCTATCAAATAATTGCGGCTTAATACGAAAGTACGTCACATAGTCGTCAAATGGATAAGCCACTAGATTGGCTGAAAGCTGTTGTGTGCGGAAAACATCATTCTTACGGGCTGCTTCACGTAAATCAATAAACATTCGATCTGTATCAGTGATTTCAGCGGGGGCAGCCTTGCTTTCATAGGATTTAGGCAAGCTTGGTTTTTTAGACTTTTCAGCAAAAGCGCTGGGCATAGCTAGAGCCAGCCCCAGGATCAAAATCTTGGTCCAGTGGAGCGAATTCATTTTGAGAGTTTCAGACTTCTTTTTCACTATCTTGCCCTGTACATATTTGCTAGTATTCAGCTGACATTAACTTGTTTACCATATCTTCTAATTTTCGCCTGATAATGGACCTTATGCACGGTAATTCGCCAAAAACTCTTCGTCAAGATTTGTTAAAGCAACGTAATGAATTTGCTTCTGGGCAAACTTACCCTCAAGCCAAAGATCGGCTCATTGCCGCTCTAAATCAGTTTTTAGCAAAAGATAGCAATTCATTGCGGGCTATAGCAGTGTATTGGCCCATACAAGATGAGATTGATTTACGTCCAGCATTAATTGCCTGGGCCAAGCAAAGCCCTGAGCGGCGCCTGGCACTTCCATATGCTAGGCCTGATAAACACCTTGACTTCTATGAATGGCAAGATGGTGATACTTTAATCCCCAGTCAACATGGTGTGCCAGAACCAAGTCCGAGCAACCCCTCAAGACCCGCAGTATCTCCTGATTGCATTTTGATTCCGTGCGTAGGCTGGTCTAGTTCTACTAAGAATGGCAAAACCCATTATTGGCGCTTAGGTTATGGCGGAGGTTATTTTGATCGCACCTTAGCAACACTAAGAAAAAATGATCCCAACCTTATCTGTTTAGGGATTGGATTTGATTGGCAAAAACTCAACGATGTTCAATGGGTAGCTCAAGCACATGATGAGCCTCTAGATATGCTGCTAACGGAGTCTGGCCTATTGGACTGACTTACTTCTTTAGATCTAAGTTATCAGCAATCGCTAAAACAGCATCTGCCTGATTTAAAGAATAAAAATGTAAGCCTGGTGCGCCAGCAGTCAATAACTGATCGCATAGATCTGTCACTACCTCTTCACCAAATGCACGAATAGAAGCAATATCATCACCATAGGACTGAAGGCGTAAACGAATCCAGCGTGGAATTTCAGCACCACAGGCATCAGAAAAACGCAGCAACTGACTGCTGTTAGTAATTGGCATGATACCCGCAACAATTGGCTGCTCTACGCCTAAGTCATATGCTTCATCTACAAAGCGAAAGTAAGCATCAGTATTATAAAAATACTGAGTAATGGCAGAATTAGCGCCTGCCTTCATTTTTTGTACAAAGAAATGAACATCGCTTGCAGGAGACTTTGCCTGGGGATGACATTCTGGATAAGCAGCTACATCAATATGAAACCAATCACCAGTTTCTGTACGAATAAATTCCACTAACTCATTGGCATGATGAAACTCGCCATACTGACCCATACCCGAAGGCAAGTCACCACGCAAAGCCACAATGCGCTTAATGCCTAAAGCCTGATACTGCTTCAACATCTCGCGCACGCTTTCACGTGAGCTACCAACACAAGATAGGTGGGGGGCAACTGCTGCACCAGCAGCATGAATGTCACTCACCACCTTTAATGTGCCTGACTGAGTAGAACCACCAGCACCAAAGGTCACAGAATAAAACGAGGGCTTTAGCGCTTCACTGAAACGCTCGCGCACAAGTTGCAGCTTCTTCTCACCTTCAGGTGTTTTTGGAGGAAAGAATTCAACGCTTAATTCCATGATATTGGGCCTAGGTATCTATTTAACAAATTAATAACGGTAGTGGTCAGCCTTGTATGGGCCTTCCTTCGTAACGCCAATATAAGAAGCTTGCTGGTCACTCAATACAGTTAACTGAGCATTCAATGTCTTGAGTTGCAAGCGCGCAACCTTTTCATCCAAATGCTTAGGTAAGGTATAAACACCGATTGGGTATTTATTGGTGCCAACTGCATTCCAGAGCTCAATTTGTGCAATCACTTGGTTTGCAAATGAAGAGCTCATCACATAGGAAGGGTGGCCTGTACCGCAACCCAAGTTAACCAAGCGGCCTTTAGCCAAGATGATGATACGCTTTTCAGGTTTGCCATTGGCGGCAGGAAAAATGACATGGTCAACTTGTGGCTTGATCTCTTCCCACTGGTATTTTTCAATACCAGCAACATCAATCTCATTATCAAAGTGGCCGATGTTACAAACGATGGCTTGGTTCTTCATCTTAGCCATATGGTCATGTGTAATGACATGGTAGTTACCGGTTGCAGAAACGAAAATATCTGCTTTATCGGCAGCGTAATCCATGGTTACAACACGGTAGCCTTCCATAGCTGCTTGCAATGCACAAATTGGATCCACTTCAGTCACCCATACTTGAGCAGACAAGGCCCGCAATGCTTGAGCTGAGCCCTTACCCACATCGCCATAACCACAAACCACAGCAACCTTACCGGCAACCATGACGTCTGTTGCGCGCTTGATTGCATCAACCAAGGACTCACGGCAGCCGTAGAGGTTGTCGAACTTACTCTTAGTAACAGAGTCATTGACGTTGATTGCTGGGAATTTTAATTCGCCTTTAGCAAACATTTGATACAGACGATGAACACCAGTGGTTGTTTCTTCTGTAACGCCCTTTACTTTTTCCAGGCGTGTGGAATACCAAGTTGGGTCCTGCGTTAATTTTTTCTTAATCGCAGAAAATAAAATAGTTTCTTCTTCACTAGTGGGGTGATTCAAACAAGCTTGGTCTTTTTCGGCACGGGCACCCAGATGCAATAACAAAGTAGCATCGCCGCCATCGTCCAAAATCATATTGGTAAAGCCGCCATCTGCCCACTCAAAAATACGATGAGTGAAATCCCAGTACTGCTCAAGAGTCTCGCCCTTAATAGCATAAACAGGCGTGCCATTAGCAGCAATCGCTGCAGCAGCGTGATCTTGGGTTGAGAAAATATTACAAGAAGCCCATTGCACATCGGCACCGAGTGCCTCAAGAGTCTCGATCAACACTGCGGTTTGAATGGTCATGTGAAGCGAACCAGTGATTCGTGCACCACGCAATGGCTGTTGTGCCGCAAATTCATCACGAATAGCGATCAAGCCAGGCATCTCAGTTTCGGCAATCGCAATTTCTTTGCGACCAAAGTCAGCCAAAGAAATATCTGCAATTGCACAACGAGTTGCAACAAAGTTATTTAAATCAGTAACGGTATTCATTCATGCTCCAGCTAAATACGATCCAATGCTGGAGTGCAAACTCGCTAGCCGTTGAATCATGGGTTAGCGAGCGCGGTTGCAATTAGCAGAAACTATTTAAGAATCTACTCCCTTCAAGCCTGGGGAAATGCTGGGTCTCAGCAATCCTTGCAACGCTCCTTGAAGGTATGGCGAAATTGTAATCAATTTCGCCATATTTCGCCTCAATACATCTTTAAACTGCTTTTTAATACCTTTAGATGCTTATAAGCCAGCTGCGGCACGCAATGTAGCAGCCTTATCTGTCTGTTCCCAAGTAAATTCTGGCTCCTCACGACCAAAATGGCCATAAGCAGCAGTCTTGCGATAAATTGGGCGCAATAGATTAAGCATCTTCACAATCCCTTTTGGACGCAAGTCAAAGTGCTCAGATACCAATTGCGAGATCTTCTCATCAGAAACTTTACCTGTACCAAACGTGCTCACCATCACTGAAGTTGGTTTTGCAACTCCAATAGCGTAAGAGATCTGGATCAAACACTTGCTTGCTAAGCCAGCAGCAACGACGTTCTTAGCAACGTAGCGACCAGCATAGGCAGCAGAGCGATCAACCTTGGATGGGTCTTTTCCTGAGAAAGCGCCACCGCCATGAGGAGCTGCGCCGCCGTAGGTATCAACAATAATTTTGCGGCCAGTTAAACCACAATCGCCCTGTGGACCACCAATCACGAAACGACCAGTTGGATTTACTAGGAAGTTAATTGCACCCTTCACTAAATGCTTAGGCAAAACTGGCTTAATGATTTCTTCGATCACTGCTTCACGCAATTTTTCGAGAGAAATATCTTCATCATGCTGAGTTGATAACACTACTGTATCAATCGAATCAGGCTTACCATCCACATAACGCAAGGTCACTTGTGACTTTGCATCCGGGCGCAGCCATGTTAAACGGCCATCACGGCGCAATTGCGATTGACGCTCTACTAAGCGATGTGACAGGTGAATCGGTAAAGGCATGAGCTCAGAAGTCTCATCACAAGCATAACCAAACATCAGACCTTGGTCGCCAGCACCTTGATCCAAGCCGTCATCGTGAGCCTTGTCAACGCCTTGAGCAATGTCTGGACTTTGCTTGTCATAAGCAACCAACACTGCACAACCTTTATAGTCAATACCGTAAGCAGTGTTGTCGTAACCAATTTCGCGCAAAGTATTGCGGGCAACTTGAATGTAGTCAACATTAGCGTTAGTAGTGATCTCACCAGCTAGCACTACTAAGCCGGTGTTACATAAAGTTTCTGCAGCAACACGTGCAGTGGGATCTTGGGCCAAAATGGCATCCAAGATAGCATCAGAAATTTGGTCTGCTACTTTATCGGGGTGACCTTCAGAGACTGACTCTGAGGTAAAGAAGTAATCATTTGCCATTGCATATTCCTTTAAAAAAAATTAACACGTTCTTTGGGACAACTCGACGTGCCAGGAACCACAACGGCGACGCTTTAGCAGAATTTGTAAATCGCCCTGCAAGTTGTCTTAACTCGGCGATGAGGTAATTCTATCTGAAAAGGGCTAAACGCAGCGAGGTATGTTGAAATTTGGCCCTAATAGCTGTATTGAATATCATTGGGGGGTGCGAAAACTAATCCTTAAGCTTAGCCTCAATGCCATTGCCGCGCTTCCCCTTGCTTTAGTGCAAATCATTGGGGCTTCTATGGGCATCTTGGCCTATGTAGGCTCAAAGCAATATCGCTCACTTTTTCGTCCACAATACGAGACCGTAGTTAGTGCTCACAAACTCCCATTCAAGCTCTGGGAAGCCATTAGGGCCTCTGGAATGCTATTTACAGATAGCCTATGGATATGGCGCAATCCCCAGAAAGCACTCCAATTAGTTGAAGTGCAAAACTGGGATTTGGTGGAATCGGCCATTAGTGAGGGCCATGGCTTAGTAATGTTGGCTCCCCACCTTGGTGGCTTTGAAATCATTCCGCGAGTCTTGGCACAGCATTTCCCTGCCACAATTTTGTATAGGCCCTCACGTCAAGAGTGGCTCAATGCATTAGTAGAAGAAGGGCGCGCCTATCCAAATATGCATTTTGTTCCGACCAACCTCAATGGCGTACGTCAAATGACAAGGGCCTTAACTCGAGGCGAAGCTATCGGCATTCTGCCTGATCAAGTGCCTAGCGGTGGTGAAGGTGTATGGGTTCCTTTCTTTGGGCGTCCTGCCTATACGACTCCCTTGCCTGCCCGCTTAGCCAACCGCAACAACACGCCGGTCGTCATGTTTACTGCTAAACGAAAAGATATTGGCAAAGGTTGGCTAATGCAAGCTAATCGACTGAGCCCTTTGTCTGAAGATGCCAATATTGCAGCCGCTGAACTTAATGTAGCCATAGAAAATGCAGTCCTAGTTGCTCCTGAACAATATATTTGGTCCTACAACCGCTATAAGCATCCCGCTGGTGCAGAATTACCTCCCAGTAATTAGTTATAAACTAATGTTGTCGCGAAAAGTCGGCAGAGTACTATTGGTTTCATAAGCGTTTTAAACACAGACCCCCCCTGGGCAAGCCAGCCTTTACGATTAAGCAGAGATATTTTGAGTACTAATCCACCGCTACGCAAATTACGCTTCACCAAAATGCATGGTGCCGGCAATGATTTCATTGTGCTCAATGGCATTGATCAAGACCTGAGTACTATTACACGTAAGCAATGGCAAGCCTTAGCACATCGTCAATTTGGCATTGGCGCTGATCAAATTCTCATCGTTGAAAAAGCTACTCGTCCAGACGCTGATTTTCGTTATCGGATTTTCAATGCTGATGGTGGCGAAGTAGAACAATGTGGCAATGGCTCTCGCTGCTTTGTACGCTTTGTATTAGATCAAGGCCTATCTAACAAAAATCCACTGCGGGTCGAGGTTGCTCATACTGTTCTGACTCTCAAGTCTCTTCCAGATGGTCAAGTAGAGGTCGATATGGGCGCGCCTATTTTTGAGCATAAGCAAATTCCATTTAATGCAAGCGGCTTAGCAAGCGTGCAAGAGTTTCAGGAAATCCTTTATGCGCTTCCTTTAAGTCGTCCTGCAACGCACGATAGTTTGGTTGGCGTACTTTCAATGGGCAATCCACATGCCGTTCAAGTCGTTACAGATCTTGAGGGTGCGCCTGTTCTTGAAGAAGGTTCTGAAATTGAAAAGTACTCAGCATTTCCAAACAGAGTGAATGCTGGCTATATGCAAGTCATGAATCGTAATGAAATTAAGTTGCGCGTCTATGAGCGTGGCGCTGGAGAAACCTTAGCTTGTGGAACGGGTGCTTGTGCAGCAGTAGTTTCTGGTATTCGTCGAGGACTACTAGACTCTCCTGTTAAAGTGCATACCCGCGGCGGTGATCTTCACATTGCTTGGGGTGGCACTGTCGAAAATATTACTCAGCCAGTCATCATGACTGGGCCGGCAGCAACTGCGTTTGAAGGTGAAACAGAAATTTAAGTAAGCTTCTCTTAGATGCCATATTTATCGCGGTATGCTTTTACTGCAGGCAAGTAATTGGTAAGCTCAGTATTGCTAGATGCTGTTAAGAAAGTCATCAAGTCGGCTAAGTTCGCAATGGCAATGACTGGCAAGCCAAACTCTTGCTCAACATCCTGAACTGCAGACTTCTCTCCAATTTCAACGGCATTACCAGAGCGCTCCATGCGATCTAAGGCAATCAATACCGCAGCTGGCTCTGCGCCAGCGCTGCGAATCAGATCCACCGACTCTCGAACTGAAGTGCCGGCAGAAATTACGTCATCAACAATAACTACCTTGCCTTTGACAGGTGCGCCAACCAATGTTCCGCCTTCTCCATGATCTTTCGCTTCTTTGCGGTTATAGGCAAACGGAACATTTAAGCCGTTATCTGCTAGAGCGATAGCTGTTGCAGCGGCTAAAGTAATCCCTTTATATGCAGGGCCATAAAGCATGTCAAAGGAAATTTTGGATTCTTGCAAGGCTTTTGCATAGTAACGACCTAAAGCGCTCAAGCGTGCACCATCATTAAATCCGCCCGCATTAAAAAAATAAGGCGAGAGTCTTCCCGCTTTAGTTTTAAACTCCCCAAAGGATAAAACCTTTGCCTCCAAGGCAAAACGAATGAAGTTATCTTGATTTGAATTATTTGAGCTCATAGGCCTACATGTTACGCATCATTTCCGCGAACCTCAACGGTATCCGTTCCGCAGTCAAAAAAGGCTTTCTGCCATGGGCTATTAAGCAAAAAGCTGACTTTATCTGTATGCAAGAGCTCAAGGCCCAACGTGATGACCTGGAAGACTCCATCCTGAACCCAGATGGTATGCATGGCTTTTTTCACCATGCACAGAAAAAAGGCTACAGCGGCTGCGGCATCTACACCCCCCATAAGCCAGATGAAGTCTTATACGGCTATGGCAATGAAGAGTTTGATGCTGAGGGGCGATATGTCGAGGCACGCTTCAAAGGGCTTTCAGTAATTTCGGTTTACATGCCCTCAGGTTCAAGCTCACCCGAGCGTCAAGAGGCCAAATATCGTTACCTTGATAGCTTCTTGCCCCACCTGATTAAGCTGAAAAAATCAGGTCGTGAAATTGTCCTTTGTGGTGATGTCAATATTGCTCACCATGAAATCGATCTCAAGAACTGGAAAGGCAACCTTAAAAATTCTGGCTTCCTGCCAGAAGAGCGCGCATGGCTCACCAGCTTATTTGATCAGGTTGGCTACGTAGATGTCTATCGCACACTAGAGCCTAAAGCTAGCGAGTCTTGCTACACCTGGTGGAGTAATCGTGGGCAAGCCTATGCTAAGAATGTTGGCTGGCGTATTGACTATCACATCAGCACACCCGGCATTGCTGGCTCTGCCAAGAAAACTTCGGTCTATAAAGATGAGCGCTTCTCAGATCACGCCCCACTTACAGTGGACTACGACTGGAAGCTGTAATTTAAAACCAGCCTTAATCTTTCTTGATCTGAACGATCTTAAAATGAATGGTTGCCCAAATTAAGAGCAAGACTGGTGCACCAATAATCGCCGTGCCATAGAAAAAGGTCTGGTAACCAAAGTTATCAACAAATGCTCCTGAGAAGCCTGCCAACCATTTTGGCAACAACAACATCATGGAGCTAAATAGGGCGTACTGAGTAGCAGAGTAACGAATATTCGTTAGCGCCGATAAGAAGGCAATAAATGCAGCGCTGGCAATACCTGAGCTCAAATTATCAGCGGAGATTACCCAAATCAAGCCGTGTAAATCATGCCCTTGGGTTGCTAGCCAAGCAAATAAAAGGTTGCTAACTGCTGATAGCACTGCGCCTAAAAACAAAATACGCAAAACGCCAAATCGTAGCGTGAGAACACCCCCAACAAAAGCGCCGACCAAAGTCATCACCACACCAAATACCTTGCTCACTGCAGCAACTTCATCTTTGGTGTAGCCCATATCAACATAAAAAGGATTGGCCATAATGCCCATCACCACATCACTAATACGATAAATAGCGATCAAAGACAAAATTAATACTGCGTGCCAGCGATAGCGTGTCAGAAACTCAGCAAATGGCTCTATCAAAGTTTGATGTAGCCATGCTTTAACATTGCGTGCTTTAGGCAAATCGATTTTCATCGGCTCTTTACTTAATAAAGTAGTGATTACGCCAACACTAATGGATGCGGCCATACATAAATAAGCGAATTGCCAAGCGCTCGCATCATAACCACTGCCCGTCTCTGCCCGTGCAGCCAACCAGAGAACACCTGCACCAGACCAGATCAAGGCAAGACGATAGCCTGTTTGATAGGTCGCTGCTAAGGCAGCCTGATGATCACTATCGGCTGATTCAATTCGAAATGCATCTAATGCAATGTCTTGTGTGGCCGAGCCAAATGCAACTAGCAGCGCGCACCAGACTACAGAGTTCAGCGCAAGTTTGGGATCAAGAGTAGACATCCCTACCAGACCCAAAATAATGAGGGCTTGTGCGAATAGCAACCAGCTGCGACGACGTCCAAATAATTTTGTTAGAAGAGGAATTTGTAAACGATCAACTAGAGGGGCCCACATCCACTTGAATGCATAAATCAGCCCAACCCAAGTTAAGTAGCCAATTGTGCTGCGATCAATCCCAGCTTCGCGTAACCAAAAGCTTAAAGTGCCAAGAATCAGTAGCAGTGGAAGGCCAGCAGAAAAACCCAGGAACAACATCCGAAGACATGGCCATTCGAGATAAACCCGAAAATCAGCAAGCCACGACTGAGTCGCTTTCAGCACGATTCTATGCGCTACGGACGCGGAAAAGCGCCAAACTACCAAAGAAATTAGGCATTAGGGTCACTTGCTGACCATCATGCAAGATGCATTGATCAATTACTTTGAGACCAAGACTAGAAGCCAACTTCTCAAAGTCGTCCACGGTAAGTACCCGAACATTAGGCGTGTTGTACCACTGATACGGCAAGCTCTTTGACACTGGCATGCGACCTAGCCCCACCGCCAAACGATGTGACCAGTGACCGAAGTTCGGAAAGGACACAATCGACTCTTTGCCAACGCGCACTACTTCCCGTAAGATCTTTTCAGTCTGATGAATGGTTTGCAATGTTTGCGATAGCACTACAGTATCAAAGCTGTCGTCTTCAAAAAGCGCTAAGCCGCCTTCCAAGTCTTGCTGGATAACGTTTAGGCCTTTTTGCACACAAGATAGAACGCGTGCATCGTCAATCTCTACCCCATAGGCGTGTACAGGTTTTTGTTTTTGCAAAAAATCTAAGAAACTACCGTCACCACAACATAGATCAAGCACCTGGCTGTTAGGGGCAATCCATTTGGCAATTGCTACGAAGTCTGCGCGCATATTCAGAGTACTCATGATTGAGGTTCCAGCATTTGCGCAAAATAAGCTCTTATTAA
>Ga0114966_10001034_pt1 | contig 26082 bp, 21 predicted proteins | sample M_130207_XF_Meta_FD_87029 | JGI IMG/M metagenome (GOLD analysis project Ga0114966, IMG submission 87029) | Freshwater microbial communities from Lake Montjoie, Canada to study carbon cycling - M_130207_XF_MetaG | ecosystem: Environmental > Aquatic > Freshwater > Lake | place: Lake Montjoie... | reverse complement strand
TTGGCGACGATGTAGTAGCCGATGAGAAGTTGTACGAGCAGCGGTGAGCCGCGCACGATTTCGACCACGCCGCTGCTGAGCATGCGCACGGGTTCCCAGCGTGCTCGATTGCCGAGCATGAGGACGAAACCGAACAGCACGCTCACGAGCATGGCTGCTAGCGAGACACCCAGCGTGATGAGCCAACCGATGCCGAATTGCGTGCGGTACTTCCACACGCCCGACCAGTTCCAGTGGTACTCCACGGCGGAGAACAGGGCATAAAAAGCCATCGAGACGAGGACGAGCAGCGCCAGTGCGTAGAGCGCACGACGGGGTGTCGATGGAGTGCTGGCGGACTTTGCTGACAAAACGATTCCATGGATTACGCCAGAAAGCGCCGCTTTGCCCGGATGATTTTCAGCGTGTGACTTCGGCAACGAGCTTTGGCTGCGTTTCCAGGAACAGCACGACACCATGGGCGATACCGGCCGCGATCTGATCGCGATATGCATCACGTTTGATCCGCACTGACTCGGTGGCGCTGGTGATGAAGCCGCACTCGACGAGCACGGCAGGGCAGGGGGCCTGCGCGACGACGGCGTAGCTGCGTGCTTTGGTGCCGCGATTCTGCGCTTTCGTGGTGGTGCATGTCATGCGCTGTACGGTGCTGGCAAAATCAGCACTGGTTACCGTCTTTGTCCCTGAACTCGTTTGCGTGAACTGGCGGGCGGAAAGTGGCTGCGCTTCGGCAAAGTAGGTCTCGATGCCCTCGGCGGAACTGCCCTCGCCATCGGTGTTAAGATGGACGCTGACAAAGGCGGCTGCCTGATATGTGCCAGCGAGGGCGGCACGTTCTTCCAGCGAAAGGAAGGTGTCGCCACTGCGCGTCATGCGCACACGCAGGCCTGAGGTTTCAAGCTCGCGCTGAAGGCGGCGGGCGAGGTCGAGAGCGAGATTTTTTTCAATGATGCCATTAGCGACTGCTCCTCCGTCATGCCCGCCGTGACCGGCATCGACGATGACCAGTGGGGCGGTTTCGTCCCAGCGAGACTGTTTGGGCGTAGTGAGAGCGGTATTCTGCCGCTCCAGACAGATGAGGGCAAAAGCGCTGCCACCGAGGGCCGAAAAGGCGATCAAGGTCTGCAGAGTCAGGGTGATGAAATGCCGAAATTTCAAAAATTTATTCAGATATATAAAATATTTGTTTGAATTAACAACAAGATTTTCTACAATGACTATATGAAGACGTCGTCCCTTGCTTCCCGAGTGCTGGTTCCTGTCCTAATTTTATTGGGGTTTGAAGCCTGTTCCTTCGTCTCCGCGCAGGTGTCCAACACCTATTCGGCTCCGCCTCCTCCCGGGTATCCTGCCAGCGGAGCGCCGCGGCAACCTGTGTCCACCAAGGCGGCGAAGCAATCCGCTGCGGCCATTCAGACTCCAGCAACCTACACCTACCCACCGCCAGCGGGTTATACCTATCCGCCGCCCCCAGGTTATGGAATGACCACGCCTGCGAAGCCGCCAGCGGGTTATAACTATCCGCCACCTCCAGGTTACGGAACGACCGCGCCTACCAAGCCCTCGTCAGCCAAAAAGACGACTTCCGGCACGACAGCGCCAAAAAAATCGACACCCGCACCTGCTCCCAAATACTTCGGCCCGACGGGCGATATCAGCAGCCAAGTAGCCAAACTAACCGAGAGCGACAGAATACAAAATTCACGTCTGGGCGAACTTGAACGCGATGTGAGCGGCATCAAACGCGGTGGCAACGGCAGTTCGACCTCGCGCTACAATGGCGGCACCGATCTCGCCTCTCATACCACTCATGTTGTTCGTCCGGGCGACACGATGTGGCACATCGCCTCGGCACATCGCGTGAGCGTAGGTGAGATACAGCAACTCAATCGTCTGACCGGCGAAAGCGTCTCCATCGGCCAGACCTTACTCATTCCTTCGCCGCATCGCAGCAGTTCGACGATCCCAGCTAGCTACAGTCCTTTGACACCCGGCAGTTCGCCTCCCGCAATCAAATCATCATCCACCACCTACACGGTAAAAAAAGGCGACAGCCTCAAAGCCATCGCCATTCGCCACAAAACGACGACGACGGCGCTGGCTGCTGCAAATCGTATCAAGGACCCCAACAAGCTTCTCCTTGGGCAACGCCTCGTCATACCCGGACGCAGCAGCAGTATCGTTGCCTCCAACACCAAGTCTAAGCCACTGGTGGCGGCACCTGAGTCATCCGACACGATCCCGCTGCCAGGATTCGGCATGCCTGCGACACCACCGCCAGCGGCGATCGCACCGCCGCCTATCGCGCCTGCCCTGACACCTCCCAAGAGCACTCCCGCCGACACACATCGCGGCATCCTCGCTTATCGCGTGGATCGCAGTGACACGTTGGAAAGCATCGCGCAGCAATTCAGCACCACGCCAGATCGCATTCGCGAAATGAACCGCCTCAGTGCAGCTACGCCGCTCAAACCCGGTGACGAAATCATGGTGCCTGCGATGGGTGCGGTATCGCTGGGGAATTAAGTGTGGGAAAACCATAACACGTGAATGGCTTTCAGGTGCTTGGTATTCTCCGCATGACAAAAATACATTTCTACGACTGCTTTGGTGAACATTGTCTGAATCGTTGGCGTCTGAGTTGCTGTCATGATAAAAATCCGAAAACTCATCACTCTTCCCATGCGTGCTTCTCCTCCTTGGTTCATCGCAACCACACTTCTAGTGACCCAATGTTTGGCCTTCGATCCTGCTTTCATGGGTTCTGGCTACGGTTACCCCTATGGCTATGATCCAGACAGGTTTCAGGTCTGGAATAATTCGGGTCCCGTAGATCAGGAGGCTGCATTCAAGGATGGATATAATGACGGCATGTCCGATGCAAAGGATGGCCGCGACAGCGAGTATCGCAGGCGCGGCTTCCGCTACAATATCAATACCGAGCGCAGTTACGCCCGTGGTTACGCACAGGGACACGCCGAAGGCTGGCGGGTGTATCAGCAAGGTGGTGCTCGGCCTGGTGGCGGCGGTGCAGGCATCGGTTTTGCCGAAAAGCAGGCCGCCTACAGGGAAGGTTTCAGTGACGGCAAAAATGATCATCAGGCCGGTAACTCCCCTCATGCGGGCCGCCATCCGACCACTCACCCGGGGTATGAGGCGGACTATCGCCAAGGATATGCAGATGGCTACAACAGCGTGGCAGGTGCTGCGGGGGCTGGTGGCGGACGCCCGGGTCGTGCTGGCGGTAAACCAGGTGAAAATATTGCCGCGTATCAGGAAGGCTACAGCGATGGCAAAAATGACCGGCAGGCTGGCAGCTCCGCACATACTGGGCGCCATCCCACCACCCATCCAGGTTTCGAGGCCGACTATCAGCGCGGCTACCTGAACGGTTATCAAAACGGTTTTTAAAACGGACGTTGAACGCCTCCTTCACGCCGTCAGCTCTCACTCCTTCACGAAATCCCGCATCTCATAGAGTTTCGGGTCACGCAGCGGTTCTTTGCGGGTGGCCTTGGCGCGTTTTAGCATCTGGGTAAAAAGAGCATCGCCACCCTCGCCCTCATCCATGCCGCCGAATTCCGCATCGAGCTTCTCGGGATCCTCGCCAGACTCGAGACGGCGCACCATCTCACGTAGTTCAGGCGGGGTTTTGTCACCCATCATGTCGGTCATCTTGCGCATGAAGTGGCCGAGTTGGCGCGGATCAGGGTTCTCTTCATCCATGCCGCCCATTTCACGCTCCATATCGGCCATGAAGCTTTCCATCTTCGACTCATCGATGCCTGCAAAGGGATCGTCGCCGGTATCCTCTTTTGCTTTGCCAATCACCGCAAAGCGCGAGACTCGCTTCTCCATTTTTAAGCCGTCACCGTCGGGGCAAACTGGCAGCTTGTCTCGATAGCCCAGCGAGCGCGCTAGGAAGGAGTAAAGCTTGTTGTTATCGGGGCAGTAGAACTCGTAGATTGGCATGGTGTGGTTGGGAAAGTCGGCATGGACACTTTAATCAGCCTGACGCAGTGCTCAAGGAAAGCCACCCAGTTTACGAACCGTTCACGCTCTGCTCATTTCCCGTCCGGTTTCGCTACCTCGTGTGGGATACAGCCAGCCAACATCATGAAGCGCCTAATTCTACTCTTCGCCCTTTGCCCTCTGCTCTCCGCCACGTCCCAGCTTCCGCTGGAACTCAAGCCCGGCACTCGCATCGCTCTCATCGGCAATTCACTTTTCGACCGCATGCGTGACGACGGCCAGTTTGAAGCGCTGATGCATCAACGCTTTGCCAAAGAGCACCTCATCTTCCGCAATCTTTCATGGTCCGCCGATGAAGTGGCTCTCCGCCCCCGCCCAGATGGCTTCGGCGACCTCAATCAGCACCTCACCGAGCACAAAGCCGACGTCATCCTCGCCGCCTTCGGCTTCAACGAGAGTTTCAAGGGAGAAAAAGGCCTCGCTGAATTCGAGACGTTGCTGAAGTCTTTCCTCATCGAGCTGAAGAGCCATCGCTACAACGGCACCTCTGAGCCGCGCATCGTTCTAGTGAGCCCCACCGCTGCGGAAAAACCGCACGACCAGCTCAACGCTCAAATCACACTCTACACCGCCGCGATGAAGAAAGTCGCCGCCGCCGAGAAGGTGGCTTTCGCGGATGTCTTGAACAGCGAACCGAGAACTGAGAACCGTGAACCTCAAACCACCAACGGCGTCCACCGCAACACTCAAGGCTACGCCGCCTTCGCTGAGCGCCTCTACAACCAGCTCACGCAAGAAACCCCGCCGAAGCTCAACGAAGCCGTCCGCGCCGCCGTCGTCGAAAAGGAAGGTAAATTTTTCCAGCACTATCGCCCGCTGAACTACTTCTACATCAAAGGCGGCCGCATGGAGCCCTACGGCGTCGTGAACTTCCCCGGCGAACTCAAAAAGCTCCTGCAGATGACAGAGGTCCGTGACCAAGTCATCTGGGACCTCGCCAGTGGCAAAACATCCGTCCCATCCGCCGCATCGGTGCCATCTCTCCCCGACGACTCCCACACCGAAAAACTCCCCGTTATCACCGGAGACCGCCCCATCAACGAATGGCTCTCTCCCGCCGCCGAACTCGCCGCCTTCAAGATCGACCCACGCTTCGAAGTCAGCCTCTTCGCCTCCGAAGAAGACTTCCCGGAGCTCTTCGTGAAGCCCATCGCCATCCGCTTTGATGGAAAAGGCCGCCTCTGGGTCAGCACGAGCACCACTTATCCGCAGATCATGCCCGGCGAGGCCCCGCAGGACCGCATCCTCATTCTCGAAGACACCAACGGCGACCACCGCGCGGACAAATGCAGCGTGTGGGCCGACAAGCTCGCCATTCCGCTCAGCTTTGAGTTCGGCAATGGCGGCGTGTTTGTCTCCGACCAGCCGCACCTCACCTTCCTCAAAGACACCGCTGGCGACGGCAAGGCCGACCACCGCGAAAAACTCCTCACCGGCTTCGGCACCGAGGACAGCCACCACGCCCTGCACGACTTCGTCTGGAGCCCCGAGGGCGATCTCATCTTCCGCGAGAGCATCTTCCATCACAGCCAGGTCGAGACGCCCTACGGCCCCGTCCGCGCCCGCGAGAGCAGCTTCTTCCGCTACACACCCGCCACCGGCCGCCTGCTCGCCTTTGGCAGCTACATGAGCACGAACCCCTGGGGCATCACCTTCGACGAATGGGGCTTCCACGTCGGCAGCCATCCCGTCTTCGCCAGCGCCGTGCATGCGCTCAATGCGCCCTACCCCGACATCCACATCCCCGCCGGCAACTACTTCCCAGCCTACAGCGGCACCTGCGGCCAGGAATTCCTCACCAGCAGCCACTGGCCCGCCGACCTGCGCAAAAAACACTTCATGCGCGTGCGCTACAAGCCCACCAACGAGGTCGAACTGCACGAGTGGGTGGAGCACGACACGCACTTTGAGGAAAAGAAAGTCGGCATCGTCTTCCAGAGCACGAACCTCAGCTTCATCCCCGTGGACATCCAGCAAGGCCCCGATGGCGCGATGTACATCGCCGACTGGTACAACCCCGTCAAAGGCCACGCCCAATACTCCCTCCGCGACACCCGCCGCGACAAAAAATCCGGCCGCATCTGGCGCATCACCGCCAAAGCCCAGCCTCTCGAAGAAGCCCCCAAAATCGCTGGGGCTTCACCTGATGAACTTCTGGAACTCCTTGCCAGCGACAATTACCGAACTCGCTATCGCGCTCGAATCGAGCTGCGTGAGCAAGACCCAAAAGATGTGGCTCAACTTTTGCAAAGCCTCAGATCGTTCACATTTTTTCCGAATACTGAACCCGAAGCATCGCGCATGCGTCTGGAAGCACTTTGGATGAGCTTTCACGCTCTTTCGCGAATGGGAGTGAAGCCGATTGAGGTGAAGAGTTTTCTCGTGCCAGGACCAACTGGCAAACCTGAGATCATGGCTTCTGCCGTTGGTCCCATGATCTCGCTGAACGCTCTGGAAGACCTTCTTCGGAATAAGAACGCGCTTGTGAGAGCGGCTGCTGTCCGGCAAATGCGTTGGACCGACATTTCCAAAGTCGCTGAAGACACCAGCATTGGACCTATGCTGCTTGATGCTTTGCAAAAGGCGGCGAACGACAGTTCTGGTTTAGTTCGCCTCGAAGCCGCGATTGCAGCGAGCTATCTTGGGACTCGTGATGCAGCAGACGTGATCATGGACCTGCTGAAGCACCCGATGGACCCTTACCTCACCTACGCGCTGCGCACCTCTCTCGACAGCCACACGCTGCAGCCGCTTTGGAAGGGCAACACCGCCTTCCTGGCGAAGCATCCCGCGCTCGAAAAGTTCCTCAAAGACAGCGAGCCGACGAAACCCGCCCTCATGGCGAAAAAGAAGAAGCCCGAACCGCCGAACCCCTTCGACAACCAGCCCGGCCTGCAAACCATCACCATCAAGACCATCCCCGAGCGCCTGCTCTACGACCTGCGCGAGTTCAAGGTGGCTCCCGGAGCCCCGGTGAAGCTCGTTTTCGAAAATCCCGACGTCACCCCGCACAATCTCCTCATCGTCCAGCCCGGCGCGGCCGACGAAGTCGGCATGGCGGGCAACGAAATGGCCAAAACGCCCGACGGCTTCGCCAAAGGCTTCATCCCCGACTCCCCGAAGATCCTGCACAAAACCAAAATGCTCAATCAAGGCGACCTCGAGACCCTCCGCTTCACCGCCCCCACCGCCAAAGGCAAATACCCCTACATCTGCACCTTCCCCGGCCACTGGCTCGTCATGAAGGGTGAGATGATCGTCGAGTGATCTGAGAATCAGCCTACTGAACACACAGAATACGCGGAAACAGAAGTTCAACTTCTCGACCCGTTCATTTCCGTGTATTTCGTGTGTTCCGTAGGCCCAATGAATTCTCTCTTCGTCCCCCCAGATTACTTTCAAGAACTGCCCGAAGTCTTCCCCGCTTCTACCCGTCCGCTCGAAATCGATCTCGGCTGTGGTGACGGCACCTTTATCACCGGCATGGCCGCCCAGCACCCGGAGCGCGATTTCCTCGGCGTCGAGCGCATGCTTGGCCGTGTGGATAAAACCATGCGCAAGATCGAGCGCATGCAGCTTTCCAACGCCCGCGTCATGCGCCTCGAAAGCGCCTACACAGTCGGTTGGTTGCTGCCGAGCGCTGGTGTAAGCCGCCTGCACCTGCTGTGTCCTGATCCGTGGCCGAAGAAAGGCCACGCCAACCGTCGCCTAGTGAATCAAAGCGAGTTCCTCGATGGCTTGCACCGCATCCTCATCCCCGAGGGTGAATTCCTGCTCAAAACCGACGACCAGCCTTACTTCGACGACGCCCTCGTCAGTTTCGAGTCACGCACCCATCAGTTCAAACGTCTCGATTGGCCCAACGACGCATTCTTCTATCCCACCACCGACTTCGAGCAGGATTGGCTCAACATGGGCCGCAGCATCCGCCGTGCGAGATGGCAGAAGATCGGTCGTTAACTCGCCCATGTTCCGCCATTGCCTCCTCGCCGTTCTTTTCAGCCTCACGATCGCCCACGCCGCCGAAACCAAAACCCGCGTCGTTCTCGCCGGTGATTCCACCGTCACCGACAAAGCCGGCTGGGGTGCCGCCTTCGCCAAACTGCTCGGCCCCGATGCCGAATGCATCAATTTCGCCGGTGGCGGTCAAAGCAGCAAAAGTTTCCGCGATACAGGCAACTGGAAGAAGGTCATCGACTCGAAGCCGGTCTTCGTTCTCATCCAGTTCGGCCACAACGACATGCCCGGCAAAGGCCCCAAGCGCGAAACCGATCCTGAGACGACCTATCGCCAAAATCTGATCCGCTTCATCGAAGAAGCCCGCGCCATCGGAGCCAAACCCATCCTCGTCACCTCCCTGGCCCGCCGCACCTTCGACAACGGCAAGATTCGCGGCGAACTCAAGCCTTGGGCCGACGCCGCCCGTAAAGTCGCCACCGAGCAGCAAGTTCCCTGCGTCGATCTTTTCACCCGCAGCGTCGATTTGCACAACCAACTCGGCCCCACCGAGTCCGACACCTTCAATCCGCCCGGTAAAGATGGCAAACTCACCGACCACACCCACCTCAATGCCCATGGTGCCGAAGTCATCGCCAAGATCATCGCTGAGGAGTTTTGCAAGGTGATGCCGGAGTTTGTGAAGCTTTTGAAGTGATCAGTTCTTCGTCAGCTTCACCTTGTGATACTTCCACGCTGCATTCGGTGTCGCCTCGCAGCCATGGAAGTTTTTTCACGCCATGGGTCGAAAAGTGATCCATGCTTGAACATCCTGCGATCATCTCGAAGGATGTTTTTTCATGTCACTATCCAAAGCTCCCGACCTCACCCTGCGCCTCCGCGAAAACGCCTGGATCGGCGATGCTGTGCTCGAGCTCTATGTCCGCAGCCAGATCCTCCGCCAAGAAGGCAAAGTGGATGCCGAGATGAAGACCCGCTTTACCTGCAATCAATTTCTCTCATGCCACGGCAATCCAACCGCCGTCGAGGCCGAGATCGGCGTCATCTACCAGCGTGAAGGCCTCGAAGCCGCCTTCGCTTGGATTCGCAACACCTTGGAGCCGCTTTTCTTGAAGCAAGAAGCCAAACGCAAGCGTCTCGGCAAGTAGGCACTCAGACTCGCTGCCCAAGTGCCTTCAGCTTCGCCTCGCCCTCGCTCCACGGCACATCATGCGGCATTCGCTTTGTCGTTGCAGCGATCGCCGCTGTCACACCAGCCGCCTCGCCCATTGCCACGGAGTTGCCCGTCACGCGATAGCTCGCATGCGCGATGAAATCGCCGCTGATGTTGCGCCCGGCCATCATGAGGCCGTCCACGTCCTTGGCGATGAGTGAACGCAGCGGAATGTCATACGGCTTCACCTTCACGCCACCGTTGTGATAGCCTGCTGACTTGTTGGCATCTTTACTCAGCGCGTGAATGTCCACGGGGAAAGTTGGACGCACAACGGCATCGTCAAAGCGGGAACCGGCAATGAGATCGTCCTTGTTCACGATGTAGCGGCCTTTGATGCGCCGCCCGTCACGCACGCCGATCTGCTCCGCTGTCGCGGCGATTTGCAGGCCTTCCCACGGTCCGCCAAGCTTGCGCAGACCGTTCACGATCTTATGCAATTCTGCACGGGCTTGCACAGTGGCCTCGGTGATCTTCGCGGCATCGAAGCATGGCACACCGTATTGATGATTCATCATCACCAGCAGCAGATTGTCCCGCACCTGAAACAGCGTCGGCTTTGAATAGGAAGGGAAGTGCCCGGTGCGTTCGATCTCAGCCTTGAGCGTATCCTTGGCAACGCCATCGGCCTTGGTCGGGTCGGAACCATGAATGAAGGCTGCGAGCTTTGCTGAGTCTTGGCAAACCAGCAGCGCATTGAGCGACATCGGCTGGCAGGGGCAGGCCTCCGCCTCGCCGAATTCAAAGCTGCATCCCGCAAGTGCTCCGAGATCTCCATCGCCCGTCGTGTCGATGAAAACAGGTGCTCTCCACGCCTGTCGGCCACTTTTGGACTCGGTGACGATTGTGCTGAGCCGTTTGCCTTCACGATACGCGGCGCTCACCCGCGTGTGGAGTTGAAATTTTACGCCCGCTTCCACAAACATCTCCTCCAGCAGCACTTTCATGCCCTCTGGCTCGTAGCAGAGGTTCGTCAAACTTGTGCCCCTGCGCATGTCGCGTTCATCGAGACGTTTCAGCAGCTCTTGATTGAAGCCCGGCTTATCAAAATCCAGCAGATAGCCCAGCAGCCCCGCCGTCCATACGCCACCGAGACAACCGCGCCATTCAAACACCCGCACCTTTGCCCCCGCACGTGCCGCCGTGATCGCCGCCGCGATGCCCGCCGGTCCAGCACCGCACACGATCACGTCTGAATCCTCCACTAGCGGCAAATCGCGTGCCTCTTCATGAAACTGGCCCGCCACGGCCTTCTCCACCTGCTCCGCACTCAGCACGCCTGGCGTGACGAGGGCACCAGAAAAAGCGGCGCGAAGGAAGTGACGGCGTTTTAAGTCGTTGGCAGGTGCTGGAGTGTCCATGGTGAAAATAGTCTGATCAAAATCGCCCTGAGACACCATTCTTTTTCAGCAAGTCTTGTCGCGACAAATGAATGATGCCAATGCTGTGACATGCAAAGCTACCACATTCTCCGCTCCACTGCGTCAGTTCCCGACTGGTCTGCTGCTCCTAAATTGAGCGATTTTGCCTTCTCTTGGGAGGACCGCCCCGCACCCCAAACCGAGTTCCGTGCGCTCTGGGATGATACGCACCTCCATTTCCGTTTCGAATGCCAAGATGACGATCTCGTGCTTCCTGAAGGCTCCACCGCCAAAGATCGTGTGCTCTGCTCCGACCGGGTGGAAATCTTCCTCGCGCCCGATCTGAGCCTCAAACCTTACTACTGCCTCGAAATGTCCCCGCGTGGCGATGTGCTGGCCTACGAGGCAAACTTTTACCGCGAGATAAACTGGAACTGGATCTGTGCAGGCCTGCAAATCGACGCACTCATCGAGAACAACCGTTACACCGTGACTGGCAGCATCCCGCTCGACACGCTGCGTGCTACGAACGTCCTCAAGCACGGCTCACGCGAAATTTTTGCCGGTCTTTATCGCGCTGAATTCCATCGCAAGCTTGACGGCACCATCCACTCTGGCTGGATGCCATGGGTGAATCCAAAGACCGAACGCCCTGACTTCCATGTGCCGGGATCGTTTGGAGTGCTGCAACTCACCCGATGAGCACAAAATCCAGTCTGCTTGTTCAAAATAACAAAGACATAGCGTGATATTCGACACTTTGGTTATCTTTGCGCCACATGGCAACAAAACCGTCGGCTATAAAGTCGTTGGGACAAACCCAACAAATCTGTCCACTATCCATCTGCTAGGCGGCTCCCGCATATGGACGCTCTGACCAGATCCGCCTACTGGCGCCAACATCAAAACGATCCGACGCTATGGGTCAAAAGCGCCGTCAATCTTGCTTACTCAGCGCAGGTCCTGTTTGAACGAGCTAGCACTGCCACTGAGTCTCTTGTCAGAGACAAGCCGCCCAATATCGAGCCAGAGACACAACATCTACTGAGAGAGATTGGCACGTACCCTGTTGCCTTCATGCTCGCGGGGCTCGCGCTCGAAGACATGTTCAAGGCTCTGCGAGTTGCGCAGCTGAACTTTGAGTCGCCAATCGTTGATGGTGATCAACGCTTCAAAGCGCTTACGAACACTCATAGTCTCGTTGAGCTGGCGCGCCAGGCTGGGCTCGCGATCGACGATGTTGCGGATGAGACTCTGCGAACGCTGAAGGACTACATTGTTTGGGTCGGGCGGTATCCGAGACCAAAGTTGGCGGAACATTTCATGCCAAGTGATCCCGCCTCGCCGGGGGCAGTGAAGCTACCGGCAGTCTCCGCAAGCACTTGGGCTTGTTTTGAGAGACTATTTGCTGATGCGAAAGAGTTGGTTGGCAAGGTGCGCAGGAGTGGACAGTCTGGGTCCTGAGTAACTAGACCTCGAGTTAAACTGCGGGAACGAGTTGGAAGCCGAGGGTTTGATCACATGCCCGTCCCGGAGACAAGATGCTTCGGCAAATCTTCCACGCGTTCGCATCCCACCTGCTCCATCACCTGTTTGAGCTGACGTTTGAGCATCGTCATCGTGTGATCACCGCCATCTTTGCCGAGTGCGGCGACACCATACATGAAGGAGCGACCCATGAAGGCGAACTTGGCACCACTGGCGAGAGCGCACGCGATATCCGGTCCGGCACGAAGACCGCTGTCGATCATCACCGTGGTGCGGTGGCCAAATTTCTTCGCGAGTTCGTTGAGCGGTTTGATCGTGGACTCACCGGCATCGAGCTGACGTCCGCCGTGATTCGACACGATGAATCCGTCCACGCCAAGTCCAAGCGCGGTTTCGGCATCTTCTTCTGTGACAACGCCTTTGACGACTAGTTTGCCCTTCCACCGCTCACGCAGGGCCGTGATTTTGGCCGGATTCAGACGGCCGGAGAACGTCCTGTTCATGAACAGGCCAAGGTGTTTCATGTTCAGCCCCTTCGGCAGGTAGGGTTTCATCGTTTTGAACTCTGGCGCACCCGCCGCTAGTTGCCCAAACGACCACGTGGGATGCATCGTCATTTGCAGGATGTTGCGTAGCGTCATGCGCGGCGGAATCGAGAGGCCATTGCGAATTTCCTTGGGCCGGTAGGCAAAGGTGGGCGTGTCCGCGAGAATGACGAGCACGGGAAATCCGGCATCGCGCACGCGATCGAGGAGTTTGTCGCGCAGCGCATCTTCCGTCGGGTGGTAGAGCTGAAACCAAGCCTTCCCTTCCGTGAGTTCGGCCACGGTTTCGATGTTGGCCGTCGCCACAGTGCTAAGAGTGAAAGGCAGGTTATGCTGATGCGCGGCCTTCGCGAGAATCTCCGTTGCGCGCGGCCAGATGAGTCCTTGCAGCCCGATGGGTGAGACGCCGAATGGCGCGTCGTAAGTGGTGCCGAAAAGCTCGGTCTGTAGATTTGAACCTGGATAGTCCCGCAGATACCACGGACGCAACTGCACCTGCCGGATCTCATCCGTGTTGCGTTGCAGGTTGATATTGGAAAAGCACCCGCCTTCCAGATACTCGAAGGCAAAGCGCGGCACGCGTTTCCGTGCGCGTTCACGAAGGTGCTCGATGGAGGGGTAGTTGGAGTTGAAGACTTCGGACATGGAATAGACGGCAGTTAACGTGCGTGAACCGCCATCTTCTTCGTCCGTGTGCATCGAAGTTTCAACCCATCAACTAACACGGATCGCAGCCCGAAATACACATCTTCCCATGGCAAACAATAGTGCAGTCAAAGTGCGCCTTGAGCTTCATCTGAAAAAAGTCGCGCCTATCATGCGGCCAACTCTCTCAGGAGGGTGGTAGCGTAGGTGCCTTTGGGAAGATCAAAACTCAGCTGCAAATCGCCATTCTCCAGCACTGCAAAGTTCGGCGCAGTGGGGCGCAGTCGCAGCACGCGCCGTTCTTGCCGCAAACCAGCAGCTTCCAGGCCTGCGGTGAGTTCCGGAAAGTTTTTGACGATGCTTGCCTCCATTTCGCGCACTTCACTGCTGCTTTGTAACTCGCCCGTTCCCCACAGGGGAGCAGTGAGTTCCAGTACACCTTGGGCAAAGCGTTCCGCCTCATCCCCACGATGTTTTTCAGGCAACAAGATCGTGCCATTATCGGCGAAGCCATAAACCTCGCCGCTCAAGGCCCGATCCCACGTGCCTGCATCCATGCGCGAGGCCACGACCGCATTAAAGAGATGACTCCGTGCCGCTGAGAGCAAAATACCGCGCAGCAAACGATCTGCTGTACGATATTCGCCACGAAACATGGCCATCGCCTTTTCGACATTGCGCCCTTCGTTACCAAAACGCTGCGTGCCGAAGTAATTCGGCGCACCGCACTCGACAATGCGCTGCCAGCGCTCCGCGGCGAGTTCGGAAGGAAAATCAGGTTCGCGCAGGCGAATGGTGAAGTGATTGCCGAGGTGAATGCCGCGGCGCAGTTTACGAGAGTTTCGCGTGATGCGGAGCACACGCAGGCCTTCGGATTCCAGCGCCGCTGACTCGGGCGAGGGCTGGCCTGGCATATGCAGGCTGAACCATTGCCGTGTGACGGCGTGACGATCTTTGAGACCACAATGGCTTACCAAACGATTTCGAATGCCCACTGCGGTCGCCAACCGCACAGCAGCTGTGTTGCTATCGAGATCGCGTTTTTCCGCCCAAACGAGGCAGTGCTCGCCCTCGCCCGAAGGCTCAAAACCAAGTACCTCCTCGACCACAAAATCCTCCGGCACCGACTTGAACCGTGCACACCCCAACGGGCCGCCGTGAAGGTACGGAAGATCGTCTGGGTCAAAGGGCATCCGCAAAGTGCAATTCATGGGTGGTGCGTTCGCGCCATTCGTCGCTTATCGCAACCTCTAGCAGCCTCATTCAGGATGGGCACCGTGTCGATGCACGCAGCAGGATCACGCCTCCACGCCCGTCATCGTCCCCGTGCTGCTCGCGAACTTGTCCGTCTCGATTCCCATGCGTTGCAGCATGGTGACGAAGAGATTCGCCAGCGGCTTGTTGTTCTTCTTGTCGAAGGTGAGGTGCTGGCCGTGCTTAAAGCCGCCGCCGGCGAAAATGAGCGGGAGATTCGTGGTGTCGTGGGAGTTCGCGTTCGAGAGATTCGAGCCGTAGAGCAGCATCGTGTTATCGAGTAGCGTGCCGTTGGCTTCCTTCACGCTCGTGAGTCCATCGAGCAGGCGCGCGAGGCTGCGGAACTGCGCTTCTTCGATCTTCTTCAGCTCGGCGATCTTCGCCTCGTCGTTGCCGTGATGCGTGAGCGCGTGCGTCTGGTTTTTCACGCCGGGGATGTTTGGCGTGATGAGCAGCGGGCCGAGGTAAATGGTGACGATGCGCGTGCTGTCGGTCTCCAGCGCGAGGCGCATGGTGTCAACCATGAGGTTCGTCTGCGCCTCGACTTCGGTGTCGCTCGGTATGTCCTTCGGCATCGGTGCCTGCACGATGGGCTTTGGTTTGCGCTCCCACGATTCGGCGTGTTGCAGGCGCTGCTCCAGCTCGCGCACCGAGGTGAAATACTGGTCGAGCCGCTCCTTGTCGCGCGCGGGCAATCTCTTTTCCAAACTCCGCGCCTCATCGCGCACGAAGTCGAGAATGCTCCCGCCTTTTCGCAGGTCATCGATGCTGCGTTCGATCTCCTGTGGCGTGCCCTGCACGAAAAGCCGGCGATACAGCGCCGACGGATTGCGCTCCGCCGGAAGCTGCACGCCATCGCGCGTGGTGGAAGGCGTGCCCATGTGGTCGCGCCCGACGCTGAGCACGAGCGAGCCGAAGCGCGTCTGCGCGCCGATCTGTTCGGCGGCGAACTGGTCCAGCGAGATGCTGTTCTTGAAATTGCTCGCGCCCGGATGCGGCGCACAGCTCAGGAAACTGCGCTCCGACGAATGGTTCCCATCCACGCCCGGATGCGACACGCCGCTGAACACCGTGAAGCGCTCGCGATGCGCCTTGATCAAATCAAGATACGGCGTGCTCCCGTAATCGCGCCCCGCCTTCTCGGGAAAAAAGTAACGCGGCATCACGCCCATGTTCGTCATGATGGCGAGCATGCGCCTCGGCGGAACCGGCGCGGCGGCGCGCGCGAGCGATTCGAGAAAAGGCAGCGCCAGCGTGGCCCCGGTAGCGCGGAGGAAAAGGCGGCGGGTGATGGATGTTTTCATGACTCTATTTGTTTTGGAACAAGCGGCTCTCAGCCAACGCGTGAATCAACGAACGCACGCCAAACCTCCCCGCCTTCGTCTCCGCGAGAATGCGCTCGATACTGCGGCGATCCGCGTAGCTCGTCTCCGCACCGGTCGCATACGTCAGCATCTGCGTGACGAAGGCGCGGGCGATGATGTCAGGTTTGCCGAGCGCGAGTTTTTGAAACGCAGCGAGATCCGTGAAGGGTTCGCCTTGCGCGGTCTCGCCGCTAGCATCCACGGCGGGACCAGCCTTGTAGCGGACGCCAGTGCCGTCGGGAAACCTCAGCGCGACGGGCGTGCCCTTTTCCAACGAACGATACTGGGCGCGCCAGCCGCCGATGACGTCGTAGCTTTCCAGCGCAAGGCCGGGCGGGTCCATCTTGCGATGGCACGCGGCGCAACTGGCATCGGCGCGATGCTTGGCGAGTTGCTCGCGGATGGTGGTCGCGCCGCGCGTGTCGGGATCGATCGCGGGCACTCCGGGCGGCGGCGGTGGCACGGGCTGGCCGAGGATGCGTTCGGTGACGAAGACGCCGCGCACGACGGGCGATGACACGGTGCCGTTGGCGGTGACTTTCAAAACCGCGCCTTGTGTGAGGAAGCCGCCGCGATGACTGCCGGGCGGGAGTGGCACGCGGCGGATGTCGGGGCCGATGACGCCTGGAATGCCGTAGTGCTCGGCGAGGCGTTGATTGAGCATGGCAAAATCAGAGGCGACGATGTTCGACGCAGGCAGGTCCTGGGCGATGAGTTCGCGGAAGAAGGCGCGCGATTCGGCGAGCATGGATTCCTTCAAATAGAGATGAAATTCAGGGTAGAGCGCGCGGTCGGGATCGGTGGCGTCGATGTCGCGAAGCCGCAGCCACTGGTCGAGGAAGTCGGTGATGAAGCGCTCGCTGCGTGCGTCGGCGAGCAGGCGCTCGACTTGCGCGCGGAGTGTCGCGGGCTCGTGGAGTTTGTTTTGCTTTGCGAGTGCGAGCAGCGCGTCGTCGGGCGGTGAGTTCCAGAGCCAGAAGGCGAGTCGTGTGGCGAGTGCGAGGTCGTCGAGCTGGCCCGGTGTTTCCTTGCGGAAGAGGAAATGCGTCGAAGTCAGCGCGGCCTTGTAGGTGTGTCGCATCGCCAGCTCGAAGCAGTCCTTCTTTTCCAAACGCTGCTGCATGAGGCCGACATACTTCATCACCTCGGCGTCGCTCACATCGCGACGAAACGCGAGCGGGAGAAAACTCGCGAGCAGATGCTTCGCATCATCGATCGGCGCAGCGCTGGCGACGGTGACGAGCGGCTGCGGCTTTGAGTCTCCCGGCGGAATCTCCCACGGCTTCGGCCAGCCGTAGCCGACCTTTTGCACGGGCTGCGGGTGCGTCGGCGGTGTGAGTCCGCTCGCGGCATCGAAGGGCTTCAGCGGCAAATCACCGAACACCCGGCGATGACTCTCCGGCGGCCATTGCTCGTAGAGCGGGCCTTCGACATCGAGCCAGTCGCACACGACCGCCGGTCCGATGTGCAGCCCGCCGCCGCCCTGGTGCTGATGAATCTGCAAGCCCGTCCAAAAGAACGACGCGGGATCAAAGATGACCTCGTCGCCCATCTCCAGCCACGGCGTGAGTTCGTGGACCTTCGGCGTGAGCGACGGCGCCTCGAAGTAGCCGAGCGTGCGCGGATGCGCGTAGAGCCGCACGGTCTGCGGCACGGGCGCGGGTTCGAGCTTGCCCGCGTTCCAATGTGCACTCCACGTCGAGAGCCGCAGCCGATACTTGCCCGCAAACATCGGCGCGAAGGTCATGCTCTTGAGCCAGCCTTCGAGGTTCGGCGTGAGCAGCGCGACGGACTGCTTCAGTTTGAAAAAGTCCGGCGTCTTGATGTCATCGCCCGCGTCGTGCTTCACCGTCGCCACCGGCCACAAGGGATCGGGCTGCCCGTCTTTCAGCAACACCGCGCTGCCGAGCTTGAGGTTCGCGTGCCACTTGAACGAGTCCGTTGGATACAGCCGCCGCTTCACCACGGGCGGCGGCGATGCGCGCGTGGCAATCGCCGCATCGAGCGCGCGATCCGCAGCCTCCAGATAATTCGCGAGCTGCACATGCGAGAGATCGAGCGCATCGCCGACCTTGTCGAATCCATGCCGCGAACCATCCATCGGCAACAGCTCTTTGACTTCCAAATGCGGCAACGCGAGCAAGTCTCGCAACGCATTCTCATACTCCACGCGCGTCAGCCGACGAAACACCGCGCGTCCTCCATCCTGCGCAATGCGCGCCTCATCCGCTGCGATCAGCTTGGCATCCAAATCCGCGAGCAACGCCTTCGTCTCCGCTTCCGGCGGCCGCGCCTTCTTCTTCGGCGGCATCTCGCCATTAGCGATGGCGTCGTGAATCTTCACCCACGTCTCGAAGTTGGCGCGCTCATCGAGTTGAAGCGCTAGCACATTCAAATCAAGGCCACCCTTCTTTGCGTCCGCATCGTGACATTCTGTGCAGTGCTGCTCGAAGAACATCGCAGGCTCAGCGGGAAGGCTGCACCGCAGAGCGAGGAGGACCGCAGAGATGAAGAATGGAAGTCGGGACATCAGGTCGTAACCGAGTTGTTGCTGAGACTACGATAAACGCTCCCGATTCTCGACACGAGAATCTCGCTGTGTGTTGCGTTCGCTATGCCTAGTTTCCTCTCGGAGCCTCCACCGTGATCCTAGCAGCCCACTTGATGGCTTCGAGGATGTGCTGGCGCACGAAGGGCGTGCTGAGCGAGCGCAGGTCGTGGCCGAACTCGGTGTAGAAGAAGCGGCCGCCGGTCGCGGGTTCGTGCGTCCAGGCGATGGGATGGTCCGCGCCCATGGGCTTGCCGTTGCGGGTTTGGAAATACTCACGCACAGGCGCGTAGGTCGTCTCGTCCACGCGCATTAGAACGTTGAAGCCGGGCTGGCCGGTGACGGGGTGATCATGATTGGTCCAGTCGGCTCCGATCCAGAACTCGGCGGGTTGGCCTTTGACGGACGGATGATCTTTCGCAGCGGGATCAATGGTGACCTTGGCTTTGCTAAAGTCGGAGTCGCTATTGAAGTCGCAACCACCGAGCGCGTTCAGCCAAGGCCACTTCGTCTGATGCACCAGCGCGGCATGCAGGCCGACTATGCCTTTTCCGCCCTTGGTGAACCATTCCTCCACCGACTTGCGCTGCTCCTCGGGCAGCACCTTGTCGAGTTCGTTGGCGTTGTTGAGCACCAGCACGTCGTAGTGGCTGAGTTCCTCGGCGCGCATGTCTTTCCAATGCTCCGTCACGTCAACCTCGAAGCCGTTCTCATGACCGAGCAGGACGAGCCAGCGATTGATCTTTGGTGTGTCAGGATGGCGATAGTAACCCGTGTTGGAATACACCAGCACCTTCAAGCCGCTGCCTTTCGGCGCGGACGCTGCGGGTTCATGACTGTGGGCGATGTTAGCGAGCAGGAGCAGGGAGAGAATAAGATGCTTCATGGTGATGGGTAGAGTGAACGGTTGAGATGATAGGAGAATGCTCAACGTCATTCTTTGCGGGCTGTTTTTGGCCCGTCGTGCCGCTGGCGGAAGAAATCGAAGTCAGCGGGACCGCCTTCTGCTGCCGATGACAGTTTGTAGGAAAACAGGCCGACTTTGGTGCCCTCATACCACGCGGTGCGGTATGGATAATCACGATCACCCAGCGGCTCGTAGTGTTCGCCGTCGAGGCTGTAGGACATCGTGCCTTTGTAGTGGCGGTGTTCGAGCTTCAACCAAATGGCGTCTTGCTTGAGTTCGGGACCGTCGGTGAATGCGCCGGGGCCGGAAGTGGCGGTGCCTTTGGTAAAGCGGATGCGTTTGATGCCGCCCTCTTTGGCGACTCCGATCCAGGTGTAGTCGTCGATCATCGTGCAGAGTCCGGCACGTTGGCCGTCGATCATGGTCGCGGTCTCGAGCTTCGTGACGAAGTCGGACTCGGCTCCGTAGAGGCGCTGGACGATCGTGTTGTAGGCAAAGAGAAGATGGTCATCGCGATAGTTGACCTTCGTTCGGCCAAACTGAGAAACACCGCCCTGGGTATTCAGACGCCGCGCCGTCAATCGCAAGTATCCCGGTCTGGCAGTCAGCGACCAGTGCGAGTCATCGGGGTCGTGATTCCAGGCCCACTGACCGCCGAGCGTGCTCGCTTCAAACTCATCGGAAGGGTCCGCCGCGTTGATTGGTTGGACCGGGAGCGCGGGCTTGGCGTAGGACTCCGTGAGGCCCACGGGTTCGCCGATGCCATCGCCATCGGAGTCCACGCCGATCCACGGCCATCCGTCAGCCGTCCAGCCCGCAGGCTCAAGGTAGAGACGCCGGCCATAGGTGGCGAAAAGGTTGTAGTCGTGATGCAGGAAGGCCCATTGGTCGCCGCTGACTTCGACGAGCGATCCCTGCGCGGCATTGATGTCGGCTTTGCCTGCGTGGAAAATCTTCCGGCTCTCATAGGGACCGTAGAGCGACTTGGAGCGATAGACATACTGCGCCTTGTCCTTGTTCTTACCGGTGGAGGCGACGGAGATGTAGTAGAAGCCGTTGCGCTTGAAAACCTGCGGTCCCTTCGGCGGGATGTCATCGATCAAGATCGTGCCTTGGTCCACGATGGCATCGAAGGTGTCATTCAAGCGGTAGATCCGCAGCGCCCCCGGATTGCCGAGCAGGAACAAGTAGCCTTTGCCATCATCGTCCCAAAACGGACACGGGTCTTCGAAGTCGCCCACGATCTTTTCCGAAAGGCTCACCGGCTCACTCCACGGTCCTTCCGGCGCAGTGGCCTTGCAGACAAAACCCCGGTATTTCGTGCTCCAGTTGAACATGTAATACGTGCCACGAAAGAACCCCACCTCGCCATCCTGCGATCCAGCGGAACACGCCTTACCGGGAAACGTGAAATCCGCATGAACTCCACCGAGGTGCGAGTAGATGCGGCCTGCGTGCGTCCAGTTCACAAGGTCCTTCGATTTCAGCAACGGCATGCCCATGAAGTGATGCGAAGCGCAGGTCAGATAGAAAGTGTCGCCTGCCTTGAACACACACGGGTTATTGTAATCCGCCCACAAAATGGGATTGCGATAGGTCCCGTCGCCTTGATCGCCCCAAGCGGTTTTGGCGTCAGGCTCAGCAGCGTGCAGCGCGGCTATTGGTGCCAGCAGCAGGGCGGCGAGGAGTGGGATGGTGTGTTTCATTAAGTTGTTCCAGACGATGATTCCACAACGCCGATTCACGTTAGCTTTTGCAGCCTCACTTCTTCAGCAGCGCCTCCACCACTGGCTTCAGCTTGGCTGCGAAAACTTCATAACCTGCGGGTCCAAGGTGGAGGTGCTTGTCGGAATACAGCTCCGACTTCAGCGTGCCTTCGGCGTTGGTGAAATCGCTCCACAGATCGAGAACTCTGATGTTCGCATCGGCATCGAGTTTCAGCGTATCGAGCAGCGCGTTGATGTTCACGACTTGTTTGCCGACTTCCTTGCTGGGATCAAAGGCAGGAAGGATCTTCACGAGCACGATTTGCGACTGCGGGCAGCGGAGGCGGAGGTTCTCGAGGCAGAGCTTGATGCCGTGTGCGGCGGCGGTGACGGGGACACCGTTGGCTTGCACGAGGGGGGCGTTGTTCACGCCAATCATGAGCACAATTACTTTGGGCGAGGCATTATCTAGTGCGCCGTGATCGAGTCGCCAGAGGAGATGCTCCATGCGATCACCGCCGATGCCGAGGTTCACGGTTTTCTTGTCGCTGAAGTGTTTCTGCCACGCGGCATTGAGCGGTGCACCATCCCAGCCACCGCCCCAGCCTTGCGTGATGCTGTCGCCGATAAGCGCGATGTCGATGCTGCCTGCGGCCTTTACCTTCTCGATGCATGTGGCGTGATGCTTGAGCCAGTCGTTCCCGGTGCTGCCGTCCTTCGGAGTCCAATGGCCCGCGGTGGGTGTGACGAACCACATGTCAGGCTGATGCTTTTGCGCTTCATGCCCAGGCTTGCGGAAGTATTCGCCCTTCGTGACCCAATCAATTTCGGCTTGGGTCAACGGCCAACCGGTGAGCTGCGGGTCGAGTTTGCCGTCGTTGTAGGGAGCATAGGGATAGAGGAGCGATTTGCCATCGGTCGTCTTTGGCGTTGGCTTGAGCATCTCTGCGCTCGAAGACGTGTTTGAATTCGTTGGTGATGCAGTTGGTGAAGTCGCGGCAGGACTCGTAGCACCTGTCTTCTTCGCCGGGATGATCACTTCACCACCGAGTCCTTTGTCGCCAATAAACTTGTCGAGCAGCGGCTTCAAGCGCTCGGCATACACGGCGTAGCCTTCGAGTGAGAGATGGATGTTGTCCGGCACGAAGAGTGGCTTCTTGATGCTGCCATCGGCGTGGGTGAAATCACTCCAGAGATCCAGCACATGCACCTTCGGGTCGCTTTCGAGCTTCAGCGTATGGAGCACGGCATTGGTCTTATTGATGTTCTCGTAGAAGTCATTGCCGGGAGCGTGACAAGGCAGGATTTTGGCGGCGATGACCTCCGCGTTGGGGAATTTCTCACGCACATTCGCCACGCACATCTGTGCGCCTTTTGCCGCCGCCTCCACACCTGTCTCCGGTGCAAAGAACATGTTGTTGTTGCCGATCATCACGATCACGACCTTCGGCTGCAAGCCATCCACACCGCCGTGATCGAGCCGCCACAGAACATTCTGCGCCTTATCGCCGCCGATGCCGATGTTGATCGTCTTGTAGTTCGCGAAATGTTTCTTCCACGACTCATTGAGCACGCCTTTGTCCAGCGGACTGCCCCATTGCTGCGTGATGCTATCGCCCACGAGCAATACATCGCATGGCCCCGGATTCGCCTTCACATAATCGACGAGCTTCTCATGCGTATCGAGCCACGACGTGCCGCCCCAATTGCCCGCCGAAGGGGTGACCGGCCACATGGGGGGCAAATGCTTGTGCTGTTCTGAACCGGGACGACGCTCAAACTCTGGCTTCAATACATACGCCCGCTCCTCCGCTGAGAGTGGCCAGCCGTTCTTTTGCGGCTCGGCGGTGATGTGGGGATAGTCTAGCGCCTTGGCGCTGATGACGGTGAGTGTGGTGAGGAGCAGGATGAGCTTCATGGCGGATTGTCAGTGATTACGAGGTGGCATCAAAAATCGACATGCGAAATCGCCATTCACCGCTGCACGATGCGCACAGGCAAGTTCGGCTGCGTTTTGAGCGTGAGCTGCACGTCATCCGCGTAGAGTGATTCGAGTTTTGCGGGACGAAGATTCGGACGTGCCGCGATCTGGATGACGGCGAAGTCGGCTTCTGCAGGCACGAGAGATTTGGCGGTCAACGTGCGCGTTCCTTTGGCATCCGTGCCGAGCGTGGTGACCTGAGCACTGCCGCTGGAGAGCGTCTCGGTAATGCTCTGCGGCCAGGATTGATGCAGGCTAGTGGGATCACCTTTGAAGAGGTAGAGTTGGCAGAAAAAGGTGACCGATGGCTTCGTGTTGCAAGGGCGTGCGTCGAGGAAGCTGGCGCTGAGTTCGAGCACCGAGTCGCCTTCTTGACTGAGCGAATGGCGCAGCGGACGGAGGTCAACGAGTTGGAAGATATCGCAGGACACAGCTTGAGCGTTCGGATCGTTCGAATCGCTGCCGGTGGCGATGAAGCGGAGCTTGCCATCAAAGATGGCGGCTTCATCGCCACTCCAGACGCCGGCTTCAGTTGGGAAACCAGATGCGAGTTGCTTCTCCTCGAAACTCCCATTGATGAGGGAGAAAAGGCGCTCCGTGGTGGTCTTTGGTGACGAGACCGCCCAGACAATGGAAGCGCTGAAAAGACCGATGGCGAGGCCTGCGGCCATGGAGGCAATGGGACGCGTGACCCAGGTGAAACGGGCACTCTTGCCTGTTCTGTTGGGAGCACTGACAGGAGTGTCTGTGTCACGACGGAACGCTTCCTGCCGAAAACGATCGTGCAAAGCCATTGAGCGCACCTGTGCCTCGGCGAAGAGCTGACGTTTCGCGGGATCAGCGAGCATTGCTTGTTCCATCATGATGATTTCATCGGCAGAGAGCTCACCGTCCTGGTAGCGCATGAGTTTTTCAGTGAATTCGATGTCGTTCATAAGGGGGTCTCGTTTTGAATTTGAATGCGCATGCAGTCGCCCAGCGTTTTGTGCAGACGAGCAAGGGCTTGATAAACAGTCTCGATCTTGCGCCCCATGATCGCGGCCACGTCGGTGCAGTTGCGCCGTTCGAAGTAGCGCAAGCGCAGCAGTTCGCGGTTGTTCGGCGTGACTTGATCGATGCACTTCCCGAGAGCTTCCTGCATCTGGTTAGCCTGATCTTGCTCCGGCCACTCCACAGCCAATATAGCGAGCATTTCATCGCTAAGGCCAACGTAGCGACCATCACGAGCCCGCAGGATGTCGATGGCGCGATTCTTGCCCGAGAGACGTGCCCAGTTCATGACATGCGCTGCGGTTTCAAACTCAGTCGCACGACCAACAGCCTTCACACACACCTCTTGAAACACATCCTCCGCCAAATGAAAATCCCGCGTCACACTCGCAATGAATGCCGTGAGCGGCAGGCGCTCGGCGAGTAATATGGCGGCGATGTTTTCGGCGTGAAGCATGGGTTTCTTCAAGACTACGGTTAGCTTGAGAAAAACTCGACATTGGATTTGTGGCACCCTCCAGTGGGCCTTTGGATCAAATCTGGGTTCACTGAACACCCTGAGCTAGAGTAACGACACCGACGGAGGTGTAATAAACCGATCGCTTCGATAGGCGATAACTCTTCGGCAGCGCCTTAAACATGGCTATCGAGAAAGATCTTAAAGTCCCTTAGTGCGGACCCATTCCGGCCCCACATCGGCAGGAGTGAGCACCTTCAAAGTGATGCTCTCACGGATGGCCGGCCATCCGGCTGGGTAAGCCTGAATTTCAAAGCCCTCAGATGACGGGATAAAAGCGTTCCTTCCGCCGACGATTCGGTTTCCGAGATACTGATTGGCTTTGAATTGAAATCCATTCAGTGGTGCTGCGGTATCCGGAATAGTTCCAATGACGGAGTCTCCTCCTTGCGGGCGCACAAACCGGTTGTTCTTGATGAGGCATTCCTCTGGCAATAAAACCTGTTGGGATGAGGGCCAACGCTTTTTGTAAGACGATCCCATCTCTAGATCAGCTTCGGTAATCCCAATCGTCACGTTGTCGGCGAGTGTCAGGAATTTCACCTGTGGATAAGTGGCGGTGGGCCCATCCTTTGCCTTTTCCTTGATGTTCGGGGTGAAGTTTGGTGTGAGAGATTCAGTGGTATATTCTCCACAGGAAACTCTGATGCCGTAATCACACCCAGAGACGAAGTTTCCTTGGACAGTATTGTGTTCTCCTGACATGCGCAGACCATGGGCACCCGCTAGCCCTTGTCCGAGAACAACATTTTCCTTAACGATGTTGTAATTCCCGCGGCGGATATTGATCCCGCCGCGCGTGGCGATGACGGTGTTGCGCAGAACCTGATTTCGATTCGATTTGAGTGAAATGAGTTCTGTGCCTTCGCCGTCGGCATGGTCAAAGAGATTGCCCTCGATAAGGAAGAACGCTCCTTCATCATCGCGTTCCTCGAATTTTCCGGAACCCCAAATACGAAAAATTTCACGACCATTCGCATCAGCAAAAGGCATGTCTTTGAAGTAGGAGCGCGTCACGCCGTTGCGAATGCTTGCGTCAAGCGCGTTACCAATCAATGGATCGAGGTGATTCTTTCCTTTGAAATAACAATGATCCACGAGGTTGTCGCTTCCTTCGAAGAACACCCAGTAGTATTTCGTCTCGAATGAAGCAGGGTTGTAATCAACGATTGCGGTATTGCGGACGATTCCATGGTTGGAGTTAAAATGAATGACGGAACCTTCCGTGATTGCGCCCTTGGAAAAAAGCAATCCGTCCACGGTGACGAAGGGTGCGTTGATTTTCAAAGATGAAGAGCCGCCAAGGATCACACCACCTGGACTTTCGGCTTTGATCACTACCGGCTTTCCTGCTGAACCGCCTTTATTGATGATGATTTTCGCGTCTTTCCATTCACCATCCTTCAGTGTTATGACATCGCCTGGTCTTGCGGTATCCAAAGACGTTAACCGTGATGGACCAGAGATGGAGTAAGTCCGAGCGTAGGCGGATTGCAGGCCTTCACTGAATAGAAAAGCAAATGACCAAAGTCCGAGGGATAAATATGTTTTCATTAGATGCCTCTCGAACCAAG
>Ga0114966_10001032_pt1 | contig 26090 bp, 22 predicted proteins | sample M_130207_XF_Meta_FD_87029 | JGI IMG/M metagenome (GOLD analysis project Ga0114966, IMG submission 87029) | Freshwater microbial communities from Lake Montjoie, Canada to study carbon cycling - M_130207_XF_MetaG | ecosystem: Environmental > Aquatic > Freshwater > Lake | place: Lake Montjoie... | reverse complement strand
CCTTCGGCCACTCGGGCCACGGGTTGTCCTTCGCGCGATCCATCGGTGGCTTGGGCAAAATTTCGACCTGCACGAGCGAGCGGCAGCCGTGCCGGATGGAGGTGCCGACGCAGTCCGTGCCGGTGTCGCCGCCGCCGATGATGACGACGTCCTTACCTTCGGCAGTGATGAAGTTGCCGTTCTTGTGCTGATCCAAAACCGCGCGCGTATTGGCGGTGAGGAAGTCCGTCGCGAAGTGGATGCCCTTGAGCGCGCGGCCTTCGATCGGGAGATCGCGCGGCTTGGTCGCACCGGTGCAGATGACGGTCGCGTCGAACTCGGCACGCAGCTTTTCCGCCGGGTAGTTTTGCCCGACCTCGGTGTTGCAGAGAAAGGTCACGCCCTCGGCTTCGAGCAGCTTGATGCGGCGGAGGACGACCTCGTTCTTATCGAGCTTCATGTTCGGGATGCCATACATGAGCAGTCCGCCCGGACGATCGGCACGTTCAAAAACCGTGACGGTGTGGCCGGCTTTGTTGAGCTGCGCGGCGGCGCTCAGGCCAGCGGGGCCGGAGCCGATGACGGCGACCTTTTTGTCGGTGCGAATTTTCGGCGGTTGCGGCGTGACCCAGCCCTCGTCCCAGCCTTTGTCGATGATCGAAACCTCGATGTTCTTGATCGTGACCGGCGGCGCGTTGATGCCGAGCACGCACGCGCCTTCGCACGGCGCAGGGCAGATGCGGCCCGTGAACTCGGGGAAGTTGTTCGTCTTGTGCAGCCGCTCCAGCGCTTCCTTCCACAGACCGCGATAGACGAGGTCGTTCCATTCCGGGATGAGGTTGTTGACCGGGCACCCGCTGGCCATGCCGCTGATCAGCGTGCCGGTGTGGCAAAACGGGATGCCGCAATCCATGCAGCGCGCGCCTTGCGTGCGGAGTTTGTCCTCCGGCATGTGCAGATGAAATTCCTGCCAGTCGCGGGCGCGTTCCAGCGGCGCGCGGTCAGCGGGGATTTCGCGGAGATATTCGATGAAGCCGGTTGGTTTTCCCATGGATGTGTCTTTGAAAAATTACTGACCGAGCTTTTCCCAGTCGTCCTTGTTGATGCCGACTTGACTTAAAATCCGCTGCACCAGCGTCCAGTCGAGGTCGCCGCCGTGAGGGTTCGGAATGGGAATCGGACGACCGCCTTTGATCATGATCTGGTGCTTGCCGCCGGAATCCGGTCCTTGCCAGCCAAGAGCGCGCATTCGTCGAGTGAACTCACGCCGCTTGATTGGCTTCGGCATGTTCTTCCGGCATCGGCCTGATGTTGATGTCCCAGCCGTCCACCACCGGAATGTTTAAACCATGCCGATAACTGACGATCAGCCAATCCTCCAGAACCTCCCGCAAGGTTTCGCGTGTGGCCTCCACCGTGTCGCCATCGGCCCAAACCCCCTGACACGGAGGGATGGTGCCGAAATAGCGGCCTTCCTCCATCTGCTCAAACGCGGCGTGGGTCATCGCGGCTTGGATGTATTCGATCAGCATGGATTGAAGATAGGAAGCGTTGCCGGCATCTGCACGTTTTTTTAGCCTCCCCCGATGCGCGCGACGTCGCGGGCGTTGGCCTCGAAGGCGGCGTTGAGGGCGGCGTCGCCGCTGAGGCCGTCGGCCTGGGCTTTGGCGAGCGCCTGGAGCACGCGCTTGTAGTCCTTGGGCATGACCTTCACGAACTTCGGCACCATTTCTTCCCAGAGCGCGAGGACCTTGAAAGCCTTCTGGCTCTTGGTGAGATCGGCGTGGCGCTTGATGAGTTGGCGCAGTTCCTCGGCCTCGGCGGCTTCGACTTTTTCGAGCCCGACCATCTGCTGGTTGCAGCGCGTGGCGAAGTCGCCCGCTTCGTCGAGGACGTAGGCTACGCCCCCGCTCATGCCGGCGGCGAAGTTCCGTCCGGTTGCCCCGAGCACGACGACTCGGCCGCCGGTCATGTATTCGCAACCGTGATCGCCGACGCCTTCGACGACGGTGTCCACGCCAGAGTTCCGGACCGCGAAACGCTCGCCCGCCATGCCGCGAATGAAGACTTCGCCCATCGTCGCACCATAGAGCGCGACGTTGCCGATGATGATGTTGTCCTCCGCGACAAACGTGGATGCCGCGGGCGGGTAGATGATGATCCGTCCGCCGCTGAGGCCCTTGCCGACGTAGTCGTTGGCGTCGCCTTCGAGTTCGATGGTCACGCCCTTCGGGACGAAAGCGCCGAGGCTCTGGCCGGCACTGCCTTCAAACCGCAGATGCACGGTTCCGTCGGGCAGACCCTGCGGATGGCGCTTGGTGATCTCGTTGCCGAGAATCGTGCCGACGACGCGGTTGGTGTTTTTGATCGGCAGGTTCACGCTGACTTTTTCGCCGCGCTCGAGGGCGGGCTGGCAAAGGCCGAGCAGGTCCGTGATGTCGAGCGCCTTGTCGAGGCCGTGGTCCTGGATGTTGGTGCAGTAGCGGCCGACTTCGGGGCCGGTGACTGGCGAGTAGAGGAGCTTCGAGAGGTCGATGCCTTTGGCTTTCCAATGCCCGACGGCGTGCTTCGGCTCGAGGGCGTCGGTGCGTCCGACCATTTCATTGATCGTGCGGAAACCAAGCTGGGCCATGATCTCGCGGACTTCCTGCGCGATGAACTTCATGAAGTTCACGGTGTGCTCGGGGTCGCCGGTGAAGTTTTTGCGCAGCAACGGATCCTGCGTGGCGACGCCGACCGGGCAGGTGTTGAGATGGCAGACGCGCATCATGATGCAGCCGAGCGTGACGAGCGGCGCGGTGGCGAAACCAAACTCTTCGGCACCGAGCAGCGCGGCGATGACCACGTCGCGGCCGGTCTTGAGCTGGCCGTCCGTCTCGACCACGATGCGGGAGCGGAGGTTGTTCAGCACGAGCGTCTGGTGCGTCTCGGCGAGGCCGAGTTCCCAAGGCAGTCCGGCGTGTTTGATCGAAGTCTGCGGCGAGGCGCCGGTGCCGCCGTCGAAGCCCGCGATCAGCACCACGTCGGCGTGGGCTTTGGCCACGCCGGCGGCAATCGTGCCGACGCCAACCTCGCTGACCAGCTTCACGCTGATGCGCGCGGCGCGGTTCGCGTTTTTCAAATCGTGGATCAGCTCGGAGAGATCCTCGATCGAGTAGATGTCGTGGTGCGGCGGCGGCGAAATGAGGCCGACGCCGGGCGTCGAGTAGCGCACTTTCGCGATCCACGGATACACCTTCGCGCCGGGAAGCTGGCCGCCTTCGCCGGGCTTCGCGCCTTGCGCCATCTTGATTTGCAGCTCGCGGGCCTGCGTGAGGTAGAGGCTGGTCACACCGAACCGCCCGGACGCGACCTGCTTGATCGCGCTGTTCTTCGAGTCACCGCGGTCGTTCGTCCAAGTGTAGCGCGCGGGGTCTTCGCCGCCCTCACCGGTGTTCGATTTTCCGCCGATGCGGTTCATGGCGATGGCCAGCGCCTCGTGGGCTTCGCTGGAGATCGAGCCGTAGCTCATCGCGCCGGTTTTGAAGCGCCCGAGAATCGCCTCCACCGAATCGACTTCCTCGATCGGCACGGGCGTGCGCTTTTTAAAATCGAGCAGACCGCGCAGAGTGAAATGCGTTTTCCCCTGCTCGTTCACCAGCGCGGAGTATTGCTTGAAGGTCTCAAAATTCCCGGTGCGCACCGCTTTTTGCAGCGTGTGGATGACTTGCGGGCTGAAGAGGTGCCCCTCGCCTTCCTTGCGCCACTGGTAGTCGCCGCCCGCTTCGAGCGTCTGGCCGTTGACCTGCCGGTCCGGGAAAGCGTGGCTGTGGCGGACCAGCACTTCGCTCACGATGGCCGCGAGGTCCGCGCCTTCGATCCGCGTCGCCGTGCCCGTGAAGTAACGGTCCACGACCATCTGGTTCAGCCCCACGCACTCGAAAATCTGCGCGCCGCGATAGCTCTGGATCGTCGAGATGCCGATCTTCGACGCGACCTTCACGATGCCTTTGGTCGCCGCCTTCACGAAGTTTTTGCACGCGGCTTTGTGATCCACGCCCACGAGGAGCCCCTGACGGATCATGTCGTCGAGCGTCTCAAAGGCGAGATACGGATTGATCGCCCCGCAGCCGTAGCCGATGAGCGTGGAAAAGTGGTGCACCTCGCGCGGCTCGCCGGATTCCAGCACGAGGCCGACGCAGGTGCGTTTGCCCTCGCGGATCAGATGGTGATGCAGCCCGGCCACCGCGAGCAGCGGAGGAATGGCCGCGCTCTCCTTGTTCACGCCGCGGTCACTGAGGATGAGGATGTTCACGCCCGCGGCGATCGAGCGATCGGCCTGCGCGCAGATTTCCGCCATCGCCTTTTCCAGACCGGCCGCGCCGAGTTTCGGGTCGAAAAGCGTCGGGATCGTCACCGCCTTGAACGCGCCCTCGGCGACGTGCTTGAGCTTCGCCAGCTCCTCGTTCGTGAGGATCGGGGATTTCAGCTCGATGAGGTGGCAGCTCTCCGGCGTGGGCTGAAGCAGGTTGCCCTCGCTGCCGATGGTCGTCTCGGCGGAGGTCACGATCTCCTCGCGGATGCAGTCAATGGGCGGGTTCGTGACCTGCGCGAAGAGTTGCTTGAAGTAGTCGTAGAGCAGCTTCGATTTGTTCGAGAGCACCGCCAGCGGGATGTCCGTGCCCATCGAGCCCGTCGCCTCCACGCCGTCCTTGGCCATCGGCATCAGCAGCATGCGCTGGTCTTCAAAAGTGTAGCCAAAGGCCTGCTGCTGCTGGAGTACGTTCGCGTGCGGCGGCAGCGGAATCTCCGGCGCGTCCTTGACCTTCGCGAGATCGACCATCTGCTCGTTGATCCACTGGCGATACGGCTGTTCGCCGGCGATGCGATTTTTGATCTCGTCGTCCGCGATGATCCGCCCGGCGACCATGTCCACGAGGAACATGCGGCCCGGCTGGAGGCGGCCCTTGATCGCGATCCGCTCCGGCGCGATCGGCAACACGCCGGCCTCCGAGCCCATGATCACGAGGTCATCCTTCGTCACGTAATAGCGCGAGGGGCGCAGGCCGTTGCGGTCGAGCGTCGCGCCGATCATCGTGCCGTCGGTGAAAACGACCGAAGCCGGGCCATCCCACGGCTCCATGAGGCAGGAGTGGTATTCGTAGAACGCCTTCTTTTCGTCGCTCATCGACTCATGTCCCGCCCACGGCTCCGGGATCATCATCATCATCGCGTGCGGCAGCGAGCGGCCGCCCATGACGAGCAGCTCAAACACATTGTCGAACATCGCCGAGTCCGAGCCGTTCGTGTTCACGACCGGCAGGATTTTCGGCAGATCGTCGCCGAAAAGCTCGCTCGCCAGCAGCCCCTGCCGCGCCTTCATCCAGTTCACATTGCCCCGCAGCGTGTTGATCTCGCCGTTGTGCGCGATGTAGCGGTACGGGTGCGACCGCTCCCAGCTCGGGAAGGTATTCGTCGAAAACCGCGAGTGCACCAGCGCCAGCGCCGTGTCGAGATCGGGATCGGCCAGATCTTTGAAATAAGGCCCGAGCTGCATCGTATTCAGCATCCCTTTGTAAATGACCGTGCGGCACGAGAGGCTCGCCGCGTACCAAAAATCGTCCGCCTTCGCCGTGCGGATTTCCCCGTGGGCACGTTTGCGGATGATGTAGAGCTGGCGCTCGAATGCCTGCTCGTCCGCGCAGTTCGCGCCGCGGGCGACGAACACTTGCCGCATGAACGGCTCGGCCCGCAGCGCCGTCGCCCCGAGCGAGGAATTGTCCGTCGGCAGATCCCGCCAGCCCAGCACCCTCTGCCCCTGCTCGGTCACGATTTTTTCAAAAAGTCGCGCGCTTTCCGCCCGCTCCGCCGCATCCGGCGACGAGAAAAACATCCCCACGCCATACTGCCCCGCCTCCGGCAGCGCGATGCCCTCGACCCCCGCGACCTTTCGCAAAAACTTGTGCGGCACCTGAATCAAAATGCCCGCGCCGTCACCCGTGTTCACCTCGCACCCGCACGCCCCGCGATGATCGAGATTCACGAGGATCGTCAGCGCCTGCTCCACGATCTCGTGCGAGCGCTTTCCTTTCATCTGGCAAACAAACCCGACGCCGCACGCGTCGTGTTCAAACTGCGGATCGTAAAGTCCCTGCTTTTCGGGAAAACCTTGGTTGGTCATTGTGTGGTGTGGCGTCTTGGAAAAAGTGCGCGTGTTAGATGGTGGAGAGCGAGCCGCAGGTCAAGCGAATCGCCCACCGGAAAGCACAGGAATTTTCCGCGTCCGCGAGCGGCGCACCGAGGCACCGTTTGGTGCGCTCCCGAGAATTCCGTAAACCCTGCCGGCAATCGCTCTCCCTGAAGCGGAGACGCCTACAATTTCCCCGCGATGAACTGCTCCAGCTTCACGATGTCCGCGGCGAATTTGCGGATGCCCTCGGCGGTCTTTTCCGTAGCCATGGCGTCGTCATTCAGCAGATAGCGGAAGGCCTTTTCGTTGATTTCGAGGCGCGGGACGTTTGCGGCCTGCGCGGCGGCGGCGTCGAGTTTCCGGGTGAGCGGCTCGTCGCTGGCGGCGAGTTTGGCAAGGAGGTCGGGGCTGATCGTCAGGAGGTCGCAGCCCGCCAGTTCCACGATCTGCGAGACATTGCGGAAACTGGCTCCCATGACCTCGGTCCCGTGGCCGAACTTCTTGTAGTAGTTAAAGATCGTCGTCACGGACTGCACGCCGGGGTCCTCTGCACCGGTGTAATCGCGCTTCATCGCCGCCTTGAACCAATCGTAAATCCGCCCGACGAACGGCGAGACCAGCTGCGCACCGGCCTCGGCGCAAGCCACCGCCTGGACGAGCGAAAAAAGGAGCGTGAGGTTGCAGTGGATGCCTTCCTTTTCCAGCACCTCGGCAGCCCGGATCCCCTCCCACGTGGACGCGATCTTGATCAGGATGCGATCCCGCGAAATCCCCTGCGCCTCGTAGAGCGCAATGAGCTGGCGGCCCTTGGCGATCGTCCCCGCAGTGTCAAACGACAGGCGTGCGTCGGTTTCGGTGGAGACGCGGCCGGGGACGATTTTGAGAATCTCCATGCCGAACGCAACGAGCAGGTGGTCGATCACATCCTCGACCTGCGCCGCGCCGGAGAGCCCGCTGCCTTTGCGCTCCGCGAGCACCTTGTCCAAAATGTAGGCATAGGCCGGCTTCGTCGCCGCCTGGAGAATGAGCGAGGGATTCGTGGTCGCGTCCTGCGGCTGAAACTCGCGCATCGACTCGAAGTCGCCGGTGTCGGCAACGACGGTGGTGAACTTCTTGAGCTGGTCGAGTTGGCTCGGTTGCGTGGCGGAAGAGGTGGTGGTGCTCATGGTGTGGATCGGTTGGGCGGTTAAAAAGCCGCGCAGGGTAGCGGCGGGCGCGGGGTGGGGCAAAAGGATATTTCGCCAGCCGCAAACACCAATCAGGATGCCGCGGTTTTTTCCACGCCGCCGAAAAAGAGCAGGCGCAAACTGTTCAGCACGACGACCAACGTGCTGCCTTCGTGGCCGAGGACGCCCAGGGTGAGCGGGATTTTTTGGAAGAGCGCGAGGGTGACGAGGACGACGATCACGCCCAGCGAGATGGTGAGATTCTGCCGGATAATCGCCCGCGCGCGACGGCTCAGCTCATAGGCCGCGACGAAATTTTCCAGCCGGTCGTGCATGAGGACGACGGCGGCCTGCTCGAGCGCGGCGTCGCTTCCGCGCGCGCCCATGGCCACGCCGACATGCGCGGCGGCGAGGCTCGGCGCATCGTTCACGCCGTCGCCGATCATCGCGGTGAGGTCGCCGCTTTTCGCCAATCCCTCAATGATCGCGAGCTTTTGGTCGGGCTTGAGTTCGGCGCGCACATCGTCGAGGCCGAGTTGGGTTTTGAGAAAATCCGCCGCGCTTTGTTTGTCGCCCGTCAGCACCATGCAGCGCAGCCCGCGCCGGTGGAGTTGCTCGATGAGCCCGCGCGATTCCGGGCGCAGATCGTCGCGCAGCAGGAGCCTTCCGACCGTCTCGCCTTTCGCCACCCACACCTCGGACACGCCGAACGCCGTCTCCGGCACTGTGGCGAGTGCGGCGTCCTCGCGCCCGGCAATGACCCACTTGCGCCGTCCGATCTGCACGGCCTCACCGGCAACGCGCGCGCGGCTGCCCATGCCGGTCACGGCCTCGAAGTCCGTGACCTCCAGCACCGCGAGTTGTTCGCGTTTGCCGTAGCGCGTGACCGCGCGGGCGAGCGGATGATTCGAGTGGAGATCGAGCGCGTAGGCCAGTTGCGCCACCTCGCGCTCGCGACCGGGCGGAAAACTTTCCACGTTCTCCACGCGCAGATCGCCGGTGGTGAGTGTGCCGGTCTTGTCCATCGCCACCACCTTCACCTCGGCGAGTTGCTCCACCGCGGCCCCGCCACGAAAGAGCACGCCGCGCCGCGCGCCCCACGCGATCGCCGCGAGGATCGCCGACGGAATCGAAAGCACCAGCGCGCACGGCGACGCCACCACGAGCAGCGTCATCGCGTGGTAAAACGCGCTCACATTTCCCTCCACCGAGAGAAACGGGCGATGCCCAAAGCCGAGCCACCAAACGAAGAACATCACGAAGGTCAGCGCGAGGATGGCGTAGGTGTAGCGCGTGCCGAATTTGTCCGTGAAACGCTGCGCCGGCGCCTTGTTGCGCTGCGCGTTCTGAATGAGGTGGATGATCTTTTGCAGCGCGCTCTCCTGCGCCGGACGCGTGACCACGGCCTCGACTACGCCCCACAAATTGATGGTGCCCGAGAGCAGCGCATCGCCCACGCGTTTCTCCACCGGCGCAGCCTCGCCGGTGAGGTTCGACTCGTCCGCCGCCGTTTCGCCCTTCGCGATCTCGGCGTCCACGGGGAACTGCTCGCCTGGCTTGATCCGCAGCCGCATCCCCGCGGCCAACTCCGCCACCGGCACCACCCGCTCCACGCCCGCCGGATCGAGCACCGTGGCCGATTTCGGAGCGGAGTCGAAAAGCGAGCGGATCTCCCGCTGCGTGCGTTCCATGGCGAAATGCTCCAGCGCTCCGGAGAGCGAAAAGAGGAAGAGCAGCCCCGCGCCTTCCGCCCATTCGCCGATTGCCGCCGCACCCGCCGCCACCGCCAACATGAGGAAATGCACGTCCACTTCTCCCGCCCGCAATTTCTCCCACACCTCGCCGACCGTGAACCACGCGCCCGCCAGATACGCCGCGGCGAAAAGTCCCAGCGACAGCCCCGGGTGCGTGCTTTCCGTCCCCCAGCCCGCGAGGCCAAAGACCAGGCAGGCCAAGCTGGCCGCGAGCTGCACCTTCCACTCGCCCTCGTGATCGTGATCGTGCCCCGGCGCGTGGACCTCGCCCGAACGCGTGCCCATGCGCGGCAGCCAGCGGCGGCGCGGCGCGTGGTCGTGGGGTTCGGCTTCGTCGTGAGAGTGCATGCGCGGAAGCTGTGTCGCACCGCCACCGCGCTTTGTCAGCCCGCGAAGCGGGTTCGCACAATTTGCGCGTAGCCTTGGGCAACCGGCGTGTGGTTCCTTCGCGAATCGCAGTCGAGCATCTTTGCGCCGTGATTATTTACTTTGTCGAAACGGAACCCGGGGATGAGGAAATCTACGCCCGCGGCCTGCCGGGGCACGACGTGCGCTTTGTCCCGTCGCTCGCCGAGGTCGGCGATGACGCGGAAATCCTCGCGCCGTTCATCGGCGGGAAAGTCACCGGCGAATTTCTCACCGCGCATCCGCGGCTCCGCTTCATCGCCACGCGCTCCACGGCCACCGATCACCTCGACCTGCCCGCGTGCCGGGAACGCGGCGTGACCGTCGCGCACGTCCCGTTTCACGCCGAGACGACCGTCGCCGAGCACACCTTTGCGCTGCTGCTCGCGCTTTCCCGCCGGCTCCGGGAAGTCATGCTCGCGCCGAAAGGCGGGCGCTTTTCCTACGAGGCCACGCGGGGCTTCGAACTGGCAGGCAAGACGCTCGGGATCATCGGCATGGGGCACATCGGCCAGCGCGTGGCCCGGCTCGCGCAGGCTTTTGAAATGCACGTCCTCGCGCACGATGTGGAGCAACCGGCGGAGGTCGCCGCGGCCCTGGGCTTCACTTTCGTCCCGCTCGACGAACTCCTCGCCCAGGCCGAGATCATCTCCCTGCACGCGCCGCTCACGCCCGGCACCTACCACCTCCTGAACCGCGACACCCTCGCGAAATGCCTGCCCGGCGTGCTCATCATCAACACGGCCCGCGGCTCCCTCATCGACACCGCCGCGCTGCGCGAGGCGCTCGATTCCGGGCAGGTCGGAGGCGCCGGGCTCGACGTGCTGGAAGACGAGCGCCTCATGCGCGCCCCCGCCGCGAAAATCATCGCCGCCGACATCGTCGCGCACCTCCGTTCCGACGCCCTCGCCGGCGAGGCGCGCGACGCCGACCGCGTGCGCCAACTCGAAGACCTCATGCTCGGCGACGCCATCCTCGCGCGGTCCAACGTGGTCTGCACCCCGCACGTCGCCTTCAATAGCCTCGAAGCCGTCGAGCGCCTCCAGCAGATGACCGTGGAAAACATCGCCGCCTTCGCCGCCGGACGGCGTCCGCACCTGGTGGGCTAGCGCGGGAATCGCGCCCGCCCGCCGCCCGCCCGCCGTCTTTCGCGAAAAAATTCGCCGGGAGATTCCGGTCGCGCGAGGGGCGTCATGACCGTCGTGCCGGCCCGATCTCGACGCCGGACCGATCTTTGCTCATCATCCTCCCGTGCCCGACTTCACCGGAAAACGCATCCTCATCTTCATCGTCGCCTACAACGCCGAGAAGACGATCAACAGCGTGCTCGACCGCATTCCGCCCGAGCTGCGGACGCGCAACGTCGAGGTGCTCATCATCGACGACTCGTCGAAGGATGCGACCTTTCAGACCGGGCTGAAGCGCGAGGATGCGACGAGCGATTTCAAGGTCACAATCCTTCGCAATCCCGAGAACCAGGGCTACGGAGGTAACCAAAAACTCGGCTACCGCTACGCGATTGATCACGGCTTCGATGTCGTCGCGCTGCTCCACGGCGACGGTCAGTACGCGCCGGAAAAACTCCCCGCGCTGCTGGCACCTTTTTTTCAGGCCGACGCCGACGCCGTCTTCGGCTCGCGGATGATCCACAAACAGGACGCGCTGCAAGGCGGGATGCCGCTCTACAAATGGGTCGGCAACCAGGTGCTCACAAAGTTTCAAAATGCGCTTCTCGGCACGCAGCTCAGCGAATTTCACAGCGGATACCGGCTCTACGCGACGAAAGCGCTGAAGCGCATCCCGTTCGAGCGCAACTCGAACGATTTCCATTTCGACACGGACATCATCGTGCAACTCCACTTCGCGGGCATCAACATCCGCGAGATTCCGATCCCCACTTTTTACGGCGACGAAATCTGCCATGTGAACGGGCTGAAATACGCGTGGGACATTTTCAAGACGATGCTCCGCGCGAAGTTTCACGAGATGAACCTGCTCTTCGACCGCAAGTTCGATGTCGGGCAGGTCGAGTTGACCTACGACCTCAAGATGGGCTTCGCGTCTTCGCACACCTACGCCATCGCAGCGACGCAGCCCGGCGCGCGCGTCCTCGACATCGGCTGCGGGCAGGGCTACGTGGCCGAGCATCTGGCGGAAAAGGCCGCCCATGTCACCGGTGTGGATCAGTACATCCGGGAAAAATCGGACAACCCGAAGATCGAATTCAAGCACTGGGACATGGACGGCCAGGAGTTCCCGATCAACGTCTCGGAATACGATCAGGTCTTCATGCTCGACGTCATCGAACACCTCAAGGACCCCGAGGTTTTCATGGAAAAGCTGCGCAGCGCCGCGGCCAACAAGCGCCCCGAGATCGTGCTCACCACGGCGAATATCGGCTTCGCCGTGACGCGCCTCATGCTCCTGCTCGGCTACTTCAACTACGGCCGCAAAGGCATCCTCGACCGCACCCACACGCGGCTCTTCACGTTCAACTCGATGCGCGAACTGTTCGCCCAGACCGGCTACAAAGTGCTCGAAGTCCGCGGCATCCCCGCGCCCTTCCCGAAGGCCGTGGGCAACAACGCGCTCGGCCGCCTGCTCGTTTCGATCAACCGGCTCCTCATCGGCCTCAGCAAAGGACTTTTCAGCTACCAGATTTTCATCCGCGCCCGCGCCCTGCCCACGGTTCCGACTCTGCTCACGCAGACCATCGAGCGCAGCGCGGAGCTGCGAAAAGCGCTGGCCGGAAACACACCGGGGTAGGGCCGGCAAGCGCGGAGCGCGAAAAAACTGCCGTCATCCTGAGCGGAGCGGAGGCTTTGCGCAGCGCAGTCGAAGGACCTCTCACTCCCGGCGGGAGCGAAGGCGGTGGTTGGCGGTGAAATGCCGAAGGCCGGCTTCACCGCCCGATTGACGCACGGTCTCCGGGCTCGGGTTGACCGCGGTAGCTGAAGGCGAAAAACGCGAAGACCGCCACCATCACCAGCGTGAGCCCGAGCCAGAAGCGCGGCCACGCCGTCACGCCCGCCACGGTGTTCGCGCTCTTCCACCAGCCATTGCCGAGGAAACCCGCGAGGCTGCCGAACCCGCCGAGCATCACGCCGAGCAACGCCTGCGCGCGCGCCCGCAGGCGGGCCGGCACGCGCTGTTCCAGATAGATCTGCGCGGTGATGAAATAGAGCGTGAAGGCGAACCCGTGCAGCGCTACGCCGACGAGCAGCCAGGTCCGGTCATTCAGCGCGCAGAGCGCGTAACGCAAAATGCCAAACCCGATCCCGGCGAGGAATACCCACTTCAACCGCACTCGCGCCGACAACGCGCCCAGCCCGAACATCGCCACCAGCTCCGTGATCTGGCCGAGCGACATCGCCGCTGCCGCGTGCCCCACGCCGAGGTCGCGCAGTTGCATCGGTGCGTACGGGTAAAACGCCGCCATCGGGATGGTGAAAAGCGCCGCCGTGAGGAAGACCACGCGGTGATCGCGATGCGCGAAAAGTTCCAGCGCCTCCAGGCCGAAAACATCGCGCCAAGTCCGGCGCAGCTTTTTCTCCAAAGGCGGCACCTCCGGCAGCAGCAGCGTGGACGCCGCGCTCACCAGCCACGTCGCCGCCGCGGCGTAACCGCACCGCACCGAGGTATCCGCCACCAGCACCCAGCTCACCAGCCCGCCCGCCGCCATCCACCCGAGCGAACCCCACGCCCGCACCGGCCCGAATTCCCGCGCCGGGTCGCGCAGCCGCGCCATGACGATCGCCGTCGTCAGCCCGAAGATCGGCGCCGCGCTCACCGAATGCACCTGCAGCGCCGCCAGCACCCAACGCGCCGGCCAGTGCTGCCCGATGCCGTAAAACGTCAGCGCCAGAAATCCCGCCGTCAGCACCGCCAGCCAGCGCACCAGCCGCGTCGGCGAGATGCGTTGATCCGCCAGCGCGCCAAAGATCATCGGCGAGACGAACGCCGACACCCCGCTGCACGCGTAGGCCAGCGGCACGACCGCCTCGTAGCCGTGCGCCTTGAGCACATTGCCCAGCGGCACATTCCACATCCCGATCGCCGCCGCGTTCAGGAAAAATAGCGCCGCCAACTCGGCGTGCTCAAAACGTCGTCGTTGGATTTGCACGCGCGGAGCAAAGCTGTACCGGCAAGTCAAACGCAAGCGACTCGCAGCTCAGACGGAGCGGTCCGGGTCGAGTCGAAGACGCGGCCGCGCCGCCGGCTCGGAACTTCACTGCTCACGCCCATAAGCGGGAGACGCCGTAATCGTCCCACGCCTCGTCGGGAGTCACCGCGTGGAGACCGAGACGCATCGCCTGGACGATGAGCAACCGGTCGAAAGGGTCGCCATGATGCCGCGGCAGCATCTCGACGCGTCCGATGTCCTCCCACGTCACCGGCAGCACCTCGATGCCATTGGACATCAGCGCGAGCCGCAGACCGGGCTCCACACGGTAGCCGATGGAGAGTTTGCCGATGGCCGCCTTGATCGCGATTTCCCAAGCTGAAGCGATGCTCACGAAGCACTGGTGATCCGCGCTCTGGATGGTCGTTTTGATCGAGGCCGGCAGACGCTTCGAGTCCTCCAGAAAAAGGAGGACCGCACTCGTATCTAACAGCAAATCCATCAGCGTTTGCGCTTCACGGATTTCTTGGGAAGCGCCTCCGCGACGCGGGCAGTTTCTTCCTGCGCTGTCTCCATGTATTCCGCGAATTCGGGCAGCGGCGCGTCAAAATCTTCCGCCATGTAGAAGTTGGGCGACTTCAGCGAACCCGCGCGTGGGCGGGGACGCTCGGCGGCGAGGCCGCGCAATTCCGCGACCGCTTTCCCATGGCGGGTGATCGTGATCACGGCCCCACCTTCCACCTCGCGGAGCAGCGTCGAGAGCTGCGTCTTGGCTTCATAAAGTGAGACCGAGTTCTTCATACCCTCCATTTTGATCATTTTGACCAAAACGGCAAACGCTATTTTTTCTTCGGGATTTTCGGACGGGCGGCGATGCCGTCGTGAATGATCTTGAGCACGGCTTTGCGCTCCGCGCCGGCGAGCGGGAGCCGCGGGGCGCGCGTCCATTCGGCGCCGAGGCCGCACTCCTGCACGGCGAGCTTGATGTACTGCACGAATTTCACATGCACATCGAGGTGCAGCAGCGGCGTGAACCAGCGGTAGATGGCGCGCGCCTTTTCCCACTCGCCGCGCTGCATCAGCTCCCAAAGGTGCTGGTTCTCGGCGGGGAAGGCGATGCCGGTCCCGGCAACCCAGCCGTCGATGCCGAGGATGGCGCTTTCGAGCGCGAGGTTATCCACGCCGGTGAAGATGGCGTAGCGGCCGCCGACGGCGTTGTGCAGGTCGGTGATGCGGCGCGTGTCGCCACTGGATTCCTTGAGCGCGACGAAATTCTTCACGTCGGCGAGCTGCGCGAACATCTCCGCGGTGATGTCGTTCCCGTAGCTGATCGGGTTGTTGTAAATCATGATCGGCAGGCCGGTGGCGCGCGCCACCGAGCGGAAATGCGCCATCGTCTCGCGCGGGTCGGGCGTCTTGTAAATCATCGCGGGCATGAGCATGAAGCCGTCGAGCCCGAGGCGCTCGCCGTCGCGCACGTAGCGGATGGCGGCGGCGGTGCTGGTCTCGGCCACGCCGCTGAGCACGGGCACGCGGCCCTTGATCACGCGCACGGCGAGTTCGATGACGAGGCGTTTTTCCTCCGGGTCGAGCTGCTGGTTCTCGCCCAGCGAGCCGAGCATGACCATGCCGGCCACGCCGGAACGGAGGAGGGCTTCGATGTGGCGGGCGGTCCCGTCGAGATCGAGGGAGCCGTCGCGGTTGAGTTGGGTGGTGATGGCGGGGAAGACTCCGCTCCAGTGAGGTTTCATAAGGGCGGAAGGGATAGTGGGCGGCGGGGAATTTGTCGCGTGGGAATTTTGCGAAAGGCCGCGCCAGTGGAGAAAACCGTCATCCTGAGCGGAGTTCCCGGCGGGCGAAGGAGGGCGGGAACGGAGTCGAAGGACCTCTGACTTTTCGTGGCCGGAGGCGGGGGAGGGAAATGCGGAATGATGAACGGTTGGTCGCTTGAGGGCGCGTTCATGGGCGGAAATAGTTGGAGGTCCTTCGACTGCGCTGCGCAAAGCCTCCGCTCCGCTCAGGATGACCGAGATTTTTCCACCCGCCTCGCCACCCCTGCTGGACGCGAAGCGCTAAAAAATCACCGGCCGTTTTGGCCGTCCTGCGGAGTCCGGGGTGACGAGGCGCAGGATGACAAAGACCAGCACCGCGCCGAGCGGCACGGTGGCGGGCAGCCAGACCAGCCAGCGACTGAATACGGCCATCGCGAGCATCACGTAGATGACCAGAGCCAGGAAGCCGACGATCACTGCGAGCCACTTTTTCTGCCGCGGGACGCGGAAGCTCACCAGCATGAGCAGGGCGACCACGACGCCCTCGGCCCAGAGCGGGGCGCGCCGGATGAAGGACTCGTTCTGGATGGTGGCGATGGCAGCGGCGAAAAGCTCCCCACGCGAACCGGTGCGCCGCGCGGCGAGGGGCACGGAGCGCGCGTCGGCGTCGGTGCGCGCGAGAAGCACGATACCGCCTTTCATTTGGTCGAGCGGCACTTGCATCCGGGTGCCGGCGGCGGCTTGCTCGCTGGCGAGAATCAGCTCGTCGAAGGTGAACTCGTGGCGCGGCGCGCCAAAGTCCACGCGCATCCGGCCAGTGACGTTGATCGGCACGCGCCGGTTTTTCCCGAGTTGAATGTGCGAGCCGAGTTCCACCGCGATCTCGTCGGGCGTGAGCTTCAGCCAGAGCATCACGGCCTGGAGGGCAAAGGCCGGCACCACCTGGCCGCGGTAGCGCAAGACCAGAGGCACGGAATTGGCGCGCTCATAGACCGGCGGGAGATTCACGAAGCCGACGGTCGAGGACAGGCGGAAGTTTTCCGTGGCCTGCCGCTCGATCACCGTGAATTCCGGGATGCGGTCCACGGCTCCCCGCACCTGGCGCAGCGCCGGCACCTCCTGGAGCGCGGGGATGACGCTCTGGTCCTCGGGAAAGCCCAGTTCGGAGCCGAGCAGGTTTTTGGGCGCGCTCAGGATCAGGTCACGCAGGATGCTCTCATACTGCGGCAGCCGGCGCAGTTGCTCGTCGGAAAGGCCCAAGCGGTTCCAGTCCAGCACTTCATCAAGCGCGCAGACCTCGGGATTGAAGGGGAGGACGGCCTGGTAAAACTTGGCAAATTCCAACGGCGTCCACGGCCAGGGCTGCGTGGCAAGGCTGGTGTCATCAATCGCCACGAGGGTGACCGGCGCGGGCGGCGCGGCGCGCGGGCTGTGCATCGCGAGGAAGTCGGCGAAGGCATTGTCCCACGCCGCGAGCGGCTCCTGCCGCGACTCGTACATCAGGGCGAGACCAGCGAGGAGCACGAGGAACATGAACTGCGCTCCGGTGCGAAACATGGCGCGCAATGAGCGGGATTTCCGGGGCGACTCCAAGCACAAAAAGCCCGGAGATTTCACCATTCCGCGGCACAAAAAAGCCGCCAGAGAGCTACGACAAAGCAAGTCGGACGACCGTTGCTGCCTTCCGGCCCTGGCGGGGTTGGTCTGCCTGCTATCCGTAGTCCCTGACGGGACCGGGACTATGCGGAGCCTCGCGCCGGAAACAAACGAATTTTCGGAAAACTCGGGGAAAGCGCTTGCGCTGCCAAAAAATCACAGCTTTAAGGAGCGCCGTTGATTTCGTAGCGCTCACGTTGCGCTACGCGAACTTCCCCCGCCTTCAACTTTAACCCCGCCCAAACCAGTATATTATGGCCAAAATTCTTCTCGGCATCGCACTTGCTGCCTTGCTCGCCACCGCCACGCTCGCCTTTCTCGCGAAAGGGAACGCGGAAAAGCTGCAGTCGGTCCTGGCCACGACGAAGCAAGATCTCGCCACCACGAGAACCACACTGGCGCGGACCAAGGACGAACTGAAAACCCGGACGGAAGAACTCGCGGCCGCAAATGTGAAGATCGAGGAGAAGGACAAGGAGATCGCCAACCTCAAAGGGCAGATGGATGCTTTGAACACGAAGATCGCGGAGGCGGCGACGGCCATGGAGGCGAAGACGGTGGCCATGGACACGCTGCAAAAGGAATTTGATGCCTACAAATTGCTCAAGGAGAAGGGCACATTGCCCGGTCAACCCGAAGGGGAGTCGCCCATCGTCACCGCGCTCAAGGGCGACCTCACCAGAGCCCAAGCCGAGGTCGCGGAGTCCAAGGCGCTGGTCGATACACTCAACGCGAATAAGAAGGCCCTCGAAGACAAGATGCTCGTCCTCGAGCAATACAAGAAGCGGAAGGAGACGGAGCAAATGCGGATCGGCGTCAGCGGGCGCGTTCTCGCGATCAATGGGGGTTGGAATTTTGCGGTGATCAGTATCGGCGACAAACAAGGAGCCGCGATGAACAACACGATGCTCGTGGTGCGCGACGGCACCCCGATCGGGAAGGTCCGCATCACGACCGTCGAGGCGAACACTTCCATCGCCGACATCCTGCCGGGAAGCCTAGCCCGGGGCGTGACCATCCAGCCGGGCGACAAAGTGATTTACGAAGGCCGCACCCCGGCCACCGGCACGGCACCCGCCGGACCGCGCGCCATCGCGCCCGGTCTGCCGGAGCGCTAGCGGTCACCTTCTTCGGAGATGTCGCGCCTCATTCTTTTGCTCGCCCTCGGAGGTCTGTCGGTCTTTCTCACCGCCTGCGCCGGGCCCCAGCCGCAGAATCCCGACCGCGTGAGCACCATCCCGTGGAATCGGCCGGAGAAGTGGGAGGGGAAGGGCGCGCTCGGCGGCTTCTCCCCGAACAGCCAGTAGCCGGAGCCGCGCCGCCGCAACTCCGCCGGCTCAGTCCATGCCCGCGAAGCCGCGTATCCTCGTCATTCGCGGCGGGGCCATTGGCGATTTCATCCTCACGCTCCCGGCGATCCGGCTGCTGCGGGAAAACTTCCCCGCCGCGCATCTGGAAATCCTCGGCTACCGCCACATCGTCGCGCTCGCGGAAGGCCGCGTCTATGCGGACGCTGCGCGCTCGATCGAATATGGCCCGATGGCCGGGTTCTTCGTCCCGCGCTCCGAGCTGGCCCCCGACCTCGCGGAATACTTCGCCAGTTTCCAGCAGGTCGTCAGCTATCTCTTCGATCCCGACGGTTTTTTCGAGGCCAACCTCCGTCGCGCGGGCGTAAAAAATCTACTCCCCGCGTACGCGAAACTCGACGACTCCGCGCACGCCGCCCACCAGCTCGCCCGGCCGCTGCAAAGCCTCGCGCTTTACCTCGAAGACCACGCCGCCACCGTCCACCCCAGCCCCGAAGATCGTGCCTTTGCCGACGCGTTTCTCGGCTCGGACGACGCGCCGCTGATCGCGCTCCATCCCGGCAGCGGGAGTCCGCGCAAAAACTGGCCGCTCGAGAATTGGCGCGCCCTCGGTGGCTGGATGCTCGCCCGCCAGTCCCCGCCCCGCCTGCTGCTCATCGGTGGCGAAGCCGACCACGCGCAACTCGAGGCTCTCGCCATCGCCTGGCGCGGCCAGCCGGTGATCCTCGCGCGCGGTCTCCCGCTGCCGCACCTCGCCGCGCTCCTCGCGCGTTGCCGGCTGTATCTCGGCCACGACACTGGCATCTCGCATCTCGCCGCCGCTGCCGGCTCCCCCAGCCTGCTCCTTTTCGGCCCCACCGACCCCGCCATCTGGGCCCCGGCCAACCCGCACGTCACCGTTCTCACCGCGCCCGGCGGCGACCTCGCGCTGCTCACCCCGGAGATCGTGCAGGCTGGGATCACCGCGCTTTTGGCGTAAAGGCGACGCGGCGGCGCATTGACAGCCCGCCGCCAACTCCTACCCTGCCGCACCGTGTCCGCCACATCTGCACTCAAACAAACGCCACTCCACGCCGAGCACGTCCGACTCGGGGCGAAAATGGTGGATTTCGGCGGGTGGTCGATGCCGGTGCAATACAGCGGGATCATCGCCGAGCACCACGCGGTGCGCGGCAATCTCGGGGTGTTCGACATCTCGCACATGGGCCAGTTTTTTGCCGAGGGCGCGGGCGCGGCGGCATGGCTGAACCGGCTGCTGACGAACAACCTCGACCGGCTCTCCGTGGGCGAGTGCCAATACACCTTTCTGCTCAACAACGATGGCGGCGTGATCGACGACCTGATCGTCTATCGCATCGCCGACGCGCGCTACCTCCTGGTGGTCAATGCGTCGAAAATCGACGAGGACTTCGCCTGGATGCAGGCGCACCTCGATCCCGGCGTGCAGTTTGAAAACCACAGCGAACACTACGCCGGGTTCGCCGTGCAGGGGCCGAAGTCGGCGCAGCTTTTCGACGCTTTTTTCAGCGGTCAGTATTCGCGCCCCGCGCGCAATGAAATCCTCGCGATCGAGATCGACGGGGAGAACTACTACATCGCCCGCACCGGCTACACCGGCGAGGATGGCTTCGAGGTCTTCTGCCCGGCCGGGCGCGCGGTGAAATCGTGGAACGACATCCTCGGCAAGGGCGCGGCGTTTGCCATCAAGCCCTGCGGCCTCGGCGCGCGCGACACGCTCCGCCTGGAAATGTGCTACCCGCTGAACGGCTCGGACCTTGGAGCCGACACCACGCCGATCGAGGCCGGGCTCGGCATCTTTGTGGACCTGCAAAAGACGGACTTCATCGGACGCCAGAAGCTGGCCGACCAAAGGGAGCAGGGCGTGAAGCGGCGGCTCGTCCCTTTCAAAATGACCGGCGCCAGCCCGCCGCCGCGCTCGCACTATGCGGTCTTCAAAGGCGGCGAAAAGATCGCCGAGACGACCAGCGGCTCGCTTTCGCCCACGCTGAAGGCCGGCATCGGCATGGCCTACATCCCCACGGAATTCGCGCGCATCAACGAGCAGATCGAAATCGAAATCCGTGGCCAGCGCTTCCCCGCGACCATCGAGAAAAAGCCGCTCCATCGTCCCAACACCGCAACCAACTAACCGCCCGCACTTTCGCACCCGCTCATGAATGTCCCTGACGAACTCCAATACGCCGCCACCCACGAATGGCTCCGCCTCGACGGCGCGACCGGAACCGTGGGCATCACCGACCACGCGCAAGCCGAGTTGACCGACGTGGTCTATGTGGAGCTGCCGAAAGTCGGCGCGCAGGTGAACGCCGGGCAGCAGATTTGCGTGGTCGAGTCCGTGAAAGCGGCGAGCGACATCTACTCGCCCGTCTCCGGCACCGTCACGGCCGTCAACGACGCGCTCACCGCGAGCCCCGCGTTGCTCAACACCGATCCGTTCGGCGAGGGCTGGATTTTCCAGATCAAGATCGAGGCCGGTGAGGACATCGAGCACCTCAAGAGCGCCGCGCAATACCGCGAGCAAATCGGCGGGGCCGACGCGGGCGGCGAGGTCTAGGAACCGCGCGCATGAAAACGCTGCTCGTCGCGCTGCTCGGCGTCGGCGCGCTGGCCCGCGCGGATCTGGTCATCGTGCAAAAAGTGGAGGGCGGCGGGCAGTCGGGCGAGCAGACGATCCGGATCAAAGGCGACCGGGCGCGCACCGATCTCGCGCCGCAGATCAGCGTGATTTCCGACGCCGCGACCGGGGAAAGCGTCACCCTCATGCACGCGCCCAAGACCTTCCTGCGGATCACCGCAGCGCGGAACCAGGCGCTGGTGGAGAAGATGCAGCAACGCCGCCCCGCCGGTGATCCCCCGAAGCTCACCACCTCCGGACGGAAGGAGAAGCTCGGCAGCTACGAGTGCGAAATTTTCACGACGAGCTTCGGCGGAGTCAGCGTGACCTACTGGATCGCCGCCACCTTTCCCAACTACCCCGCCATCCTCGCGCAACTCGGGAAACTGCAGGCCGGCAGCATCTCGGCGATGGGCCGCGGTTTGATGCCGGAGCTGAAAGATTTCCCCGGTTTTCCGATCAAAACCGAAATGGAAAGGGGCACCGAAAAAGTCAGTTCCGTGGTGCTCTCGGTGAAGGAAGAGCCGGTCGATCCCGCGAGCTTCGAGACCCCGAAGAACTACACAGAAGTCAGCGCACCCGCGCCGCCGGTTCCACCGCAGCAGCCTTAGATTTCGGGCGCAGATTCGCCCCCAAATCCCGCTTGTCATCAAAATCGCCCCAGCTACGCTCACCGCACTTTTCCGCAGGATCACTTTCACTCTCGAATGACGCTCGGCAATCTCCTCACCGTCCCCCAAATCCTCCCCGCCATGCAGGCGACCGAGCGCTGGGGCGTGATCACCGAGTTGGTCGATCTCCTCGTCGCGGAAAAGCAGATCAAAACCGAGGACCGCGACGTCATCCTCAACGCCCTGCGCCAGCGCGAGGAGACCATGAGCACGGGCATCGGCTTTGGCATTGCCATCCCGCACGCCTCCTCGGATCGGGTGGGAAAAGTCGTCGCCGCCTTTGGTCGCTCACCCGCCGGGATCGAGTTTGAATCGCTCGACAACGCCCCCGTGAAGTTCGTCGTCCTCTTCGTCGTGCCGAAAGACCAGTTTCAAACCCACCTGCGCACCCTCGCCGGCATCGCGAAATTCCTCAACGACCGCGCCGTCCGGGATCGCCTCGGCACGGCGGGGACGGCGGAGGAGATTCTGGAAATTTTTCGCAGCTAGCAGCCGAACATCCAGCAGGAATCGGGTGGGTGAATGGTGATCGGTGAAGCGTGAATGGATCCGAGGGCACGTGCACCAGTAGGCCGATTTACAATTCACCGATCACCGATCACCGATCACCAATCACCTTCTTTTCGCTTCCCACCCACATGACCCTCGCCGCCCAACTCGAAGCCCGCCTCCGCCCCGCCCTCGCCCACTTCGGCTTTGCCGATGCCCGCGTCCAGCCCGCCACCGACGCCCGCTTTGGCGACTACCAGACCAATGCCGCCATGATCCTCGCCAAGCAGCAGCGCGCCAACCCGCGCCAGCTCGCCGCCCAGATCATCGAGCGCCTCGACGTGGCCGACCTTTGCGCCCCGCCCGAAATCGCCGGCGCCGGCTTCATCAATTTTCGCCTCCTCCCCACCGCCCTCGAAAGCCAGCTCCCCGCCCTCGCCGCCGACCCGCGCCTCGGCGTCCCCGCCCCGGAGCAGCCGCAGACCATCCTCATCGACTTCAGCTCGCCCAACGTCGCCAAGCCGATGCACATCGGCCACATCCGCTCCACCATCCTCGGCGACGCCCTCGCCCGCAGCGCCGCCTTCCTCGGGCATCGCGTCGTGCGCGACAACCACATCGGCGACTGGGGCACCCAGTTCGGCATGCTCCTCCACGCGTGGAAAACCGAGCGCGACCCCGCCGCCCTCGCCACCGATCCGCTCGGCGAAATGGAGCGCCTCTACAAACTCATCTCCGCCCGCTCGAAAGAAGACCCCGCCACCCTCGACGCCGTCCACCAGGAACTCGTGAAGCTCCAGGCCGGCGACGAGGAAAACCTCGGCATCTGGCGCGAAATGCAGCGCCTCTCCCAGGCCCAGTTCGACGCCATCTACGCGCGCCTCGGCATCACCTTCGACATCACCCTCGGCGAAAGTTTCTACAACCCCTGGCTCAAAGACACCGCCCAGCAGCTCCGCACCGCCGGCATCGCCCGCGAGAGCGAAGGCGCCCTCTGCGTCTTCTCCGACGCCACCCTCCCGGAAAAAGACGACCCCTTTCTCATCTCCCGCGACGGCCAGTGGATTCCCCTGCCCGCCCTCGTGCAAAAAGCCGACGGCGCCGCCAACTACACCACCACCGACCTCGCCACCCTCGACTACCGCCAGCGCACCTACGCGCCCCACGCCATCCTCTACGTCACCGACGGCCGCCAGCAGCACCACTTCCGCCAGCTCTTCGCCATCTTCCGCCGCTGGCAACCCGCCGCCGCCGCCCGCCTCGACCACGTCTGGTTCGGCACCATCCTCGGCCCCGACGGACGCCCCTTCAAAACCCGCAGCGGCGAAACCATCCGCCTCGCCGACCTCCTCGACGAAGCCGAAGAGCGCGCCTTTGCCATCGTCACCGAGAAAAACCCCACCCTCCCCGAAGCCGAGCGCCGCGAGATCGCCCGCGTCATCGGCCTCGGGGCCGTCAAATACGCCGACCTCCTCCCCAACCGCCAGAGCGACTACACCTTTTCCTGGGACAAAATGCTCGCCCTCACCGGCAACACCGCCCCCTACCTGCAATACAGCCACGTCCGCATCCAGAGCATCTTCCGCAAAGCCGACGCCGACCCCGCCGCCCAGCAGGCCCCCGTCACCGTCGCCGACCCCGCCGAGCGCGCCCTTGCCATGAAGCTCTTCCAGTTCGGCGAAGTCCTCCCCCAGATCCTCGACGACCACCGCCCCAACCTCCTCTGCAACTACCTCTACGAGCTAGCCAGCCTCTTCCACAGCTTCTTCGAAGCCTGCCCCGTTCTCAAAGCCGAGCCCGACCTCCGCGCCAGCCGTCTCACCCTCTGCGCCCTCACCGCCCGGACGCTGAAGGAAGGGTTGGCGTTGCTCGGCATCGGTGTGCCGGAGCGGATGTAGAGAAACAGTCACCGGCCAATGACTATTAAGATGATAACGATGGGAGCTTGTCTGATCTGTGTGCTTGGCGTTACGGGATGCTGCCTTGAATACTCTGCGCGCCAATGGCACGAAATGGCCGAGCGGGCCGCGGCCAAAGGTTTACTGGTGCCGGCGAGCCCAGACGGTGGAGTTCCCGGGTCGACCCCGCACCTAGCATGGAACGGCAGCGGGACTGTCAGATTCACAAACCTCACCCAACGGAGCCAGGCTGCTATTCCCATAATGTTTGGCAAGCCGACTGAAGTATTTCCTCTCGACAAGGTCGGTCAATCGAAAGTGCCGCATTGGGCGTTCCCCGTTCCGAATGATGCTGATACGGGATGGCGATACCGTCCGAATAACAAGGCCAGTCATTCGGTTGAACGGTTCATCTTCCTTCGCAAGGGATGCCCAATTGTCGTAATTCAAACACCCTCGGATTGAGGATGGCTTCGTCATACCGGCTGGCCGGGGAAGCTGTCCTTTTTGCCTCTCGTTCCCAAAGTTAGCGCAGCGCTTTGGGAGCGACGTGCCACTTCGGACTGAAGTCCGAGCTGCTTTCTGGGTGCGTTCGTTGGGGCTTGCGGGGTGGAGCACTCGACCCGAGTGCAGTCTTCGGCGACCCGCCGAAGACACCGGTGAGCGCGCCGCAAAGCTGAGAGCCGCGCACTCGCCGACTTGGCGGCGGGTCGCCGCGAGAGGCTCTCGGGTCGAGTGCTCCACCCGGAGTGCCCGGCCACGCGTGCGCATGCACCTTGGACTTCAGCCCAAAGTGCCGGGCCTCCGCGCTGAAGCGCATGCTCCTTTCTCTCCCCACGAATGCTCGTAAAACCGCGTACCTACTTGATCGAGTCGGCGGGGACGATCTTGATGCTCTCGACGCCGACGCGCTCCTTGGGCTTGCTGGACTCGCCGCCGGCGCTGCCGCCCACGGGCGTGTCGCCGAGCTGCTTCAGCACATCTTCGCCTTTGATGAGTTTTCCGAAGCAGGTGTAATTGCCGTTAAGGCCTTGCATTTTGGGGTCGCTGGCATCGGGAAGGCAAATGAAGAACTGGCAACTTGCTGAATCAGGGTTAGCGGAGCGCGCCATTGAGATCACACCTGTCTCGTGTTTTCGGTCGTTAAACTCTGCCTTTACACGTTCTGGAGAACTTCCCGTGCCCCACATCATTTCCTTGCTCGGATCCTTGGAAAGCGGGTCGCCGCCCTGAATCATGAAGCCTTTGATGATGCGGTGAAACGCCGTGCCATCATAGAAGCCGCTCTTCGCGAGCTTGATGAAATTCGCGACGGTCTTCGGCGCGGTTTCCGGCCAGAACTCGATCACCATTTCGCCGGCCGAGGTCTTGATGACCGCGACTTCTTTGGTGGATTTTTCCTCCGCCGCACGCGCGGCGGGCGCGAGGGCGAGGGCGAGGGCGGTGGTCGTGAGGAGGAAGGAATGCAGGAGATTTTTCATAAGCTGGCGGGAGAATTGCCACGCCCCCGCGGCGCTGTCACGCAGAGAAACTGCGCCCCGCAAATCCCGTCGCGGCGTCTCAAGGGAAGGTTGCAAGGCGATTTGCGGACGCTAGTATGCGCCTTTGTCATTCATGAAATTCCACGCACTTTTCCTGGCGGTAATGTTCGGGGCAGCGACGCTCCAGGCGCAGACAGGAGCCCCTCCCGAATCGAATTCACCCGTCCTTCTCGCCCAGGCGGCCGCGCCCTTAAAAAAGGACAGCGCCGTGACGGCGATCAATGACCGCGGGGCGAAAGACGCCAAGGAAGCCAAGGACGCAGCCATCGCAGCCGCAGCGGCGGCGGAGGACACCTTGACCATCCCGGCGAACCGCGCGAGCGCGGGTGCGCCGTCCCCAGCCAGCACGACGGGCGAAGTGACTCCGGTGACGCTGTGGAAGCTGATCCTCGACGGAGGTTGGGCGATGGTCCCGCTCGGCGCACTTTCGGTCATCACCGTGATGCTCGTGCTCGTCTATCTTTTCACCCTCCGGCGCAGCGCTATTCTCTCGCCGCAGTATATGAATACGGCGGACGTGCTTTT
>Ga0114966_10001031_pt1 | contig 26093 bp, 22 predicted proteins | sample M_130207_XF_Meta_FD_87029 | JGI IMG/M metagenome (GOLD analysis project Ga0114966, IMG submission 87029) | Freshwater microbial communities from Lake Montjoie, Canada to study carbon cycling - M_130207_XF_MetaG | ecosystem: Environmental > Aquatic > Freshwater > Lake | place: Lake Montjoie... | reverse complement strand
TTCGACAATTGACGTTCTAACAAGACTCGCTTGGTCGGAATGATGGCAGAAGGCGAGAAGATGTGTCGCGTCAGGAGTCCGGCTTACCGAGATGCAGAAGGATGACGCCGCCATTCAATTTGACGGAGATTCCGCAGTGGACGACATTGGGTTGTCCGTCCGCATCCTACCGGACCCGGAAAAATCAATTGGCCCAGTTGAACCTCGCCGCTGTGAGCGGGAGCCCGTCGCAGGACTTTTTTCGTTTGATTCGTTTCTTTCGTAGCCGCTCACCCGTTCCACTCCCGCACAGCATGGCAAGAGGCGGCAAGGCTATTGCGCGAACTCGATTCGACCGGCCGCAAGATGCTCGGCATAAACGGCGAGGGCCTGTCGATCCTCACCCGTCAGCCGTGGCCAGCACCCGCTACTGTGAATCGGGACAGCCCTACCCCTGCGGTGTCATCGGCCGATCGATCAGGCACGAAATGAAATAACCCGCTCGATTGAGCGGGTTTGGACAACGTGCAGCAGCATTCGAGTCAGCGTCCAAGCACGCCACGCACAAGTCTCGCACCTGGGTGGATATTCAAGGCATAAGCCACGAGTCGCCCCTGACCCGGAGCCGGTACGGCCCTGATTTCAGCACGTGACGGAAGAATCGTGGCCGGACCAGCAGCCGACGCCTCACTTTGGCAAAAACAAACGAACGTCACAGCGACAGTAAACAGCACGCCAATTCGCAGCTTCATGGATGCACTCCTCATTGTTGACCATAGATTCAAATTGACCAACTCAGCGTTTAAGTAATAACAGGTCCGAGAGACCTTGAAAGTCCATAATTCAATTCTTTCACCGCCGTGAACCAATAGCGTCCCGACCAAATGATTCTTTGGTTTGTACCGGTTCTTCCACGAAGCTGTGGGAGACTGTCTGCTGCCGTTCGTTCTGTTCGGTGGCCAGTTGCACAGCCTGATCGACCAACACCTGCCGATCCTCAACCGTCAGCCGTGGCCAGCACCCGATCAGACGAGCCAGTCGGGGATCGTGTGCATACAGGGACGCATACAACTCGGCTCCAACAACGGTTTCCGCCTTAGGGGCCATGTCGCTCGTCGTGGCTTCCATCGCATTGCGATTCAAGGATGTTTCAGGGCGGACGACAAACGAACGGCTGCACCGCGACACTGCCACCTCATCGGACTGCTGTCGACCTCTTGGCGAACCTTTCACTATCATCGCGTGCGGCGAGGTGACTCGCAGAGCAGTTTCGTGAGTGATGGATGTTCTCCGATCTGCTGGGTCTCTTTTGGGCAGACCATTCTTTCGATGGCAGCATTGTGCAAGGTGGCGCGATCATGGCGAACACGATTTCTTCGACCTCCAACAAACCCGATTCACCGAGTGCCGGAACGGCGCAGCGTCGCGGCGGCGGGCGATGGTTGATGTTTGGTTTTCTGTTGCTGGCGATGTTGGCGACGACGGTTTGGTTTGCCCCGGCCATCGTGGCCAAGACCGAGTTGCGGCAACGGATTCCCGGGCTGATCTTCCCGACTTATCCCGGCAAGGTCGAAGTCGGTGAGACTTCGATCGGTTGGTTCTCGCCCATCGTGGTCAAAGGCTTGCGGGCGGAGGATGAGACCGGGCATTTGCTGCTCGATGCGAAAGAGTTCTCGACGGTGGAGACGCTGTGGACGCTGGCGACTCGCCAAACCAATCTCGGTCGGATGAGGCTCGTCGATCCGGTGATCTCGGTGACGATCCGGCCGGACGGATCGAACCTCGAAGACGTCTACGCGAAGTTCATGTCCGGTCCCGCGAGTACCGCGCCCATACCGGCGTTTGAATTTGAGATGGTCAATGCGCGGGTTGAACTGGCCAACACATCGGCCAACCGCGAATCGACGATCACACCGGTGTCGCTCCTCCTCGCCTCGACCAAAGGGGGCGTGGACGACATGCAGGTCACAGTCGGTGACGTTCCCGAGTCGGATGCTCCGAATCGCGACGAACCGAATGCAGTGGTCTCGGATTGGCTGGCCATTCGGTTTGGTAACAAGCCGAGTGATGATGCCGCCGCGACGACGGCCGACGCGCAGCATGTGCGACTCAAGGCGCGGGGTTGGAATCTGAACAAGCTGCTTCCGGCCCTCGCGCGATTCGAGCCAGCAGCCGAACTGGCGGGTCAGTTCGATGCCGACGTGAAGGCTTCGCTGCGATCGACGGCCGAGGCGTTCGATTGGACTTGGGATGGGGATGTTTCGTTGCGGGAGTTGGCGGTGTCAGGCTTGGCGGCGCTCAAGCAGGACAAGGTGGCGCTCAACGCGATCTCGGCGGGAGGCCGCTTCACGAGCCAAGGGGGGCGCCTGTCGATGGTCGATGCGAAACTGACAACCGATGTGGGCGAATTGACCGCGACGGGAGACCTCCCGCTCGCAGGACTCACATCCTCAGCAGGGCTGAACACCGTGCAGTCGATCGTCGGTGAAGAGGACTTCCAACTGAACGGCCAAGTCGATCTGAAGCGACTCGCCGCGCTGTTGCCGCAAACCTTGCGAGTCCGCGAAGGGACTCAGATCACGGCCGGGCGAGTCGATGTGTCGCTCACGGGTGAAGAGGCCGCAGGGACTCGACGCTGGAAGGGGAACGCGACTCTGGCTGGTTTGACCGCCGTCAATCAGGGTGAGTCGATTGCGTGGAAGACGCCCTTTAAGACGGCGTTTCAGGCGCATCGGCAAGACGGCACGATCATCGTCGATCAACTGACGTGTCAGTCCGACTTCCTGCAAGTCTCGGGAGGCGGCACGCTGACAGATGCACACTTCACGGCGAGCGGCGATCTCAACAAGCTCGAACAAAACTTGGAACGGTTCGTCGATCTCGGACTGGAGAAGATCGCGGGACGGCTGAAGGTGGACGGTTCGATCAAGCGTGAGGGAGCCGACCGGGCATCGCTCATCGCAGCGGTGAACCTCGATAACTTTCAGTGGAACGTCTCCGCCGACAACGTCTGGCACGAAGACCATTTGGAACTGATCGCGACGGCGGGAGCGGTGACCGACGGCGCGACGACGATCAATCGGGTCGAAGCAGCATCGCTGAAGATGACGAGCGGCGGTGACTCACTCACCGCGAAGTTGCTCGCGGCGGTCGATCTTCCGGCCGCATCAACCGCGACCGACGCGGCCGCGACATGGCCGGTGACGGCAACGCTGACCGGCGGCATGGGGACGTGGCAGAACCGGTTGAAGCCGTTCTTCGTGCTGAAAGGCTGGCAGTTGGGAGGCGAAGCCCACATCGACGCGACCGTGGCGGCGGGGGCGAAGCAAATTGATCTCGAACACTTGGCGATCAACATCGAGCAGTTGCAGGCGCGCGGACTCGATTGGTTCGTGCAGGAACCGCAGCTCAAACTGGAGACCGCCGGTGTGTGGAAGGTGGCCGAGATGGAATGGTCTTCGCCGCAATCGACACTCGTCGCGAGTGCCGTTTCCTGCCGGATCGACAACCTCGCGGTGGCACTGACGAAGGCGGGTGGTCTCGCCAAATTGGAAGGTGCTGCGGCGTACCGCGCCGATCTCGACAAACTCTCCCGCTGGAAGAACCAAGCGATCGAACAGCCTGTGTACCATCTCGTCGGTGCGTTGAACGGCAGTGCGAACGTGACCGCGACGGACGGGGGGACGCTGATGACGGCCGATCTCGATGCGAACGTTGAGAAGCTGGTCGTCGCGGGGCTGAACGCGCCCGCCGGGGAACAGCCGCGTTGGGAAGCGTTGTGGCGCGAACCGAAACTTCATCTGACCAGCAAGGGAACGTACAGCAGCACGCGCGACGATCTGAAACTCGACGCGGCGTCTGTCACGGCCGACGGCTTGAGCGTTGCGACACAGGGAACGATGCAGAAGCTCTCGACCTCACAACAACTCGATCTGACGGGTGAGATCGCTTACGACTGGGAAGTGTTGGTCCAACGGTTCGGCGCGCAACTCGGCAAGGACATTCAGCTGACGGGGAAGGACAAGCGGTCGTTCGCGGCGAAGGGGTCGCTGGCCAGCTTGTCGTCGCTGACAGCCACGGCCTCCTCATCCGGGACGATCGCCAACGCGGGGGCTTCCGCACCGACGAAGGTTCCCGCGACAAAAGTCTCGTTCGCGAATGACCCTGCCAGTCTCGTGGCGACACCCACTGTGACGGCCTCCGGTGCGAGCGGGCTGACAGACTTGAGCGGTCAAGCGGGACTCGGCTGGCAGTCCGCAGTGATCTATGGAGTGACGGCCGGGCCGGGTGATGTGTCGGTGAAGCTCGACAAAGGAATTTGCGTGTTGACCGTTCCTGAGATGTCCGTCAACGAAGGCAAGTTGCGATTCTCGCCGCAGGTCCGTCTGGATCAATCGCCCGCCATGATTGTGCTGACTCAAGAAAAGGTGATCGACCAAGTGCGACTCTCACCCGAGCTGTGCGGATCGTGGCTGAAGTTCGTGATGCCACTCTTGGCCGATGCCGCTCAAGTGGAAGGCAAGTTCTCGGTGGACCTTGCGGGCGGGACGCTGCCGCTGCTGTCTCCTTCAACGGGCGAGTTCAGCGGTGCGATCGGAGTTCACACGGCGCAGGTTCGACCGGGACCGTTGACGATGCAGCTCATTGGAGTGATTGACCAAGTGCGTTCGGTACTCCGCCAGCGTGCCGCGACGGGGCCGCAGCGCGAACGCGTATTAATGGAAATGCCCGAGCAGTCGGTCGATTTCAAACTGGCCGACGGTCGGATGCACCATCAGGGGCTGACGTTCCAGTTTCAAGATGTCACGCTCCGGACGAGTGGTTCCGTGGGCATGGACGAGACGCTGAATCTGATTGCGGAAATCCCCGTCCCCGATGAATGGGTGGCTGGCAAGAAGTTGCTGGCCGGTTTCAAAGGGAAGTCGATCAGCGTTCCGATCGGCGGCACGCTCAAACAACCTCGCCTCGACAGCCGCGTTCTCGGAGACCTTACCAAGCAAATGGGAGGCTCCGCGCTGGAAGGGTTCCTCGGGGATAAGTTGGGCGGATCACTCGACAAGCCGCTTGAGGGGCAGCTCGAAAAGAAGTTGGAAGGTGCGTTCGACGGCCTGTTCAACAAGAAGAAGCCTGCCAAGCCTGCCAAGCCCGCGCCGAAGTGAGGCACGTCCTCCAGAGCGCTTGTGAACCGAGAGTAGACCGGTCGCTCCGTGACCGGAATCGTCGAGTCACGGAGTGACTCGTCTACTTTGGGCCAGAGAGTTGCCGGTCGCCCAATTGGGGGCTTGACGCATTCCTCCGCAAACGACAGAAGCCCGGCATCCATCGGATGGCCGGGCTTCTGTCGTTTTTTAATTCGCCGGTTCGCAATCACGCTCTGCTGAACGGGATATCGCGACTGTCGTCATCGATCAGCTATCGGCTGGCGTCGCGGAAGGATCTTTACCGATCCGGCGCAGCACGGCACCCGACTTGGCAACCAACAACTTGGGTTCATCTTTGGTCTTAGGAAGCTGAATCCGAGTCCGAGTCGGCTTATCCGTCGTGGGATCGATCAGCATGGCGTTCGAGGCGTTGATCGCCATTTCGATCGACAGCCGTCCACCTTGAGGAGCCTTCGGATGCCCGCGCTTCACATGCTTATAGGCGCGATTCACGCCTTCCACGACGATCTTGTTCTTCTCGCGATCCGTTCGCACGATCTTGCCGCGCGTTCCCTTGTCGTCACCCGCCACAACTTGGACAACATCGCCAACTTTCAAACGCATGATCTCTCCCGAATTCCCAATAACTTCTTAACTTGATCGTCCCGGCGCGGCACGCCAGAAGCTTCCCTGCGACCCCAAAATGAGTTCGATCCAACGAAGCGGTCATCCGAAACGCCGGCCTCATCAAGCGGGGCGATCGCCAGCCAAGGCTGGAAGGGGGCGGGAGAATGGCATTTTTGCCGCGACTTTGCAACGGCAGCGGCTCTGTGCCGGAGCTTTTCCCGGTTTCCTACGAGGGTCGCCCGAATTCCGAGTCACTTCGTCGCGAGTGGCGGTTCGGCACCGACGCAATAGAGCGCGGAACTGGACCGAATGAACAGGTCTCCGTCGCTGATGGCGGGGGTCGAATTGAAGATGCTCTCGTCCGATTCCGCGGAGACGCGGTTCACGGCGAGCAGCTTGTACTCGGCCCCTAACTCCACGACGTAGGTTTCGCCCGAGCGGCCGACGAAATACATGCGACCGTGCGACGCCACCGGCGAGGCGTAATCTTGGCCACCTCGACCGCCACCACCGCCTCCCAATCCCCCGCCGCCGCGACGGCCTCCTTGAGTTGGACGATCATCGGCAGGAGGAGCCGCTTCGGCCGGACTGCCATCGCTCTTCAAACGCGCCTGATAGACGCGCTGGCCGGTCTTCGCATCAAGGGCGTTCGCGACGCGGTCAGAAATCCAGTGCAGGCGACCGTCGTGATAGATCGGCGTGCTAATGCGGCCCCGATCGCGCCCCGACCAGACAACGTGCGACTTCGTCACGTCGTCTTTCCCGCCAGCTTTCACCGCGATGGAACCGCCGCTGCGACCTTCGATCGCGTAGACGATCCCGTCGTGAGCGATCACGCTCGAACACATCGACTCAGAATCGGCCGCTTCGCAGTACCAGCGCAGCTTGCCGGTATCGGGATTGAAGCCCCAGACTTCGTAAGGGACGCCCACCACAAGATCGGTTCGGCCCGCATCAACCTCCACCAGAATCGGCGTCCCCCACATGCTGCCGAATCCGTCGGCGGGCTGATTCCAGACTTCCTTGCCGGTCTCCCGGTCCAGCGCTACGATCGCATGGCTTTCGATCGATGCGGTCACGATGACGAGGTTCTTGTACAGAATCGGACTCGACGCCGTGCCCCAGCCGCGCGGGTCCGAATCCTTGCCGACCTTGGTTTGCCACAGCTTCTTGCCGTCCATGTCGAACGCGACGACACCCGTCTTGCCGAAAAACGCGAAGATGTTCTTGCCGTCGGAAACGGGTGTATGCGAGGCGTAGCCGTTCTCGGTGAACATGCCGCGGTAGCTATCTTCGGGCAACTCGGGATCGATCACGGTGTTCCAGAGTTGCTTCCCCGTTTGGCGGTCCACACAAACGAGGTGCCGCTTGAGCTGATCCTGCTTCGCGTCGCGTGCTGTCGTCGTGCCATATCCCGACCAGCAAGTGACGATGACCTTGTTCCCCACCACGATCGGGCACGACAGGCCCGGCCCCGGCAGCTCGAACTTCCACTTCATGTTCTTCGTTTCGCTCCACTCGACCGGCGGAGCTTTGTCGTCGAGTGAGACTCCCGTCCCGTTCGGGCCTCGAAAGCGAGACCAATCTCCCGCTGAGACCGGAGCCATTTCGTTCAAGCCGAGCATGCCGACGACAATCGCCAGCGAAGCACATCCTCGAAGAACACGATTCATTTGCGACACCTTTCGCGAGCGGTAATGACGGGGGGCAAACGGCCACCGCGAGGCTGGCCCAGCCGAAGTCGGCGGGATCGTAGCGAGGCAAACGTGAAGTGGAACTGAATCGCCGCGATCGAGTGAGTGGCTCGGCATTATTCGTTTGGCAGCGCAGTGGTTCCCGTTTAGAAATGTCGCCTCGGTGACGTTGTCTAGCTGGGGCAAGCCCGTGGCCGCTCTACTTCGGTCCGGCAGCACTCAACGAAAACACCCCGATCGCCGCGTGGCCACCGGGGTGTTTCTGTTTGGTTGAGAGCGAGGATTCTCACCGCTGACAGGTCTGTATTCGCCGCTCGAACGTCAGGCGTTGAGGTAGCCGTTCTTCTCAAGGTACGCGATCACTTCGTTGGTCAGTTCTTCAATCCCCTTGTTGTTGGAATCAAGGACCAACTCGGGCTTTTCGGGGCCTTCGTACGGATCGCTGATGCCGGTGAAGTTCTTGATCTCGCCCGCGCGGGCCTTCTTGTAGAGACCCTTCGGATCGCGTTGCTCACACGTTTCGACAGTGGCATCGACGAGGATTTCGATGAACTCACCTGGTTGCAGCAACGCGCGGACGGCATCGCGGTCGGCGCGGTAGGGCGAGATGAACGCAGTCAGTGTGAAGTTGGCGTTGTGAGCGAACAACTTGGCCACTTCACCGATGCGACGGATGTTCTCGGCACGGTCTTCGGCCGAGAAGCCGAGGTTCTTGTTCAGGCCCATGCGGATGTTGTCGCCATCCAGCACGACACTGTGCTTGCCCGCGAGGCTCAGTCTGTGATCGACCGCGTTGGCGATCGTGCTCTTACCGCAGGCGGACAGTCCGGTGAACCACAGCACGGCCCCCTTGTGTCCATTCAACTTGGATCGTTCGTCCTTCGTCACTTTGTGTTCGTGCCAGGTGACGTTGGTGGCCTTTTGCTCGGTCATGGACAGAAAACTCCTTGCGTGATTTGAGTCAAAACAATTGGCATTTCCGACCCAAACCAAAGGGGCCGAAGCGTAAGGCCGAGTTTAGGGAATGCCGTGATCGGTGGAAAGGCATTCCAAAAGGAGGCGTTTCGGCGGGCCGACAGCGTTGTTCTCGATACGAGCAGTCACTCGATTCGGGTGAGTGTCAGGAGTGATCGCGGTCACTATGATCCCGCTCCCTGTTTCTGATCCTTGCCGAGGACGGGGTTCCGCCTTTCTGACCGGAGTGGCTCGCGCGCATGTCCTATCGCAGCGTCAAACGACTGCTGGGTGAAACCAGCCTCGAACGGAAGTGTCGCCTGCTGTTTGGCGGCGGTCTGTTGCTGTTGATCTCGGGCAGCTTCTGGATTTACGCGAGGCAGATGCAGCAACTCGTGTTCGATCAGAACACAGACCTCGCGCGGTCGCTGGTCGCGAAAGTCGTCCTTGAAAAACACGCCATGCGGTTTGAGAAGGACAACGGCAAGGAACCGCATATCGAGCGCATGTCACACGACCTCAAGCCGGATGACCTCAAGGGAGGCAAATGGGCGCTGCTCAACCCCAACCCGAGCGACGCCGCCTCGAGATTCCTCAACGACAACGACTTCGATGCCTACGCCGAAATCTCGAAGGGGAAATCGGAGTTCAAACAAATTGACCGCAAGTCGCAGGAGTTTCGGTTCTATGCCGAAGTCCGCGCCACGGAAGCGTGCCTCGATTGCCACCGCGGACTGGAGCACGGTTCCGACAACAAATCGGGTGAAGCACTGCAACTCGGTGCCCGGCTGGGATTGGCCAAGATTACGATCCCGCTCAAGAAGACCTACAGCTCGCTGTCGTGGAACAACGCGATCCTGCTCTCGACCGCAATCGTCACCGCGTTCCTGGCGATGCTCGCCGCGTACACGATCGTGAGGTACGTCATCGTCAAGCCGGTGCTGCATCTGAAAGAGGTCAGCGACGCCATCACGCGCGGCGATCTCGACCAGCGGGCCGACATCCGCACGGGCGACGAGTTCGAGGAACTCAGCCACGCCTTCAATCGCATGCTCCGCCATCTGACGACTGTTCAAGAAGACCTCAAGAAACTGAACAGCGGGTTCGGTGCGAAGGTGGACGAATTGGCTCAGGCCAACCTCCAGCTCTACGAGATGAACAATCTCAAGAACGATTTCTTGGCGACAATGAGCCACGAACTGCGGACGCCGCTCAATTCGATCCTCGGTTTCAGTGACGTGTTGCTGTCGAACGCACAGGTGCTGAACGACAAGCAACGCCGCTACGTGGGACACATCCAGTCGTCGGGCCGCACGCTGCTGAACCTCATTAACGACGTGCTCGATCTGGCGAAGATTGAGAGCGGGAAAATGGAGCGGCATCCGGTCGAGTTGTCGCTCGCCGACCTGATCGAACGGACGGTCGGATCGATGACGGCGCTGGCCGACAAGAAAAACATCGACCTCAACTGGCAGGTCGATCCGGAATTGCCCGTCTTGCTGCAAGACCTCGGCAAGCTTCAGCAAATCCTCAGCAATCTGCTCTCGAACGCGATCAAGTTCACACCGGAAGGCGGCCGAGTGCAGGTCCGCGCCGAGCTGCGCGAACCCGGCCGCTTCGCGCTCATCGTCGAAGACACCGGCATCGGCATCCCGCTCGAAGATCAAGAACGGATCTTCGAGAAGTTCCGTCAGGGAGCGGCGATCTCGGGCCAGCGCGACTCACTGACCAGAGAGTTCGAAGGCACCGGACTCGGGCTGTCGATCACCAAGGAACTGTCGAAGTTGCTCGGTGGTGAGATCAGCTTGCAGAGTGAGTTTGGCAAGGGGAGCGTCTTCACGATCAACTTGCCACTGCGAGTCGAGTTCGTCACGGCCATCGTCGAATCTCGAACCCGCCCTGTCGCGGAGGCCGTCGATCTACAAGCCGAACGCCCATCGTCGATCACTCGACCACCCACGGCAACGTGATGTGGCTGTTGTTCAGGGCCAATGCCTTTTTGAAGCTGGGCTGGATGTAGGGTGCGACCAGCTCGCTTCGAGCGCCGGCCTAACATCCGGAAACACCGAGAAATCATGGTGGGCCGGCGCGGCGAAGCGCCGCTGGTCCCTCCCTACAACTTTCGCCGACACAACAAGGCGATGGCCCTCACTTCTGGCCGCGAGTGGTTTCGCTAATCCTCGGTGGGTTTGCATGTTTGCAGATGCAATCTCCTCGAAATTGTGGGTGCCGATAGGGGGGGGCGTTCGGTGCTGAGTCGTGTCATTCTTGTCTCAGACCGCGTGTTCGCAACCCTTTTCAACCGCAACACGCCCCCCTAGAATGCCGCCCGCTCAGCGGGAATGCCGAGCGACACTGTTAGTATTGGGGCGGTAGCTCAGTTGGGAGAGCGCTGCGTTCGCAATGCAGAGGTCGGGGGTTCGACTCCCCTCCGCTCCACTCGAAAAGCCTTGTTCGCAAACACTGCGGACAAGGCTTTTTCGCTTGAAATCATGGGGCGACAGTTGCTCTTCTCAACATCAGGTCAAAGGGGCGCGTTCGGGGTTCGTTGTTGTCACGTTTGTCGTTGGAGCAGACCTGCGGTTGGCCGTGGGGTTAATGTGCCGGCCAGTCGGAGGCGTTGATCAACTTGGATTTGCTATACACAGGCACTCAAATTGGGCGAGCGCCGTGCCGGACATTGACCAGTTCATTCAGAAGCACGTCGTCAAGGAAGCTCAGACCTCCAGCCGCATCGAGGGGACGCAAACCGACATCGCCGAAGCGTTGATGTCCGAGCAACAGATCCAACGGAAGTGCGCGAATTAGCGGCGACTCAGGGCAAGCGGTTCGCGGTGATCGCGGATGAGACTCATAGTTCGCAGACGGGCGAAACAGCCGCCAAATTGAAGGCCGTGCTGTCAGCGGAAGAATTACAGGAACTCGGCGACGGCGGAGAAGTCCGCACCGAAGACATTCTGGCCGCTCAGATGGCGTCAGGGGCGGAAGACGCGGGGATCACGTTTGTCGCATTCCCCGCGACGCCAATGATCAAGACCAAGACTGTGGAACTGTTCGGCACTCACCCCGATCCCCGCCAACCGGCCAGCAAGACGAATCTACCGACGCCGTTCCACGTCTATTCGATGCGGCAGGCGATTGAAGAGGGTCTCATTCTGGACGTGCTGCGGAACGACACGACGTGCAATCCGGCCCTCAAACTGGCTCAGACAACTGAGCGGCAAGGCGTTCGCAGGAACACGGCTCAAACCGGGAAGTGATTGCGGCCCCGTTCCTCAATGAGTTCACCGAGCACGGGTGAGGTTCGATTTCTCTTGGCGTATCAAACGAACAAAGCCTGTCACAGGACAGGCTTTGTTGATTGATCCAGAGACTTCCAACGCCGAGCCCGCAGAGCCACACGTTCAGGTGACTGGCTTCCACAGCGTGGTCATTCTCAAGCGAGGCGGCTCACATGCCGGTCTTGGCGCGGCGCAGTTTTCGGCGTTTGATCTTCCATCGTCGATCTCGCTTCTGCTTGGTCGTCAGGTTCTTTTCTTTCATCGTGAATCGTCTTCCATCTGAATCTGAGGTTCATGCGGCCCGGTTCGGCCTGTAGGTCGAGGAATGAGGGGTCAGAAGATAGCAAGCGAACCCTGCTCCGCAAAGCCAACGCCGTCAAATGTTCTTTTCTGCCGCCGCCTCCGCTAGAGTGGGCCGCATTGAAACGACTTTTATAGGCTTGGTTCAAGTCGAGGTAATAGCCAAGCAGAAGGCCCCTCACCCTAACCCTCTCCCCGCAAAGCCGGGGCGAGGGGACAAGAGCAGGCAACTGATACCCAAGGCCGCACCCATTTGAACCATGCCCTTTTATGGACTGCGAACTCTTCCCCACATGCCCGTTCTTTCTGAATCGTCTCCCACCGTCCGCGATCGACTCCTGAGCCTGCCTCCGCTCCTTTACGGCGGATTGAAGCTGGAGTCGCGGTATCTGCTTTCGCCGTTGGCCGGGTACACGAATCTGCCGTTTCGCCGGATCGTGCGTGAGTTGGGCGGGGTGGGATTGGCGACGACTGATTTGGTGAACGCACGCGGGTTGCTCGACCGCAGTCCGAAGACGCTGCAACTGATCGAGACCTGCCTGGCGGATCGTCCCTTCGCGGTGCAAATCTTTGGCGGCGATCCCGTCATCATGCGCGATGCGGCTCAGTTGCTGGAGGCACGCGGCGTCGATTCGATCGACATCAACATGGGCTGTCCGGTCAGTCGCATCACGAAGGTGGGAGCCGGTGCGAGCCTGATGTGCCAGGCCGATCGCACGATTGATCTCGCGCGGGCCGTGGTCGAGTCGGTCAAGATTCCGGTCACCGTGAAGATGCGACTCGGCTGGGACAGCACGCAACTGACGGCCCCGGCGTTCGCGCGTGAGTTCGAACAAGTCGGCGTGGCGGCCGTTGCCATTCATGGTCGCACGCGCGAGCAGGGCTTCAGCGGGGTGGTCGATCGGACGGGAATCCGCAAGGTGGTCGAGGCGGTCGAGCGGATTCCGATTATCGGCAACGGCGACATCCGCACGGTCGAAGAGGGCGAGCGGATGTTCGCGGAAACCGGGTGCCATGCGATCTCGATGGGACGCGGTGCGTTGGCTAATCCGTGGCTGTTCCGGCAGTTCGTCGAGTGGGAGGCGACGGGTGAGTACTCGCCCGCAGGGACATTCGATGATCGCCTTGTGCTGCTTAAACGTCAGTTCGAGTACGCCGTCGAGCAGCGCGGGATCGAGCGGGCGATCACGTCGTTCCGTAAGATGGCCCATTGGTATTTGAAAGCGATGTGTGTCTCCGCCAGCTTGAGAAACCAACTGCAAGAGGCGCGGACTCGATTGGAATTTGATACGGCTCTCGACGACATCGCCTCGCAGGGACCGACACGCGGCTCGCGTTCGGGACTGCTCCCGAGTCTGCACATCTCTGTTCCGGCCGGCCCCAATGCGAACTGGTGATCAGCCGCACGTGGGAGAAGCTGACACTAACCCGAAGCGTAAGCGGTATAAGCCGGGGTCAGGTGGTTCAAAGTTCAGTTTTCGCGGCGAAAAGTGAACTTTGAACCACCTGACCCCTGATCGTTTGAGTTTTCGAGGTTGGCATTGTCGATCGAAGAACCCCTCACCCCGGCCCCTCTCCCCCGTAAAGCCGGGGCGAGGGGTGAAATCTTGAAACAGCAGTTCCACCTATGACCACGAACAGACTCAATACGGCAACGGCTGATACGGGCGCGGATCGTGTCATTGAAGACGTGGCGTGTACGGTCTGCGCGTGTGTGTGCGACGATTTGAAGATCACCGTGCGCGGCAATCGCATCGTCAAGGCGGAACGGGCGTGCGGGTTGGCTGAGCCGTGGCTGCTCGATCAGAACGCGATCGAGGTTCCCGAGGCGACGGTTCGGGGGCGCGAGATTACGTGGAACGAAGGCGCGCGCGCGGCGGCCGACATCTTGCGTGACGCACGCGCGCCGCTGATCTATGGCTTGTCGCGCAGCAGTACGGAGGGACAGCGTGCGGCGGTCGCCTTGGCCGACCGACTGGGGGCGACGATTGATTCGACCGCATCGGAAGGGCACGCGCCGTCGATTCTCGCCATGCAGGAGTCGGGTGAATCGACCTGCTCGCTCGGTGAAATTCGTAACCGTGCGGACCTCGTCATTTACTGGGGTTCCGATCCGGTCGAGTCGCATCCGCGGCACATGGAGCGGTACTCGATGGAGCCGACCGGGCTGCACATTCCGCGCGGTCGAGCCGACCGGACATTGATCGTCGTGGATACGAAACGCACTGCCACTGCGGAACTCGCCGACTGTTTCCTGCCGATCGAAGAGGGTCGCGATCTGGACGCCTTTTGGACACTGCGCGGCCTCTTGCGTGGGATCGAACCGGCACCGAACTCACATACTGGACTGCCACTTGACGATCTGAGACTACTGGCGGAACGAATGAAGTCGTGTCGCTGCGGAGTCATCTTTTTCGGATACGGTGTCGCCCGCTTGCCGCTCGGAAATCGGAACGTCGAAGCGCTACTGAGACTGGTCATCGACCTCAACCTGTTCACGCGGTTCCATGCACGGCGGATGCGCGTCATGGGTGATGTGACCGGTGCCGACAGCGTGCTCTGCTGGCAGACTGGTTACCCATTCAGCGTCAACCTGGCGCGAGGCTATCCGCGCTACAATCCCGGTGAGTTCTCAGCGGGCGATCTGCTGACTCGGCGCGAGGCGGATGCCGTGGTGTTGATTGGCTCGGCTCGCGTCTCAACCTTTTCGCCCGCCGCGTTGGAGCATCTGCGATCGGTCCCCACGATCCTGCTCGATCACGCGCAAGCAGACTGCCCCATCGAACCGACGGTCCGGATCACGACGGCGGTGTATGGCGTTCACTGTCATGGCACGGCCTACCGCATGGATGAAGTTCCGATCCCGCTGCGTCCGGTCCTCACGTCGAATGCTCCGACCGACGGCGACGTGCTGCGGGCGGTGGATGGCTGGTTGTGAGGGAGACGGACGCTGTGTGGGAGTTCCTCGACCGCATCCGCAGGGCCATCAGCTTGTTGGGTCTGCACACGCTACGTAACAATGGCGATGGCCTTGCCGCGTCAGCGGATGGTGTCGAGCGCTGACGAGATCAGTTGATCGGACGCGCGGACCACTCGCGAGTTGACTCCGTACGCGCGTTGAGCCGCAATGAGAGTCGTCAGTTCCGTCGTGACATCGACGTTGGACTGTTCCAAGGCGCGTTGCCTCACCACACCAGCGGCATTGGTTCCGGGAACCGCCGTGATGGGCAATCCGGAAGCGTCGGTCTCGCTGTAGCGGTTGTTTGCCTCGGTGCGCAGACCCGCCGGATTGGTGAAGCGTGTCACGGTGACCTGACCGAGGATCACCGGCGTCGTGGGCGAAGAGCCGGTCAGAACGGAGACCACTCCGGTGTCATCAATCGTCGTGGCAATCGTGTCCAACGGAAACGTGATCGGCGGTTGGAGAATCGATCCGTCGTCCGTCACCATTCGGCCAGTCGAATCGCGACGAAAGGTCCCATCGCGCGTGTACTGCGTCGTGCCGTCAATGGCTTTCACGGCGAAGAACCCTTTGCCTTCGATGAGCAGGTCCAAGTCCTTGCCGGTCAGGACTGAGGGGCCTTGATTGAAGTCGCGGAGCGAAATATCGGAGACCCGCACCCCGCGTCCGACTTGAAGATTACTCGGACCGTCATAGATCAGGTCTTGAAAATCGACGACGCTCCGTTTGAACGAGGTCGTGTTGACGTTGGCCAAGTTATTGGCCGACGCATCGAGCTTCGTCTGGAAGGCATCGAGTGCCGTCGCGGCGGTGTACATCCCGGGCAGCATCGCGTGGTCTCAGTGAGTTGCCTTGGAGTGAGAGCGGAAACTGTTTGAGAAGGCTGGCCAATACCAACCCGCAGCGTGAGCGAGGGCCGGAAGCCAAGCCGACTCGCTCACGCTGCGGGTTGGTGTGGCGGTCGTATTGATAAGGTCGAACAGGCGGGACATCCGCCATGATGCGCGAGCCGTTGCCGTCACACGCCGTTCACAACAGGCACGCCAATCACAACTGATACGGCTTCGCGCGCAGGGCCATCGCTGTTTTCAACGTACGGTGGGACCAGCTCGCTTCGAGCGCCGGCCCACCATTGGGAAGCATCGAGAACTCAGGGTGAGCCGGCGCGGCGAAACGCCGCTGGTTCCACCCTACAGGTTACGCAGACCCAACAAGGCGATGACCCTGCTTCGCGCGGGTGCGAGCCTCGATTCGCTGACATTTCTCGTCGCGAAGTGCCGTCCAATCCACGTCGCCGCGACCCGCAAGCTTGGGAAGTTGGATAAAGACGGCATGGCCCGCGCAGTGCGAGTAATCGTCCTGTCCGTCAGAGTCCGATGGTAGAGAGAAGAGACTTTGTGTGAGGTCTCGAAACCAAGTTCGGCGACAACTGCCGTTGGGAGCGCGGGTAGCCAAGAACCCCTCACCCCCGACCCCTCTCCCAACAAAGCTGGGGCGAGGGAAGAAAATGACAGGAACACGCGGTGATTCGAGGGCTGTACAGCGCTGCGGGCGGAATGCAGGCGACATCGCTTCAACAGGATGTCACCGCGCAGAACCTCAACCACGCCGTGAAGCCCGGCTATCAGCGCGAGGTCTTGCGGTTCCAAGCCAGTGGGCCGATGGAGGCACTTCAGGGGCCGGAGACTTCACTACACACCGACTTCAGTCCGGGGACTCTCGAACACACCGGCAGCTTTTTGGACGTGGCTCTGGATGGGCCGGGCTTCTTCTCGATTGATGGTCCGAGCGGCCCGCTGTATTCGCGGTGCGGTACGTTTGCACTCAACGGTGCCGGGCAGATCGTCACACAAGAAGGTCGCACTTTGCGCGGGACTGGGGGACCGATTGAGATCCCGCCCGGGACCTCGCAGATCGAGATTCTCGACGATGGCACGGTCGTCGCCGACGGGGCGGAACTGGATCAACTCAGCGTCGTGGCCTTTCAGAATCCGCACGAACTGCGGCGCGTCGGCACGACCTACTTCGAGGCTCCTCCGAACGCGGCTCGCGACACCACGGGGCCGAACGTCCGGCAGGGTTATCGCGAGCAAGGAAACACGACGATCGTCCACGAGATGGTGCAGATGATCTCGGGACTCAGGCAGTTTGAAGCAACGCAGCGTGCGTTGCGGTCACTCGGCGACGCCATCGGTTTGAACACGCGACCGCTCAATAGGTGACACGATCATGATGAAAGCCTTGTTCACAAGCGCGACTGGAATGCAGGCCCATTCGACGGTCGTCGATACGACGGCGAACAATCTCGCCAACGTCGACACCACCGGCTTCAAGCGCAGTCAGGTCGAGTTCCAAGACCTGATGTATCAGACCGTCCGCGCTCCCGGTACGCAGGGGGCGAATGGCCTCGAAGTCCCGACGGGGATTCAAATCGGTAGCGGTGTTCGCACTTCGGGGATTTCCAAAATTTTCTCGCCGGGTGCGTTTGAAAATACGAGCAACCCGAACGACGTTTCGATTCAGGGGCAGGGCTTCTTCCAAGTGGCAATGCCCAACGGCGACTTCCGCTATACGCGTGACGGTTCGTTCCGTCAGAACTCAGCCGGACAGTTGGTGACGGCTGATGGCTTTCTGTTGCAGCCGCCCATCTCCATCCCCAGCGACGCCCAAGAGGTGACGATCGGTACGGACGGCACGGTCTCCGTGGTCACCGCTTCGACTCCAACAGCGACACCCGTGGGGAACCTTTCGTTGACGCGATTCCCCAATCCCGGTGGTCTCTCGTCCGAGGGACGCAACCTCTTTGCCGAGACATCCGCATCGGGGGCCGCAGCACAAGGGACACCCGGTGAGAACGGCCTCGGCACGTTGCAGCAGGGATTTTTGGAGCGATCCAACGTGCAGGTCGTGACCGAACTGATCCGGCTGATCACGGCACAACGCGCGTTTGAAGCGAGTCAGCGAGCCGTTTTGACGAGTGACCAGATGCTTCAAACCACCAACGCGATGGTGAGGTAACGCCGCTATGCGAGTCTCTCGCGATCACTTCGTTCGTCTCTTGATTGCCTCCACGTTCTGCGTCGTGGGGCGAGACGGCGTTGTCGTGGCCGGTCCGCCGGTGCCTGTTGTTGCGAGTGCAAAGAGTTCGTCGCCATTGGTTCTCGCGTTGCGGTCGCGCGTGCAAGTTGCTGGTCGTGAAGTTCTCATCGGCGACGTGGCTGCGGTGTCGGGCGGCAATGCGGAGCAACGTAAGCGAGTTGAGGAACTCGATCTGAACGATGCGCTCGCCACGGGTGAGTCGATCGAGATCGCGCCGCCTCAGATTGAATTTCGGTTGAGGCTAGCAGGCGTCGATCCGGACGATGTTTCGATTCGCGGTACGGCGGTTCGAGTCACAGCAGGCCGCGCGGTCTCGTCGCCGGGGCGAGTCACTGGGGTTCGCGAAGCGTCGGCCCAAACTCTCTCGCAACCCGTACGTTCAAATGACGTGGCATCCACACTGGAACAACTCGTCGTTCAAGCGGCTGAGGACTGTGTGCGAGGCAAACTGCCGTGGTCGGCTGACGATGTGACGGTTCGCCTCGCCGTACCGCTGCCGCACGAGGTGACTCAGGCAGTTGCGGCCTCGGGCTACGTCTGCCGGGCGTCGTTGCGAACAAATGGGCCAGCGGTCGGTCGCATTCAAGTTCAAGTCGTGGCGGGAGCTACCGGCAAACCGTCCTTCGATGTCGCCGTCCATCTCGATGTGCGGCATTTCGACGGAGTGGTCTTGGCCGCGAAAGCACTCGAACGAGGACACACGATTCAAACGTCCGACGTTTACGTCGATCGGCAAGACGTGACGACGCTGAGTGACTATTGCTCGAACGCGGACCTGCTGGTCGGTGCGACGGTCAAACGATCCGTTCGCCCCCTCATGCCCGTCAAATTGAGCGACGCGGAGTCGAGTCGTTCGACCGCCAACGCGGTGCTCGTCAAGCGGCGTGATCGAGTCCGCATGGTGGCCAAGATCGGCTCGCACAGCATCAGCACGACTGGAGAAGCGCAGCAGGAAGGTCGCTTGGGAGACACGATCCGGCTGCAAAACATCGAATCCAAAACGTTCGTTCAAGGTCGCGTGACCGCCGCGAACGAAGTCGAGATCACGTATTGAAGGGAGATCGCGATGACACGGCGAGAATGGGTGCAAGCGTGGTTGTTCGGGGCGATCCTCACGCCCACTCTGACTGCCCGCGCGGATTCGATCTGGGAACGCCGCGAGCAGCGCAGCGCGTTCCTATTCGTCGATAACCGGGCGCGGCGGGTTGGTGATCTGCTGACAGTCACCGTGAAAGAATCAACCGGCGCGAAGAACAATGAGGAACGGACGCTCGATAAGGGAACATCGGCGGCCGGAAAGATGGACTTCTCAGGGAAGACGGGTTCGGACGGCGCGAGTCGCTCTGCAACGGCGGCCGTCAGCGCGAAACAAAGTTCGGATCGCTCCTTCCAAGGAAGCGCGGGCTACGAAAGCGATCGCCTGCTCGTGGATCAGATGACCGTCACCGTGACCGATGTTCTGCCGAACGGCAATCTGGTGATCGAAGGTTATCGGAAGCGAGTCGTCTCGAACGAAACGCGGCTGCTCCGTGTGACAGGCATCGTGCGGCCGAACGACATCGAAGGCCCCAACGTGATCGAGTCCAAATACATCGCGAACTTCAACCTCGTGTATGAGGGAGCAGGCGTGGAGACGCGGTTCACCAATCAAGGTTGGCTCGGCCGGGCCACGAACCGCATCTGGCCGCACTGAGTCGAAAGAGGGTTGTCGGGAGCGTGGAGTTTTCCAAGTAGCCGTCATCGCTCCGCGTGCCGAGTCTTTCACAACCGGACGACTGAACTCCCGAGGCTCATCACGCGGAGCGATAATGGCTACTTGGAAGAGGAACTGAGTGATGGCGGTCTGCATTCGATCTCTCTCGCTGCGTCGGAAGTGTCTGTGCTTGAGCCTGCTGGCTCTGCACGGACTCGTCCTGTTTGGCAACGCCGCATCGTGTCGGGCGGAAGTACGGATCAAGGACATCACGGAAGTCGAAGGTGCTCGCAGCAATCAACTCTATGGAGCGGGTCTCGTTGTCGGGTTGAACGGAACGGGGGCGAGAACGCTCTCCACGCAACAAATTGCCATCGACATGCTCCGCAAGATGGATGTCACGTCCAAATTGGCGCGGCAGTCACTCCTCGACAATGTTTTCAAATCGACGAGCATTTCCACGGTGATGGTGACGACCGAGATTCCGCCGTTCGCACGCAAGGGGAGCCGGTTGGATGTCGTGGTTTCGGTCATTGATGACGCGGTCAGCCTGGAAGGCGGCACGCTGCTGCTGAGTCCACTCAAGGGAGTTGACGGCGAGGTCTACGCGGTCGCCCAAGGGCAGTTGACGATCGGCGGCGTGCGGGTTCGCAGCACAGGGACTGGTGGCCAGCAGAACCATCCGACGGTGGCCCGCTTGCAGGGGGGGACGATCGTCGAACGGGAGGCGCTCGGAAAGATCGACCAGGGCGGAATGGTGCGGCTGCTGCTGCGGGAAGCCGATTACTCAACGGCCAAGTCCATCGTGGAAGCAATCAATCAGAAGTATCCCTCGACAGCGCTGGCCGTCGATGAGGGGACGATTCAGATTCGAGTCCCGCTGACTTGGTCGCGTAATCTGCCCGACTTTGTCAGTGAGATCGGACGACTCAAGGTGACCCCCGACACCATCGCCCGCGTCGTCATCAACGAACGCACGGGAACGGTGATCGTCGGCCATCAAGTCCGCATCTCCTCGGTCGCCATCGCGCATGGAAATCTCGTCATCAAGCCGAACGTGACGCTCCCGCCGTCGCCCGGCGCGGAGGGCTTGTCGCCGTTCCCCGGCGCACCGCCTGCGTTCGGTGAGCGCTCGGGCGATGATGTCGATGACATTTTGGAGGCACTCAAACCCCGCGACTTGTCACGACCACCACAGCCCACGTCGCCGGTGTCGATTCACAATTTCGATCAGACTTTTACGGTGGCCGAACTTGCCCGCGTGCTGAACGCGCTGGGAGTCTCGCCCCGCGATTTGATCGCCATTTTTCAGGCATTGAAGGAGTCGGGAGCCATGCACGCGGAGCTGGTGGTCATGTAGTAGTGAGGCGAATACGAGGAGCGACATGAGGTGCAACCACGGAGAACACGGAGAAGGCAGATCAGGATTCGTGGTCTCGGTCTCATCTGTGTCCTCCGTGAAATCCGGGGTCAGAATTGTTCGTGTCGGGGCACAGTGAGTGGCAAGAGCTGGTTGACCCGTAGGATGGACGCCTCGTCCGTCCGAGTCGCAGCCGTTCGTGACGGACGGACGAGGCGTCCATCCTACGAGTTCGCGATGTTTGTGAGATTTGATTCGGACCGAACTGATTGAGGAGTTGGTCATGTCGGCGATCAGTAGTTCCGTGATGTCGGGTTCGTTGCCGATGACCTCGGTGGCCGAACGAGGTCAGATGTCGTCAATGAACGGGAATGCGATGTTGAAGGCGGGTGGCTCGACAACACCGGATTCGACGGATCAGAACGCGCGCGTGGCGAAAGACTTCGAGGGGGTATTCGCCTCGCTGTTGCTCAAGGAAATGCGGAAGACGTTGGAGCCGGGGACACTGTTTGGCGAGGACTCGGGAGACGTGTATGGCGGCATGTTCGACTTGTACCTTGGCCAGCAGATGACACAGTCGGGTGGATTCGGTTTGGCGAAGATGATTCGCGAGTCGTTGGACCCAAAACAGAAGGTGAACACGGCAGGGTAGGCACTGTTTTGAAACTCGCCCCACCGGGCTGGTCCCGATGGAATCAGGTTTTTGCACTACTAGATGACTGCCGGATAGCACTACTAGATGACTGCCGGATATTGAAGTAGTGCAAAAACCTGAAAACCACCCCGGCATGCGGGGTGGGGTTTCAAAACACAACCGAGTGCAAACGATTTGTGGAACACTCGATTCATTGCAGAGCAAGCCAAGTGTGATTGAAGAGGAAGCCCCCCTCTCCCGCTGAGCCGGAGCGAGGGGACTGGAACAGAACTGAAGCAGGAACAAGTCACACATGAATGCCGTCCCCTCATCACTGATGGAACCGCCGCACCTAGACGGTCCGGTGGCAGAGCTGTTGCTGTCGCATCTGAGTGCGGAAGAGTCGTCACTCGCAGCCATGCTGCACGCGGTGCAAAACGTTCACAACGCGCTGCGTCATTTGAATGACGATCAGTTGCGTGAAGCCTTAGAAGAAGAGTCGCTCGCGATTGCCGGCGCCAGCGAATTGCAGCAGCAACGCTGGGACTTGCGAGTTGCATTGGCTGCGGCGCTGGGGGTCGAGCGAGACGAAGCCACATTGGGGCGCGTCCTGACGGTGGCCACGGGGGCCTTGCGGGAGGGAGTCGCGCGATTCCGAAAGTCATTAGCCGAGATGTCCACTGAGTTGGAGCGGCTCAACCGGCAGAACGGGGCCATGATTCGGCAGTCGTTGTCACTAACGCGAGGCATCATTGGCCGACTGACGGGGCAGCGGACGGCGGGTGACACGTACAACGCGGAGGGCAACCGCGACGAGGTCCATGTGGGATCTCTGGTTCAGTGGGGTGGCTGATCATGTTGAAACTTTCCGTCGGTTCATCGGCGCTCCAAGCCGCTCAAAAAGCGCTGGAAATCACCGGCAACAATATTGCCAACGCGAGTACACCCGGCTACCACCGTCAGGTGCCGATTCTGTCCAGTCAACCTGCGATGCAAGCCGAAGGGTTCTCGATCGGGCGCGGCGTTGAGTTGAGCGACATCACGAGGGCGGTCAACGAAGAACTGGAAGCCTCGCTGACGCAGCAGTCTTCCCAGAACGGTTCGGCACAAGCGAAGTTGACGGTGATGAATCGCTTGGAATCGCGTTGGTCCACCAACGAATCCTCGCCGATCGGACGGCTGGAGTCCCTCTTCAACACGCTCGAACAGCTTTCGACACGGTTGCAAGACGGTGCGTCGCGGCGTGTGGTCACGTCCACGGCTTCGGCGACCGCGCGCGAGTTCAACTCGCTCTCCACCGACATGTACCGCATGCGTGAGGGCCTCGATCGCTTGATCATCACGGCGGCCAATGAAGTGAATCCGCTCACCAGCCGCATCGCCGACTTGAATGGCGAAATTCAAAGGCTAAACGGGCAGGGAGTGAAACCGAACGACCTTTTGGACCGGCGCGGCGAACTGCTCAATCAACTGGCCGAACGGTTGCCGATCGAGGTTCACAACAGTGGGCAGGGGCAGTTGACGGTGTTGTCGTCGGGATTCCCGCTCGTCATCGGAAACAAAAGCCATGACATCGCGATGTCAGTGAGCGATGCATCAGAAATTGCCGTGAAGGTTGTTGGTGCCGATGCGCCGTTGCCCATCGAAGGGGGAAAACTCGGTGCGCTGCTTGAGATGCGCAACACAGGATTGAAAGGCTATCAAGACAAGCTCAACACGCTCGCTCGCGAAATCTCTCGAACTTTTGATGCCATTCAAACGACGGGCGTCGGCCAGGGCGGAGGTTTTCAACAACTGAACGGGCAGCGCGGCACTCAGAGCGTCCTCGCGAAGTTGAACGCCGCCGGACTCTCGTTCCCACCACAAGCCGGTTCGCTGTACGTCACGATGACCAACTCGACGACCGGGGAACGGACAATGACCGAGGTGGCCATCGACCCGGCATCACAAAGCCTGAGTGATGTTGCGAACGCGCTGAGTGCCTCGGTCCCAAACTTGAGCGCCTTCGTCAACAGCCAAGTCGGAACGCTCTCGCTGATTGCGGCCCCCGGCTACAAGTTCGATTTCACAGGCGGCATCGATCCCCAAATCGCGACCAGCTTTTCCGCCGGGACGACGACCACGGCCACCCCCGCCGGGACGTTCACCGGCACGACGAATGACTCGTACCAAGTGACGTTTCTGGGAACGGGCACGATCGGAGTCACGCCCGGTCTACAAGCCCGCGTCACCAATCAGACGGGCGATGTTGTGGCGACACTCGACATCGGACAGGGATACGAAGCGGGGCAACCGCTTAGCCTAGTCCACGGTGCCAAGATCACACTCACGCCGGGAACGGTTGCGATAGGGGACTCGTTCACGACAAAAGTCGCCGGACAACCGGACTCCGCCGGAATCCTCACGGCATTGGGATTGAACACGTTTTTCAGCGGAGGCGACGCCGCAACGATGCGGGTGAACGACGATCTGCTTGCGGATCCAGATCGGCTCGCCACGTCACGCTCCGGGCTTGTCGGCGATTCTTCCAACCTGCAACGCATGATCTCACTGCGCGACGGACAGTCCATGAACGGACAGTCCACGTTTACCGAGTCTTTCAACCAAACGCTCGGTGAGATCGGGTCCGACGTCAGCTTCTTGAAACAGCTCGACGAAACCAACCAACTGTTGACGAGTCGAATCAGCGACGAGATTCAGAGCGTGTCGGGCGTCGATCCGAATGAAGAGATGGTCCAAGTGTTGAAGTACCAGCGGATGTTTCAAATGGCGGCCAAGTACATCAACACTGTCAACCAAACCCTGGATGAGTTGTTGCGACTGCAATGACGAACGAATGGTTGTGATCGGTCACTGAGACCTCACGCTGTCCCGTTCAGAAGTTTTATCGCCGCCCACGGAGGCCGATCATGCGAGTCACTTCGGAAATGCAGAGCAATCAGTCGCTGCGTTTCATTCAATCAAACTACGCCCGCTTGGCGAAGCTGCATGAACAGCTCGCGTCGGGAAAACGGATTCAGCGGCCATCCGATTCACCCGCCGAGATCGTCCAAATCCGACAGAACAGCGCCGAGAACCTGCGGCTCGACACGCACCTCAAGACGATTCGCGATGTGGGCGTGGTCCTGCAAAACAGCGTCGATGCACTGATCGAATCGCGTGGAGTTCTGGCGCACGCCAAGGACATCGCCATCGAGGTGAACAGCGCCGCACACGACGCTGCTTCTGACAGCGCGTTCGCCCACCAGATCGACGTGGTGATCGATCAGATGCTGCGCGTTGGCAACCGCCAGCTTCCCGATGGACGCTACCTGTTCGGCGGGACGGCGAGCCACGCACCGCCGTTTGAAGTCACTGCCGTGGACAGCGCCGATCGCCCTACAGACGTGGCCTACCGAGGCAGCGATCAGGCCTCGGAAGCGGTCGTCGGCAAAGAGATCCGTGTCGGAACGCTCATCCCCGGCAGTGAGGTCTTTCAGATGCGGCATCGCGCCACCACGACCTTCACTGGCACCACGGGAGCGCGTCCAGGGACCGGAACCGATAGTGCGGTCGAGCCAGGATCGCTCGTGGTGAAGCACACACTGACCTCGATTGCGGGTGCGTCGGGAGTCAGCACGGGAACGTCCTCGGCCTCGGGCGACACGATCATTGGGCCTAGCGGCGCACACACGCTGAACATCATCGACACCAGCGGGACCGGGGCCAGCGGAACGGTGTCGCTGAATGGCGGCCCACCCGTCGCGTTCACCAATTCGGGAACCGATCTGCGCGTCACCGGACCGAACGGCGAAGCGGTGTTCCTCAACACGACCTCCATCACGCCGGGATTCAGTGGCACGGTGTCATTGACGGCCACGGGAACAATGTCGGTGGATGGCGGTACCACGTCACAGCCGATTGACTTCAGCGCGAATCAGGTCATGACGGACGGCGGCACCGGTGAGATGACCAACGTCGATAGCACACAGATTCGCCGCGCCGGCACCGACCGACTCGATTACCAAGGGGCGACCGACGCTTTCCAAGCCCTGATCGCGCTGCGCGACGACATTCGCAACGTCCACGGTCTCAGCACGCTTGACCGTTCCAAGGCGCTCGGTCGTCACATCGCAGCCCTCGACAGAATCAACAACGACGTGATCGACGCCCTCGGCGGTCAGTCGGTTCAAGCCGAATACCTGACCAAGCTGGAAGAGCGCACGGCCGATGTGCAGCTCGACATTCAAAAAGCCACCGACGGCATTGAAGCCATCGACGTGGCCGGGACCATCGCCGCCGTCCAGAAACAAGAGAACCTGTACCAGATGAGCCTCCAGCTCACGGCCCGGATGAACTCGCTCTCATTGGCCGACTTCTTGAACTGACG
>Ga0114966_10001030_pt1 | contig 26130 bp, 24 predicted proteins | sample M_130207_XF_Meta_FD_87029 | JGI IMG/M metagenome (GOLD analysis project Ga0114966, IMG submission 87029) | Freshwater microbial communities from Lake Montjoie, Canada to study carbon cycling - M_130207_XF_MetaG | ecosystem: Environmental > Aquatic > Freshwater > Lake | place: Lake Montjoie... | reverse complement strand
ACCACCGCCGCGCTCGCCCTCAGCCGCAGCACGGATGCTGGATTGCGCAATCAAGCCGCCACAGAACTCCCGCTGCCCGCCGCGCTCGGCGCCGAGAAATTCCCGCCGCTCGCCGACCTCATGAAGCTCAAAGGCGATGCCACCAAAGGTCAGCAGATGTTCATGCAGGCCGGTTGCGTGGCCTGCCATCAGGTCAAAGGCCAGTTCATCAACTTCGGCCCCGATCTCAGTCAAATCGGCAACAAACTCAGCCAAGACGGCCTCTTCACTGCGGTGCTGTATCCCAGCGCTGCCGTCGAGCACAGCTTCAACGGCCTCACCGTCACCACGAAGGAAAATCAGCAGGTCCTCGGCTACGTCGTGAGTGAGACCGACACCGAACTGACGCTCAAGATGGCCGGTGGAGCCACGCAGGCGATCAAGAAGACGAACATCGTCAAGAAAGAGGAAATGAAGGACTCCCTCATGCCCCCCGGCCTCGCTGCCGCGATTGGGCCACAAGGTCTCGCTGACCTCGTCGCGTGGCTCATGACGCTGAAGTAACGCAAAGCGCCATGGAGCGCCGACGAGTCGTCGGCAAAACAATCGTGGCATGCCGACGACTCGTCGGCGCTCCATAAACGCAACATCCGCGCCGCCGCGTCGTTTCAGCACCACCATGCGCCTCATCCTGCCACTCCTCCTCGCTCTCTCGCTTCCCGTCTTCGCTCAAAAAGCCGGCAAAACAAAACCCACGATCAAACTGACCGATGTCGCGGTCGCGACGAAGGACCTCGTTTATAAAACCACGCCGCAGGGTGAGTTGAAGCTGCACGTCTTCTCACCAGCTGGCGAAGTTCAAATCGCTGCGCTGCGCCCCTGCGTCGTGTTCTTCTTCGGCGGCGGTTGGAAGGCCGGATCATTCACGCAGTTCGTCCCGCAGGCCGAATACCTCGCCAGCCGTGGCATCATCGCCATCAGCGCCGATTACCGTATCCTTAGCATTCACAAAACCACACCCGACAAATGCGTCGAAGATGCCAAGAGCGCCATCCGCTGGGTGCGCGGCCATGCGAGCGAACTCGGCATTGATCCAACGAAAGTCATCGCTGCCGGTGGCTCCGCTGGCGGTCATCTTGCCGCCTGCACGGCCCTTGTTTCAGCCTACGACGCCGAACCCGACGACAAATCCATCTCCGCCAAACCGAACGCCATGGTGCTCTTCAATCCGGCCATGAACATCGCCACGCTTTTCAAAGAGCGTGCCACAGGAGACAGCCCGATTACGCTCGATATAGCTGAAGCGATCACTCCTAACAACTTCGTCGCTAAAGACACGCCGCCCGCCATCCTTTTCTTCGGCACGGCGGACAAACTCAAAATCGGCGGCGATGAATACGTGAAGAAAGCCACCGCACTCGGCCTCCGCGCCGAGATGTGGTCCGCTGCCGATATGGGGCACGGTTTCTTCAACAAAGAGCCATGGATGCAAGTCACCGCGAAGAAGATGGACGAGTTTCTCATCTCCCTCGGCTATCTCGGTGGTGAACCATTGATCAAGCTGCCGGAGGGCGCACCTGAGTTGAAGCGTGATAACTGATCGCGAAAAAACTGCCTGAACAACGTTTCCTCCCCGCATGCTCACCGACACCTCCCGCGCCGCCGATTTCCCCAGCCTCAAAGGCATCCATTACCTCAACACCGCTGCGGAAAGCATCCCGCCGCTCTGCGTGAATGAAGCGGTGGCCGAATACATGCACCACAAGTCGCTGGGCATGCGTGGGCGCGATTTCCATTTCCCACGCGTCGAGGAATGCCGCGAAATCACCGCGAAGCACCTCGGACTCGCGACGGACGAAGTCTCCTTCTGCTCATGCAGCTCGGAAGCCTACAACCTGCTCGCCAACGCCCTGCAACTCACGCCCAAGAATGAAGTCGTCGTCACCGATCTCGATTTCCCCGCTGGTGCCACGCCCTGGCTTACCGCGCCAGCAGCTTCGCGTCCCGTCTCACACCTCTGGAAGAATCGTGATGGCGCTTTGCGTCTCGACGATCTCGCCCCGCTGCTCAATGAACGTACCGCACTTGTGCAGGTCAGCCTCGTCAGCTTCTACAACGGCCACCGCATCGCGTTTGCACCGCTGCGCGATCTCGTGCGCCGCATCGCGCCAAACGCCGTTCTCGCCGTCGATGTCACGCAGGCGCTAGGCCGCGTAGCGCTCGACTGCCAAGACGCGGACATCATGATTTCCAGCACACACAAGTGGACGCTCGGCATCCATGGTGGCGGCGTCATCGGCATCCCGAAAAAATCCGCCGCACGCCTCACCACCAGCGCTGGCGGCTGGTATCACATCGCCAATGCCTTCGATGCCGACCGCTTTGAAAACGCCCGCATCAAGCCCGGTGCGCTCAGCTTCTCCGTCGGCATGCCCAGCTTCGCCGCGCTCTACGCCTTGAACGCCTCGCTCCGTTATCTCGAGGCGGTGGGCATGGCCAAAATCATCGCCCATGCCGATCCGCTCGTCGCACGGGTGCATGCAGGCTTGCGTAATCTTGGCATCACGCCACTGGCTCCCGCGCAGCCGAATTGCTCTAGCGGCATCGTCGCCTTCCTTCACAAAAACACGGCGGCGATCAACGATGCACTGCTGGCTCAAAACATCCACGTCATGCACCAAGTCGGTCGCATCCGCATCGCCGTGCATGGTTACACTACGGCTGAGGACATTGAGAAGCTGCTGGCAACGCTGCGCAGTGCGCTCTAAATAGCGCTGCCTCCGAACCACACGCATCTCTTGGACTGGGAATCACCAAAACTCCTCCTGCTCATCCTGCCCGCAGTCGCGTTGCTGCTGTGGATCGAATCGCGTTCATCGCACCCGATGTCTGGTCTGCGGAAACGATTGCTGTTCGTCGTGCGTGCCATTGGCGTCATGCTCGCCCTTGCAGCGCTCGCGGGTCCGGCGCGGGTCACTCAGACAGGACGCAAAGCACTGGGCATCGTCATTGATGCCAGCCAGAGCATGGGAACCGAGGGACTGGCCAAAGTGAATGCGGAGGCCAAACGCATGCGCCAGTCACTCGGCAGCGACATCGACTCATTTGTGGTGCAACTCGGCGCACAGCCAGGACTTTTGCCCGAAGCCAGCACACCGGCCATGCAAGCCGAGTGGCAGACGAAAAACGGCGGTGACAGTCATTACGCCGATGCCATCGAGTATGCGGAGGCGCTGTTCCCGCCGGGAGCGAGCCGTAACATCCTGCTCATCGGCGATGGACATGAAACACGTGGCAGTTTGCTCACTGCGGCACGTGAAGCCGCCGTTTCCGGCATCAAACTGCATGCATTGCCCATTAGTGGTCCACGCAAGCCTGATGTCCGCATGATTGCGCTAACGCCGAATCGTACGCGCTTGTTTGAAGGCGCGAGCCTGGGCCTGAAGGCTGTGTTTGAGAGCACCATCGAAGGCAACGGCACGCTAAAGCTCTATGAGAACGGTATTGAAGTCGAAAAGCGGCCCGTCACGCTCAAACTCGGTGCCACGCAGGAGATCAACTTCACACGCACGCCCTCGACGCGGAACACCTTTCAGTATCGCGCCGTGCTTGAAGGCGTGATAGGCGACACGCTGCCTGGAAACGACAGCGCACTAGCCATCGTCGATGTGCGCGGGCGTTTGCGGCTGCTCTACATCGAGTCCGATGCTTCCGAGGCACGCTACCTGATGCAGGCGATGGAGAAGGAAGGCATCGAACTCGATCTGCGTCAGCCGGGCAATCTCGCGATCACGTTTGATCAGCTCGGTGGTTACGACGGCGTCATTCTCTCCGATGTGCCCGCGCATCAACTCGGCGAACCGCTCATGAATGCGCTGCGCGATTATGTCGATAAACTCGGTGGCGGCCTGATCATGCTCGGCGGGCCGGGTTCCTTCGGTGTGGGCGGTTATTATCGCACGCCCATTGAAGAAGTACTACCCGTGCGACTGAAAGCTCCCGACGAAGAGGAAAAGCAAAGCGCTGCTGTCGCGATCGTGCTCGACCGTTCCGGCTCCATGGCCGGTGAGAAACTCGAAATGGCCAAGAGCGCGGCCATCGCCACGGCGGAGGTGCTTGGTCACAACGATTCGCTCGGTGTGTGGGCCTTTGATTCGGAAGCACACGTCGTTGCACCGATGACACGACTGACTTCGACGAATGCCGTGTCCGGACAGATCGCCGCCATTGCATCCGGCGGTGGAACGAATTTGCAGCCAGCGTTCCAGCTCGCTCGCGAAGCGCTGCTGCGCACGAAGGCACGCGTGAAGCACATGATCATCCTCACGGATGGTCAGACCGCAGGCGCAGGCTACGAACAGCTCGCCACGCAGTGTCGTGGCGAAGGCCTCACCATTTCCACCGTCGCGATTGGTGAAGGCTCGCATGTGGCGCTGCTGCAAGCCATCGCCTCCAGTGGCGGCGGACAGTCTTACTCCACGATGGATACCAGCAGCATCACGCGCATCTTCACGCAGGACACGCTCATGCACACGGGCCGCATGATCCGCGAGGAGCCGTTCATTCCTGAATTGAAGGAAAAACATCCCATCCTCGCCGGATTCGAGAAGTGGGACTCGCCCACGCTGCTCGGCTACGTCAAAACCACCCGCCGCACCTCGGCGCAGGTGCCGCTCGTCACCGACACCGGCGATCCACTGCTCGCTCACTGGCGTTTCGGCCTTGGCAAGGCCACCGCGTTCACCTCCGATGCCAAAAGCCGCTGGGCGTCGCTGTGGATCACGCGCTGGAATGGCTTTGGCCGGTTCTGGTCACAGGTGCTGCGTGAAACCGCCCGCGCACCGCAAGGCAGGCTCATGGATCTGTCCGCACGCATGGAAGGCGATGATGCACACATCAGCGTCGATCTTCTCGCAGATGCGGGCACGCGATCGAACAACGCCATCGTTGAAGCCGAGGTGTTCCATGTCGCCGCTGATGCGCTCGGGGCACCGATGAAAGCCGTACAAAAAATCGCGCTGCGTCAAGATGCGCCCGGCACTTACACCGCCGATTTCAAACCGACACAGGCTGGCGTGTATCTCATCCGCGCTCAATCCGGCGCGGAAATGGTCACCACCGGCCTCATTCACAATCCCTCCACCGAATCCAGTCTCGGCACCGTGAATGAAACGCTGCTCAAGGAAGCCGTGCGCATCACCGGCGGCGATTACCTGGCCGATTCATCACGTCTGCCCAATCTGGAGACCACCAAGGCGGTGCAGCACGAAGAACTCTGGCCGCCGCTGCTGCTCGCACTGCTGCTGATCTTCCTCATCGACACGGCCATACGCCGCTGGGAGCATGTGGTTGGCTTGTGGCAGCTCGTTCCGATCCGTAAGGCCGTTTAGGCCAGCAGCGGTTCGACGCGTTCACGAATCAGGATAATCAACTCCGGGTCCATGAACGGGTATTCGTCAGGAATGTCGAGCACATCGATGCGCAGATCGTGAACGATGTCAGGGAACTGGTCACGCAGCCGCCCCTTGTGCTCGTGCTCCATCACCAGCACTCGATCCGCCCATAGCAGCAGCTTCTCCGTAACACGCTGCCGAGCGGAAGCACTGACTCCCGCACTGCGCACCTCGACACGCGGATCGTTTTGGTAAACCGCCTCCGCCGTCGGGCTGCGCCATTGATTGCGCGAGCAGAGGAAGAGAAGGCGGGTCACTTGCGAATGAGCAAACTCCTCCCAGTCATCTCCGCAGGCTGCTTTACGCCGAGCATGTCGAGCAGCGTGGGGGCGATGTCGGCGAGTTTGCCGCTGGCGACGGTGTAGTTCGCGGCATCGGCGGCGACGTAAATGCCGTGGACGAGATTCGTGGTGTGCGCGGTGTTGGGGCTGCCGTCGGGGTTGCGCATGAGTTCGCAGTTGCCGTGGTCGGCGGTGATGAAGAGTTTGCCGCCGAGTTCGATCACTTTTTCAACGATCATGCGCACACCGAGATCAATCGTCTCGCAGGCATGAATGCCGGCTTCGACGACGCCGGTGTGGCCGACCATGTCGGGGTTGGCGTAGTTCATGATGACGGCATCATATTTTTCCAGACGACGTAGCACTTCAAAGGTGAGGTCGGGAGCGCTCATCTGCGGCTTTTTGTCGTAGGTGGGCACTTCCTTCGGTGAAATGGCGAGGTAGCGGTCTTCGCCGGGATTCGGCTCTTCGACGCCGCTGTTGAAGAAGAAGGTGACGTGCGGGTATTTCTCGGTTTCAGCAGCGCGGAGCTGCGTGAGGCCCGCAGCCGCGATGATCTGGCCGAGGTTGTTGTTCAAGCTCTCGGAAGCGAAGATGACGCGGGCACCGAGGTCGGTGTAGGTGGCATCGTATTCGGTGAGCGTGTAGTAGCCGGTCTTTGGCGTGACTTCGCGGTCGAAACCGGAGAAGCCTGATTTCAAGAATGCATCGCTGAGCTGGCGGGCGCGGTCGGCACGGAAGTTGAACCAGAGGATGACATCGCCATCGCGGATACGCTGCTCGTTGGCGTTGCTGAAGATCATGGGCTGCATGAACTCATCACCACGCGGGTCGCTCGGATACGCGGCTTTAACGGCGGCGCTGGGTAGATCGGTGCGGACTTCACCACGACCAAGAACGATAGCGTCCCAGGCGAGCTTGTTGCGCTCCCAGCGAGTATCGCGGTCCATGGCGTAGTAGCGGCCGATGACGGTGGCGATGTTGGCACCACTGGGCTTCAAATCGGCCTCCAGCTTGGCAAGATACGCAGCACCGCCAGTGGGCGAGGTATCACGGCCATCGGTGATGGCGTGAACCATGAGATCGGTGACGCCAGCGGCCTTCGCGGCATTGCAGAGCGCGGCGAGGTGATCCTGGTGCGAATGCACACCGCCATCGCTGATGAGGCCGAGGAAGTGCAGGCGCTTGCCCTTGGCTTTTTCAAAGGCCTCGACGAGCACGGGCATCTTGGCGAGTTCGCCATCGCGGATGCTCTTGTTGATGCGGGTGAGGTCCTGATAGACGATGCGGCCCGCGCCGAGGTTGAGGTGGCCGACCTCGCTGTTGCCCATCTGGCCTTCCGGCAAGCCCACATCCTCGCCGCTGGCGCTGACGGTGCCGCGCGGGTAGGTGGCGCAAAGGTGATCATGGAACGGCGTGCGGGCGAGCAGCGTGGCATCGCCATTGGCTTGAGCTTGAGCTTTGCCGCCGGGGTTAATGCCCCAGCCGTCACGGATAATCAGTACAACAGGTTTTTTAGCCATAATAGGTATGTCAGCGCTCCTTGTGCCAAGTCCGGGCAGGAATCAAGGACGGGAAAGAACCGGGGTGTCAGAACGTTTGCGCTCGGGGCCGACTCGGACTATACAAAGGCCGCCATTTCCCCTTTTTCGCTGTCATTCCCGTCATGACTCCCGGATTGCACTCCAAAATCACTCAGGCCGTCCTCGCCAGCTTCGTTTTCGCCCTAGCGTCTGCGTCTTTCGACGTGGCGCGTGCGGAGGACAAGCCGGGCTTCTTCAAAAAGCTCTTCGGCGGTGGCAGCAAGGAGACACCTCCCGAAGCTGAAACGAAACCGGCACCTGCGAGCAAGCCGAAGTCGGAACCGCCCAAGACCACCTCGAAACCAACCACTGCCGCGCCGACGACTGGCAAACCGCCGCGTGTCATCATCACCACGACCGGCGGCGGATCGAAGAAGAAGGTTGAGATTGGCAAGACCACAACGCCTCCCAAGACGGCCAGCAAGACTGAAACGCCCAAGATTGAGCCGAAGCCGGAGCCCATCAAAGATGTGACGAAGTCCGTGGCAAAGGACAACGAGGCCCCGATGAAGGGTGAATTCAAAGAAGATGATGAAGATAAGCCAGCCACGACGAAATCGGAAGCTGTGTCGGTGTTGCCCTCCAAAGACGGCTGGGAGATCGTCAAGATCGAAGGCCGTGACTACGTGACGGCAGAGAGTATCCGCAACTTTTACAACCCAGTGTATGGCTTCACCACCTTCCGCTTACAGGGCAATCATTTCTGGCTCGGCTCTTCCAAACTCATCCTGAAAGCGCAGATCGGCTCGCAGGAAATGCTGATCAATAATATCAAATTCATCCTGAGTTACCCGGTGCAGTCCTACAATGGCAAGGTGCTCTTCTCTCGACTCGACTTGTGCAAGCTAATCGATCCGGTGCTGTATCCGAGTCATATTCAAAATGCGGAGTACTTTGACACCGTCGTCGTCGATGCTGGCCATGGCGGCTATGATGCCGGTGCACGCGGTGTGTATGGCTATGAAAAGGATTTCGCTCTGAAAATGGCGATGTCAGTGCGCACGGCGCTCATGCAACGCGGCTTCAAGGTTATCCTGACTCGGGCCAACGACACCTTCATCACACTTGGCGGACGTGTCGCCATCGCCAACCAGACGCCGAAGAGCATTTTTCTCAGCTTCCATTTCAACTCCGGTGGTTCTGCCGCCACCGGTATTGAAACATGGGCACTGACACCACAGAACGCTTCCGCCACCATCAGCCGCGGCGGCGGTTACAACTTGAACGGCGTCACTGGCAACAAGCAGGACTCCGCCAACATCGCGCTGGCCACGGCTGTGCATGCCAGTGTTATCAGCCGCTTCAAATTCGTGGATCGTGGTGTCAAGCGTGCGCAGTGGAGCGTGCTCACCGGCTGCAAGCGTCCTGGCATCCTGTTTGAAGGCGGCTTCCTCACCAATGGTCCAGAGTGTCTGCTCGTGGCCTCCGACACCTATCGTCAGCAGGTTTCTGCCGCCGTCGCTGACGCGGTGGTGAACTACCGCAAAGCACTCGAATCCGCGATGGCGAAACGCTGAGCTTTTGCCATGAGGCAAATCAAGCAGCGTCTGGCAAAGACTTGCTGAGCAGTGCCAAAAGCGGTGTAGTGTTTTCCAGCGTGAACTCCGCCATCACCTGCGGCTCATGATGACTCAGAACGCGAATCGTGTGCGGCACGCCGGCGTTGATCGCCATTTGGATGTCACGGTCGTGATCCCCAACAAGCCAGCTTCGTGTTAAATCGAGACCGTGCTCATTTTGGGCGCGCAAAATCATCTCCGGACTCGGTTTGCGGCAGGTGCAGGTGCCAGAGAGGTGCGTGCAGGCATAGATGCCATCGAAAGCGGCATCATGCTGAACTAGTTCGCTCTGCATGCGTGCATGCATATCATCCAGCGTGGACTGTGGCATGAGACCTTTGCCCACGCCCTGCTGGCTGGTGACGAGAATCGTCGCATACCCACGTGAACGGCACAGCGCGAGCGCCGTGATGATTCCAGGCGAGAAGTGAAAATCTTCCCAGCTCAGCACATAGCCTGCACCAGGCGAGACATTGATGACGCCATCACGGTCGAAAAACACAGCGGGGCGGAGCGAAGAGGCGGCGGACATTCCGCACATGCTTAGCATGCTAAAGCGGCAGGGAAACTCGTCTTTGCAGGCGTGCCGTGAGGCTCAATCCCCTGCCCCAGTGTTCTCGTAGTCCACTTCCAAATTCAGACCCATAAGCACATAATCATGCGGCTGTGCCTGTATGTCCCGCAAGTAATCTGGCAGCCGCAGCAACTCCACGAAGCCACATTTCCAGAAGGACTGCACGGTGTTCTTACGCTCGCCATTGAACTCAGCCTCCAAGCGGGTCAGGCCCGCATGAGCGGCGGCCTCCACCAGACCACCCAGCAAAGCCCGCAGCACGCCCAAGCCACGGAAATCGGGATGAATCAATGCATCCACCATGCCGATGTGCCGTTTCCACCCGCCCGGTCGTTGATGCAGCGTCGCATGCCCTGCCACTTGACCGTCAGCCAGCGCGAGCAGCGTCAGACGTTTCTCGTAGTTGAGGTCATGGCACCATGCCTCGATCTCATCCGTTCCATTCAGTCGATGCTTGATGAGAAAACGTTCACTACTTGGAATGGCGTCATGAAACCGCGCAAAAGCAGGTCCGTCCTCCTCCTGCAAGGGACGAATCATCACCTGCACGCCGTTAGTCAGCGTCTGGCGGAGAGGGTATTGCTCCAGGGCAAATTCAATCATGTTGAGTTAATTCATCATCTGATAAAGCACCATGCGTGCCAGCCGCACAGAAGCTCACCAACCATTTTTCCAAAATGATTGCGTTTGGTTGGTTTTTGGCGACTCATCGCATCCATGCAATTTCCAGTCCACCTCTGCATGGCCATCGTTTTTCTGGCCTCTTCTATTATCGCTACCGCTCAGAGTGATACTGCGCATCAGCGAGCGGTGTATAATGCGATCAACGCCAAGGAGGACTCTCTCAAAAAAGTCACTACCACGTACAATGATGAACCGACAATCTTTGCCCTGACCGGCTGGTTAGAAGGAGGCGAGGTGAAAAAGATCGTGGCAAAGTGCGGCGACGATGGTGATGGCGTCACGGAGTATTATCTGGAAGGCGAGAAGCCGCTTTTTGTCTTCAACACCTACAGCAAAGGCAGCGCGAGCAAGGCAGGCGCACGTGTGGAAGAACGCCTGTATTTTGAGGACGGCAGCATCTTCAAGTGGCTCACCACCGAAAAACCAACACCTGTTCTTCATGGTGAAGACTATCAGGCCACCGCAGAGATGTACACCACGAACTGCGCGGCCTTCATTGCTGCGTTGAAGAACGGCAAGGTTGCTGGCACTGCCAAAACAGCGGCAAAACAGACGGATGGTGTGTTCCTCGGCATTGAAGAAGGCGATTACGCCCACTGGAATATGCGCACGGTGAATGGTGCCGAGGTTTCCTACTTCATTCTGAAGTCGGACGCCTCGGTGGACAAGGTGCTGGAAAATCCCAAGGCTTTCTCTGGCAAAAAGTGTCGCGTGACCTGGAAGAAATCGACGGAAAATATTCCCGAGGCCGGCGGCAAGATGGAGATCGAGCAGATTCTCAGCGTCGAGTGGCTTGGTAAAAAGTAGCGCCATGGCATCTCCTGAAAATGTGCAACTGGCAGCCCGATTCGGCATATTCATGCTCGCTGCGGGTGGTTTCGGTTTGATCACTGGCGTCACATTGGCCCGCAGCGGCATCGTACGTCGCGCGGACAAGCCAGGCGAGTTTTACAGCACCTGCCTCTGTCATTTGGCCCTCGGAGCTTTTTGTTATTTCGGGCAGTTCTTTGTGCAGACAGCGTAGTTGGGCGGAGTCATGCAAAAGGCTCGTGCTTGAGACCGTAGGCTCACATCATGCTCCAATCATCCAGTTCACGACGTTCGTTTCTAAAAGCAGCCTCTGCATCCATGCTTGCACCGTTATGGGGAGCATGCGCGGCGGATGGTTCGGTCAGGCTCACGGCCTACGTGGGCACTTACACCTCGCCGTTGAAGAACATGAAAGCCACGCAGGTGGATCTGCCACCGGGAAACGGACGTGGCATCCATCTTTTTGACGTAGATAGGTCCACCGGTGCGATGACACCCGCTGGGATTTATGAGATGGGCACGAGCCCAAGCTGTCTTGCCTTTAATGCGAATCAGACGCACCTTTATTCCGGCAATGAGACCGAGCGTGTGGGTGAGAGCGAATCTGGCACCGTCAGCGCGTTCGCAATCGACCAAGACGGCTCGCTGAAGCTGCTAAATACCGTCAGTTCCGGCGGCAAAGGCCCCGCGCATCTCAGCGTGCATCCCAGTGGTAAATTCGTGCTTGTAGCGAACTACTTTGGCGGTTCGGTGGCCGTGCTGCCAATCAAACCGGATGGCAGTCTCGGTGAAGCGACAGATGTGAAGAAAGACTCGGGCAAAATCGGTCCTGCCAAAGCCACGAACGCTGCGCCTGGCAGCTTTGCCATCAGTGGCCACGATCAAACTCATGCGCATATGATTGAAGCCGATCCTTCTGGCAGGTTTGTCATCCACGTCGATCTCGGTCTCGATCAAATCTTCGTGTGGAAGGTCGATGCGGAGAAAGGCACGCTCACCGCGAATGATCCACCCTTTGTCCCGCTGCCAGCGGGTGATGGCCCGCGTCACTTCGCGTTTCATCCGAACGGACGCTGGTTCTATTCCATCCAGGAAGAAGGCTCCACTGTCGTGCTGTTCGACTACGATGCGGAGAACGGCCGCCTCACTTCACGACAGACCATTCCCAGCATGCCGCCGGGCTATGCAGGCAGCAATTTCTGTTCTGAGATCGCTGTCTCGGCCGATGGCAAGTTCGTTTATGCCGGCAATCGCTTACATGATAGCATCGCGATCTTCGCCGTAGGCAAAAACGGCACACTCACCTTCGTCGCCGAAGAATGGACACGGGGTGATTATCCCCGCAGCTTCACCTTCGATCCGAGCAACAGCTTTCTCTATTGCTGCAATCAGCGCGCTGATCATATCGCCGTCTTCCGCGTGGACAAGAGTAGCGGCAAACTGACTTTTACCGGCCACTACACACCGGTCGGCAATCCATCGCAGATCGTGTTTCGCATTGTCCCAAGATAGCAGTGCAGAAATTCACATCGCCGTATTCCGATGATAGACATCAGCTAGGCGATCGTTCGTGATGTCCCCAATGAATTTTCTTGTTCGCGTCAGCGCCATTCTCTTGTCCACGTTGTGCCTACAGGCTGATGTCCCCCCATTGGCCGATCCTGACCTGCCGCAGCCGCTTGATTTCAGTTTCGCGGACGAATTGGTAACACATTCACCCTTCACCCGTGCGGTGAATTTACAGGAGTCGCTGCAACTGACCGGCATCGCCTATGTCGATGGCCATCCCATTGCAACCGTGTTGAACAAGGAAACCAAGCAGCGCTCCGTGGTTTCGGAGGAAGCCAATGCCCAAGGCTGGCGACTCGTGACGGCCAGCCCCGGCGCCGAACTCTATGATACCCACATTGAAATGCAGGTCGGTGAAGAAATCGTCGCGATGCACTACCAAGGACAGCAGCTTTCCCCTGGAGGCAGCGGGAAGACTCAACTGGCCGTTACCACCAAGAAGAATAGCGACAAGGTGAAACCGCCTTCCTTCCTGAGTGAGCAGGATCGCGATTTGTATGGCACTCTTTCGCCTGAGGCGCGTGATAAATTCAAAGACATCATGAAGTCGCGCTTGGAAAAGCATCCCGAATTCACGCCGGAGCAAACTTCCGACTATGCGCAGAAGGTATTTGCCAAACTCAAAGCGTCAGATTCATCGTCCGCAGGTGGTAGTGGCAAGACGCCCAAGCCGTCGAAAAAGAGGCAGGGTGCTTGAGGCTGGTAAAGCATGTGATTTTGCTCTATAGCACCAACACACGACAATGAGGAGTCAGAAACAAACCAACAAAGCGCCCCGGCCCTTCAAGAACAATTCATCCGCTGGCAAGTGGACCGGTGGCAGTGGCAGCAGTGGGTTCATTCCTGGACCCAAAGTCGTGCCGCGCGTGAAGAAAACCGAAAGTGTCCCGCCGCAAGAGCCGCCACCGCCTTAACGAACCATCATCCAAGTCGTGCTGGCTCCGTGTCCCTGGGGAAAATCCACCGCCCCTGCCATGCGTGCGTATTCCGTGGTGCGGCGCTTAATCTTGGCACATGCACGCGCCTGACGCTCCAACGAAGCCGGATCGATCTTTGTGCAGTTGGTCGAGAGCAAGATCGCGCACTTGGGCGCTGCTATTTCCAGCGCAGCGAGCATCAGATCTTCAAAATGCTGCTCCACCCGCCAAAGGCGACCGTTGTTGCCACGCGAGAACGTCGGCGGATCGAGGACGATGGCATCAAAGCGCTCGCCGCGATGTCCCAGCCTTGGCAGGAGTTCCAACGCATCATCATTGATGAAGCGATGCCCTGCCGTTGCAATGCCATTGAGGGCAAGGTTTTGTTTGCCACGATCCAACGACTTCCGAGATAGATCCACGCTCAGAGTCTCAGCTCCCGTGAGGCCGACCACAACGCTGAAACTGCAAGTGTAGGCAAAGGTGTTCAGCAGCCGCTTTGGCCGCAGCGCATGCAACTTGGCGCGGTTCGCGCGTTGATCCAGGAACAGGCCGTGACTGTAACCCGTGCCGAAATCCAGCCCATAGCGAATTCCCGCCTCTGTCACCACCGTCGTAATTGGCAATGCAGAGTCTCCTGAACGCAGGATGGGCGAGACACGCTCATGATTCTTCAATGGCAGAAACCGTGTGAAGACCCGCGCTGGTGTCCACTGCGCCGACGTGCTCCACGCTTCCAACCCAGCGACCAGTTCATTCAGCGCCGCATCATTCTTGTGCGAGATCATCGCGTCATCACCTAGCCGCTCTACCCAACCCCCAGAACCCGAAGCCAACCGATGTGCCGTAGTGCCTGCCATTTCAAAGGCTGCACGTTCACCCGGAGCAATCCAAGTCGTGGGTTGGGTGGCTTGGCTGCGAGAAGAGTAGGAATTCACTCCTCTAGGCCTGTCGCAGGATCGTTGTTCGGGCAAGACATCCCTGCAATCTTCTCCTTTCAAGCGGTGTGAAATTCCTGTTTTGCAACGTTTCAAAGGAACCCATCCGCATGAAAACTATCGCCTTTACTCACCCACTAGCCATCCTTGCCGCCCTGTGCCTCTCTGCATTCGCCAGTCATGCGGAGGTCAACACCGTCGAAAAAATCGGCGAGGACATTTACTTCCATGAGGGCGAAATCAGGCCCTCTGGCCACTGCAACAATGGCTGGATCGTGTTTGAGGATTACGTGCTCGTAATTGACGCCAACTTTCCTTCCGGGGCGCGCGTCATCATCCCGAAGATTGAGGCGATCACCAACAAGCCGGTGCGCTTTGCCTTCGACACACATCACCACGGTGATCATGCCTATGGAAACCAAGTCTGGCTCGAAAAAGGTGCCACACCTATCGCGCATGTCGGTGCACTGGAAGAAATGAAGAAATACGAAACCGGTCTCTTTGGAGACAAGCCAGGTCGCTGGCAGGAAGCCGCGAAGGGGCGCAAAGATGTCGCGGAGAGCAAGCTGAAGGCACCGACACTGCTCTACAAAAGCGAGATGATTTTCGACGATGGCAAGCATCGTGTCGAACTGCTTCACTTTGGCACCGCCCACACGCATGGCGATGGATGGGCTTGGCTTCCTAATGAGAAAATCCTGTTCAGCGGCGATGCCTGCGTGAACGGCGCCTACAACTTCACTGGCGACGGCAACATCGGCGAGTGGATCAAGACACTGGAAGCCGTCAAAAAGCTTGGAGCGAAGGTTGTCTGCCCCGGGCATGGTCCGCGTGGTGGTCCCGAGTTGCTGGATGACCAGCAAGCGTATTTCATCGCCTTGCAGGCCGAAGTGAAGAATTTCTCCGGTAAAGAACCCACCGAGGTTGAGGCCGCTGTGCCGAGCATCATGGCCGCACTCAAGAAAAACGAGCGCATCGCCCGTTACGCCGGGAATTTCCTTCCTGCACAAGTGGAGAAAGCATTTATCGAACAAGGTGGCAAAGCTTGGCCGAAGCCAACTATCCCCAAGAAGTGATACTTGTGCTTCAGCGTAGCAGATAGCTCGCGAACTCGTCCCATGCCGACGTCTTGGCACCGAAGGAGATGGCCACGCTGGACACCAGCAAGATCAAAAACGCGGCCACAAACCAGCGGTCACACGACTTCGAAACAGCGCATTTACAGACAAGCAGCAACGCACCCACGATCACTGTGACGAGATTGGCGCTGAAACATTGTTCGAGCCATGTGCCTGCATACCACTCATTCAACAGAGCAATGCGACCCAACGCCGCAGATACGATGGTGAGAGAGGCCATCAGCATCATTGGGCGATGAATGGCAGGCACGCGACGATTCCACACGCCGATGAACACGAATAATCCGAACGTCAGGATGCCACCCAACGGCACGGCTAAGAACTGCTTCATACTCAGACCGAACAAATGCATGTCTGGTGGATTCACCCTTGTGGCTTCGATGCCCACACGCCAACCGGCAAAGACCATGCCGCAGGCCAGCAACACACCGAAGATGCCGAGTTTCATGTGCAGACGCTTTTGACGCGTAGCCACCAGCAAAGGCTGGACCACGGCCAGCAGCATCCACAGCGTCATCATAATGCCATGAGACATCAACAAGAGTCGGATCGGTGGTGTCAGTGGCCGACCTGGGTAGGCTTTGCCTTCTAGGTAGAAGAAACGGAAACCAATGACGGTGAACACCAGCAGCAAGAGAGAAGAGAGGGTGTAAAACCAGCGTTCCGCAGATGGGTTTACCAATGCACGTGTAGACGAATGACTCATGAGATGATGAATATTGAGAGTGCTATCTGACCTAGGCCAAGATAAGAACAGATTATTCAAACAGCTTGAAGACTGCGAGCATAAATTTATTGCAGACAAGGGATTGCGAAAATTTTCCTACCGAGCAGGCTTTTGCATGCCCCACGTCCCCGGTCTCCGCAGTTGCTACGCCAAAGTTGGCCGCTTGATCTATTTCGGTCGCATGCTGGACAAGATCCGCCTGCATGCATCCGCCAAACTCCCTGAAGATTATATTTCGCTACTCGGTGATGCACAGTTCTACACACTAGATGGCCGCTGCTGCCGTTTCCTCGGCGTGCCGTATGTGGAGATCAAGGAGCGTACGATGCAAGGTGGCTCAGATGATGACATCCTTGCCTGGGTGCATGCCTGCGGCACGGCGCGCACCGATGAAGAATGCCACATGTGGAACCGCTTCATCGCCAAGCTCGGCTGGCGTGATGAGCGCTCTTCCGCACTACCTCAGCGCATCATCGACAGCGGACTCACAGGCAAACCGATTGAGACCCTTATCGACCACATTGAATATGACGAAGGTCGTGATCCCGTGGCGGAGCGAGCATGGGAGAAGGTTTAATAAACGAGCAGAAAAGGTGAGACACCGCAACTCATCGCAAGACAGTGCCAGCGTTCACGTTTCCAAGCCTTATGACACCTTCTTCACGCAGCTTCTGTTTCCATTTGGTTCTTCTAACTTTTTCTCTGGCTCCCCGACTTCAAGCTGGCAGTCCAGACTACCAACCAGAGTTGTTTAAAAGCACCAAGCTCATCTATGCCGACACCTTTGATAGCGTGTTGAACACCGAGTTCTGGGAAGTCCGCCAAAACACCACATGGGCGATTAAAGACGGCGTCTTGATGGGCAGCGAGTCATCCAAAGATTTTCAGGAAAAGAAGAAAGCCAGTGACGATCCCTCGCACGCTGGATTGAAACCGGTGATCTGGCTCAAGAAGGTGCCAGAGAACTTCGTCTGCACCATGCGAGTTCGCTACGATGGCAAAGCTTATACCAAAGGTTCTCCGTTGCTCGACATTGGTCATCACATTCACACGATTAGTTTTAGCGACAAAGCGACGACTTTGACTATCAAGAAGGACGTCGAGACACTTTCGATCGAGTCTCCACTCTTTTCGCTAAACGAATGGCATGATGTCGCAATCGAACTGCAGAAAGGCACCTTACTCCTCACCATCGACGGCAAGAAGCATCGCTTCGAAAGCAAAAACATCGATATGACCGGCCAAGCGCAGATCGACTTCAAGGCGCTCGATTTTGGCACCTGTCAGATCGACGACGTGAAGTTGTGGGAAGGAAAGTGAAAGAATTATCCATACACGAAGAGGCCATAGAACCTGATCCGACTAGAAATCAGACTCGACTTTTTTCCCGATTGTTGAGAGCATGCGTTTATGACTACCTTTCAACACCCCACTGATATGAAATTCGTCACTCGCCGCGAGATTCTACGCAGTTTTGGTGCCACTGCGGCACTCGCCGCCTTCCCTAGCCTGCGTGCCGCCGCTGCGGAGAAGGATTCATTGCCGATGCAGTTCTACAAGAGCCTAAGCGCGGAACAGCACGCCAAGATCGTCCTGCCGGTGGATCACCCGAAGCGCCAATACGTCAGCAACTGGTGGTATATCTGCCCCGACCAACGCCTCCACACATTCTACACCAAGGAACAGCAAGATCTTGTGAAGCAAATCTTTGAGTCGCTGCACTCGGTGGAATATCGCGAGAAGATGGACTGGCAGGTGCAGAAGGACCTCATGGGGCAAATTAAGAACACTCCCTCCGTAGGCTTCTTCGGCACCCCCGCGGATAAAGACTTCGAGTTCATTTACACCGGGCATCACGTCACGCGCCGCTGCCACGCTATCACGGACAAAGGTCTCGGCTTCGGTGCGGCACCCATTTTTTACGGTAACTTCGCCAAAGCCTTCCGCGAGACCAAGGATCACGAAGGGAATCCATTCTGGTATCAAGGGCTCCTCTTCAATGAATTCTACAGCGCTCTCGACGGCAAACAGCAGGAAAAGACCCTCGTTGGCCGCGAACCCCGCGATGAGGATCCCGCCACCGTCATCCTCAAGCGCAAGACGGATCTTCCGGGCATCAGCGGTGCGGATCTCAGCAAGGATCAACAAGCCAAACTCCTCGACACGATGCGCCGTATGCTCGCCTGCTTCCGCCCCGATGACGTCGCTGCCACGATGAAAACCATTGAGGATAAGAAAATCGTCGAACGGCTGTTTGTATCCTGTTACGGCGGCTCCTTCGACATCGGCAACGACAAAGTCTGGGACACCTGGCAGATCGAAGGCCCCGAGTTGGTTTGGTATTTCCGTGGTGTGCCTCACATCCACGGCTATTTCCATCTAGCCGTATAAGTGGCTTAAATTGCGATCATTAAATCGCCGTCCACTCAGATCTTCATCATCTCTGTGATCTGCTTCGTCGCGATGCCGATGGGGCGGTCGAGTGGCACGCCGCTGCACGCGAGCAAGGTGGTGAGCAGATCGCCTTGATTGCCTTTCACGGTGTTGATAAATCGCCCCGTGTTCAGGCTGCCGCCGCCTTTGCCGGCGATGATGAAGGGGAGGTTCTCACGCGTGTGCTTGTTGCCGTCCTCCAGGCCGCTGCCCCACATCATGATGCAGTTGTCGAGCAGCGTGCCGCCGCCTTCGCGGAGGCTGGCCATCTTTTTCACCATGTAGGCGAACTGATCGATGTTGAACTTCGTGATTGCAGCGACTTTGCGGACCTTTTCGGCCTCGTTGTTGTGATGCGTGGGGCCATGGTGCGTGTCGCTGAAGCCGAGTTCGGGATACGAGACGCCGTTCGGCGTGGAGCCGATGTAGGTGCTGACGCGCGTGGTGTCGGTCTGGAAGGCGAGCACGGTGAGGTCGCACATGACCTGCATGTATTCGCTGCGCTTGTCGCCTTCGGGGATCTTCACCTCGATGGGCGGCGAATCGCTGGCTTTGCGCTTGCTGGAGGCGACTCCGGCTTTTTCGAGCGCCGCTTCTTTTTGCCGATACTCGATGGCGGCGATGCGGCGCTCCACGGAGCGAACGCTGTCGAGGTATTCATCGAGCTTCTGCTGGTCGCCGTGCGGCAATTTGCGACGCAAGTCCCTCGCGCCGCCGATGACGAGGTCGAGCATCTGGCGGTCGAGCGGGTCTGCGGCCGTCGTTTGGCCTTCATGGCCCGTTTTGCCAAAGAGACGATTCAAAACACTGCGCGGATTGATCTCCGCCGGCATCGCCTGCGTGGGTGAGCGGAAGCTGCAATGCGAGTAGTAGCCTTCGTTGAGCCCTTCCTGGTTCTCCTTGTGCGTCTGCGGCATCGTCGCCAGTTCCAGCGAGGGCAGCGAGGTGAGACCGCCGAAGTAGTTGGCAAAGATTTGATCCGCCGATATCGCGATGTTGATCTGGTTTCGCTTTGCCGCATTCGGCAGCGAGGCCGTGAGCCACGTCGAAAGCTCCAACGCGTGCGGCGCGCTGCCAAACGGCGCGATGGCCACGCCCGAGATGCCTTTGACGAGCATGCACTGATCCAAAATCGGCCGCAGCGCCTCCAGCGCCGGCGGTGTTGACGTGCGGAAGCTCTCCGGCGCCTTCGGCCAGAACTGATCCATGATCACCCCATGAGGCATATACATGAAGCCGAGCCGCACCGGCGGCTTGTAGCTAGTCTTGCCTTTGACAGCATCCGCCCAGCCCATGGTTTCGAGCAAAGGAAGGCCCAACGAGGCTCCAAGGCCTCGAAGGCAAGCGCGGCGGTTGATGAGGTGGGACATGGCAGTGGTGGCGTGGGGTTATTCTTGGACGCGTCGATTTAAAAACGGATAACTCGTGACGATCTCGCTGATGAGAGACTGCATCTTATAGCCGTCGGCGGCGATAGTTTTGAGCATCTGGTCCACGATGATGTGGTCGTAGCCGTCAAGTTGGCGACCGAGGGCGAAGGCGAGGAGTTTTTCGGTGAGGTTGCGGGCGAGGTCGTCTTGGCGGGCTGCGATGATGGCTTTCAGTTCCTTGGGTGAGGAGAAATGCTTGCCGCCGGGGAGTTCGCCGACGGCGTCGATGGGGCCGCCGGATTCATCTTTGTCACGCCAGCGACCGATGGCGTCAAAGTTTTCCAATCCGAAACCGATGGGATCGAGGATCTTGTGGCAGTTGGCGCAGACGGCGTTCGTGCGATGCAACTCGGTGCGTTGGCGCAGGGTCAGGTTCGCGACCTTACGTTTGTCCTGCTTTTCCAAAGCGGGCACATTCGGCGGTGCGGGCGGCACTCGTTGGCCGAGCACTTGTTCCAAAACCCACACGCCGCGTTTCACGGCACTGGTGCGCGTGGCGAAGGACGTGGTGGCGAGCACGCCGGGCATGGCGAGGATGCCGCCACGATTCGCGTCGGTAAGCTTGACCTTTTGCATGTCGGGGCCGGTGATCTTCTTTTCGAGGCCGTAAATCTTGGCGAGCGTGCCGTTGAGGAAGGTGTAGTCGCTGTTCACGAAGCTGACCACGCTGCGGTTCTCGCGCACGATGCTGTCAAAGAAGAGCCGCGCCTCATCATACATTGCGGCGCGGAGTTCAGGTGTCATTTCGGGAAATTTGGCCGCGTCGAAGGTCTTGTCCTTCAACTCCGCCGTGCCGAGCCACTGCGCGCCGAAGCCATCAAAGAGCGCCCGCGAGCGCTTGTCGGCCAGCAGTCGCTTCGTTTGCGCTTTGAGCACGTCGGGCTCGTGCAGTTTACCTTCATCGGCGAGCTTTGACAGCTCCGCGTCCGGCATGGTGGCCCAAAGCAGATACGAAAGGCGGCTGGCAAGCTGGTAATCATCCAGCGGCACGATCTTCTCGCCCGTGGGCGCATCTTTGGACGGTGTGATGAACAGAAACTGCGGCGAGACAAGCGCCGCCTTCAGCATGAATCGAAGCGCAGCATTGCGGTCGAGCTTGTTGGCTGTGCCAAGGTCGAAAACCTTCATGAGAACACCAAGTTCATCGTCGGTGGGCGGTCGTCGGTAAGCGGTCCGAGCAAGTTTGCGGGCGACTTCGCGGACATCGGCATCTTTGTCGCCCAACAACCGCCTCTGAGCCTCGGCGGGCATCTTTTGCAGCGCCGCATTCGCGATGCCGAGATACTGCTCGGTCTGCATGGGCGAGAGCGAATTGAGATAGCCCTCACCAGGCACTTCATCGGGCAACTCTTTTGCGATGGATGCATCGACACCAAGGAAGTCGTGCAAAGTGTTGCCATACTCGACCTTCGTGAGGCGGCGGATGACGAACGGCCCCGGATCACGAGCGCTGAGGTATTTGATCTGCGCGAGCGCATCAAGGAAGCGCTGCCGCTCCTCGTCGCTTGGCTGGTCCGCGTCATCCGGCGGCATGTCATGCGCATTGACGTTGGCAATGGCATCCATCCACTTGCGCGAGAAAGCCGGATCACCGGGCTTGCGTATGGCGATTTCGAAATTGAGGCCGGCCTTCGAACGTCGGTTGCCATGACACTCGAAGCAGTATTTAGCCGCGAACTTCTCGACGTGCTGCTTGAAGGCTTTCTGTGCTGTAGCCTGCATCGCGGCGAGTTCCTTGTCTTCGGAAGTCTGCGCTCGGCAAGGCATGCTTAGTGTGCTGGCAACAGACCCAAGGGTCATGGCCATCAAGCCTCTGCGGGCAGATTTAAAAATTGTCATTCGTAACTTCAACGGGGCTGAAAGCTACGAATGAAGCTTGATGCCTCTATCGGAAATGAATTTAGCACCTTCGATAATCGTGGGAACAAATTCAAGGTGCTGTCGGCAGCGCGTAACACGCCGCTTCGCTGCCATTGCGCACGAGCAACTTGTCGCCGACTAGCACAGGATGATTCCAGGTCTTGCCTTTGAGAGCAACGAAAGACGTTAACTCCTTGTGAGCCGTGGGGTCGGCTTGTAGCAGCGCGACGCTTCCATTTTCAGCCATGATCAAGATTTGATCGGACGACTCCAGAAGAACGGCCTCACCTTTGCCATAGCGACCGTCTTTCCAAGTGCGAACGCCGGTCTTGAGATCGACGCAACTGAACATGGAGCCGTCGATGCCGTAGAGGAAGCCTTTGTGAGCGAGGAGTTCGGTGAAGTCGGGTTTCATGTGCTTCGAGGTCCACAAGTCTTCAGCGGCGAGTTGATCGCCTTTTTTGCTGATGCGGATAGCGCGAGTTCCCTCGCTCATTGGCGTGGGCAGCAAAATGACGTCATCGCCGATCACGGTAGGTTGCAGCGCGCGATAGCCTTCGAACTTCCATGCGTAGTTCAGCCGCACCTTGCCTGTTGGGGGATCGAGCAGGAGCAGTCCATCGTTCGTGAGCATGAGCAGGGTGTCTTCACCGAGCACCTTGCTGAGTTGCGGCGAGCTGTAAGACTCGGAACCACAGGGCACGGACCAGCGCGCTTGACCAGTCGCTGCATCAAAAGCCATCACGCCTTTGTCGCCCGCACCACCGGCAAACATGATGACCAATGGTCCCGTCACGAGTGGCGATGACGAGTAGCCCCACATCGGCGGCTCGCGCCCGGCGAGTTTCTTGAAATCCTGCTGCCAAACGACTTCGCCCGTGCTCGCCTTCAAGCGCTGCAACACGCCCGATGCACTCGCGGTAAAGACGGCACCATCAGCGAGTGCCGGCGTGGCACGTGGGCCAGGGCCGCCCATCGGTTCGTCGAAGCGGGCCTCGCGTTGTTGTGTCCAGACTTCGTTGCCTGTAGCGATGTCGTAGCAAACGGTGACTTCGTTGGCTCCGCGTTGTTCTTGCGTGAAAGCAAAATTGCCCGCCACTGCGAACGATGACCAACCCGCACCGACGGGTTTCTTCCAGAGCAGCTTCGGCGGATTCGCTTTCCAATCCGTCGCCAGCTTCGGTGCCTTCGCATGTCCCATGCGATCAGCCCCACGGAAACCTGGCCACTCGGCGGTGGCGATTGCGGCATCAATAGAAGCGTCAGCGCTTGGAGTAGCTGAAGGCGTAGTTTTTTTGTCGGCCCATAATTCACCGCTAGAGGCAGAGGTCCAGCGTGATTGCAGATCAAAAACGTAATCACCCGTGATGCCTTCATTGCGCAGCAATAAGGTGATGCTCATTGCCAGCACAGACCACAACATGATGCCCGAGACGCGCTGCTTTGGCTTTTTACTGCGATTGAAATAGGCCCCGAGTCCGAACCCGACCATCCCCAACGGGAACGTGAGATAGCTGGTGATCAGCCCGCGCATGGACGCATGACTTAGCATCACGATCACCGTCAGAGCGACGATGACTCCGAAAAATCCCATGAGCTTCTCGCGACCCGTAGCGCGACTCCCCGCCAGCCACCAGATCAGCATCAAAGCGCTGGCCAGCATTGGGAAGAAAATCGGAATGAACCAGAACTGACTGCTCGCGCCCTCGATGTAGCCGGGCACGTAGCGACAGAGCACAATGATCGCAGCGAGAATCATGGCTGGCCACAAACGCAGCGGTTTGATTTGCGTAGCTGAAGAGATCACTTCTACATTCATGATTTGAGAGGGGAACGAGATGGGTGGGCTATGGGTAGAATGCCGCAATCCTATTCAGGGTCAATCCTGGCAGGGTTAGGTTAGAGGTTTGCGCTACTCAGAAAGGAACGCGGGCAGGAGTGCCCGCGCTCCTCTCACTTACTTCACCGGTTCCGCATTCCAAATCTTGAGATCGTCGAGGAAGCCGTCCTTGCCCATGCAGCCGAATTCGACTTTGGACTTGGTCGGGTGGGCGATGCCGGGGGATTGGAGGAAGGCGACGGGCTTGCCGTCAATGGTGGCGCGCATGGTGTCGCCCACGGTTTCGAGCGTGAAGGTGTGCCAGGTCTGGGGATCGAGGCTGAGGGGGAAGGCGATGTTCTTGCGGCCCTCGGGTGTCGGTGGTTCCCCGTTGGCGCCTTCGGGGCGGGCGACGGCGAGGCCTTTCTGGTCCACGAGGGTGATCTTGTCTGCGGCGATGCGCGCCATGCAGAGGTGCCCGTAATGCGAGCCGTTGAACTTCCGGTCGTCAAACTCCGCCGTGACGAACTGCGCGCCGCCGAGCTTGAAGCGGAACTCGATGACGCTGTCCTTCGTCGGGATGTCGTTGCCGATGACGGCCTGGTGCCCTTTCACCGCGGGCTTGCCATCCTTCGCCGGTGCATCGAAGCGCATCTGCGTGCCCTTCAGCGTGCCGTTCTCGAGTGAAAACGTCGGCACCACGACGGCCCAGCCTTTGTCCTTGCCCAGCTCGACGCGCTCGAAGTCATCGGAGAAGAGCAGTTCCTTTTTCTTGGCGATCGGCTCCGCGGGAATGGAAGGCAGCTTCGGCGCATCGGCGGCGAAGGTCGAAAGCAGCAAACCGAGCCAGAGAGAAAGAGCCAAACAGGGGGAGCGCATCTCCGATTCTAAGCGGAGGAAACGTGAGGGACAAGCGGGAGATGACGCGAGGGGCGCACTCCCCCGATCAAAACCCGGCAGAGCGCTGCAGCACCGGCTCCGTCCAACGGAAACCCGGTAGGGCGCTGCTGTGCCGGCGCCCTAATCAGAGAGGGCGGAGGTGGTGCGGAGCCGCACGGACAATGCAACATCCAGGGATTCTCGGACCCGTTCCACACCACCTCCGCCCGCAAAAATTTGGGCGCCGGCGCAGCAGCGCCCTACCGGTCTTTCGGTGTGCGATGCGCAATCCGAGAAATGGCGCGAATCGATACTTGAGAATTGCGCGTGAAGCCTTGCTGGACAATCCATGGCCGATGTCACCGCAAGATGATGACGACGGGAACACGATCGGCCGCCGCACACCGACGAAAGGCGTCGTCCTGTCATCGGACATGCCGTTGATCCTCTGGTGCACGGTTTGCGCCAGGGATCGTGCCAGGTGGGTGGCGCAAGATGTCGTGCTGCAAACGCTGTATGAAATCTGGCTGAGTGTGGCGGACGCCTGGTTGGTTGGCGATTACGTCCTCATGCCGGATCACGTGCATTTCTTCTGTTGTCCGAAGCGATTCAGCGATGTGGTGACCGTGGAGAGATGGGTGGGATTCTGGAAGGACCGGTTCGCCAGAATGATCCGCCAACCGCCATGGCGGTGGCAGGACGGCTTGTTCCATACGCGGATGCGATCCGATGCGCATTACCGGGAAAAAGAGGATTACATGCGGGAGAACCCGGTGAAGGCCGGGTTGGTTGCGAACCCGGAGGATTGGCCGTGGCGCGGGCAGGTGCATGATTTGAGTGCGCACGTGCAGTCATTAGGAGAGCCCTTGCCTGAATCACGTCGTCCCAATTCAGAATAGTCTCCCATCATCAAGGGGCACACGCCCCGAGAAAAACCCGGTAGGGCGCTGCTGTGCCGGCGCCCTAACTATAGAGGGCGGAGGCGGTGCGGAGCCTCACAGCCAGCGCCTGCACGTGGGATTTTCTCGCCCCTGTTCCACACCGCCTCCGCCCGCAGAAAATTGGGTGCCGGCACAGCAGCACCCTACCATTCCCGCCGCCGGCGCATCGAAGCGCATCGGCGTGCCCTTTAGCGTGCCGTTCTCGAGTGAATACGTCGGCACCACGATGGCCCAGGCCTTGCCCAGCTCGGCCCGCTCGAAGTCATCGGAGAAGAGTAGCCCCTTCTTCTTGGCAATCGGTTCGGCGGGAATCGAGGGAAGCTTCGATGCGTCAGCAGCGAAGGCTGAGGCGGGGACGAAAAGGAGTGGAGCGAGTAGATGGAAGTTCATTGTGATGAAGGAGCAGAAGCGGGGCCCCAGGATGCGCGAATATGAGCCTTCTTCGTTTATGTGGACAGCAAAAGTTGGGTAACAACCCAGACTACCATGAACAACTCAACAACCCTAAAGCGCTCGTATGACGAGCAGTTCAAGCGCGACGCAGTCGCGCTGCTT
>Ga0114966_10001029_pt1 | contig 26136 bp, 33 predicted proteins | sample M_130207_XF_Meta_FD_87029 | JGI IMG/M metagenome (GOLD analysis project Ga0114966, IMG submission 87029) | Freshwater microbial communities from Lake Montjoie, Canada to study carbon cycling - M_130207_XF_MetaG | ecosystem: Environmental > Aquatic > Freshwater > Lake | place: Lake Montjoie... | reverse complement strand
TATACAAATAGAAATAAATATAATAAATAATACAATAAATATAATAAATAATACAATAAATATAATAAATAATACAATAAATACAATAAATGAAAATGATATTACTGATAAACTAAAAAATATACACTCTAAATTAAAAATAAATTATGGTAGTTTAAATGATGAGTTACCAGAACAAAAAATGGTAGTTAGATATTTAAAGGGGTATGAAAAGGTTTTAGAAATTGGTGGAAATATAGGAAGAAATTCATTAGTTATCGCTTCTATTTTAGAAAATAATAATAATTTTGTAACATTAGAAAGTGATATAAATATCTCGAAACAATTAACAAACAATAGAGATTTAAATAATATGCTTTTTCATATAGAGAGTTCCGCATTATCAAACAGAAAATTAATACAAAAAGGGTGGGACACCATACCAAGTGAAATACTACATCCAGATTATAAATGGGTTAATACTATTACATTAGATAAGTTAAAAACCAAATATAATATTGAGTTTGATACGTTAGTATTAGATTGTGAAGGAGCATTTTATTATATTTTAATGGATATGCCTGAAATATTGAATAATATTAATTTAATTATTATGGAAAATGATTATTGGGATATATCAAAAAAAAACTATATTGATGAAATATTGATAAACAATAATTTTAGTGTACATTATAAAGAATTTGGAGGATGGGGGCCTTGTTACAATAATTTTTTTGAAGTATGGAAAAAATCGGCATTTTAAATGTCCAAAGGTGTAAAGGGTGGAACCTTTTTGATAAAAGAAATAATATTTTATTTTTTTATAAACTACTTAAAGAAATAATATATATAGTATATATCCACTGAGTGTGGATGCACTAATTGATTACTAATATGATTAATTGCGATTTTTTTTTCTCTTTTTCTATTTTCTTTTTCTTTTGGGGTTATTTATAGGACGGCGACGACATGACGACGACATGAAGAAGCAGCAAGAAGCAGCAAGAAGCAGCAAGAAGCAGCAAGAAGCAGCAAGAAGCAGCAAGGACAGCAAGGACAGCAAGGACAGCGACAAGAGCGACAAGAGCGACAAGAGCGACAAGAGCGACAGAAAAGATAAGTACATTTTCCCATTTTCCCATTTTGCCATGTTCATAAAAGTTACACTTTATTTTTTATAAATGAAAGAGTAATAGCAGGTAAAAAAACAACTTTCTTTTTTTACAGATGTTTTATTATCTGTAAAAAAGAAAGTTCTTTTTTTACAGATGATTTATCATCAATCAAACCGCCCGTATAGCAGAATGGACAAACGCGTGAGCCTTCTAAGCTCAAGATTCTGGGTTCGACTCCCAGTACGGGTATATGCGAAAAGAAAAAAAACTAAACTAATCAAAATCAAAATCATAATGTATATAAAGATACATTATGTTTACTATACAAACTAATGCAGGCGATTGAAGATCTATTTAAAAGATATCATTATATATCCATTAATAAGACATCTACAAGCACAACACTTTTTTTTGTAAAAGATGTTACTAAAAATCTGGACGTGTATAGAATTGAGTTAACATTAGATAACACATTTAATATATCTATACCGATTAATAATAGCAATTATTTATATACCAATACCATATCCAATGAACAAGATGCTGTAACATATCTGGAATATCATTTACAAAATGACTCGCATTTACAAAATGACTCGCATTTACAAAATGAGTCGCATTTACAACAAGTCTCGCAATTTACTTAGTTCATACGCATGACTACGAAACATACGTAAATCATAAGACTTTCCATACGGATCATCGCCATCTTCCTCCGCTTTTTCAATCATGCGATCAAACAAGTCGACCGCAGTATCCCCGTCTTTATTCACACAAAATTTTTGTTTTATTCCTACAGACTGTAGGAATAATATAATATTTTTCATTTCAATATACTTACCGGTGTTGTAGGCAACAATTGCCACAACATGCAACGCCGTATTGCCGAATTCATCTTTTTCATTCACCGTTTCGGGAGATATTTCACACGAAAAGGAATAAGGTGTGCCCGTATCCGTGCCCGTACTCGTATCCGTGCCTTTGTCATGAATCGCCAGATGGAGATCGGGACCACAACGGATTTGATCAAAACTTTCACCGGTATAGTAGTCATATTTAGATCCAAAGATTGGATCGACCAGACGCAAATCGTTGTCTAAACGATAGTCACGTATATCGCAACCTGCTCGAAAAATTTCATTCTTCAATTCATAATCCATGTTTTTTGTTTGCTGTGTCATAAATATAAGTAGTTCAATAATAGGAAAAGTATTTCAATTTTTTTGTTCAAATGCTTAAAAAATTGAAATGCTTTTCCAAGAGACAGTAATAAGCATCTTACAAACGAACAAACGAACGAAAGAACTTTTGAAAGTTGAAAATGTCCAAATCCACACCTACTACCGTGACGCCTTATTGCTCGGTTTGCCATAGTGCTGGCAAATCAAAGGCAGAATATACCTCGCACTATCTGCGGGCATCTAAGGCACCCAATGCGAAAACCACGTGTCCTTATTTGCTGTCGATCACGTGCGGGTATTGCAAAGGACCGGGGCACACCCCGAAGTATTGCCCGGTGGCGATGGAAAAAAACAAGGCGCATGCGCAGCAGGTAAAGGCGCAAGCGCAGGCGCAAGCGCAGCAACAGGTAAAGGCGCAGGCACCAGCACCAGTGCAGAAGGCACAGACCCGCAAAAACGGTTTCTCCATTTTAGAAACGCTGATGGAGGAAGAAGAAGCAACAGCAGAGCGTTTGGCGAATGAGAAAATCGAAGCGGCGCAGAAAGTCATTGCGCATCAGCAAGCATTTCCGGCAATGGGCAAGGCAAAAACCGTCGCTCAGGCACCAGGCGTGTCATGGGCAGCACTGGCTGCCAAACCCAAGGCACAAGCACCAGCGCCAAAGGCACAGGCGCAAGCGCCAAAGGCACAAACACAAGCACAAGCACCGCAGGCGCCAACAAAAGTCGTCGACGCACCTTACGACGATGAAGACCCAGAAATGTTGAAGCATTTTCGGAAAACAGTAGCAGTCCTTTTCCAAGAGAAAGACGCAGAGATTGAGAAAGAGATTGATCGTATATATACGTGCGGATATTCGTGGGCGGATGAATTAGAGTATTAAAAATAAAAAAGTTTCATATTTCATATTTCATATTTCATATTTCATATTTCAAATTTCCCCAATAAAATTTTCCCCCCAAAAAAGAAACAATAAAAGCATTTCATATAAAATTGAAATACTTTTATTTTTAATTGCTAGGATCACTAACTATACATGAAAACGTATTGAGAAAATGTTTAAAGCATTCTTGGAACAAGCAGGTCTGGAAGAACAGGAACATCAAGTCGAAGGTGTCGAATGGTGTTTAAAAAAAGAAAATGAAGGAGTTGCCATTTCACCCGAGAAAACCATCTACGGCGGTATTATTGCCGATGAAATGGGTCTTGGCAAGACCATCCAACTGGTGGGCACAATGCACTCCAATGAGCAAGCACACACGCTTATTGTTCTTCCCAAAGCACTACTGGATCAGTGGATACATGTGATTAAAAAAATGCTGAAAGTAAAACCGCTGATTTATCACGGCATTTGGAAAAATCAAACCACAATGGATCACCTCCACTCCTATCCAGTGGTCATCACCACCTATGGCATGATTGCAATGAGGAAAAAAGATTCGTCATCCCTGCTTCATCAAGTCAAGTGGGACAGAATCATATTTGACGAGGCACATCATATGCGCAACAATCAAACCAACATTTATCAAGGCGCAGCAAAATTAAGCGCCAAGATAAAGTGGTTGGTGACCGGCACACCGATTCAAAACAAACGGAGTGACCTCTACAGTTTGTGTGCGCTGATGGGAATGCCGACCCATTACTACACCACCCCAGAAAATTTGCCCACTTTGTGCGAAAATTTTATATTGCATCGCACGAAAGCAAGCACGAATTTAGCACTACCACCACTGAATATACACAATATACATATTCCCTGGAGCAACCAGGATGAATGTAATTTATCGGAGGATATACATTCCATGTTCAAGTTCAGTCATGTAAACAAAGAGACATGCGACACACCTGTCTGTCTGCTAGGTGAATTTACATTGGTTGGTCTTTTGCGGGCAAGACAAGCATGTATTTTGCCTCTGTTATTAAGAGACAAATATGAAAAATATGTGAAAGAAGGCATAAGCGCAAGCACCAGTGCAAGCGACAGCACAGAAAAAGAAAAAGAAAAACAAGAAAAAATCCGAACCGCGTTAAGTAGCACCAGCAAAATGGATTTCGTGCTAAATCACATTTTGGAAAGAAAAGACAACAACAAATCCAAACTTATATTTTGTCACTTTCGTGGTGAAATAGATTATATTCACGAAATCCTGAGTTCGCAGGGAATGAAATCCGAGACGTTTGACGGGCGGACCAACGAGAAAAAACGCCACGCTATTTTAACGAACCAAACTATTGATGTGCTGATTTTACAAATACAGACGGGTTGCGAAGGACTAAACTTACAGCAATTCAGCGAGGTGTATTTTATAAGTCCACATTGGAACCCAGCAATTGAAGATCAGGCAATTGCGCGTTGCCATCGTTTTGGACAAGAAGAAGAAGTGAATGTATATAGATTTTATATGAACGGATTCGATGAACTAGACGAAACTAGTACTATAGACAATTATTCAGCCAGTGTTCAGCAAGGAAAAAGACAATTGATGGCAAGCGTTTAAAAAAAGCTTTTAAAAAAAGCTTTGGCAAAAAATAAAGAAACTTTTGGAAAAAATAAAAAATAAAAAATAAAAAATAAAAAATAAAAAATAAAAAATAAAAAATAAAAAATAAAAAATAAAAAATAAAAAATAAAAAGGAGGGGTCCAAGGGCAAGTAAAACAGACCTTGGTTCCCCTTTTTTTATCTCAACTATATATATATGAAATGGAAGTTATTGTACCCCAAGTTAGCGAAAATTTAAAATCAGCATTACAGGAACTAGATATTGACTACTTTATTAAATCATCCAATAATTTAATAAATCATAGAGTTTTTTATTGTAATAAATGGACAGAAGAACAAAACAAAGTTGGATTACCACTAATGAATCTTTTAAAAGTAGAGTGTGACCATTTAAAAAACTCGTTTGATAAGTATACTCTTATCCAAATAAACATAATTAATGCACCACCGGATTGTAACAATCAACTGTTTCATATGGACTATCAAGGCGATAGTTTCAGTTATTTTTTACCTTTGGTCGAACTTTCTGACTTGAACGGCACTGAGTATTTATATTTTTTTGAATCAAAAAATTATAAAATATATTTTGAAAATTTATTATACATGTCAGATAACTATTTTTCCAAAGAAATGGCAATAGACCACTTGACAAACACGCTCGGTTTAAAAATAAATATTGATTTTGTTTTTAAATGTGCCAACTCCAATGCATATTCTCTACTTTATATGCCCTATTATGTATATCATCGGGGACAAAAAAATAAAACGACTACAAATAGATTGATGTTAAATATTCTTTTTTCAATAGGAAATAATTTTAATTATCCTATTGAAGAATATATTTTAGATGCTGAAATAGATGAAGAATCTCGAGCAGAAACTATAATAGAAATACGTAAAAATAATATAATAACGTAGTATACAACGTAGCAACGTAATACAATATAATAATAAACTATTTATTTTTAATTTTATATTATTATATAAACAATGAAGTATGCGTTAAGAGAAAACCCATTCATAATGACACTTTACAATTTTGTTTGGGGAATACTTGGATTAACATTAGGAATATCCATAAATGATATTATTATTATAATGAGTGATTTATTTGATATTAAAATTTTATTTGTTCAAAATATTTTACAAGTTACTCTTTGTTCATTAACATTAGCATTTATTCAGTATTTTAATAATTATTTTGGATGGTCTTGGCAAAATATTACACCAGGATTATTTTTCGTATCCTTTTTCTTTGGCACACAATTTAAAATACTAAATAATCTTGCTGATCAACACTTGTTGAAATTCTATTAAACCATACTATCTTTGTGTTGTTCATCTATAAAAAAATCATCATCGCTAATATCAACATGCTTATCAAATCCCATAATTTTCTGTAATATCTTACCACCACAATTTTCTGGATCTATAAACTTTTCGGGCATAAACATAGTTTTACAACAACAAAATATAGTATTGCCTAACAAAAAACGCACCCAGTTTTGTTGTTCCATTTTAGCATTATTAATTTCTTGTTGAAACATCTTATCAATCATTGAAAAAGCGGTATTCAAAAATAAAATAGTATGTATAAGATTTTTCTTTTGTTTGAAAAGTAGAGATGCTCTCACATTATATGAACGCATATCATGATTCTGTTTTTTTTGAATAGCATTAATAAAGCGTAACTCATTTTTAACATTTTTTAAACTGGTTAATGTTTTTGCCCGATAATCATCTATTTTTTTAATAACAGAAAATACATTTGTATTATAAATTAAGGAATACCTATATCTAATTGTGCGTGGAATAATAAATTGGTTGGTTTCTTTTATATCGGTAATTTTTTCTTCAATACTTTTGATATTATTTCGCATGTCTTCAATAAGTAGGGTTTCTGCTTCGTTGCGTTGTTTATATAATAGATTTAAACATTTTCTTTTTTCATCTGCTATCCATTTTTGTTTTTTCCGCGCAGTGCCAACACCAGCACTAGCACCAGCACCAGCACTTATATCCGTGTCACCATAAGATGTTTCAAACATTTTTTGTTTCTCATTGAATTGTTTTTCCAAATTATGAGATGACAAGATCGGATTACTAAACAATAAAACTTGTCCTGATTGAAACTCTACAAAATTTTGTAACTTATCATATTTATGAGTAGATGTTTTATGCGCTTCAGCAGCGGCATCTAATTTTAAATAATTAATAATTGCCAAAATAAACGCAACAAACGCCGACATGGCAGATAAAAAAATATAACCATAAGTTGAACTTTGTAAAGACGATTGAATGACAGATACCAACGCAGATATAAATATCGCAGGTAACATTAAACAATTTAATATACCTACCGTATAAGACCGCGATTCCATATATATTATCTTTTGCCCCTTTAAATAACTTGCCAGAATATCCAGTGCCGATGAATAACGATGCACAACATCTTGCTCATACGATTTGTTCATTTGTTGCTTTACATCATTATATGAAAGTTTTTTATAATGTATATTGTCATTGTCATTGTCATTATCATCACGAGATAAATAATCCATTTCATAATTACCCGGCGAATCATCACTTAAATGATCATTATCATTATCATCATCATTATCATTATCATTATCATTATCGGTATCACTCGGTTCACTACCACACATAGTATCATCCAATTCACTTATTTTTTTATTTTTTACACCGAGCGAGACAAACTGATTGGAATTTCGTTCTTTAATATTTTTACGTATGTTTAGCACGATATTGGAAGATAAATCGATAGGACCTATATCAACACTTTTCCTTTTATTTTTACTTTCATTTACATTTACATTTACATTTACATTTTCATTTTCATTTTCCTCTACAATAGAATTCATATAATATATATAGTATATTATATAAATGGTGCGACGAAAAAGAACGATGAAACATCGTCAAACTAAAAATGTGCCTTGGCGAGGATGGGTAGCACATAAACGTACAATAATGCGTAAAAAATGTGGTAATAAATGTTTCTTAGGACCCACAGAGTGTAATTGTTTTCCGATATGTGATCCCGGCACATGTAAAATAAATAAAAAAGGCATTTGGGCAGCGTATATAAGAGCACGTGAATACGGATCTACTAAAATGCGTAGCACGAAACAACATACTAAAAAAGTCTACCGCAGAATAGCACATAAAATGCTTCAAGGGTTATATTACCGATAAATGAATTAACAGGCACGCTTAGCGTGCCGATTTTAATCTTTATCGGTGTACATTAGATGTGTGATGCTATAGCATTATTATTAGCAACCGCAACAGCAACACTTTTCCTTTCATCTATATCAATTAAAATACCCTCATCTACATAAGTGCCATTTTTGATACTTGTAATATTCTCCAACATATGGTTGGATAACTTTGTGTTGGTTTGTTCAAACGTATGAATCAATGTGGCTAACGAATTTAACCCAATACCCACCCAGACAATGTTATTCATATTATAACTCTGGGCAACCGAAGTGGTGAGCAAACCCACCATTTGAACGACATAAAATAAATAGGTAAAATATATATTTGTTGTGTTTAAACATTGACGACTTTTTAAAAATCGTTTTAAATCAGAGATCTTATTTGCTTGAAGTACTTGTAGTACTTCTGATGCTTGTAGCACATGTGATATTTCATCAGACATTATTATATTATATATATAAAATATACTATAATAAAATATATAATAAAATTTACTTTATTTACCCGTTGATCCGAATCCGCCACTCCCCCGGATTGTTTCACCACTTAATTCGCCGATGGTCGCCACCAGTGTCACCATAAAAGGAAACGATAAATTCGGCGGACAAATTTGCACGAGACGCTGGTATTTTTCAATCGTAAAAGGCGTACCACGAAGATTATCAAACACCGCAGTAATATTACCGCGATACCCCGAATCAATAATACCAACTGAATTGGATAACCGCAAGGGTGTCTTGGTGCCAGTGCTGGACCGCGGATACAAATAATACCCCACATTATAGGTCCCATTGTAAGTGGTAAACATTTTCATAGAGCATTTCACCTGCATGTTCACGGCAATTCCACCTGCTGCGCCTGCGCTTGCGGTCGGGGGCACAATAATTCTATCCGTTACACTTGCGCTTGCGGTTGTACTTGCGGTCGAATCATCCGTAATGGGTGCCGTAGGTACCGGACAAAAAATATCAAACCCCGCATCATAAAACTTGTCGCATTCTTTCTCCTTCGTATTAAAAAATAAAGCATTATGTTTATCGCGTGCAGTTTCGTATAACCGCAGCAACTCCGCATCCTTCGAGTCGACGAAAATTTTCAGTTCGTAATACGCCATAATATATAAATAAAAGTATGAAATTGTATTTATATATTTATTAATTATTATGAATAAAAGCAAATTCGCACCCTAACTACATGCCACCGGATCAATCGCACACCCCGCTGTCATCCAGTTCGACGGTAATGCCCCGGCCGCCTTCGCGTCCGCCGGTGTCAGATAATTCACATCGCATCCATCATGATTCAAGGTCATGGGAAAGTGTTGCATACACTTCGGCGTCGGCAACGAGTGCTGCTTCAACAATTGGGTGCGGATATAATCACTCGCCGAATTAGTTAAACCCAAATCTTTGGTATACGCACCGACAAAATGCCGTTTACCCCCAATATGACTGTTGCCCGGGAAACAATCCGTCGCGCAAGGTTTAATCCCCGCATCAGCATTTTTAGCACTATTGGTATTCATCACACACGACCCCACCTTCGCCACTACATTTTGAATGTAGATAGATTGTATGTTATTCTCGGCGGTCATATTTTTCACCCAGTTAAATTGACTGCCCGTGCTGCAGGCGCCCGCCGCAGGACAAACCGGGTATTTTAGTGCCGAATAAATATGTCCCAGGGTATTTTTGGTAGATTTTTTAATAATATTCGGATCATTGATGCCAATACAACTGCCCGAATTGTGTATTTCCACCGGATAGGTGCCACAACACCCCCCATGCCCCATGGGTTTACTGCCTCTAAACGGAGTGCGGGTGACAGACTTTGCCAAATTCGTCGTGCCAACGGCACCAACATTTCGCCGAGTTCCATTTAAAGAAAATCCGTTGGCAGAAATTGGATCTTTAAAACGGCGTGAGTTTCTTTTTAAAGCAACAATAGACATGGTTGTTATATTATATATACATAAAAATTGGGGGGCATGCCCCCCAGGACCCCCCCAAGTAATTGGGAGCATGCCCCCCAGGACCACCAATATACCTTACACTCGAACTATCTGCCCCCTTAGATATACAAAAAATATCTCTTATTCGGATCAGATTGTAGACAACGTTGTAAAAAGAAATACATTTTAGTATTCATGATGGTATTCATGATAGTATCCTTTGCTAAACCTAAACCAAGACATGCCATACATAATAAACCTAAACTATAATAAGTGCTAGTTATACTGACAATAACGGGAAGAGCAGTGACATGTTCTAATTCGGGACTTAACAGACCCTCCATTTTTAATGGATAGTTCAAAGTAAGTTGTTCTCTACTATTCATCGGCACCATAAAAGTCAAATCAGCAATCAAAAAATAAGCATCATCTAAGAGTAAAATACTTTCCAAATTGAAAAATAATAATCCTAAATTATTATCAGACATTAACATCATTTGATTACCTAAATGTAAAATAAGTTGTTCCACCTTGTCATAACTCATATGGTTATACTTTGTTAAGTAATCTCGCAATGTTATAATAGATTCAGATACTATATCGGTACCATTGCCAGTGCCATTAGGATTGCCATTTGCACCAGTATTTTCTACTATTTTAAATGACCCTTTCCATCCAAATGTAGATAAATTTGTTAAAAAAGAAGTGGCATTATATGGAATAGTAAGTTTCATATATATACCATAATGATTAGTTTTTATTATTTATCATTTATTATTAACAGCAGAACATTTCCAAAACAAATGTTCTTCGTAGACAATTTTAATACATATTCCATCAAGTAGACGTTGTCGTATATTCTGTATTCTATCGGTATGTATCCACATGTTAAAATGAATAAACACACGATTATACAACTCGCCTTTAATACCGACTTTTTTAATAAATACTACGGTTTTAATACAACCTTTACCAAATATTCTTTCAAAAATATTTTTAATTTTACATTGATTAACATCAGCAAATACATATGGAATACAAATACTAGGTTCACTGTTGCGCATATATGTAATAAACATAGACATATTATTTAATGTTTCAATTTTACTTGAATATAAAATTGAAACATTAAATTAAAATATAAAATATAGAACATATAATAAAAATGGCGAACGTTGCTCAAAAGATGACTTGGAATAACAATAATAACACTAACAATAATAATAATAATAATAATAATAATAAATATGTCGCACCGAATAAGCGACAAACTGCCAGCGCCAGCGCCAGCAAGACCGCCAGCGCCAGCATGTCACTCGATCAGCAATCGTTCCCAACACTGAAAGAAATGTTAACTACAGTGAAACATTTACATCCCAGAAGTTTTGCATCAGTTGCCCAAAAAGTAGAAGCAGTAGTTGAAGTGAAACCGAAAGTTTCCGAGGTCAGTCCCGGATGGATTCATATTCGCAAAAACAAAAACACCGGGAGAATTGAATTCAACTATAATAGGACAGACAGAAATACCTCAACTATGGAGGATGTAATTTATGAGGAGAAACGGTTAAGTAAGTATTTATTTACTCGCCGTGTTACATTACAACAATGGGAACGTGATTTTCAAAATGAAATGTTGGGTGATTTATCACCCTATTGGAATAAAAAAACAATATTAGAAATGCACGAAGATGAAGATTATCAGGAAGGCGATTATGATGAGAATGATAATATTTATAATGATAATCATTCTGATAATTCAGATAATTAATTCAGATAAGTAATTCATTCATTTAATTAATTTATTTATTTAATTAAATAAGTTTAAACTATTAAATGATAATATGCTAGTATTTTAGTACAATGAGTGATGATGATCTATCAGATATAGATATAGATGAAACATGGATTAACGAATTTAAAAAAAATGAAGAATTATATGACGATTTTTATAAAGATAAAGTAGAATATATAAAACTTTTTTATTTATATGTCAGTTCTACAAATTGTATTGAATCTACTAAAAAAGATAGCATTCAATTAGATAATAATGGGATTTTAAAAAAGAATAAAATTATAGCATTAATTCTACAAAATCAAAATTTTAATAGTATAAAATATAAATTACTATCATTGATCCGTTTTAATATTGATATTGAACCAGAAAACATTAACGAATTTGTCTATAATACAAATACACATACAGATAAACCCTCGCAATTTATTACATCTGAAAAATATTTGAATGATATTAAGTATTCCGACACTATTAATATTTTTCAAGATTTGAATTGCTTATATTTTATTTTTTATGAAGAAAAACCCAAATCCATACCTACACTTTATAGTAGTAATAATAATCATACTAAAAAAATCATTTCTATAAATACAAAAAGACACAAGAAGACTCGACGCACAGCATACAAATGATAATGAAAACACTTAAAGATTATAATATATATATAATAAATATTATGATTACTGGTAACGCTAACACACGGACAGAGCAAAGCATTTTAGATTTTGCGAATAAAGCAGTTCATTTTATAAATAACAATAACAACGATACGGTTGAATTATATGAACTACTGGATTTATATCATGATTTATGCTGTGATATTTTAGATAGTAAAAATACTACGAGTGAAAAAGTTAAAGAATTTATGTTTTCAATTGTATATCGTCTTATTTATTTTATTAATGATTTAACCAATCAGTATGCTACTGAGACAAATACACCCCCCAATTATGCACTTACCTATAGAATGATCCACGAGTTGAATTGTGTATTTGATGCCGACTTTTATCAACCATTGTTAAAGCAACTTGCCAAAAACGCTATTGCAGATATTATTCAAATTAATCTACCGGTAGATTGTTGGCGAGAACTTCCGCATCTATTACATTATATTTATCACAATAATGATAGATATACACCCGATGAAGAGGATGCTGAGTTTTACGACTATATTATAGATATAATCGTAACACGATTGCTGGTAGATAGCGTTAAAATTAAATTAGCGATGCAACCTTCTACGTTGGCATTCTGGTTGCCAAAAGAAAAATCCAAACAATTGGGTTATTTAACGCATGATATTTCATATCATCTTTATAGCACTTGGATTAAAACTGCTGAACACCCTACCTCATTAGACAGAGCAAAAACCAAATGTTTGACACACTACCGCAAACTAATTACGGAGTTAAAGTCGCATTTAGATGTAGAATCATTGCGATTGCAAAAAAGCAGTTATCACCAACTGGAGACAGAGACCCAACCGCCTGTGCGATCCGTGTTATCAACTGCGTTGGTCTCTACAGTGGAAGCAGTTCAATCTATAGTGCAAAAATATTGTAGTAAACCCAAGAATAAGTATATGTATAAGTATACATCATATTCACATCTATTATCAGATCTGTGTAAAGAAAGTTTTATTATTATACGGGAAGAAATGTCTGAATTATGGGAAACAATTTTGTATGGAGATATGCCAGGATTAATAGATGCGAGGCAACAAGCAAGCGAAGCAGAAGCAGAAGCAGAAGCAGAAGCAGAAGCAGAAGCAGAAGCAGAAGCAGAAGCAGAAGCAGAAGCAGAAGCAGAAGCAAGCGAAGCAGAAGCAGAAGAAGAAACTTTTATAGATGTTAAACCAGTGGTTGAACAAACAAATGGATGGTTTTCATGGTTTTTCAATAAAAGCACATAATTTAAAAATATAATTTGTTATTATAATAATAATTAAATGTCAGATAATAATAATTTTGAAATTGAATTATTATCAAACTTAAATATTGAAACATTAACAACCATGTTGTTAACCGAACTAGCAAATATACCACATGATACTTCTTTTTTCACTTCAAGACCGACATATGAGATACCACCTGATACGCTAGAAAGTGTTTTAACTAATTCTTTTAATGAAACATCTGTATACAAACAAGTCATCTGCGACGCAGAATTAACTAAATTAAAAAATTCAAAATTTAAATATACAAAAATGAAAGATGATACATGCCCTATAACACAACTCGAGTTTGAAGATCAACAAGATATTATTAAGTTGGAATGTAATCATTGTTTCGACGCAGAAGCAATTATCCAATGGCTCACAGAAGAAAAATCAGAATGCCCAGTGTGTCGTTTTACATATAAATCACAAGAAATAAAAACAGTAGAAGCAGACGATCTACAACATTCGCGAGAAAATTTATATAACTCTCTATCCCGTGTAAATTTTAATTCTTTTTTTACATATTAGACAATACTATATATTATATATTATATATCATTTTAAATATCATTTTCATCAATAATCCAATCCACCTGATTTTTAACATTTTCTTTTTCTTTTTCTACCACATTTTCAAATACTTTTGCCGATTCCAAGACGACATTATTTTCTGTGCTTGCATTTTCATTTTCATTTTCTATTTCCTCTTCCTCATCTTCATCCGTATCATGAAAATTTGAAAACACTTCTTCTTCCTTGGAATGCTTGGAACTGGCACCAATCAAAAGTGCGCTTATAGCAGTAAAATCACAGGATTCATATTGCTTTAGACACTCCTTTTCACTTTGCGAATAGACTTCTAGCAAGTCACAACGTTCACTGCCAGTATGCCGAACTTCCCAATCGCGCAAACCTACTAAAATCATGGTTCCAACAGATAAATTATTTTCTGCTTTGCCTCGGAACATAAATTTACTGCGCATAACACACCGTCGTACTTTATGATCGAGACACATGACTTCGCATTCTTTACCACCAAACATCTTGGAAACCGCTGCATACATTTCGCCTTCTTCTTTGGCTTTGCGAATTTCTTTCGCGGGTTGATGATTTTGTATGGCAGTCTTGCGTGCCTGCTTCTTGGACTTGTTACCTCCAGTTGAATTCTTAACCATTTTCTTTAATTATATGTATTGATATATAATTAATCTTTTGTTATTTCAATTTTTTAAGTTAATATATAAAATTTAATACTCTATATTTAATACTCCATAAATGTAAAATCATTTTTTAATATACCCACCAATGATTCGGGATCCTTATCCACAAATATATCAAAATACCAATCTTGCCATTTCCCTGGACGAATATCACAATGACTCATCAATTGTATTTCTTTCGGTAATTCGTCAAACTCATACGCATACAGATTATAAAATTGTTCTTTATCCTTGTCATTATCATTTGGAAATAGTATAGTCTCTTTAAGGTGATCCAACGCACCATGACATTTTTCTAGACGGTCTCGCCATAATGGACACCCATTGACAGCATAATATTCCCAATGAAACCAGTTTTTTTTTAAAAATGTGTCGTGATTCAAAGAACAATCCCATCTACTCAACTTGAATGCACCAATAGTTTCACTTATTTTAAAATAGCGTTTGAAACATAACGTATTATAAGTTTGTTCTATATCAAAACCTCGTTTTTGTATAATTGGAATAGGTTCATTCTCTACTTTATTAATAAATTCTACATCATCCACTTTTGGTGTAACAAATATATTACATTTATTTAAATTACATAGGGGTATTTGTAGTTGACAAATAAGTGCTAATAAATAATGAAGATCGTTAGTATAAGACCGTAATGCCCATTTTTTCTCAAACGCATCCAGTTCCATTTCCGTAAAGTGTTGTTTTACAAAAGACATGATAAGTTGGCGAAGAGTATCCACAGTAACATGCTCTACTTGTAGTAATACTTTAATAGCGTAACATGTATTTTCGACATGTCCATTATGGATGGCCAGCAATAAATTATGAAATTTTAATGGATACTCGGCAAGCCATTTATGTGTGTTCATTTTCGTTTTCATTTTATAAATAACTGTTGGGATAATATCGCATTTTATATAATGCCGTAATAGAAACCCATTAGGCGATGCTTTAAGACGAAACAGATTTCGTAGGATAGAGGCGACGTGTATTATATTTTTATTTTTATCAACACCAGTAGACCATAACGATTGTTTTTTAATAATATACATCTCCATAATTGGATTATATTCATAATAAAAGTCAAAATATATTTTCCATAGGAGTTGAAATAGTTCAGTCTCAAATCCAGAATAATACAACTCAAATGCCCAATAATAACATTCTTGTAAATTTTGTTTCTTTAATAAAGCAGTAACTAATGAAAGTTCCACTTCATCTTTTATATATAAAAACCGCGTTAAAGTATAGATGGTCATTTACGGATAAAGATAGTATTCTACAAATTTAGAATTATAAAATAGTTATAAAATATATTCAATTTTATAACTATACATTTTTTTTTTGACACATTTTTATTTTTGAGACATTTTATTTTTGAGACATTTATTTTCTACCATAAATCTATAATGAGCAAAACTCCGATTACCTGGTTGGAATTAATCAATCAAAAATTATCCGCCCTAAAAAAAGAAGGCAAATCCGCCTCTATTCGTGAAGTAGCACCAGAAGCAAAAGCAGAATGGACAAAAATAAAAGCAGGCACACATCCTAAATTCACACAAGGTAAAGCCAAGATGCATGCCAGAAAAAATAAAACAAATAAAATGTCTAAAAAAAATAAAAATAATAATAATAATGATGTTGATGCAGAAGTTAAGAAGATTTTGTCTAAACTGAAACTTTGTAGTAAATGCTCGAAGCAAGTCAATAAAATAATGAAAGGACAAAAAGGTGGCAGCGATTCAACATGCACGTCCTTTGCAAATACCGGACCGCAACCAGAACCCAATACCACACAACAATTGGATGTGATGAAGAAAGATGTTCAACCAGTAGAATCTCCCTCCACTATTGCTACTACAGCAGAATCCTTTACATCACAAAAAGGTGGCGACTGCGGATGCGCTTTAACGGGTGGCAAAAAATCTAAGAAACAGCGCACAAAGAAAAGTAAAAAGTAATTGAAAAATTAAATCAAAAAATTGAAATACTTTTACTGTAAGTAGATAGATGTATTTACAAAAGCACAAAAGCACAAAAGCACAAAAGCACAAAATGGATACCCAAACCAAAAACACGACATATAAAATTCGTGTAATTTATGTGGGCGAGGAAGAATATGGATTTGATGATGTGGATCTCCTACTCATCAACTTGACCAGCAACCTGGTGATCGGTGAGTATATGGGTCCCGACGAAAATTTAGATAACGACCATTTTACACGCGAGGATTTTGATTTCTACTGAGAATTGTTCATAATAATATAAAAACATAATTCTTATAGTATTAACTATGGGTTCTACATTTTCAACAGAATTACATGTTTGCCATATACGAGAAGAAAATATAAGATGTGAATCAGAAGACGAACCACATAATCATATTAAATATTATATTCCAAATCAGAGGTTAGAATTTTATATTTGTAGAGGAAATATAATAATGTATCGTTGTTTATTAAGCACAGATGAATTTATAGAAAGATATGTTTCAAAAACGAATGAAAATACAGTTGTATTATCCGATAGTATGTATGATAGTATTCGTGAAATGCGTAAACAATTGAGATTTAATTCAATTAAATTTAACAAACAATTATTATGTGATATTTTAGACTGGAAAAAATTTCAAATTAAAAATGAAATAGAGGTATAAAAAGAAAAAGAAAAAGAAAAAGAAAAAGAAAAATTAGGTAGTTAGTTTTTTTCTTTTAGATGATTTCGTATAGCATTAAATTTACTTTTAGTATCTTTAATACTATATCGTTTACTGGAATCGGGCAATATATTGCGAATAAGCAGTTGAGAAAATTCAATAATAAAAGGACTATTTGGAAAACCACCTGGATAAATAGTTTCCAATAGATCTAAATAAAGAATACTCAGTGAAAAGTTATCCCATGTTTCATATGTTTTAAGCAGTTCACCTATAATTTTATATTTATCAATCCCAATAAAAGTAGTTAAAAAAACAACACATGCTTCTTTATACATCTCCACAAACGATTTGCTAAAAAGTTTTAATACTTTATTATTGATTCCAACGTCGGTAACTATTTTATTAATATGTTCTTGATTTAATGTATTAGCGTTATCCGGCAATTTTTCTAATAAAAAATTAATTACTTGCACTTCAAACGGCCATAAATAATAATCGGGTGCATAAACATAAAAATACTCTCTCATATTTTCATTGGTCAATTTAGTTATAGGTATCGATATCCCAAAATCAATAATTTGTACTATATTCAAGGTGGTATTATATAATATATTATCTGACTTTAAATCTAAATGAACAATTTTATTTTCTAATAATATGCTAATTTCATATACTAATGTAGTATAAGTATCTACTAAATTAAAAAGAGTATTTTTTTTATTATTAAAAAGAGACTCAAATGTTTTCTTTGAAATATATAGCATTTTCATAAGAATATATTCTTCCTCATTTTTTTTGGATATAACCTTACATTTAGACAATTCTTGTTCTCTTACGTGAAGTGCTTTTAATTTTATTGGACAACTTTTAATAACAGGGACAAAATAAAACTTATAATTAGGTATTTTCATAATCATTTTACCAATGTTAATTTCATTAATAGTATTATGTGACGTTTTTTGTACCTTTGTAGCAAACTTATTTGTAGATTCAGCAAATCCCGAACATGTTATACCCGGATAAAATATACACCCATATCCTCCTTGTCTAATTAATTTACTTGAAATGCTTTTGCTCATATAAAATCACAATATTTTTAAATACAATAAAAAAACTTATATAATAGCAAATAATATTCATAACCATACCTATTTTCTATGTGTGTCGGGTAATAATAAAATATCTGTTTTTATATGTTTTTTTAATCTTATCAATCATCTCATTGGTCTTAATAGGTGTTTCCGCACATAAGCGTCTGATTTCAGTCTCGAGTAACGTAACATGATTTACACAAAAGTGTATATAACCCGATGCTGGAGTAAAATCATCATTTTTAATAGATAGACCAATATGTGTGTCCATCGCTTCCAACATATCACTACTCATGGTAATATAACTACGCCGCATTTGCTGTTTTTTCTCATCCACCATATTCTTTTTTCTAAAGTAATAACGCCCCGCTTTAAACATCTTGTCTGGTATATCGCCTTCATACCCTAAACGTGTCAAACGATTCATTTCATCTGTGATGGGATCATTATTTTCTTCAACCCATTTTATCCAATTTTCTTTATATAGTTTTCTGTCATCGTATTGATGAACCTTTGCAAATTCAGTAATCATAGTCATGATATCATTAGTGAATTTATATCTATATATAGTGTTGCGTTCGCCATTAATCGCCATAATGATAATGTAATTGTGAATGTAAGTATTTAATTAATTAATAAATAGGTTCAATTTTATATTTAATTAATTAAATAATTAATTATATACACATATACACTTATATATATATATATAATGACTACACATTCTTATTCAATAAACTCTCAACCCTTTTATGATTGTTATAATGAATGTTATAAAAATATTTTAACGATAAGTTCCAAACCACACAAAGGACCTTTATCAACATTTGTTAAACGTCTACAAACTCCAAAATTATCTCCGTTCAAAGAATCGTCCAATTGCTGTCCCATACCCAACTGTGTAAATGCTCTCTACAAGATACACAATAATTGTGAATTAATGACTCCAGATGATATACCTGAACTGTTTAATTTTTTAATCAGCAACAATTATAAAATAGATATATCTATTACTAAAATGATGAATAGTTCAGAAGTTAAAATGACCAATAAATTAGTATGTTTTATAACTGAATAATAATTATAATAATAATACTAATACTAATGATAATAATTATATAATAATAATTATAATTATTATTATAAAAAATTGATAATTAAAATTAACGTGACGTATATAGGCACACAAGAAATGCCAACATTAACTGAACAATTAGATGCCTATGTAAAACAATTAACACCAATGGAAAAAAAAGTATTACAAATAGCAACAGAGCATTTAGAAACATCTTTTAGTTTGGAAAATAGTATTGGATTTATTAAATGGAAACAGGCACAGGTGCAAGCACAGACACAAGTGCAAGCACCGGCACCGGCACAAATATAGACATTATAACCTTCTTCGTCTAGTTTTTTTACCCATAATAGTGTGTCTAAAATTATATAATGTTTTTTTAATTCGTTGTGTCGTTTTGTTAATTTTCCGTTTAATTTGTTTTCTGGCACCGCCAACCATTGTTGGTGTTGCAGTAAGTTCTGTTGTGGGAACATTTGGTGCTTTAAGCAAAGCAAGACGGGTTTCTAAATCAGCAGCGGCAGTATCAATAGTAGCATTTGCCGCATTTTGCACGGCACCTTGCACGGCACCTTGCACGGCACCTTGCACGGCACCTTCTACTTTATCAGTAACATTTTGCACAGCACCTTGCACTTTATCAGTAACATTTTGCACGGCACCTTGCACGGCACCTTGCACTGCACCTTGCACGGCAGTCTGCGCACTCTCAATAACATTTTTCCCCAACTGTTTTCCAATATTTGTTACATTATTTATTGTCATGTCACCAATATTGCTAAGATTTTTAAATTTATCGGTAAGTTTCTGTATACTTTGTGTAGCATCTTCTACGCGTTGTTTACCCTCATTTACAATACCTATTACTTTTTTCACAGTATTGTAACCCGTTCCTGCTGCTTCTAAACCAAATTTTATAGGTGGGGATGCTGCCAGAAGACCTTCATTTACACCTCTGATAATCGCTAACACCACATCTATAATACCCCCAGCAACAGGTATTTCACCAATTGCCGCTTCTGTTAAATTTAAAGTCGTATTGATAACACCTCGCGATGCACGTGCACCAGCACTGAAAAGCGTTTCCATTGCTTCATCAATCATTTTATCGATAGAGGGGCGAATTGCCTCTGTGGTCTGTATAGCAATCGTGGCATACGCTTCCGCCCATTCTTTTAATGCTTGTTGAATTTCCGGGTCACGTGACATTTTATCATAATACTCTTTTTTCTCATTTAAAATCCGGGTGATTTTAGGAGCAATTTCCTCCCACGATTTATTTGCTAAATCACCAAATAGTGCTTCTTCTAGAACAGGGGCAATGGTATCAGTAAACACCGCAATTATTTTAAGTGTTAAAATAATAGTGGTCTCAACATAGTTAATTAGATTGCCACCTATGGTGCCTATATCGGTTAAACCCAATCCACCGATCTGCATCTGCCCTTGCCCTTGCCCTTGCCCTTGCCCTTTAATACACCCAGGATAATCCATACATTTTAATGTCGCATCAGCGACACCAGATAGAATAGAACTTAATATTTTTGTACTTGCATGTGCCATTCTTAAATTTTTTTCATTTGGAGATGGAGTTGTCATTACTATACTATATAATCTATAGGTTTTTATTTTATTATAATATTACAATTGTGTCATTAGTGGATTATTATCAGTAATATCATTAATAGTATCATTAATAGTATCATTAATAGTAACCGGTTTATTATTCATCATCACTAATTTTTTAAAAGTAGCGTAATCCATTGTTGGTATTCCTTCTGCCACTTGATTTTCTTGTTGACGGTTGGTTTTCAGTTCATTCTCATAGTCCATCATACTACCTGCAAATCTAAATTTATTTGCCTTATCCGTTAAAATATAAGTAGTTTTTGTTTGTTTTGTTTCGTCTGTTACCTTATAATTCTTAAACTTGGCAAAAACAGATTTCTTTACACTATCAACAGCAATCAAATTATTAATTTTCTGATTTTCTTCTTCAAGTTGTTTTTCTTTAATTAAAGTAACGCCTTTTTCATACTCTTCCTTGTAATTAACACAGATTTGTCTACAATTATTTACGATAGTAAAATGACGTGCTACCGCATCCAAATATTTATAATGAATACTTTTATTATTGGTATAATACCAAAAAGATTCTGTTGAATGATTGTAGGTCATTTTAACTAAACCATCTGGTGTGTCCACTTCTACCATCTTCGTCTGTAGCGCATCCAATTCCTCTTTCGACAACTCTCTTACCTCTAAAGCATTCAACTCTTCATAATACATATCCTCGAGAACCGTATCCACATCTGTGTCCGTGCCTGTATCCGTATCTGCATCTGTATCTGTATCAGTGCCATATGCAATTAAATGTGATACAAAGGCAAATGACAGAAAAAAACCACCAAAAATAGATAAAAAAGCACTGAAAAAAGTATCCAGCGGATAAGAAGAGTTTTCGGCACATGTTATTCCCACGTCATTACAGCGAAGAAAATCCATAATGGTATGTGTTGTTATTTTATTAATAGAATTATATTTAAGTCATTATTATCTATCATCTATCATAATGAAATTTGTTTTTTTCGCAATTCAAATAAATCGCGCACTTCTTCCTGTAAATCCGGCACTTTGAATAGTAAATAATCTTTATTTTTATTATCAGGATGAAGACATACTAACATAAGCGTAGTCACCTTTTTACCATAGTTTCTTTCTACAATCGCTTTATAAATATTCAATTGTAGCGCATAATGCCAGAAATTAGTATCGGGTAAATGATTAATACATTCGGTTGTAGCGAATTTATTAAAACCATCTGTTTTTTTAATTTCTTTGGTGCGTTTCCAGTCATAAATCATTAAAGACCCATCCCCCACTGGATCTTCATACACCATATCAATGGATCCGGCAATTCTAACCTCTTCATCATAGACCATCCATTCGGTTCGATACGGCACAAAGTGAGCAGCATGCGTGGTAACATAATTCATAAAGTAGGCATAAGCAATTGCGCTTGCGGTCGCGGGCAAGGGGGCGGTGCCCCCTGTAATTTTTGTAGAAGATATAATTGCAGGGGGCACCGCCCCCTGGTCCGCGACCGCAAGCGCAATTGCCCCGTTATGAAACATTTCAATCTCATAATGTAATTTTGTCCCCGCGGATGCCGCCTCATCGCGGTTTTTCTCCCAACCCATCTTAATTTCTTCACAGGTTTTACCATAATAAGGCGAAGCACTCCATTTTGATGACGTCATCATACGGGCAATAATCGCATCCGCATCAAACGGTTCAAAATGACTATGTAACCAGGTGGTCACGGAAATATATGAATGGTGTCCACCACATATAGTGCCACATATAGTATATTTATGTGCAATCGGTTCAAATGTAATATTCGCATCGCGTTCATGCGGATTTTTGCGTGCTAAATTATCCATTTGTATTATTATTATTATTATTTATAAACATGTAAAATAATTATCAATTTTATATGTTTTAACACCTTTGCGCATTTCAAATGCGCATGTAAGCGTAGCAAAAACATTACCTTCGTTACTCATTTAACGCCGACTAGTCGGCGTTTTAAATGTGCGAAGGTTTAATGACGTCTTCTAGTTTTTCTACCCTTTCTGGTTTTTCTGGATTTTCTACCCTTTCTAGTTTTTCTACCTCCCATTCGTCTTATCGGTCTTGCTTTTCGTTGTCGTCCATAATACTTTCGTTCTTCATTAGTCATGTATTCTTCACAATTTTCTCTATTTTGTGGTGTGTCTGCTTTTCTTTTTTTCAATAATTCTAAGCATTTTTTATAACTAAGCGATTTAGTTCTCTCGCGTTCTGCTTTATCACTTTTGCGAAAATTAACCAAAATATCATCTTCCTCTGGATTAATATAAGTTTCTCCAAATACTAAATCATCATCATCAGACATTTATATATAATAATTATATTTTAATTTATATTTTCGATTTTGTCTATTTTGTCTACGACATCTGCGACATCTGCGACATCTGCGACATCAACTTTGTCTATGTCATCCACTTCCAATTTATGTAAAATAATCTCTTGATTGTGTTTAATCTCTACTAAATCGTGTTCTAATAATTCAATAAGTTTTTCCATTCTTGTTTTATCTTTTTCCAAATCTACAATATGTGACAGCGTCGGTTTAATATTTTTTTCAAAAAATAGGTTACTTCCCAAATCATATACACTACTACCTACTTTTTTAACTACCCACCATCCAACACCAAATGTAATATCTAACGCAGCATTTACAAAGAGAGACAATACCATGATATATTATTTAATCAGTTTTTATATATTATTTTCTATTTGTCTTTCTTCTATTTGTCTTTCTTCTATTTGTCTTTCTTCTACTTGTCTTTCTTCTACTTGTCTTTCTTCTATTCGTCTTCGACTTCGTCTTCGACTTCGTCATCACTCCAAAATCGCGCATCAACCGCTGCTCTAACGACATGGCACTTGCCGGTCTAGACATTATTTTCATAATGTCCTTATTATCTAATTCTATATGATCCTTTTTACCAGTATTATAAGTATCAATCGCTAATGTATTGCCATCATAACGTGTGCCCAACATGGAATCTTCTACTATTTGTCCATTTACCATTGTTTTAACACCATTTACACTTTGAAAAAAAGTTTTCATATTCTTTTTTTTTATATATATTATACTTTTAAAAAATACTTTTGGGAAATACTTTTGGAAAAAGTATCGCAAAAACAGTATCAAAAATTACAGTATGAAACTTTAAAGTATAAATATAAAAGTATATTTTTGCAATACTTTTTCTAAAAGTATGTATATATACTAAATGCCAATAGAAAGAAAACTGACCAACTATGTTATTCATCCTAAACCTAAAAAGGAAAATGATAAAAAAAATACGCATGAAGTTAAAAAGCATTTAGATGACTTTTATAGTCCAGAGTTTATTAAAGAGTTGTTCGCGTCTTAAATCCATTTATAAGGACCATCACCTTTAACCAATGTGGTAGATTTACTGGGTTCTACTTCTATAGATTGCCGCTTGCCAAATACAATATAATTAAACTCACAAGGTGTAATAGTGCTATACACTGTAAACTCACCTTCTTTAATTCGTGATGTAATTAAAGTAGGAAAATAAGACAAATCATCCTCCTCTGTTAAAATAGGTGTAACATGAATGGTAAAATCACAAGCAATATGGTCGACATAATCTGCCAAATAAATATCCACTGATTTATAATCAGACTGAATAGTAGCAGAACCGCGATAATATACTCCTGCTTCTGGACCTTCCAAGCAGGCATGCACTAGATATTTATCTACATATAACGGGTGTTCAATAACAAATGTTTTAGTGTCATAAAAAAAGGTCTGTTTATCACTATTACTATTATATTGTACAATAGGAGGATAATAGATCCAAGAAATAGTTAATGATGGTCCAGATTGATTTGATGTTAAAAAAGTAACACTATCAGAATAATATGAAAAGGAACTTCCTGCCCCACCACCACCACCACCTCCTCCGTTATATCCAAATCCTAGATAATTAATCGGAGTCCCTCCTCCTCCTCCTCCTCCTCCTTTATATCCAAATCCACCATTGCCTCCTTTACCACCATAATAACCCCCACCACCACCACCAATGCCACCATTACCACCATTTTGTCCATTACCAGAAGTTCCATTACCAGCACCAGGATAACCATTACCACCACTACCTACCGTTGAAGAACCTCCTCCTCCTCCATATCCTCCATTGTTATTACTATTGGTTCCGTTATTTCCCATTGCCCAAATATTAAAAATATTAATTAAACCTGTAGTATTATTTGTTCCAGACCCACCTGCGGTACCAATTGCACCCGCTGCATTACCATCCCCACCACCACCACCACCACCACCCGCAATCATAAAAAATGAATTATTATAACTAATACTAGATAGACCACCACCACCACCATCAATACCATTTATACCTAAATTATACAAAAAAGGTGTATTAAAATTTGTTATTTTATTATTTTGAATAGTCGTAACAACTTTTGTACCATACCCACCATTATTAAAAGCAGGTTTTGATCCACCATTAGCACCAACGAGAGTAAATGTAATTGTCATCATGTTTGAAGATGGTATCCAGCTACCCGTTGAACCTTGCACAGTGTAAAATATTGAACTACCAGAGGCATCAGTACCTGTAATTCCTGAAAAACTGGCGCCAGTAGCACCAGTAGCGCCAGTCATACCAGTAGCGCCAGTCATACCAGTAGCGCCAGTCATGCCAGTCATACCAGTAGCGCCAGTCATGCCAGTAGCGCCAGTCATGCCAGTCATACCAGTAGCGCCAGTCATGCCAGT
>Ga0114966_10001023_pt1 | contig 26185 bp, 21 predicted proteins | sample M_130207_XF_Meta_FD_87029 | JGI IMG/M metagenome (GOLD analysis project Ga0114966, IMG submission 87029) | Freshwater microbial communities from Lake Montjoie, Canada to study carbon cycling - M_130207_XF_MetaG | ecosystem: Environmental > Aquatic > Freshwater > Lake | place: Lake Montjoie... | reverse complement strand
GGATCAGACTTGATCGACTGCCGCTCGGTGCGGCGGGATACGATCCGGTTTGGCCTAGACCTTGATAAACACATGAGCCAGCATACAAATAATTTTCCGAAACTTCACAACGCAATGTGGCCCGGTCTCGTGGGGAAAGGCGGCCCGGGAGCCGAACCCGCGATTGATTTAGACACGATGCTTGATCTGACGGCGCGAGCTTCCGTTGATGGCGTGAAGTTTGATGGCGTGGATATTTTTCTTTTTGATCCCCATGTCAGCATCGACTCGAGCGATGAGGATCTGGCTAAGCTGGCAGACAAGGTCCAGGCGAAAGGGTTTGTCGTGGGTTCCGTCGTAGCACCTGTTTGGCCACCGACGGGCGGAGGATCCGCCATGGGCAACGCTGAGGAACGCGCGGGTTTTGTGGGGCAAGTGCGTAAGGCGTGCCGCATCGCTAAGAAGCTTCGTGATCTGGGAGTTCGACCGAATGGGGTCGTGAGGATCGACTCGGCGGCGAGTCCTTCGGAGTGGCTCAAGGATCCGAAAGGCAACACCCAACTCATCGCACAAACCTTTCGCGAGGCAGGCGCGGTGGCGGAAAGTTTTGGCGAGAAATTGGCAGCAGAAGGCGAGATTTGTTGGGGCGGAATGCACAGTTGGCGAGAGATGGTGAGGTTATTAGAGCTGACCGATCGGCCTGGCACGGTGGGATTTCAGGCCGACATGGCTCATACGCTCTTGTATACGATGGGCTACAACGCCCCAGAGGATGCAATTCTTCCAGCGAATTATGATTGGAAGGATGCCGCTCAGTTAGATCAAGCACTCAAGACTCTGACAGCGGCGTTGCGTCCTTGGACCCTTGATTTTCATGTGGCGCAAAACGACGCCACCGTGAAGGGGTCGGGTTCCCATGACAAGACTGGTCGCCATTGTTTAGCCAATGATCCGAATGGAAAATTAACCATCCCTCATCACGCTGGTTTTTGGTTGCGTGATGAGACAGGTCAGCCCACTAAAAACATTCGCCATATTTGTTGGGATGGTTGCATGTTTCCGAATGATGTCATGATGCAAATGGATACGTGGAACAATATCCTTTCATCGATGATCGCGGTCCGCGACGCGCACGGTTGGCGTGAATAAATTTCCCTCGTCAGCATTCAATAGAATTAATCGAATCTCTGAAACGACTATGAAAAAACCGTTACGCATCGGCCTTGTTGGATACGGCTTTATGGGACGAACCCATTCCAACGCCTTCCGCAAAGTGGGCAATTTTTTCGATCTCGAATATGAACCTGTGTTGCAAGCGATCTGCGCCCGAGATGCAGCGAAAGCGCAAGCGTTCGCAGATAACTGGGGGTATCAGTCGATTGAAACCGACTGGCGCAAGTTGGTGGAACGTAAAGATATCGATTTGATTGATATCGGTAGCCCGAACAATACTCACGCCGAGATCGCCATCGCAGCGGCGAAAGCAGGGAAAATGATTCTCTGCGAAAAACCTCTTTCCATGGATGGAAAAGAGGGCGCAAAGATGGTGAAAGCGATTGAAAAAGCCGGCGTCGCCAACATGGTGTGGTACAACTATCGTCGCGTGCCGGCAGTCGCGCTGGCGAAGCAATTGATTGATGAAGGAAAACTGGGCCGAATCTTTCATTACCGTGCGAAGTTCCTTCAGGACTGGACAATTTCCAAGGACCTCCCGCAAGGGGGGACAGGATTGTGGCGTCTGGATGCTAAGGTTGCGGGAAGCGGTGTCACGGGTGACCTTCTGGCTCATTGCATCGACACGGCGTTGTGGCTGAACGGACGCATGACCACGGTCAACGCGATGACCGAAACGTTTGTTAAAGAACGTAAACACACGCTGACCGGCAAGGTGCAAAAGGTCGAGATCGACGACGCCTGCGCGTTCCTTGCCAAGTTTGACAACGGATCCTTGGCGACATTTGAGTCCACTCGTTATGCACGTGGACACAAGGCGCTTTACACCTTCGAGATCAATGGCGAAAACGCTTCGATCGCTTGGGATCTTCACGATCTCCACCGGTTGCAATACTTCGATTATCGCGACGAAGGAAAACTGAGAGGGTGGCGCTCCATTCACATTAGCGATTCCGACCATCCGTATATGAAGAACTGGTGGGTGCCTGGACTGCAGATCGGGTATGAACACACGTTTGTTCATCAAATCGCTGATTTTATCCAAGCAATTTCCAAGGGAGAGAAACCTTGCCCCAGCTTCCGCGATGCACTCGACACTCAATACGTCTGTGATGCGGTGCTGAAGTCGGCCAAAACTCAGAAGTGGGAAAAAGTTCCCAAAACCAAATTATAGAACCAAGTTTCGCGGCACATCAGACCTGTTTTTTTGGCTGGAATATGAACAGGTTTGGTACAGACTGCGGACGACTGGATGACTGTTTAAGAATGCGTATCGTATGTTGAAGAATCAAATGATCTTGGGTCTCGCTGTTGCTGGAATCACGTTGGTAGGAATCACCGCTGCTGATGTGGATATGACGAAGGTCCCACCGGCATCAACTCGCACGGATGTCACTTTTGACAAGGACATCAAGCCGATGTTTGAAAAGACTTGTTTTAAATGTCACGGCGCGGAAAAGCAAAAGGGCAAACTACGAGTGGACAGTCTTGCAGCGATTAAAAAAGGCGGCGAAAACGGTGAAGTGTTTGTCGTCGGCAAGAGCGGCACGAGTTCCTTGGTGCATTCCATCTCAGGTGCTGTGGAGGAGATCATGCCACCCGACGGAAAAGGGGATCCGCTCTCGAAGCAGCAGATTGGACTCGTGCGTGCGTGGATCGATAGTGGAGCGAAGTAACTCGCTCGTATTAGCGCAGTAATTTCAAAACTCGGTAAACCTCAGTTTGCCGAGTTTTTTGCTGTACCTTTACTTCTTAAGTTTGGTGGGCGAGGGACTGCGGTTCACAAGTTTGACCGATTCCTCAACGAATATCTCGCCTGTCATCTCACCCAGGCAAGTGCGCGAAATGTAGTTGTAACGCTCGAAGCTCGTCCAATCTTCCTTGGTCAAAATATATCCAAACGCATCATTGGTGAGTCCGAAGAGCAGGTTGTTCTCACCGTGCATCTTACGTTTCAAGTAGTATCCGATGTTGGGCAATGCCTCCCCTGGAATGGTGAGAATCTGCGCGTTTCCTAGGTTGATCAAATTGAGTTGTGTAGTCACATGAGTGTTGTCGTTACCCCCCAAGCCTAGGGGTGAAGCCGCCATGATCGCCCGAAGCATTGGCGAATCCACAGGGAAAGTTAGTTTTTGGCTTGTGCAATAAACCGTCGGATTTTTCTGCTCCACTGCACTGCTAATGATGCGCAATGCCTCATCCCCGAGCAATTGCCCGATCCGCAAACACTCGTCCCACGTGCGCATGTCTTTGCCGCTGGGTGCGCGATTATCCGCAGTGATCATTCCACCCTGAGCACCATTCATAAAGATGGCGATACCGCCCCCTTTCTCTTGGATGCGATCGTAAAGCGGCCCCACCAAGTCAGGAGATAATGTCCCCGCATCAGATCCCAGCACCTCGGGATGGATGGCGTAGTTGATCAGTGTTGCAAAGGGTTTTCCATCGGACCCGATGGCTTGCACGACGCTGCAGCGTGGATCATAGAGTTGCTCGGCGTAGTAGTTGTAGGCGATTTTTCCCACTGCGGCTCCGGTTGCAATTTTAAGGCTGGCCGGCTGTAATTTCGCCACAGCTTCATTGATCGCTTCCACCATGCGCGTGCAGACGAAATCGATGTATTTCAAGTCCGTCACAATGTTTCCTTTGCCGTCAGGAAATCCGTAACAATCCGGCGCGCTGTGTGTGTGTGTGGCACCGATCAAGATATTCTCCGCTGGGATACCTTTAATTTGTGCACGCACACGATTACCGACGACGGCAGGAAACCCTAGAAAATCTGAGCTCACAATAACGATCCGCGAGTCATCACCTGCCAACGCCAAGGCCCGCACGTTGAGGTCGCCATCCTTGCGCGACACTGGATTGGATGGGCCTACCCCGCCTGAGACGGGCAGCAAAGGATCAGGGGTCACGATTCGCACGGCGATGCCTGCACGAAATTCTGCCCAAGCGATGGTGGGAATCCAGACACAGGCGGCGATGATTACCAACAATAGTTTTCTCATAGATTTAATTTGATCAAATTCTCCAGAACAAACCGATGTTTGGACAGAAACCCTCGCCACTGAATTAGGGCTGCGTCACCGACGCTTCATGGCGCGATATCGCTCGAGAGCTTCCTTAGCGGCGACGTCACCTGCCTCAGCTCGGTTGGCTAATTGGGTTTGGACGGAACCCATCACATTTTGGATAGCTTCCCGTTGGTCATCGCTCAAGTTTTGCTGAAGCCGAGCAACGGTTAACGTTTCGATCGCTCGAGGGAGATCCCCTTCACTGACGGCGTTAATCGCTTGATCCACGACTCCTTTCACTTCGCTAAACTCAGTGCTCTGCTGACCGGGTGCAGGCTTTTCAAAGACTTTTTTCAGCGCGGCCGCGTCCTCCGTCCGAGGCTGACCACAACCACTCAGGGCAAACACGAACACCACAATGGCACACAAATTCTTCACGCTCAAATCAGGTTAACTCCTAGGATCCATCGCCTCGTTTACTCCCGGGATCACACCATAAACGGCCCGGGTAATAGCTTTTTAATTTGTCGAACGCCTTGATTTTCAAATACTCGACACTCCCACCCACGAGGCCCACCGTCGTGCCGATGCTATGAAGTCGCGTGATGTTTTCCGCCGGGGTGCTTGAGGCATCATTAAAATCCCCGGGTGATCTTTCGTCCGCCTGCCACATCACGATGGCATCCGTTTTGAACTGGGTCTGTTTGTAAACTTCGGGACGTATTTTGTAACCGCAGATCGCACCGTTCATGATGTAGCTCGAGAGTTTCATGCCTCGGTTCCGGTAGGAGGCCGTGTTTGTTTTATCCAATGGACAGAAAAAAGAGTTATCACCCTTAATGGCGGAACGCAGCAACCCTTGGTCGACAAAAGTCCGATTTGTCAACGCGGGTGGAACACCGCTCGCCGTGGGCCGATACAACCAGCCGGCATAACCCGGTTGATTATCCCAGTTGGGATGAGGCAGGTAGTCCTGATTGTCTGTCACGTACATTTGGACCGCCAGCATGATCTGCTTTTGATTGTTGGTGCACACCGTCCGAATCCCCCTCTCTTTGGCCTTGGCGAGAGCAGGCAAAAGCATGCCTGCCAGAATGGCAATAATGGCGATGACGACGAGAAGTTCAATCAAAGTGAACCCCGTATTTTTTCTCGAATGACCCTTTGAAATGGAGCCAACGGAGAGTTGCAGGAATTTCATAATGTCCAAAGGAGCGGTGTTTGCTCCAGACTTCACCCGAGCGGGGACACAAATCAAGCAAGTTCTGACACTTTTAAGCGTTGCTCGGCTGGAGCAATCAAAGGTGAGGATCGATCCCCAGGCTTTTGAAAAGGAATGCGAATCGGTCGGCTGCTTCCTCAATGAGTTTGGATGTCGGTTTACCTGCACCGTGGCCCGCTTTTGTGTCGATGCGAAGCAGAATGGGAGCGGGGCCAGATTGGGCAGATTGCAGGGCGGCACCAAATTTGAAGCTGTGCGCTGGAACCACACGGTCATCGTGGTCAGCAGTCAGAATCATTGTGGGAGGATAGCTGCGACCCTGTTTGATGTTGTGCAGCGGCGAATAGCGATACAGAGCCCGGAATTGATCCGCATCCTCGGAGGAACCGTAGTCGGAGACCCATGCCCAACCAATGGTGAACTTGTGAAATCGAAGCATGTCCAACACTCCCACGGCAGGCAGACAGGCTCCGAATAGTTCGGGCCTTTGCGTGAGGCAAGCCCCGACAAGAAGCCCTCCGTTGCTGCCGCCGGAAATCGCCAACCGACGACTCGATGTATACTGATGCTCGATCAACCACTCGGCAGCGGCAATAAAATCGTCAAAAACATTCTGTTTGCGGAGCTTGGTTCCAGACTGATGCCAGTCCTCACCGTATTCACCACCTCCACGCAGGTTGGGTTGAGCATAGACGCCACCCATTTGCATCCATGCGAGTGTTGCGGGTGAAAATGCCGGCGTCAGCGAGATGTTAAAACCACCGTAACCATAAAGTAGCGTTGGGTTTTGGCCGTTCAGCTCCAGTCCCTTCTTGTGGCTGATGAACATGGGAACACGAGTGCCGTCCTTGCTTTGATAAAAGACCTGAGAGGTTTCGAAGTCCTTGGGATCAAACTGCACCACTGGCGAACGAAATATTTTGCTCTCACCCGTTGCCAGATTGTGCCGATAAATGGTGGAGGGTTGGGTGAAACTGGCAAAGGAAAAGAACGTTTCCGTGTCAGTGGGATGACCCGAGAATCCCGACGCGGTGCCAAGACCGGGAAGTTCGACATCGCGAATCAACTTGCCCAACTTATTGTAAACTCGAACCGAGCTATGCGCGTGGTGCATCCAGATCGTGATAAACTGCTGATTCAGAATCGAGACATGGCTCAAAGTGTCGAGAGATTCCGGGATAATTACCCTCCAACGTGCTCGCTCAGGTTGATCGATATCAATAGCGATCAGCCGACCACGTGGAGCACCGAGGTCATTCTGAAAATAGAAAACGGATCCATCATTCCCGACAAAATTGTACGATGAATCAAAATCCATCAGGAACTGACGCACGGGTCGTTGTTTCAAACCCTCGGTTGTCACGGGTGTTGCGCCCGATTTTAAGTCAGCGAGAAGCACACGGTTTTTAACATCGGTGCCCTGAGTGCAGGTGATGACGAGCCAACGTCCGTCCTCAGTCACTTCTCCATCAAACTTCCATTCCTTTTGATCGGGCCGTTCATAGACCAAAATGTCCTCGGATTGAACCGTGCCCACGCGATGGTAATAAAGTTTTTGGAAAAAATTCACCGATTGAAGCTTTGTGGATTCATCGGGCTCCGTATAGCGGCTGTAAAAGAATCCCTTGCCATCACGAGACCAAGAGGCGGACGAGAATTTCACCCATTTGAGAACATCAGGTCGGTCCTTCGCAGTGGCCACATCGCGCAGTCGCCATTCTTCCCAATCCGATCCTGCAGCGGATAAGCCATAAGCCATCAGTGTGCCGTCGTGGCTGATCACATAGTTTTTTAAAGCAACCGTACCGTCCTTCGAAAGCGTGTTCGGATCCAGCAACACCTGCGGCGGCGCATCGAGGTCAGGCAACGAATAGAGCACCGCTTGGTTTTGCAAACCGTCATTGCGACTGTAAAAATAACGTTGCCCCTCTTTGTAGGGTAAACCGAACCGCTCGTAGTTCCACAGCTTCGTCAACCGCTCCTTCAGTGCCGCACGCGATGGAATCTTCGCAAGGTAATTGGACGTGACCACATTTTGAGCTTCGATCCAACGCCGACTCTCGGGACTGTCAGGGTTCTCTAACCAACGGAACGGATCCGCCACTCGGGTGCCATGGTAATCATCCACCTGCCCCACGCGATGTGTTCGAGGGTATTTCAAGTGGGAGTTCAAAGAAGAACAGGCGGTTGCGAAAATGACCACCGCAAGAAGTGAGGAAAAAAAACGAACTGGAGTCATTTCGCAGTCTTCCACCACCACCCTACAAATGCCAAGTGAAAATGTGTCAAAAAATCGACCTGGCGGTCTAGGGTTACCGTGGTTCCTAGCGGTAGGGTTGGTGTAATTCCACGGGAGGTGCCTTTTTTCTCAATCTCAGATTGATCATCTCGACCCCGATCGAAAAGGCCATGGCAAAATAAATGTAGCCCTTGGGAATCTCTTGATGGAAAGCCTCCGCTACCAAGGAGCAACCAATCAACAGTAGAAAACTCAAGGCCAACATTTTGATGGTTGGATGACGTTCCACAAATCTGCTGATGTAGCCGGAAAAAACGAGCATGAACATCACCGAAATACACACAGCACAAATCATCACGGAGACATGTTTGGCCATGCCGACCGCAGTCACGACCGAATCGAGTGAAAAAACGACGTCTAGAATCATGATCTGGATGAGCACACTTAGGAAGGTGGGTGAAAGCTTCTTCGTCGCGCCACCATCTTCGCCTTCAAGTTTTTCGTGAATCTCATGAGTGGATTTTGCGAGGAGGAACAGTCCCCCGATCAGGAGGATCAAATCACGTCCAGAAACACCATGCCCAGCGACATAAAACCAAGGGGTTGTAAGTCTTGAGATCCAGGCAATGCTCATCAGTAGCAAAATGCGCGTTCCGAGAGCGAGCAACAACCCTATTTTGCGGGCTTTTTCCTGCTGCTGTGGAGGCAATTTATTCGCAAGGATCGAGATAAAGACAATATTATCGATCCCGAGAACTATCTCCAAAACCGTCAACGTCAGTAGGCTAATCCAAGCCTCGGGTGATGTAATCCAATCCATTCATTGACTATGTTGAAAAACGATGGATTAACTCAAGGAAAACTGGAAACGGCTTTTTAATTGTCGAAATTTCATTGAGTTTTTGCTGCCTGTTGCTTGGGTGTTTCAGTAAGCTCCACTGAGAACATTGCGGAGGAACCTATGGCGACAATTGCAATTCTTGGAACGATGGATACCAAAGGCGAGGAGCATGCATTCGTTGCGGACTTCATCAGACGTCGTGGTCATCAAACCCTCATCATTGATGTCGGAACTCTGGAGCCACCCACACTCCGGCCCGACATCACCCGCGAGGAGGTGGCTTCGGAAGCAGGGATTGACCTTGGCGCGCTCGTCGCTGGGGCTGATCGGGGCAAGACGATCTTGGGCATGTCTCAAGCGGCTCCCATCGTTCTTTCACGCTTGCAGCGGGAGCGGAAAATCGACGCTGTCATTTCGCTCGGTGGCGGTGGAGGCACGGCGATAGGAACTGCGGCCATGCGTGCGTTACCCATTGGCTTCCCAAAAATCATGGTCTCAACATTGGCCAGTGGAAACACCGCGCAGTATATCGGCGTGAAGGACATCGTGATGTTTCCTAGCATTGTCGATATCGCAGGTTTAAACCGAATTTCTAGCCAGATTCTGACCCGTGCGGCCGGAGCCATCTGTGGCATGGTTGAGGCAGTGCTGCCGATAACCCAAGATAAACCGATTATCGTGGCAAGCATGTTTGGTAACACTACCGACTGCGTCCAACATGCGCGCAAACTGCTTGAAAAAAAGGGATATGAAGTCCTGATTTTTCATGCCACAGGCAGCGGCGGGCGTGTGATGGAATCACTGATCGAATCAGGTTTGGTCGCAGGGGTGTTGGACATCACAACGACCGAATGGGCCGATGAAATCGTGGGGGGCGTTTTGTCGGCTGGGCCCACTCGGCTGGAGGCGGCTGCTCGACTCGGAGTGCCAGCGATTGTTTGCCCGGGTTGCCTAGATATGGTGAATTTTCTGGGACCTGAAACCATCCCTGAAAAATTTAAAGGTCGAACTCTCTATCCCCATAACCCGCAAGTCACCCTCATGCGCACCTCTCCTGCGGAGGCAGCAGAGATTGGTCTTATCATTGCAGAAAAGCTCAACGCTTCCATCGGTCCCATCACGGTGATGCTACCTCTGGGTGCGATTAGCGGCATCAGCGTGCCCGGAAAACCGTTTCATGATCCGGCCGCGGACGAAGCACTGTTTGCTGCCATCAAGAAAAATTTGCGACACGATATCCGAGTGGTCGAACTCGATAATCGGATTAACGATTCTTTTTTTGCCGAAGCTTGCGTGCGTGAGTTGCTCGAAAATATCGACTCAGCCAACCGGTAAAAAATTAGAGCAACCGAGGTTGAAGCTCCTCTTTGCGAAGGGCTTCACCAAGTCCATCTCCTCTTGATCGTCGGCGTTCCATGATATGCTTATCCACCAACGGGTCGTATTTAACTGGATAATCACCATCGTAGCAGGCTAGACAAAAATTGGATTTTGGAAGATTGGTTGCCTTGACCATTCCTTCCACGCTGAGATAAGCCAAGGAATCGGCGTTCAGATAATCACGAATTTGCGGCAGTGTATAATTAGCCGCCATGAGCTTGGTGCGGTCTGGAAAATCAATTCCATACACGCAAGGGTGCATATGAGGCGGGCAACTGACCAGCACATGGACTTCCGTGGCTCCAGCTTCCTTAAGACTGTTGACGCGGGTTTTGCAGGTAGTGCCGCGCACGATCGAATCATCGATAATGATCACACGCTTGCCGCTCACTAATTCTTTGATGAGGTTCAGTTTCACCCGAACGTTAAAATCGCGAATGAGCTGTGAAGGCTGAAGAAAACTTCGGCCGACATAATGGTTCCTCACAAAGGCCATCTCGAACGGAATCCCAGACTCCATCGCGTAGCCCAAGGCAGCAGAATTCCCACTATCCGGCACAGGGACAACGACGTCGGCTTTGATCGGATTCTCACGAGCTAACTCGCGGCCCATCTCCACACGGGTCCGATAAACATTTCGGGAAGCGATATTGCTGTCAGGACGAGCAAAGTAGACGTACTCAAAAATACAAAATGCCCGCCGTTGAGGCTCCGGAAAAGCTTGGATCGAACGAAGACCGTGCTTATCAATAATCACAATCTCACCCGGTTCGACATCGCGAACAAACTCGGCATGGATCAGGTCGAAGGCACACGTCTCGCTCGCCAGAACCCATGCTTCACCCACTTTTCCCAGTGACAGAGGCCGAAACCCTTGCGGATCACGGACGCCTATCATCTCCTGCTCCGTCATGATGACCAGCGAGTAGGCTCCTTCGATCCTCCTCATCGTCTCGACCAAATTATTTTCATGGCCATTCACGCTCGGTTGCGCCATGAGATGCAGAATAATTTCAGAATCGACCGAGGTTTGAAAAATGGACCCCTTCGCTTCCAGTTCTTCGCGCAAGCGAGCGGCGTTGGTCAAATTACCGTTATGGGCGATGGCAATCTCTCCCCGAGCACAATCGACAGTGAGCGGTTGCGCATTGCGCAAATGGGAGGAACCCGTGGTCGAGTAACGGGTATGACCCACCGCCATGTTCCCCTTCAGGAGCTCCAACCGTTCGGTATTAAAGATTTGGGAAACCAGACCCATCCCCTTGTGCATATGGAATTGGGTGCCATCATGCGTCACAATACCCGCACTCTCCTGGCCTCGATGTTGGAGTGCGTAAAGACCGTAGTAGGTCAGTTCCGCAGCGTTAGGATGATTGTAAATCCCGAAAACTCCGCAATAGTGTTTTGGATACGATGACATGTGGAGAAATCAAACAAGGATCACTGCATGGCACGACCAATGGCATTCCACCAGATGTCGTGTAACTCGGTCAACCGAGCAGATAGGTTGGAGCCACCACTTCGAATTGTCAACTGATCCCCGCCTACGGTTCCAAGCTCGCGGAAGGCCACCCCGAGCCTTAGGGCTTCAGCCTGAGCTGCTGCCAGATTGGTCGGGTGAACTGAGATAATAATTCGGCCCTGAGTTTCCCCAAAGAGTAAGGCGTCCAGTCGAAGCGATTGCAACGCGGTGAGATCTATCGTCGCACCGATCAGTCGGGGGGTTTCTCGTGCGATTTGTTGAGAAATACAACACTCCGCGAGTGCCACCGCGAGCCCACCATCGCTGCAATCGTGGGCACTCTTGACCAACCCCGCAGCGATCAGCGCACGCACGCCATCATGCAGTTGCTTTTCGGTCACCAAATTCAAACGTGGCGGAGTGCCAGTCTTCAAGCCATGAACACGTTGCAGATAAGCCGAACCCCCAAGCCCCAGCAGCGCGTCCTTATCGTCGATAACTTCTCCGAGGAGCACGATGATATCTCCCTCTTCCTTGAACCATTGCGTGGTGATGTGCGCGGGGTCATCGATCAAACCAACCATTGCAACGGTCGGTGTCGGATCGATCGGTCCGTTCGGGTTTTGATTGTAAAGACTCACGTTCCCACCCGTCACCGGCGCGTTAAAAGCGCGGCATCCTTCCGCCAGCCCTTCGACCGATTTGCGGAGTTGGTAAAAAATCTCAGGATTATGTGGATTGCCAAAATTAAGATTGTCCGTTGTTCCCAAGGGGACAGCACCCGAACACGCGAGATTACGCGCACATTCCGCCACAGCGATTTTGCCTCCCTCATACGGATCGAGATAGACATAAACCGCGTTGCAATCAACGGCGAGTGCGATGAATTTTTCTTTGAATTTAGGACCAAACGAGCCATCGGGAAGAACCGGTAATGAATCCTCCTTGATGCAAACAATCGCAGCATCAGAGCCCGGGCACACCACACTCCCGTTGCGGACCATGTGGTCATACTGCCGATAGACCCAGTTTTTCGAAGCGATCGAAGGCCATCCGAGGAGGTTCTTCAGATCGTGCGCGGGCGCGGTCGTATCCGCAATACTCTGAAGGGTAAACCGCCTCACCGCTTCCAAATACGCAGGCTCGCGAGATTCGCGATGATAAATCGGGGCTTCGTCCGCCAGTTTTTTGGCGGGGATATCCACAATAAGTTCGCCGTGATTCTTAACTACCATCTGGCCTGTGTCGGTCACGAAACCCACTTCTGCCCATGGCAAATCCCACTTATCAAAAATCGTCTGCACTTCGGCTTCTCGACCTTTTTTGACAATGATCAACATGCGCTCTTGCGATTCGCTCAGCATGATCTCATAGGGAGTCATATTCGGTGCCCGTTGCGGCACTTTAGATAAATCAATCTCGATGCCCGTGCCCGCGCGTGCGGCTGTTTCACACGTTGAACACGTGAGACCCGCAGCTCCCATATCTTGAATCCCCGCAACCGCTCCTGTGGCTAACAATTCAAGACAAGCCTCCATCACCAGTTTTTCCATGAATGGATCACCCACCTGCACCGCGCCCCGTTGTTGTTCGGCAGACTCCTCAGTCAGATCCTGTGATGCAAACGCCGCTCCCGCTAAGCCATCTCGTCCCGTAGCTGGGCCGACATAAAAAACAGGATTGCCAATGCCATGGGCCGCACCGCGAGCAATCTGCTCATGCCGCAAGACTCCTAGACAAAAGACATTCACCAGTGGATTGCCCTCGTAGGATTTGTCGAAATAAATTTCCCCGGCAATCGTAGGAATGCCAAAGCAGTTACCGTAATGCGCGATGCCCGAGACCACACCACTGAACAACCGACGCACCTCAGCAGAACTCAGTTCACCAAACCGCAACGAGTTCAACGCGCAGATTGGTCGCGCACCCATGGTGAAAATATCACGGATAATTCCTCCCACCCCTGTGGCTGCCCCTTGAAACGGCTCAACCGCACTCGGATGGTTATGCGATTCGATCTTAAAAGCGATCGCCAGACCATCGCCTATATCAATAATCCCCGCATTCTCCTCACCGGCTCCGACAAGGATTTTCTCAGATTTAGTCGGAAACCCCTTCAGCAGTGGACGCGTGTTCTTGTAGGAACAATGCTCACTCCACATCACCGAAAAAATTCCTAACTCTGTATAATTCGGACAACGACCCAGAATGGTTTTGATGCGCTCAAATTCGTCAGGAGTCAATCCATGCTTCAACACTAACTCGGGAGTGATGGCGGGTTCGGTCATAAAAATGGCAATGCGTGGGTTGAATCAGACTGCGAGCGGACGTGAACGCTCCGCTAATTCCTGCAACCAACTTTCAAAAATCAAACGACCATCCGTGCTCCCCATCAAACCCTCCGAGGCGCGCTCAGGATGTGGCATCAGCCCGGCGACATTTCTACGCTCGTTGCAAATTCCCGCAATGTTCAACAACGAGCCGTTAGGATTGGACTCATCCGTAAGTTGCCCCTCAGCAGTGGCGTATTGAAAAAGTATCTGATCCTTCGCCTGCAATGTTTTGATCGTCGATTCATCAGCGAAGTAACAACCTTCACCGTGGGCAATCGGAACGCGCAACAATTGACCCGCAGGGATGGCTCGAGTAAACCCTGAGCGAGTCGTCGCGGCTTTCAAGTAAACGTGTTCGCAGCGAAACTGAAGCGACCGGTTTCGGATCAGTGCTCCAGGCAAAAGTCCTGCTTCACACAGGATTTGGAATCCGTTGCAAATACCCAGCACCATGCCACCGTTCGCAGCAAATTGTTGGACAGCCTGCATGATCGGACTCAGCCGAGCGATGGCTCCGGTTCGCAGGTGATCCCCGTAGCTGAATCCCCCAGGAATGACAACACCCTCCACATTCCCAAGCGAAAGATCCTTGTGCCAAACCAAACTGGCCCCGTGGCCAAGGACGTTTTTGAGAACGTGAACGGCATCCTGATCACAATTCGAGGCAGGAAACTGCAAGACAGCAAAATTCATAGCGGCGGAAACTCCACACTCGGCGATCCCAACTTATTCCAAGGTGAACTGATAATCTTCGATCACAGGATTAGTTAACAGTTTGCGGCACGCCTCATCAATTTGCTGGCGTACAATCTCTCGATCCCCCTCCACCTCGATCTCTAAATATTTACCCACATGGACGGCAAGGATTCCCTTATACCCCATATGCTCCAAGGCATTTTGAACGGTTTTCCCTTGTGGATCTAGAACCGCTTTCTTCGGCGAGACAGTTATTTTCGCTTTCATCAATCTTTGATCTGCTGATACAGCCAACCCATCTGGATAATGAAACCTTCTCCCCGCCTCCGCAAGGCAACAAATCCTGAACGGAATCTTTCAAAACTCACAAAAGTCGTGTTAGTTTACTGGCCAACGAATCAATGGCCGGTTTTCTCTCACCATCAACGCTCGAACAGATCCGCACTGCCAGCAATATCGTGGACGTGATTGGTAACGTTCTGCCATTAAAACGTGCGGGCGCAAATTTTGTGGCCCTCTGCCCATTTCATCGCGAGAAATCGCCGAGTTTTAACGTCAATCCATCCAAACAAATCTTCCGGTGTTTTGGATGCGGAAAAGGAGGCGATGTTTTCACCTTCATTCGGGAGTACGAAAACATCAGCTTTATGGACGCTGTCCGACGCCTCGCAGAACGGGCCCGGATACCCATCGAATTTGACCTCACCCCGGGAGCGCAAGAAGCGCGGTCAACCAAGGATTCGCTTTTAAAGATTCACGACCAGATCACCACACGCTGGCAGCATTCATTTTCCAATGAGGCTGGAGGTGAAATCGCACGTAACTATCTCATCAACCGAGGAGTCTCGGAGGAGGCCATCAAGATTTTTAGAATTGGTTACGCCCCAGACGCATGGGATGACACCGTGAACTGGGCCAAATCAAAAGGGCACGACCTCAAGCTAGTCGAGCAAGCCGGCTTGATTCTTTCCAAAGACGATGGCCGATATTATTACGACCGCTTTCGGGGTCGTCTGATGTTTCCGATTTGTGACGAGCAAGGCAGGGTCATCGCTTTCAGTGGTCGGATTTTGAATGGCGACGAAAAGACCGGAAAATATATCAACTCGCCTGAGACTCCGATTTTCTCCAAAGGCCGGGTGATGTTCGGATTGGACAAAAGCAAACGGGCCATCTTAGACACTGGTTTCGCCCTGATTTGTGAAGGTCAACTCGACATGATCGCGTGCTTTATGGCGGGCATCCAAAACGTCATCGCCCCTCAAGGTACCGCCCTCACGCCGGAGCATGCCCGCATCCTCAAGCGTTACACGAACGAGGTAGTAGTTTGTTTTGATGCGGACAGTGCCGGCCAGAAAGCCACCGTGCGCGCTTTCGATGCCTTGTTGCCAGTCGGTCTTGCGATTCGTGTCGCTACAATTCCTGCCCCCGATGATCCGGACAGTTTTATCAAGAGATCCGGCCCAGAAGCTTTCCGTGATCGGTTAACTAAAGCCGAAGGTTTTTTTGACTATCTCCTGCAACGCCTTTGTAATCTCAACGATTCGGATTCAGACAAAGGGCGCCAAGAAATCTTGAAGGCGATGGCCGAAGCCGTCTACAAAACCGGCGATGCCGTGGTCATCGATATCTACGCTCAGAAAACGGCGGCACGCCTTGGAGTCTCAGGGACAAGTGCTGCGCTGCAATTCAAAAAACTCGCCCCTCAAACCTTCGATCGAAGAGAACTCGAACTCGTTCCTCAACAAACTTCAGTTGAAGCTACTTCCGAAGAATTCGACGAACCCACCCCGCCGTCACCTCAAGAAATGTGGTTGCTGAAGTTGCTTTGTCAGGAGGATGATATTTTGCAATGGACGCATGCTCATCTCGACCTCGAATGGATCCAACATCCAGAGGTGCGACAATTGCTCAGCTTCCGACTCCATCCCACCGAGGAGGGTTTTTGGCCGACGTTGACCTCGGTGCTCGGCTCCTTTGAAACGGATTCCGAGGCATCTGCTCTTCTCGCCGAAGCTGCTGTCACAGATCAGGTTTACCCCAATGCTGCAAAGCAAGTGCAAGACTTGGTGTTGCGCCTACGCAACGCGCAGATTGACCGGCGTCTCCACCAATTCCGTGCGCAGGCGGCGGATCCTAACCTCACTCGGGAACAAGCAACAGAAGCGGCAACCATGGAGATCGCTCTCCGCAAGGCGAAGAAATTCCCCCTCCAACCCTTGGCTGGATTCTGACCAAGGATCCCACAGTTCCTCAATTTGAAGGCTCAAGCCCCCCTGTTAAGTGGAATAATCGAGGTACACCGTCTTGATCCGCGTGTAAAACTCGATGGCACCGGCTCCCTGTTCGCGAAACGTGTCAGTGCTCGATTTTTTCATTCCACCGAAGGGAGCTTGTAACGCTAGGCCCGTTGAGATTTGGTTGATTTTAACCACGCCTGCCTCGATTTGTTCGCTGTAAATCATGGCTTTTTTGAGGTCCCTCGTTACGATCGACGCTGAGAGACCGACGTCAACACCATTCGCCACGCGTAACGCTTCGTCAAAATCCGCCACAGCTAGGATTGCAACGACTGGCCCAAAGACCTCCTCGCGAGCCAGCCTCATGTCAGGGGTCACCCCTGAAATCACTGTTGGCTCCATAAAATATCCGTGAGCAAGTTCACCTTCCGTCAACCGTTTGCCTCCCGTGACCAACGTGGCTCCCTCGTCCAACGCCCATTGCACATGCTGCAGATTTCCCATTAGTTCCTGTTCATTGACCGCCGGCCCCATCTCGACCCCCGGCAACCACCCTGGGCCGACCTTCCAAGATTTCGCTCGGGCCGCCAATTTCTGTGTAAATTCAGCCGCCACCGAGTGTTCGACAATCACTCGACTTGTCGCGGTGCAGGCTTGGCCCGTAAGGCCAAACGCCGCCCGACTCACGAGAGTCACCGCCAGATCGAGATCCGCATCTGCTAGGACAATCGTAGGGTTTTTCCCACCCATCTCCATCTGAGCACGCGCCATCCGTTGCGCCAATTGCAAGTAGACCTGGCGACCTACCGTGTAGGAACCCGTGAACGACAACGCGGCGACTCGTGCGTTGGTTGCGAGTTCTCCCCCCACCGCTCGTCCATCCCCCACAACCACATTCAAGACACCTTTGGGCAACCCCGCTTCCGACAATGCACGAGCCAATTCCAGTGTCATCGCCGGAGCTTGGCTTGCGGGTTTGATCACCACCGAGTTACCGGACACGAGCGCCGGAGCGAGCTTCCAACTTGGAATTGCGATCGGAAAATTCCAAGGCGTGATCAGTCCCACCACCCCGAGCGGTTGTCGCGTGGTGTAGAGCAGGTTTCCAGGTAGATCATGCGGGAGAGTTTCCCCACCAAGCGTGTAGCTTAAGCCGCTGTAAAACCGGAAAATATCCACCGCTCTCTGCACTTCGCCCGTACTTTCCCCGAGGGTTTTTCCCTCCTCTCGCATCAGCAACTCAGCCAGTTCTGCTTTCCTCCCCTCCAGAATCTGCCCTGCCTTACTCAGAACACGACCCCTTGCCACGGATGTCTGCCTTCCCCAGCCTACCTGAGCTGCTGCGGCTGCTTCAATCGCTTGCGCCGCCTCCGCTGATCCGCTCATTGGATATCTCGCCACGATCTCGCGAGTATCGGCGGGGTTTCGGTTCTCGAATGTTTGTGCTGTAATGGCTCCAACCCATTCTCCACCAATAAAATTCTGATACTCCTTCATAGGTGCTCTTCTGTGTAATCTCCGACGTTCTATGGCGACCGAGTCTTACTGCAAATAAAAAAGGCGGTCAACGCCTCAGCGTGACCGCCTGTGAAAAAATCAACACACCGATTAGGAACGGGGACTCAACTTCTTTTCGACCTTGGTCTTTTCCAACACGACATATTTCGGCAGACCACCTTCGGTGGCGGGTCGAACCTCGCCTTCGATCAACGGGCGAGCATACTCCACAAACTTTTCGTTCGGGAGGAACCCATCCTCACTGATCCATTCGCGGGGCAGGAAGTGCTCCACGTTGGCAATGTCATTCAAATCCTGAAGATCGGTCGTCACTTTGTAGGGAGCATTGGAGGTGCGCACGAGTTTCACCATAAATCCGCTGCGCCCGTCGATAGCCGCCTTCACCGCTGCCTCGCCGCATTGCGCCGCCTCGTTAGCATCTGTCAAACTTGCAAAATGCGCTGCCGATCTTTGGGCATAGCCTAGTTTGACAGTGCGAGTCTTGGTATTCAGTTTGCCCTGCACCAGTTCCGCCAGCCGCTCGGCTGCACCGGAGAGCACTGCGTGACCAAACGCATCCACACGGGATTTATCTGCACCTAATTCCTCGCCTTGGGCGTTCTTCAACCCTTCTCCAACTACCACGATACAAAACTTGTTTGCGGCGACTGTTTCCTTGACCTTTGCCAAGAACGCGGCCTCGTTGAAGGCAATCTCAGGCATGAGGATAATGTGCGGCGCATCGGCTGGATTTCGTTTCGCCAAAACCGTTCCGGCTGCTATCCAGCCTGCCGAACGCCCCATGACTTCCACGATGCAACAAGAACCGTCGTCCGTCGCCATTCCGCCCACGTCCATTCCAATTTCCATGACCGTTGTCGCGCAATACTTGATTGCCGAACCGTATCCGGGGCAGTGATCTGTGTGTGGAAGATCGTTATCAATCGTCTTTGGCACCCCGACCACGCGAATTTCGTAATTACGCTTAACCGCCTCAGCATGGATCCGGTTGGAGGTATCCTGCGAATCGTTGCCACCCGCGTAGAAAAAGTAACGGATGTTATGAGCCTCGAACACTTGAAACAGGCGATCCATGTCCTTGGCAGCGGCCTCGGGATTTTTCGTGAAATTGATCTTGTAGCGGCAAGTGCCAAACGCTGGCCCCGGTGTGAATTTCAGACCCTCAATCGCCCTAGCCTTCTCCTCATTCAGGTCGATCAGCTCTTCGTTCAAGATGCCTAAAATACCATTCAATCCGGCGTAGATTTCCTCAATGCATCCATGGCGACCTGCTTCTTGCACTACCCCAGCCACGCTTGCGTTGATGACCGCAGTCGGCCCACCCGATTGCGCCACCAATAAATTTCCAACTAGTTCTCCCATAAAAGTATTGTTCTCGTCGTATGCGGACAAAAAATCCATCCGCCTGCAGGCTTGTTCTGGACAATTAACCGCAGTCAAACCATGCCAACCGCCTCACCCCTTGTCAAAGATGATTATTCTACAACCGCTTCAGAAACCAAAATTCCCTTCACCAACCCCAGCAGATTTCAACCCCCGATGCAGCTCATAGTCCGCTCAGGTTGTTCGAATTCGCTCTCTCCGATATGATGGCGATCTTCCTTTCCCCAAACGATTTCCCTGAGTCGCCTCTGGATTGTCGCATCGTCCGCTCCACCTCGAATCAACCCTCGGAGATCATGCTCCCCCAGACTGAAGAGGCAGGTTCTGATTTTGCCATCCGCAGTCAACCGCAACCGGTTGCAATGGCCGCAAAATGCTTCTGTCACTGGCGCGATAATCCCCACCTCGGATTTTGTGCCGTTCACCTTCCAGCGTCTCGCCGTTTCGGAAGGTTGGGTGCTCACCACAGGCTCTAGCGTGAAGTGGTTCGACAATTGCTCCAAGATTTCGCGGCCTGAGACCACCAATTCCCGCAACCAGCCTCGACTAGAATCCAGCGGCATGAACTCGATGAACCTCATTTGAACCCCTTCCGCCATCGCGAATCGAACCAAGGCGACCAATTCATGGTCGTTCAATCCACGGATCACGACAGCGTTAATCTTTACCGGATTCATCCCGAGCTGCTTTGCCAAACGAATCGAACGGATCACCTCGTTTAAGCCCTCGCGGCCCGTCATTTTTTTGAAATTCGCTTCGTCTAAAGAATCGAGGCTGAAGCTCATTCGTGTAAGCCCTGCGTCCCGTAAAGCCTGCGCTTTTCGGTTAAACAGGAACCCGTTACTGGTCATGGCTAAGTCCTTCAAACCTGGAACGCTCGCCAGTTTGCCCACCAATAATTCGATATTCTGACGCAATAACGGTTCGCCTCCGGTCAACCGCACCTTTTCGACTCCTAGCTCTGCAGCTATGCGAACCACTCGCTCGATCTCCTCGAAGGTTAGTATCTGGCTCTTGGGTTGCGAGGGTGGCAACGCGAGCTTAATCGGCGTCGGGTTTTTGAGCGGATCAAATTTGGAGCGATAGAAATTCGCCGCTTGATCCGTCTCCGGTAGACAATACACGCATCGAAAATTGCAGCGATCGGTGACACTGACCCTTAGGTCACGCATCACCCGACCAAATGAATCGGATAGTATCCGGGTGCTCATCCAACGTTTTCAGGCACCAGAGAATGTCGCGTGCTCGCTCTATTTCACCACGGCGGGGGCGTTGGTGTTTTGTTTGAGTTCGACGTTGAGATCAAAATTGGGCTTCACCACACGCGGTGGCGGGTTCATGCTTTTCATCATCCGTTCTCCGCCCTTGGAGTCGCCGTATAGGCCCCGCTTGATCCAGTCTAATCGTTTTGAGATCGAGAGTTCGTCCTTCAGCTTTTTCACTTGATCACGAAGGATGGCTAGATCATGAAATTGGCGTTCGAGCGCGGATTTCTCAGCCTGCAACCGTTTCAATTCCTTCAATAAAAACTCCCGATCGCCTTCGGACGCGGCCAATTTTTTCTGGGTGGCGTCAATCTTTCCTTCCAGTGAAGTGATTGAGCCGTTCAAATCTGCCATTTTCTTTGTCAGATCATCACGTTCCCCTTCCAAATCGGTGATGCGCGCTTCTTTCTTTGTAATCTCCACCGTGAGCGCCGCGATTGCTGCCTTGGCGTCTGCCTCAGTTTTTACTAAATTTTTTGAGGTCTTTACCAAGTTGTCGGAGACCTTTCCCAACTCCTCGGTGCGCGTCTGCAAATCTTTATCCAACGAAATATTCACTTCTGTCTGCTCCCGCAGCGCAATGTCCTTCTTAACCACTTGGTCGGCGAGGGAAGTAATGCGGGCCCCATCCTCAATCCCCTTTTCCACCGCTTTGGTATGCCGGTAGTAAAGCGACGCGCTTAGCAAAAGACAGAGGATGATCAAGAGGATCGCAACAGGTTTCGAGTTCATAGTTCTGGTAGCTGGTTAAACGATGCGAGATGTCCTCGGTTTTGACAAGCCTACATCTTCACCTTGAATTAGTGACGGATCAACTTACATTCTATTCATGCTTTTGCCAACTGAAGCACCAGTCATGACCTTGTCGAGTTCAACCCTGTTTCCACAGGGCATGCTCCCGTTGTTTATTTTCGAGCCTCGTTATCGAATGATGCTGGCCGAATCCTTGGCCACACATCGCACCTTTGTTGTGGCGTTGCGCAAACCCGGGCAAACGCGCGAAACACCCTGTACCGTTGCGGGGCTCGGCTTGATTCGTGCCTGCGTGCAATACAAAGATGGAACCTCGCACCTCGTCCTCCAAGGGTTGGCTCGCGTCGCCCTAGGAAAGGTTTCGCGCTACAAACCCTTCCGTGTCCAACGAATCGAACCTATTCCAACCTTCATCTCTGAAAAGACACGCATTACCTCCTTGGCTTCAAAAGTCGTGGATATCGTCGCGAAACCAAATCAATACGGTTGGGAAATCCCGTTGCACCTTGTGATGGCTCCCGAGCCCAAAGGAAAGTCAAATTCCACACCCGTATCCTTCGACCATATTTTGCAGCATCTTCGCCGTATTCAGGATCCCTGCCAACTGGCTGACATTATTTCCGGTGCTTTATTAGATGATGTTCTGGAACGTCAGGCCATCCTCGAAACAGCCGATCTCGAACAGCGTCTCACTCTTTTAATTAAGTTCCTCCTCGCCAAAGTTAAGGCTCGCTCCAAACAAAAATCATGACTACTACTCCCCTGTCACCAGACGCTCCACAGCGTGAACCCTCCCGAGAAGAAATCTTCACCTCGCTTTTCGCGGATACCATCAAGCAACAGGCAACCACCGCGCTCATGTTCCTAGGTAGAATTCCCAACCCCGAGACGGGCGAGCGGTTCCAAGAACCTGATTCCGCCAGAGTTTATATCTATCAACTGGAAATGCTCGAGGCACGCACTCGCGGCAATCTGACTCAGTTCGAACAGGATTTTCTCGCTAAAGGTCTCACCGCCGTGCGTCAGGCTTTCCAAGAGGTCACAGGTCAAGATATCACCCCGGGACTCGCTGCCGAAGCTCCGTCGGTCCCAGTCGTGGAAACCACACCCGCACCCCTGCCCCCCGAGGCTCCAGCCCCAGTCCCCACAGCCCCACCCGAATCTCGCAAACGTTATTCAAAGACCTATTGAGCACCCCATGAAACCTATTCCAAAAAACTATTTGATTACTCGCAGCGCATTCCTACTCTCGGTGGCAGCAGCCAGTTGGGCGGTGACGCACAACGCATCCGCTGCCGAGGTCACCCCTAAAACATCATCACCCATGATCGAAAATAAAGAATTCGGAAAAACTTCCGACGGCACTTCTGTTCGCCTTTTCACCTTGCGCAATAAGAACGGTGTGGTGGTAAAGCTAACCAATTTTGGTGGCATCATCACCGAGATACTAGCACCGGATCGCTCGGGCAAGCTGGGTAATGTCGTATGCGGTTTTGATAATCTGGAAACCTATCTCAAGGGACACCCCTTTTTTGGCGCGGTCGCTGGTCGCGTCGCTAACCGGATCGCCAAAGGAAAGTTCACCCTCGACGGGAAGGATTACACTCTGGCGATCAACAACGGCCCCAACCATCTCCACGGTGGGATTAAAGGGTTTGATAAACAAGTCTGGGCTGCGGAGGTGTTACCCGATCAATCCGTCCGCATGACCTATACCAGCAAAGATGGCGAGGAAGGTTATCCGGGGAACTTAAAAGTCACCATGGTCTATTCCTTGGATGACGAGAACGCGCTGCGGATCGATTACGGCGCAACGACCGACAAAGCCACCCCGATCAACCTCACCAATCATAGTTACTTCAATCTCGCGGGATCAGGCACCATTTTTGATCACGTCCTTTACCTCAACGCCGATCAATACACGAAGGTAGACGAAACACTCATCCCCACCGGTGAAATCGCCCCCGTCAAAGGCACCGCCCTCGATTTCACAACTCCACATTCGATCGGCGAACGCGCCCAGCAAACCGGGCTGAAACCAACGGGCTACGATCACAATTTTGTCCTCAACCAACAAGGACGAGGGTTACGCCTCGCCGCACGAGTCAACGAACCCAAGAGCGGCAGAACCCTCGAGGTCAGCACCACCGAACCCGGCGTTCAGCTCTACACAGCCAACCATATGAATGGGAGTGTCGTGGGTACAGGGGGAGTCTCCTATCCTCAATACGGCGCGTTTTGCCTCGAAACACAGCACTACCCCGATTCCGTCAATCATCCAGCCTTCCCCTCGTCCATCCTACGCCCTGGTAGCGCATACAAGACCACCACAGTGTTCAAATTTGGCGTGACGAAGTAAAAACGATCACCATCCGCGCACCCTAAGCATCAAACTCCATCCGCCTTGGGTTTAGTCGGACGTCGCCACACGGTCTTCTCGGGCTCCGGCAACCCCTGAGCCCGCAGTGCCGTCCGAAAATGCATTTTAGAAATCATGGGGAGATTCTTCACGCCATGGTTCGAAATAAAGTTTTTGGCCGCAGCATCCACGCTAGCTGAAGCTCCCTTGGGAAGCACCATCCCCCAAGCCTTGCTCAACTGATTCAGCCGCGTGACAAACTCAGCTCTGGCAAGAATCGAAGCCGCAGCCACCGCAATATCCTCCTCAGCCTTGTGCCGTTGGACAAGCTCCAGATCACGCCCCAACTCCATCAGAGCTTTTGAGACCGTCGCCTTATCCGACGCAAATTGGTCGCTGATCGCTCGCACCGGCGCTGGATTCATCTTCGCCTTCTGGCTCAACAAATTCTCGATCACCCGCGCATGTCCCCAAGCCAACAGGCGATTGACACTCTTGAATTTCCCATAAAGCCGGTTGTAAGACTCATTCCCCATCGCAACCACCGACGTCACACACCCCGGCGTCCCTGTGATAATATTCGCCAAATCGAGAATCTTCCGATCGCTACTGATCGCTTTAGAATCCCGGATCCCATGCGCCTTCCAAGCCTCAATCACCCGAGCGTTGACATATACCCCAGCCACACAAAGCGGCCCAAAAAAATCGCCCTTACCACTCTCATCGATCCCCAACCTCGGAGCCAACAATTCCGGATTCAGCAATTCCTCATAACCCACCTTCGCCTGCTTCAAAATCAACGGCTCAAGGACGAACTCCACAAACTCCTGCGTCTCCTTGCCCTGCACCACAAGCTTCCCGCTCTCGTAAAAAACCAGATTCACCTTCCCCCGAGATCCAGCAAATCGAGCATAAGGCACATCACGAAACTCCCACCCCTGCGCAACCAAATGAAGCTGGAGATCTTTCCCCTGATCATCATCCAGCTTACAAGTATGAGAAGTTAAAGGCGTAGCAGGCACAACCCCACAATTAGAAAGCGACCACTGAAACCAAGCAAGCCCCGTTTATCCCTCCCATTAGTCCTATTCTTCCCATTGTCACGCCAGACTATTATCCCTTGCGTTTGCCCTCGAACGTTCCTTCGGCTTTGGATGATGCGAGCGCGAGGATGGCCATGCCCACCAGCGCACCCCCGAGCATCAACAACGCCGCGAAATTGCCGTCCTTGGAGTGGTCTTTGATATACCCGACAAGGTAGGGTCCAAAGAAGCCGCCCAGATTTCCGACGGAGTTAATAAATGCGATACCGCCCGCAGCCGCCGCGCCCGTCATGAACGCGGTGCTGACCGCCCAAAACGGTGCGATGGTCGATTTTAACCCAGCAAAAGCAACCGTCAAACCAGCCATGGCAATGTAGGGATTGCTCACGGTGGCCGCGATCAAGAAACCCACGGCCGCTGTCAGTGCTGCAACCGCAATATGCCAGCGGCGCTCACCCGTTTTATCCGAATTCCGGCCCACCCAATACATCGCGACGCCGGCGACGAAATAGGGGATGGCATTGATCAACCCCACCGTGGCATCGCCCTTGCCAGACAAACCCTTGACGATCGTTGGCAACCACATCTCATATCCGTAACCGCCCACATTCATCAGGAAATACATCGCGCAAAACACCCAGACTCGAGGATTCGAAAAAATCGCCATTAAATGATGGCCCTGACCAACACTGGCGGACTTCGCCTCGGCATCTACCCGCGATTGCACCCAACGTTTTTCGCGATCGGAAAGCCATCGAGCATTCTGGGGACGGTTCGGCAAAACAGTCCACACCACGATCCCCATCAAAATCGCTGGTAACGCCTCAATAAAAAAGAGCCATTGCCAGCCCTTCAAGCCCAGAAGCCCATCCATATTCAGCAATGCTCCAGAGATCGGAGAACCCACCACCCCCGCCGCAACGCCCCCCACGGCGAATAAAGCAATCGTCTGGGCACGCTCCTTAGCCGGATACCAATAGGTGAGATACAACAACACACCCGGAAAAAAACCCGCCTCAGCCGCACCCAACAAAAACCGCATCACATAAAACATCGTGACGCCCTTCAGGAACATGAACGCCATCGAAACAACGCCCCAAACAATCATGATCCGAGCAATCCAAAAACGGGCTCCCACACGCTGAAGAATCAAATTACTCGGCACTTCGAAGATGAAATACCCAATAAAAAAGATGCCTGCGCCCAGACCAAAAACACTATCGTAAACCTTGGAATCCACCCCGAGCGCGGCGTGCAAATGAAGCTTAGCAAACCCGACATTGAT
>Ga0114966_10001019_pt1 | contig 26234 bp, 24 predicted proteins | sample M_130207_XF_Meta_FD_87029 | JGI IMG/M metagenome (GOLD analysis project Ga0114966, IMG submission 87029) | Freshwater microbial communities from Lake Montjoie, Canada to study carbon cycling - M_130207_XF_MetaG | ecosystem: Environmental > Aquatic > Freshwater > Lake | place: Lake Montjoie... | reverse complement strand
GGCTTTGTGGATAATGGAGAATCGCCTTATTGGCTCTATTGCATGAAAACCCAACAGAAATTGGTACCGACTTTTGTGCAAAAATTAGCGTTGACTTTTATCAATGGCGGCGATTTTGTAGCAGCGTTAGACCAAATCTGTAAAGACCAAGGGAAGTTAAGTGATGATGGTGATAAATGGGTAGATGAACACAGTGGTCAAACGATTAAAATGATTGAATTGAACGCGGACGAAGAATATAATGAAGAAGGCTTTAAAATTCTTACGCGGTCAGTGGCGGAAATGGATGCGGGAGAATTAATCATGCAATTGGCAAGCAATGCAGGCGCAGGTGCAGGCGCAGCTACAGTTACAAGTAAGGTCGGTAATGCAGGCGCAGCCCCCCGTAAATACGCCACCCCAGACGCCAATAAAATTTACAACGTCATTGACAGTATGAGTGCAAATATGGGAATCACTATAGAAGACCAAAAAGACTTTATTGTAAGGAATGTATTGAAACAAATTAGTAATACCAGTGTCATGCCCACTAAAGCCATTTATGACAAATTATTAGCCAAAACGGTTGCCAAAGAAAAACAAATGGACACTTACGAAAATGCCTTTAATTCTACCTTGATGTACCTAACCCTTGCGTATTATCTCATTGCAATTCAAATTAGTATTCCACCGATTAAAACCAAAACGACCTTTCCGGGTTGTAAAAAAGCGTTTAGCGGTTTCCCTGCAGATGGTACGGATTCCATGAAAGGATTGAATTACGTGGCATGTGTTGCGCAAAAGATGAAAAATACGACCGTCTTACCTTGGTCGGCAATTGCCGGACGCGGAGCAGTATTTATTGCCAAACAAATAGAAATTAATATTACCAAGTTTATTCTGGCAACCGAAGAGGTGCAAAATGGTATCAAAGAATTAAAACTCTATCTCTCGGCGAATCCGGACCAACACTTGCCTGCCGAACACAGTGTAACCAAATGGACAAATTTTTTACCCCCACTGAAAACCCTCACAATGACCACTGTTCAAGATGTCGGCGATGTTTTTAAATCCCGTTTAACCGAGAGTTTGCGCAAAGGTAGTGCCGAGCAGCAAGAATACATTTCCGAAATGCAGTCCAAGATGATCTCCTTTTCTTTTACGATTATTGATTTAATAGAAAAAACTGTGCGCGGTGAACAAGCTATTTTAAGAAGCAATGGCGGTGAACCTTTTGTAGAAAATGCGTGTTGCGAGATCGGAGAAAATAATACCTTGCTCTATTTTATTAAAAAACAACCCGAGATTGCGACACTCAACAATAAAGTGGTGCGACTCAGTGATTTATTAGCAGATACCAAGCGCATCGGTAAAGCGGCTTTCTTGTACGACCCGCGCAACACAAAACGGGAATTAAAAGAAGTCAGTCAGCATTTTTCCGAAGAAACAATATACCGCGCTTTTATATATTTTTGCAAATTCAGTTCGCCGGTACCATTGAGCGAAAATTTAAAAGCTTTGTGCCCGACCAAGCCGGACGAGTTTGATGCCAAAGATTCCTTGGAAGAAAGTATCCGCAAATTAAAAAGCAATGCCCGCAATTATAGTGAGCAATCGTTAGAGCAGTTATTAGATGTGATTAATTCCAGCACCAAGCAAGCTATTGTGGTGGAAGAGAAAAAAATAACCAACGGGGAGAGATTAAATGAAATTGTGCTGAAAATGGAAGCCGAGAATAACCGTCCGAGTGTCTTTCGGGCAGCCTTTCTAGAAGTCCTGGAAAACTTTGAAATCAATGCACTGCTAGAAGATACGGTGCAATTGCGGAAATTTAAAAACATATTGGCAAAGTTGAATGAAGATATGGAAAAACAAGTACTAGCATTTGTAGCCGATGCCAACATTGCAATTAAAGGTAATGTGTTGAATAATTTTAAAAACTGTTTAACTACACTTACCCAATTTAAAGAAACGGGAGACAATCTCTTTTTAAACGCGAGAGATGAAACGGGTTATAAAATGCTTAATTTTATGAAGAAAGCCATGCGGTGCTTGACGAAAGAATTTCCGAATATTATTATAAATAAAATCAACTACGAAAAAAGTCTGAATGTGCCCAAACATTGGAAATTATCGGAAATACACGAGCAGGATGTGAAAGAAATTATTAAAGGACACTATTTAGAACTGAAGCGGTTTTACGACGACGACCAAATCAACCTTTTAATGGAAAAAATACAAGTGCTCGGCGAAGATATGAATGCATTGGCGCAAAATACGCTGATGTATGCACCGGTGGAATTAAAGACACGAGGCATGGGAACTGGCAAGGGCATGGGAACGGGCAAGGGCATGGATAAGACCCAAGCCGAAAAGCAGACCCAAGCCGAAAAGCAGACCCAAGCCGAAACCGAAGACCCACGCAAGAAAGAGTCCTCTTCTGAAGAAAAGAAAACCGCCTACAAGTATTCCGCGTTTGATTTAGATTTGACTGGTGCACTATTTAAATTTTATTTCTTGAGTGTATTGACGGATTTAGTAGGCATGCAAAATGATCAAGAACTCTTGCAATTGCCTTTGTTAAAACTCCAAGAAGAATCCAACACGGATGAAGACGATCCCGATTCCTTTATGCAGAAAGCCGTAGATCAGGACGTTTTAGTGGGGAATAAAGCGGAATTGGGCGAAAAAATATGCAATATTATCGTGTCTTTTAGTAATTTATTGTGCAAGGATAAAAGCGCGATTGATTATAATTATAAGAGTTTAATGGATTTAGTTCGCCGAGCAAAAGAAAAAGAAAAAGATGAAATCACTGATTATTTGAAAAATATGACGGTAGAAGAACGCGAAGTGGAAAACCTCTTTAAAGGTAATAAACTCGGGCGCTGGAGTAAAGGCGAACAAAAAGGCATCCATACGTATGATACCGAAACCTACGATCAAGAACGCGAAGAAATGGAAAAAATGGCAACGAGAGAAGCACGTCTAAATCAGCGCAGTGTAGTGACGGATATGAATAGGGATATTTTCAATCTAGAAATGTTGCAGACGGAAGCCAGCGACGAAAGTATTGACCGGGAAGATAATGTAATAACCTATATGGGTGAAGACGCGGATCCCGAAGAATATGGCATGGATGGAGATGAAAATTATTAATAATAAAATTAGCTATTTAAAAACTTATTTTATTATTTTGTGCGTTTAGAACCTGACTGCGTCTAGGCAAATTGTAAAAGTGCCCATAATCCACCAAAGGTAGATATATCAGACATGAAAGAATAATAACTATCCCTACTTTTCATAGGATTATGGTATAAAACGGTTGCCATCAGGGTGAACAGCATGAGAGCACCGACCGAGGGCTTAAAAAAAGGCACTAAAGACGACTTACGATCAAAGGTATAACCCATAATGACCATCGGCGCTACCAGTTCCAAAATAATAACGCCAATAATAATCAATTGTCCTAAAGCTAGTGGCAACCCCACTTTCTTGGAAAATTTAATACTGGACATGGGAAACCGGTAGATCTTTTCAAAGCCGCTCAAGAAAAAAACTAAAGTAATCAATACCGCGGGCATAAACATTGGGAGCATTTATATACATTTTAAAAATATTTAAAAAAATCCGCATAAGGAATATTTTTATATTTTGAAGCGGGGTTTAATTTCAAGTCAATATTATAAATGAATTGATTATCATTGCGATAGATGACTCTATCATTGACCGAGAGTAAATACGTGTCTTTTTTTTTTATTTCAATGAAATGGTCTTTACAGGAGTTGAGTCGGTAATAAGGTGTATGGTTTACATATAAAACACCGCCTAACCAAGCCGGGGAAGCACGTAAGGCAATATTGACCGCTTTAAATGGCATTGGCGGACGATTCACTCGCAATAAACCACCATACAATAAAATAGAGGACATATTCCTTTGTGTATTATTGACTATATAATAATATATTTTTAAATTATATAATTATATAATGAGTCCACGCTGGGTACGACATAATAAAGTATCGGTTGCAATTATTGTATACATTTTTTTATTTGCAATAATAAATCTGTTAAAACCAGCTTTTATGTACAATCCGGACGGCACTCTAAAAGAATTTGGTGTCGGTTTCCGGAAAAAAACCATTATTCCTGTTTGGTTAATCTCTATTTTTTTAGCGATAATTGCTTATTTTAGTGTGATGTATTATACGTCAGTATATAGGTAATTAATTACATTTGTGCCTATTACATTTGTGCTATCCTTTATAATTGTGTATATTCTGGTTGTTCATCCGCGGTTTTTTGTTTATTATGGACTTTTTTATTTTGGTCTTCTTCATATTGATTATAACGTTCTTTCATTTCATCCGGAGATTTAGCACACCCTGTATTCAGAATATAGTTATAACTGATGGAGACCACGAGAAATCCCGTCAATAAATTCCATACATATTCGGCAATAGTATATTTCATTTGCACAAAATGATAGAGTCGGTCTTTCATTGTTTCTCTTTCATTCAAGTCTTTGTATTTTTTAACAATTTGTCCTTTTTCTAATTTTTCCCATGCTTGGTCAAATTTCGGTCTTTCAAAAACAGGTTTACCCTGTATTTTAAAAGCGGTAGTGTAGTAGCCTGGTGTCCCTAGTTTGGTTGGATCTACTTCTCTTTGCTCGGGTCTGTTTGTTTCGGGATTAATGGGTAATTTACCATCTTGATCAGCTTCAGCTAACTTGGGTATTCTCTTTTCAGTATACAGTTCATTAATAAATAATGAATTATCTGACTTGATACTCTCTAAAGCTCGGATAGCTTCTGCGGTGGGTGGTTGTCCCTTTTTCTCTTCTCTGTCATCGGGATCAAACAAGATTTTTTTCATGACATCAGGTAAGCCCATCAATTTGGTTACCAAATAGCCAAAAGTATTGGAAAAAGGTGCATTCCAACCCTGAAAGACGGATGTAAAGATCTGTAATACTCCAAAAATTAATATCCAAGGAACCACCGTAACAAACAAGGTGCTTTGCCATTGAACTAATCCACATATTTGTTTGGATAATGTTAAATTGATAAAATATTCGCCCGTCACCACAAAGACCAAATAGCAGACTTTAGCAATTAGCCGCTGTTGACTATCGTTAAGAAAAATGCCAATTACACAATATATAGAACTGGCGATAAAGAAAAATATCATACCCATTAAGGGGTCTGGTGTTGTATCCTTTTCATCTTTTGCTTCTATATCTATAAGATTTACCATCGTATAGATATTATACATAATTTTTTTTAGAAATATAAATGTATATTTTTAAAAAATATATATAGTAATGAATACACATACTATTAGTGCTGCTCCCAGATTAATTGAACCGGGTGTGAGGTATTTTTTAAGCGGAACGCTAAAAGAATGTCGGAAATTTAAGGATAATAATGCAAGCATATTTTTTAATATTTATATGGCAGGACTCTTGTTTATGGTAATTGGGCTGTTTTTATTATATCGCTATAGAGGAAAATTAACCCCGGCTGAAATGGAAATCAAAAAGAGGAAAAAACATGAATATATTATTTCCAAATTAAATCAAATTGCCTATTTGAAAAAAAATCAAGACTTACCGGAAGGAATGATAACAAGACTGCCTGGATGGTAAATAAGGACACCAGATTCCTAGGTAGTAATACGATTTATATAACCACAAAAATTACGTAATTTTTCTTTATTATCCGAAAGAATATATCTCGTATCATCATTATGAGAGATTACTTCATAAAAATCCTTATATTCACCCTGTAAACCTTTTTTGGCGGATTTAAAAATATCCAGTGTATATGTTAATGTTTCGTCATCGTTGGCAACATAGTCGGCAGAATTATCAATATCATAGTCAATTGGCGAGGGTAGTGCTGCGATAAACATTTTCATCATTTTTTCCATTCTTTCCTCTGTATTAACAATGATATGCATTTCTGCTTCATTATCATAAACCATAGAAAACATGTCAATGCAATGAATACTTTACTAGGTTTATATTTATATTAATTATACCATAAATATATAATGATATAAATATATAATATGGAAATCACTCGTTATTATGAACTTAAGCAAAAGTATCAAGCACGAATTAATAATCGGAAAAACACCATTAAAAAAAACGAAGAACTCACCTTAAAAGAAAAGCGTGCGCAATATAAAAAAATCGTGCCTAAATGCATCAATTGCGATAAAGCCGGCGGTACGTTATTTGAAGAAAAAAATGGAATGTTAAAAGCAGTCTGTGCAAGTAGCAATCCATGTAATTTAAACATTAACATCAAACGCGTGTGCTATGATGACATGCGTAATTTAACATTGGAATACGATAAAACCAGCGAAAATTTAAAGATGCGCATCATTATGACCAAATTAGATTATTTATTCGGTGTGAATACATCCAAAGAGGATACCATAGATAAATTTAATGAATTAAAAGACAAATTATCGGCAATCACCGAAAAACAAATTGTTACTACTAAAAATTACGGGGATATCATTAGTGGTATTAACCGCGACCCCTTGTTAAGTGATGCCGAAGTGGAATTGCTGAACGAGGTGGATGAATTGAAACATTTGTACAAGGATTATAAGGAAAATGGTTCGCAAACTTATCTTACCGAGATGATTGAGAAATATATTACTAAAATTTTACCATTGGCGGAAACTATTCGCAAATTAAAATATGGCTATTATGAAATTGAACATGACGAGGATGGCATAGTTGCAACTTTAGTGGCAAATCCTTATCGGTTAGAACAAATAGAACAGGAGCAAAAAATATAAGTGCACCAAATATAAGTGCAACAAATATAAGTGCACCAAATATAAGTGCAACAAATATAAGTGCAACAAATATAAGTGCAACAAATATAAGTGCAAAAAATTATATGCGCTATATGTATATGTTTTTCAAATATATCTCGTTCAAAGTATTTATTGTCAGTTTGGCGGTGGGTTTATTGTTTGCCTATTTATCTACACCTAGTCCCACTATAATACACGTTTATCCGACACCCGACAATCAAGAGCAGCTAGAATACATTGACCGAGCAAATAATTGCTTTAAATTTAAAGCAACTGAAGTCAAATGTCCTTCTGACAAAGGCTCCATTAAAAATATTCCAATACAAAAATAATAAGATGATTATATATAGACAATGGTAAAAAAAAAAATGGGTGTGATGCGAATGCTTCATACAGATAACGGTAGATATGCCATTTCTTTTTTATTAGGGATGGGTCTAGCGAGTTTATTTAGAAAAGTTTGTAACGATCGTAATTGTTTAGTATTTAAAGCACCACCGATGGACGAGGTTACCAAGAATACATATGCTTATGGCGATAAATGTTATACTTTTAAAGAAACATTAACCAAATGTAACCCGGACAATAAAGAAAAAATAGCCTTTTAATAAAAATGCGTCTAATATATTAATTATTAATGAATTTAATATATTAAATGAATATCGGCACTACTAGCATTGACGCTTTACCAATCTCTCCCCAAAGCGGCGGGAACATTCAATTGAATGCCTACGAAAAAAATGTACAAGTTGGTAATCCAAGCCAATCGCTGCAGCAAGAGCGCGATAACGATCCCATGATTATGCAAAAAAATTTAAACCAATTTGTTACGGGCATTCAACAGGCGAGTGCGGCAGGCATGACAACCTTACCGTCACGGGATATTCCACAAAATCAATCGCATATCGCGCAAGATACTCATGTCCAACCGAATTTTATACCGCCGCCGCAAAATCCACAGCAATTGCAAGGTGATTATATACAAGAGCACCAAACACATGAGGAAATGATCCGGGCACAAGCACGAAAACAAGAGAAGCGGGATTCTTTAGATACTCTTTACGATGAATTACAAACACCTTTACTGATAGCGGTATTGTATTTTATGTTTCAATTGCCTGTGGTGCAAAAACAGTTGTGTAAATTTATTCCAGCCCTTTTTAATAAAGATGGAAATCCCAATCTCTCGGGCTATATTTTTACCAGCGCCGCTTTTGCGGGTGTTTATTTTGCCATCAACAAGAGTATGCGTTTTTTGGAGCGATAAAAAATAAAAAATTATTGTTTTCTAATAGGCGCAGTATTTGTTGTATATTTTACAAATATATAAATTCATTCTGAAACCAGTTTATCAGGGGGATTGTATTGATATGTTTCTCTAATTCTTCGCGGTTGTTAAACGTCTTGAAACTCCAATGCGAACATTTGTAATTTTCTTTGCTTTCCACTGTCTCGTCGGTATGACATCCACAATCATTTCTACAAAATATATCCAGCGGCATATCAAGCATTTCATCATGATCGCCACGCCCAAAATCCTCTTCTTGCTTGGTCTTGTCAATATCCTGACGCAAGAGATCAAAGGCATGATGGAGATCAGCTTTGGTGCCGGAAAAGACATAATATGTATTCTTGAAAAATATACCTAGGCGTGTAAAACACATATGCACGGTTGTTGCTTCCATTTTTGCCATCTCGGTAAAGGCATTAACAAACCACCGATGATTATCCAATGTTCGGCGAGGATTGATGGTGTACTTTATGGTACCCTGTAAGATTGTATTTATCTCCATAATCGGTGTTTGCATCCATTGCGTGGCGTCTTCAAATTCTAATAGATATCCCTTTGTTTGCCAGCAAGCAACTTCGGACACAATCGTAAAAATATACTCCATCAAATGCTCTAAGGTTGTGCGTGGGCAATCATCTAGCGGAAAAGTATATACCTTATCAGCCCAATCTAGAGTGATATAAATTTGCGGGTTACATGTGCTTTTATATATTTCTAACACTGCACAACCAATAATTGTATTAGGATCCAACACCAGCGGAAATACTAGTTGCATGAATTGAATCAGTGAATCCTTATTGTAGGAATAAAACGTTTTAACGACACTGTTTGCGTGTTGTTCCATGATTGTAATGTTGTCTTTTATAAATTTTGTTGTTCTTTTGTTTTCCGTTTCAATTTTATAAAATAATAAGCGTAATCAATAGCAATTAATTATCAGCGAAGAAATTATGGAAAGCGTCATACGCGATTGTTCAGCTGCTAATCCTATGCAAGAGGTTACTAAAGATTTACCAGAGGTTACTAATTCATTAAATACCATCAATTTATTAAAACAGTATTCCCGCGCTTTAATTATAAACATTAAACCCGAATCCTTGCCTCCCTCTTTAAATATAATTTTTGACAGTGGAGCAGTAAACGGAGTCATCGGTATTGGTGCCGCACTTTATCTAACTATTTTAGAAGAGAAAAACTATTTTAAAGTAAAAAAAGTGTCAGGCTGTAGTATTGGTTCATTAATTGCTTTATGGTATATCTATGGATGCCCCGAAGAACTCTATGAGTATGCCAATCAACTGTTTACGCATTACAAAATACATAAAAATTTTTACATGTATGAAAGTATTGTAACTACCGTAGTAGAGAAATTAATTAAAGATGACGACATGTCTAAGATTAACGACCGTCTTTACATTAATTATTACAACACAAAAAAATGCGAGAATTGTGTAATCTCGCAATTTAAAAATAGAAAACATTTATTAGATTGTATTTTACGATCATCGCATATACCATTTTTAACTACGAGAGAGCATAAATACCAAGGGCGCTATGTGGATGGAATTGCTCCTTATATTTTTGAAGACGGTTGTACCAATTTATTTATACAATTAATTAATTTTACCAATCCTCTAAATTGTTTGAAGGTCAAAACCGAGCAAAATATATATTCACGTCTATTGAACGGCACCATAGGCATAAACGATTTTTTTGTAAATGGGCGCACATATTTATGTAGTTATGTAAATAAAGAAAGTTATTGTATTTTAATAAAGCTTTATTTACGTAAACAATTTGTATTATTTGTCCTGTGCTTGATGGAATGGATTATTGTAATAAAACATCATATTCCTTCAAGCATACGAAATACAATGCTTTATAATAAATTTAAAATATTAAGTAAAACCTATTGGCGTTGTATACAGAATAGTTTGGTATAACAATGCTATAGAGCCTTTATTCGCAATTTATTAAACATGCTTGTAGTGGCACACGTTTGCAAAAGTTTGTCGGGTAACCTTGAGCTAGACAAGTATCTAAAGATTCAAACCCTTCTTTTAGGATACCTTTTTCTTTTAGTTGTTGTTTGAGTTTAATCACGATATAAGTTGCACGTGCAATAACCGCTAAAATAATAAAAATTAATATATAGTGATAGTAGCGCATTATATATTATCAAAATATATTTCCAAACATTCGGCGAACTACATTTTTTTTACGCGTATAGTTTTTGAATGGTTTATAATGGCGTTTGGATTTACCTAGCCCCCGTGTTGGTTGATACTGGCGTTTATTGCTCATCAAAGTATCGTCGGAGAGATAATCACGCTGCTTCTTGATTTTTCTCTCCTTGGTAGGTATATATTTAAAGAAATATTTGTTATATTCTTTACTGTCTTCATTGCCTTTTAATTCTTTATATTTCTCCGCCTTTTCGCCCCTTATTTCCATCAGTGTTTTTTCTTTTCCGTAGCAATTAATATTGAAACGTTTTAATAAACCTTTTTGCTCCAAGCGGTTTTTGGCTTGTACATTAATTAGATAGTGTGCCATACAAATGATACGTTCATTGTCATAATAAGGGCGATCTGCATACATAAAAGCCAAAAGAAATAACAACATTGTTTCAATGGTGCCAACTTTTACCGTTTTATTATTTATTTTTATGGTGTTGTAACTGTAACACCCATAAGGCTCATAAATAAAACATAACGTATCTTGATCTACTATAATTTCATAATGGGTCATAATAATTTCATTACCGGCGGCAGGTTTTTTATTGATTTTTATATTTTTAAAACCGGCATCTTCTAATCGCTCTTTAATAATATATGCAACCGCTTTCGGATCACTGGAGATAACATCAAAATCAGGTACGTGCTGCAATTGTTTTTTTTGTTCGGGTGGCATATGTCGCCCATATAAACTGCTAGCATAACCGCCAATAAAAACAACCCCTTCATCTATCATCGCCTCTTTAACTACATTATATAATGTTTCATTTAATTCGGGATTACCGGTAAAATCTCTCATGAAATTTATTTGCGAACATTTGGGGTTATCTTTTAATGGATAATGTTTATTTAATAAAATGAGACGCTTGTATACCTTTTCCCAGCGCGAGACATCCCCGTCGGGGCGGGACAATTCATTATATGTTTGCATGCGCAAATAATCAGGCGGCGAATACGATATACCGTTTTTTCTAATTGAATTCTTAAACAAGACTCTGAATAATCTTGGCTCTAATTGGGTAATATCTGCGATGGGAATGAAATTAATAAATAATTTATAGGTTTCTTTATGCACACCTGAACGCACTTCTACTTCCTCGTAGCCTTTATCGGCGTAGATATCGGCTAATTCGGTCGCATGGTCTATTGCTCTCGGAGAATAAAAATCGTAATCAGGAATTTCTACATCGTTATTGTAAAATTGGTCATTTTCTGGTAAAATATTATTAATGGCTGTCCCTCCATAACAGACTACCTTTTTCCGGCGCAGAAAATCCTCCAATATTTTTATAATTCGGTCAACATCATTAGATTCTATAATTTTTTTGCCTAATTTTGTTTCCGCAATATCAACTGATTTTCGCAACAATTCCAACTCTTTTTCTTCAAAAGTTAGATTTTTATTAGAAGGCATTTAATATAATAAAAGAAAATTATATTAAAGTGTATAATAATCAGACGTACTAATAAGTATTCTAATTTTATCTAGTAGCCGACGCGGGTGCTCCTTGACCTCCATAGTCGGAGACAATATTCATATTTAGGAGTGGCGGTCCGTTGGGTCCCAAGGGGTTTGTAGTAGTGGCTCCGGAAGATACTGCCGGATTTTGGGCAGGCGGTATAGGAATAAATACAGGGATATACCTCAGCCGTTGAGGTCTCAAAACAAATGCCGTCCCAGCTTCATCGAAATATTGCATGTAAAATTGCAGTCCTGGATCAAAATTTTGAAAGCACATGGCAATCATTTGACAGCCATACGTCATGGCTAAAGCCGAAGAATAATTTGTATTTTTGGACGATAAATTTGGCAAACAGATGGTCATATTTTGTTTATTAAATTTAATCAATTCATCCTTATCGGGGGTAAATTCTACGTCTTTATAGCGTAATCCGTGCATAAAGGGAGAATTACTAGCTAGGTTAACGTATTCATTCAAACGTGTTTTGGTGAAGATTGGATTACTTTTATCTACAATGACAACCACTTTGCCCATTAATTTTAATAATGGTATTGCTCCGATATTTATTCCCTTGTTTTCATAACTGAAATCAGGACCAAGGATCCGATCGGATAGGGTGTTGTAAAGCGCATTTGCCATTGCATTTTGAATGTCTTCACTACTACTTTTGATACGAAAATGTAAAATCAATGGATCATTGGGGTTTGGACAACTTTCAGTAGAAAACGCATAAGTAGATATTACCGCCATTGCTTTGGCAAAAGGTACATTATTATAGGATTCTTTCACATTAAATGAATCTAAGGTAGAAACAGCAATAACGGGGGAATTATCAATAGAGTAAATTTCAAAATCTAAACAACGCACCCCCTGTTTAATACAATTTTTTAACGCACATAAATTTACAAAATCATTTTTATAATTACCACTGGCACAACAATTGTAAGCGGTTTTTATATAATAATCGCGTAACCTATTCTTAAAGATGGTATTAGATGGATCTATATTTTTAATATAAGGAGTCTTTGTAAAAACCGCAATAATTTTGTTGCAGTTTTGTTGGTTCAAATTCAATTTATTTAAACACCACCAAAATATTACGAAAAAAATAATGGCAATAAGGATTATCATGACCTGCCCAATACCTTCTATATTGGATAAATCGCCAATTTTTTTTACATTTTTAAGTGAAGTGAGAGTTTTACCTGCATTAAATTGCAACGCAGCTCCGACACGAGTTTTGGCTGCGAGTTCTCCTACTTTATTTGCCGCAAAACGCCCTATTCTGGAATTGGTTACTACACCGACACCCCACTCGCCTATATGTTTAACACCGGTTAAAGTTTTTTTGGCGAATTTGGGTGTGTATTTTTTCGCTATGGCGGCACTTTTATCGGCAATCATACCTGCGGATTCTAGATCAGATGGTCTATTAATTTGTTGCCCCTTTAATGCTAATTCTCTACTACTCATAACTTATATTAACAAGTCATTTTTTTTTATGTGTAATAATGTAAAACATAAGTTAAAAAAAAGTCCTATTAATATATACAAAGTATGCCCGGCGGGTTATTAAATTTAATTTCTTATGGAAACCAAAATATTATGTTAAACGGCAATCCATCAAAGACTTTATTTAAATGCAAGTACGCTAAATATACAAATTTCGGTTTACAAAAATTTCGGACAGATTTTGAAGGATTGCGAACACTGCGCTTAAATGAGAAATCAAATTTTAAATTTAAAATATCACGCTATGCCGAATTATTAATGGATACTTATTTAGTCGTATCCTTACCTAATATTTGGAGTCCCATCTTGCCACCAGATTGTAATACGCGTGGTCAGTGGCGTCCTTACGAATTCAAATGGATTAAAAATTTGGGTTCGCAGATGATTACCGAAGTTAAATTTACAGTCGGTGGTCAGATTATTCAAAAATTTTCCGGTCAATATTTACAGAATTTAATTGAACGAGACTTTAATGAAACCAAGAAACATTTATACTATAATATGACGGGTAATGTACCGGAATTGAATGACCCAGCGAATTCCGGAACACGTATTAATGTCTATCCGAATGCTTATTTTGACGGGTCGCCCTTAGGTCCAGAGCCCTCTATTCGTGCGCGTAACATATATATACCTTTAAATATTTGGTTTACCTTGGCAGCCAAGATGGCTTTTCCTTTAATTAGTCTTCAATACAATGAACTTTATATTGAAATTGAAATGCGTCCAATAAATGAGTTATATGTCGTGCGCGATGTCACCAATATGGATATGAATTATCAACAAGCCAATCAAACGGATATTTTATTTCAATTCTACCGTTTTATACAACCGCCGCCAAACGTGCAATTAGATTATACAAATGCGGATAAGCGCACCAATTGGGCAGCGGATGTTCATTTAATTAGTACTTATGCCTTTCTCTCTGAAGATGAAATGCAAATATTTGCGTCTCAAGCCCAAACCTATTTAATTAAAGAAGTTTATGAATATAGTTTTCCTAATGTCACTGGGAGTAATCGGGTATCCTTGGATAGTTTGAGTATGGTAGCAAATTGGATGTGGTATTTTCAGCGTAGCGATGTTTATATGCGCAATGAATGGTCAAATTATAGTAATTGGCCTTATAATTATTTACCTAATGATTTGCAATCTCCCTCTATGCAAAATGGCTTTGCCACGATAACATTGCCTTGCGGAAATGGCTATGGGGCTGGCGTTTATACTCCAGCAATAGACCCCTCCGGTATAGGGTGTTATGCAGGACAATCTGACTCGCCTTCTAATATTTATGTAACGGGGCAATATAGCACAGCAAATCAAAAAAATATTATGCAAACGTGGGCTCTACTTTTAGATGGCAAGTATAGAGAGAATCAATTTGAAGCAGATGTCTTTAATTATGTAGAAAAATACGCCAGATCAAACGGTAATTCGCCGGACGGTTTATATTGTTATAATTTCAATCTGAATACAAACCCGTTTGACTTTCAACCGAGCGGAGCCATTAATTTGAGTAAATTTAAAAACATTCAATTTGAATTTAATACCTATCAACCGCCGTTAGATCCATCTGCTCAAGTTTTTACCGTATGCAATCAATTGACAGGAGACATTATCGGTGTAAATAAACCCACCTGGCGAATCTATGATTACAATTATGATTTGACGGTATTAGAAGAGAGATTTAATATATTAACTTTTACGTCAGGTAATGCCTCACTAATGTACGCTCGCTAACACTTACGCTCGCTAACGCTAACACTTACGCTCGCTAACAAAAAAAATAATAATAAAAAACATTTATTATTATATCTAAATTTATTTGGAGTTATATTTACTTGGCAGCGGCACCCTTGGCAGCTGAAGCCGCAGCCGACGCAGCCTTGGCAGCCGAAGCCGCTTTGGAGGCAGCCGCAGCGGCACCCTTGGCAGCCGAAGCCGCTTTGGAGGCAGATGCACCCTTGGCAGCCGAAGCCGCTTTGGATGCAGCCTGAGTGGCAGCCTTGGCAGCTGATTTGGCGGCAGTGGCAGCCATCTGAGCGCCACGACGGGCAACGCGTTTTACGGTAGCAACGTGTTTGCGGTGAGCACGTGCGGTGCGTTTAGTATGTTTACGAGTACGACGAGCCATTTATATATATATAAAACAAAAAAATATATATTTTTGCAAATCTCTAAACATTAAATAAAATATACATTTTATATACTATTTTTGCTTAATATATAAGTTTATGCATAAAGAATATATGCATAAAGAATATATACATTCCTAGACTACCAGATAGTATCATTATTCCACCACATTCCATCCCCTTTTTTAATTCCATAAATTGTCTTAAACAATTCTAAACGTGCCAATGCACAATTTACTCTATATTTTTCTAAAGGATGTGGATTCATTTTTAATTGTGCTTTTACCGCTCTTTTATATATTTTCTGTTGTCCTTGAATCGCTAAATTCACATATAATTTGGCTAAATTCATTTTCTTTATTTTTATAATCTCGTCATTAATAATTTGATTATCCAATAAATAACCTTCCACTAAAGCCATTCCAGAAATATCTGCTAAATCTTCGCCAACACTCATTTCGGCGTCAAATTTGATTCCGTCACGCGCCGCAAATGTTTCATATTGCTTAATAACATCCTTAATTTTATCTTTGAAAGCATTTCTATCGGCATCTGTCCACCAATTATTCAAATTTCCATCCGCATCATATTTACTACCAGTATCATCTAACGCATGTGAGAGTTCATGACCTAATGTATAGCCAATATACACCAAGTTATATTCTAACCCTCTTTCTTCTAAATCAATAAACGGTTTTTGTAAATAAGCTAAAGGCACATAGATAGAATTACTGTTGGGTCGGTAATATGCATTTACCATGTAACATTGCGTGCCGACGATTTTAAACACGTTCCAATCAAAATCAGGAATATCAATCACCGGTTTTCCCTCTAAAGCAATATATTTTTTATGTTTCCATCGTAAAAGTAACCCGACATTATACAAAGGATCATCATCCACATAATCAAACAATGGATCATATCTTAAATTTTCTGGTTTACCGACCATAATCGTTAACTTATTTAATTTAGCCAAGGCAGCTTTTTTCGTAGAGGGCGATAACCAAGTATTTATACTTATTTTGGTAATAAATAGTTCTTTCAAATCATCCACCAAATGCTTCACATAATTGACATATAAGGAATTGTAATTGTGTTCCACATATTGCTCGGATAAAAAGGTATTGAATAAGAGCGACATTCCAAAAATCGGATAAATTTCGGAGGGCATTTGCGCCGGCTGTCCTTCTAGGAATTTATTGTAAAAGTTATAATGAATATGTCGCAAAGAATCTTCAAAACGAATCATTTGTTTAAATTGAATAAATAGCCAATAGGTCTGCCATTTGGTAGAATTCCAATTTTCTTTAAATAAGCGCACCATGCATTTAAAACCATTCAGACTAGAAATGACTACATTTTTCGGCGGCTCACTGTAGCCCAATTTCTTCGTAAATGTCGTCCAATCAAAATCATATTTGGTTTCTAGTTCATGTGAGTTGATTTTATTATAAAAGTTCGGGTCGCTTTTAATATGCTCGTCGCAACCCATTTCCAATAATAAAGAGTACTCTACATCCCAAATATCTTGAGGGTTATATTTGGCAGCGCGGGCAGTTCCCAGACACGCTTTAAATACTTCGCCGATATAATGTAGATATTCTTTTTTGACTAATTTCTTGTAGTGTTTTGTTTCGGCATTATCGGTGGGTAAATCGTCAATATAAATTAAATAATCGTAAATACCTAAGCGACCAAAATTCAAATGACTAATGTATTGTTTCACATTTTTCTCATCGGGTGTTAGACTCCATTGAATCGGTGAGCACCAGGATATGGTTTCATTGGAATTTACCATGGCTAATAAGCCGTACATGTCTTCTTTTTCTACAAAGGTATCTAATTGAACCAAGACGGCTTCTACATGGTTATGCATGGTTTTGATTGTATTATTTACCAAAGATTTGTAAACATTATTGAGAGCTATGGCTTTTTTGTCTTTGGGATTTTGTTTAATATAATCTTTCACATAACTAATCAACTTATAATACACTTGTTCTTGCATAATACGAAAATTGTCCACTTGTACATAATATTTTTTTTCTTTATTTTCAATGTCATTTTGTTTAAACCACTCATCATTGACATACCCGTAAAAATCATTTTTAATTTGTTTAATAACTTTAGGTATTTCAGCTTCACGAAAATTTTGTTTAAGAAATGCTGTATATTTCTCTTTATAGGTTTTCAGTCCAATATATTTCGGGTTTTTCTTGAACAAGTCTTTCACTTCTTTGAATTTAACCATATTATCGGGTCTTTTATAAAAGTTTCCTTGATAAGTGCTATATTGCCCAGTAGAGCATATTTTGCCCATTTCTACGTCGCTAACGCATTTTTTATCAACACCAACCGTCTTATTTTTTTTTGTCTTATTCCCTCGGTTAATCGTACTCTTTTTTTTACTTTTATATACAGCTCTATTTGCTGATTTAACCATTTTATAATATATCTCTATATATTCTTTCTAAAACAAGATTAAAATATAAAAAAAATATTATTATTTATTAGATATATACACATGGAGGATACCTGGGGTAAAACAAAAGAAAAAGATGATCCGGACAATGAAGATCCTGAGGGCGAGGGCGATGGTGAAGGTGAAGGGGATAAAGGTATTACTAAAGATGCTTCGGGTAATCTTATAGATGCTTCGGGTAATAAGATAGACTGGAAAGATTCTACCAGTTGGGTTTCTTTTATTAGACAACTCTTTACCTATTTAATTTTAACCTTATTATTTGGCTTATTTGGTTCTAGTTTTATCTATTTAACTTCGCGTGGCAGTGATTTGGATAATATATTACCGACAGACGATTTGTTCTATAGCGCTAAAAGATATCAAACGCAAAAAAAAGGGGCATCTAATGTAGTAGATTGTAATGAGACTTCGTCAGGAACTTTTTCGGTGTTTGAAGACAATTTTCCTTATAATTTAATTTCTATTAAAGGTGTCCCTACCAAAGCGCAATTAAAAGAATTACCGCTAATTGAGCGCATGATCAACTGGTTTGCCAAATGTGTAGCCGGTTGTTTTAAAAGCAACCGCGCACTTATGAAAGGTGTATTGGACAATTTCGCACCGAATACACCCTTGGGTAATCATTCATTTCAAATTTGTATAGCTTTTCCAGCTGTATTAATGTTTTGTGGGTTTTTTTCATTAGTTACTGGTTTTTGGGCGTCATTTGGCGCAGGTGTTTCGGCTGATATGAAAGTAACAATTTGGGGAGGATTTTTATTGTATGCCTGGGGTCTATTTATAGGTTTAGCTTGTATTGTTTGTTTACGGTTTCTAGGTACACTATTATTTTATCCAATGAGTCAAAATTGGAAAGAAGTGGCAAATATAATGGCTTGCAATGTTAAAACCTTGGTGGTATTATTTGGCTTTTTTGCATGTGGGTCGGCTTATGATTCATTAGATTCAACGATTGCGGGTATGATGGGTATTGTATATTTAATGTTAGTAGCTTACACTGTTTGGAAGTATTTTTCCAAACAATTATTTTAATATAAAGAGAAACATGTATAATTAAATTAATGGGGAAAAAAAATAAAGGTAAAAAGACAGTGTCCGATGTTAAAAAGACTGAAGAAAAAGTAAACAGCACAAGTACAGGCACAAGTACAAGCGCAAGCACAAGCACAAGTACAAGCACAAGTACAAGTACAGGTACAGGCACAAGTACAGGTACAGGTACAGACACAATTCCGCCTCTGTTACCCTTTGTAAGTCTTTGTACACCCACCTTTAATAGAAGACCTTTTATTTCCTATATGATTAAATGTTTTGAACACCAAGATTACCCGAAAGATCGGATGGAGTGGATTATTATTGATGACGGTACGGATAAAATCGGTGAATTAGTGAAAGATATTCCGCAAGTAAAATATTTCGCCTATAACGAAAAAATGCTATTGGGTAATAAACGTAATCTAATGCATAGTAAATGCAAAGGTGATATTATTGTTTACATGGATGACGATGATTATTATCCACCGTGCCGTGTTTCCCATGCCGTGTCCATGCTAATGAAAAACCCAAAAGCATTATGTGCTGGCAGTAGTGAAATGTACATTTATTTTAAACATGTGAAAAAAATGTATCAATTCGGTCCCTATAATGAATCGCATTCCACTGCAGGCACATTTGCATTTAAGAAACAATTATTAAAAATAACTCGTTACGAGGATACAGCCGCTTTAGCTGAAGAAAAACATTTCTTAAAAAATTATACAATTCCATTTATACAATTGGATCCTTTGAAAACAATATTGGTTTTTTCCCATGCGCATAATACGTTTGACAAACGACGGCTCTTGGAGGAGAATTTTAATCCTCAATTTACGAAAGAATCGAATAAAACCGTTGAAATGTTTATTCAGGACACGGATATGCGTGATTTTTATATGAATCGGATTGAGGATTTATTAAAACCCTATGAACAAGGACGATCTTATATGAAACCCGATGTTATTAAACAAATGGTGCAAATGGAAAAAACCCGTAAGATTGAAATGGAAAAAGCAATGGCTTTACAAAAACTGCAACCTATGCCGTCCATTACCGTAAAACAAGGCGACGGCTCAACACAACAATTAACAATGGATAAAGTAATTGAACTTTTACAGCAACAGCATAGCCAAATAATTCATTTAACGAATTTATTACGTGGAAAAGATGAGGAAATAAAATTGTTAACTTTAGCCATTAAGGATCAAAGTACCAGCAAATGTTAAAGATTAAAATAAACCATTTAAATATTTTGTACTTTATTAAAGTACCAAGGAGCCATGCAATCAATCATTGAATCAGATATAGAAAGAGATATGGATATTTTTAACGAAGAAAATATTACAGCAAAAACGACCAATAAATTAGGGCGCCGCCGGTATTATCCTTCCAATAAACAAGAAACCGCTATTCGCAATGCAGTGACGGGTATCAAGTACCCTTATTTAGTCGGCTCTGTTGACCAAAAACGTCTTTACAAAATAGTAGATGCCACTGGTACATGCAATCCCGATGGTTATGTAATTAAATCTAAATATGATTTACCAAATCATGTTACCAATCATCTTTTTTACGACTCCCCTGAGCAATGTATGAGCCATTTGAAAATTTCAATTCAGCCCGATAGTATCGCCAGCTGGAGAGCAAATGTTACTTCAACCATTCCTTCGCCTTCTATGTAAAAGTTTTAAAATAAAAAATATATAAAGAATATTTTTTACTTTATAATATCCTTATGCAAGAAAATAAAATAGTATTTTTACCTAGTGGGAGATTAGGTAACGCACTCTTTCGCTATATGGCATGCGCTGTGATTAATATTAAAAACCCCTCCCTTGGCTATTGTTTACGAGAGACATTTATTGAACCTAGTGAAAAATTAGTATTTTATGCGGGTCTAGATCACGAAGGCGATGATATCCGCAAAACAAATAGTATTTTTACGGATATAGAACCCAAATCCGTAGCCTATAATACCATCGGTTATTACAAGCATACCGTTGATGTGGATAATTTAAAAAGCAATAAATACATTAATATAGAAAATGAACATGGCATTTTTGTTAAGACGACCATCTCCGTGACGGATGAAAATTTTTTTAATTTAATACGTACAAATTTGAAATACTTTAATATTCTAATGGACGGATATTTTCAGTTTGCCTATATTTACTTGAAATATAAAGCGCAAATTATAAAGTATATGCAAGAGCATAAATTTGTCCATTATATAGAAACCGATTTAAAACAAAAATATTTAGTGCATGAATTTTTAGACGACACCGTTTTGTTGCCCGAAAAGATTTATGATATCGTTATTCATATTCGCTTAGACGATTTTAAAGGACGTCCTGATTATATAGAAGAAAATTATTACATGGACCTTTTTCAAAATATGGATTTTACCGGTAAAAAAACTTGTTTATTATTTGAAGCAACCAACCAGTCGGATGATCATCTTTTTATTAAAAATTGCGCGAAATGGTTCAGTGACAGAGAGATTCCTATTGCCTTAGAATCCAACAGTTTGCTAATAGATTTTAATATAATGAAACAAGCCACCGTATTGGTATGCTCCATGAGCACTCTTTCATGGATTGCTGCTTATCTCTCTACGCATATTCAAACCTGTTATATGCCTAATTATAATTTTAATGAAACCGCGGATAGACGACAATTTCACTTTAAAAGACCGATTGAAAACACACTCTTTTATAATGTGAAAACCACAATTAGTGCGATTGCTTCAATTAAATCTTATATAGTAACTTTACCCCACTACCCCGAGCGTTGGAATAAATTAGACCAATTATGCCAACAAATGTCTTTTATTGGAATTGAACCGCTAGCCTTTTATGGTGTCTATGGAAAGGATATTCAAATAGAGTCTACGGATACAGAATATATTAAAAAATTGCATTATAAAGATTCCGTCTATACTTATGATTCTAGGGTTAGAACAAATAAAACCATAATGAGTCGTGGTGAATTGGGCTGCGCTTGGAGTCATTTAAATCTATTAAAACAACTTCTTACCGAAGCGCCGGATATTAATTATTATTTGATTTTAGAAGATGATGTAGAATTAGTGAAATCCGTGGATGAATTATTTAAACTTTTGCAAAATATACCAGCGGATGCCGATATATGTCATTTGGCAAAAAGCGATTGGTTTCCTTTTATTAAAACGAGTGCCGCAAATGCACATTTCCATGAATGTGTAAAAACATATTTTAATAGAACAACCGCATATCTGATTAGTAAAAAAGGAGCTAAAAAAGTCCTAGCCTATAGTCAAGACCATATTGATATACCAATTGATGATTTATATTGTACTTTATATAGACAGGACTCTGAATTTCGCTTTTATGTGCCTTCTGGTGATTTTTTCTTTAGAGAGAAACCCAATACCAGTTCCATAATTCATGATATTAACCAAGGATAAATAGCTAAGGCGCTGATAAGGCGCTGATAAGGCGCTGATAAGGCACTCATAATATAAAATTGATTTATAATTTAAAGGCTTTGTATATTTTTAAATAGATATAATGGCAACCCTTGGAAATAGTTTTCATGCAGGAAAAAAATATCAAACGACTATTTGCGAAAAGATTAATAAGCTGCAACTTAACGGTGAGCAATGTATTGCGATTGAAGTTGAAGGTGCCAAAGCAGGGGCGGATATTAATTTAATTTCCCATTCTAATGTTGGGATTGAAATTAAAAACAAGGGTGCCTTTGAAGGCGGTGCGGTTAAAATGATTTATAATGATATTGAAAAACGATTAACAATCAAGGAGTCAAATATACATCAATCCATACTAGGAAATACTATTATTTATGACGGCATGAATTTGCCTTGGTATGAAGGCAAGAAAACAGCGGAAGATTGGAATAAAGTCAAAGCAATATTTGAAAAAGATATATATATACAGGCAAGCAACACTGCAATTTCGGAATATTACCAAAATAATGGCGTAACATACATTCAAATAGAAAATAAAGGAATGTATCATACCGGCAAAGATCCTTTAATGTTGAATGTACCGTATTTCTCTTGTGAAATAAAATTACGAATCCGCAGTACCAAGCACAAGAAAAATGGAATTTGTACGGATGTCACTGCCGCTTTACAATATAACCGGCGTCAGTTAGTAAAGTCCCCTTTTGGATTAGACAACGATAGTATTTTACCAGCACCTATGCAACGGGTGGTAGAATAATTATTTCCGAAGATGCTTTACTTGAATTCATACCATAAGACCAGTTCACTTCAAAAATCTGACAATCTTTATAGAGCGCACGTATGTAGTCGCAATCATTATAGCTAATCAGCCAGTCTCTTCTCGTTAACATTGTTTTTGCAAAGGCTTCGTGATTAAATTTTTCATGCATATCACCATCTTTCCCGTAAATATAATTATCAATATAATAGGGCGGGTCGGCGTAAATGACGGTTTCGGATGTTGGAGGATGATTTGTTATAAACGCATTACAATCTAAATTCGTAAAAGTTAGTTTAGAGGTATCACATAATTTAAGACGCTGAAGAGCGGAATCGGTTAGTCTTTTTTCCGCTGCTTGTAGCGAAAAGCCGCCACATAAAGTAGCGCCACTGAACGATGTTCTATTAATAATAAAATATGAAGCCGCGGTAGAACAATCCGTATTTATATCTGATATGGAATTTCGCAATTGATGAAACACTTCTTTGGTTACAGGCATTTTTTCTCTGATTTTCTGAATTAGCAAATCACACTCGGTTTGTTGTGTTTTCCAAAAGGTATACAAGGGTACAAATAAATCATTGGCATTGACCGTATATCCTTGGGTGGTCAGATAAAGTTCAAAACTTCCTCCCCCGAAAAACGGCGATAATACTATTTTTTTATTGGGATAATACTTGTTCAAGTATGATTCCAAAATTGCGATGGCTCGGGTTTTCCCGCCGGGATATCTTAAAGGCGATGTATTTTTAACTATCGGTGTTTGCAATAATTTAATGATAGCGTCTTTCTTTTTATTACTATACCCTTTTAACCCTCGCTCTTTACAGAGAAGCTTCAATTCTTGCTGGGTCTTTTGCGTATAATCCATAACTAGATAAGTATGTTTTTTGTTCTTATATGCTTTTAATATCAATTTTTTATGTATTATCAACTAACAATCTCTCTAACAAAGGGAAGAAACCGAGCTCATTCAATATTTTTTCCTTCATTTGTTTGATTACATCTATTCGCTGTGACCACCAATCTTCGGCAATAGCTTGCTGAATAATAGCGAAGGACTTTGCAGGATCTTCTAAAGGTAATCGCACAAATGCCCTTGGATCTAGATAGTCTTCCAGATTCGGACACCCCCAGTAAAAGCAGAGCGATTCACATAAAATGGGTTCCCATATTTTTTCCGTTGCATAATTGAGCTCCGCATTATTTTCGGCAGCAAAACAGTATTTATATTGGGCATAGACATTGTATTTATCGTCGTCTTTCAGTGCACCATGATAATTGATAAAATCGTGAAAATTTTGTTGCCCCCATACATCTATGCTATTGGTATTGGATTCCTCTTGTTCTGCAAACTTAATAAAATTATTGCGTAAGAGGTGACCCGTATCAAAATTCTTATAGCTGCAAAGGGTGGCAATCTTGTTTTGCTTGCTCTCGTTGTCAATGGAGAGAGATTTATCATAAAAGGAGTAATCTATTTGCCATTGCACATTATTCAAGTGGGTTTGGTGTGTAAATACTTTGAAATACTTTGTCGGGTCGGGTTTCGCCCATTCACCCCATGTTTTTACGCCCCAGTTTTTCGTGCTATCTGCCACCCATGGTTCCATTTGAAACACCAAGGTTTTCTCGGGTTTATAGTGCTCGCCTTCTCGGGGATGATTTATAATGACATAATAATCTACCTCTTGTAAAGGATCATTGTCTTTCCAGGTTATTTTAATTTGTCTTTTTGTTTGCGGCGAAGTCCAGGTATAATCATTATCATTACACATATTAGACCATTCATAACATAGTTGTTCCGAGGTGCACCAATTACCCATCAGTTTTACATTTATCGGCTGTTTCACTTTCGCTTTCGCTTCTAACACGATTGCACCGGCATCTGATTCTATTTTTTTAACATAAATCCCGTCGGTTTTTCCAAAATATTGCGACGTTGTTAAATTTTCTATTTTTCTCTTAAAGAAGCCTAAGGTATTAAACCCGACACAATTTGTATCCTTCAGAGCTTTTACCATTTTCTCCCCGAGAGATAAACCACGGTGAAAATATAAATCATGTCCAATTTGGTCTTGTTGCAAGATAAAGTCAAACCGGTCTTCTATGGTTTTTGTGAAATCTATACTGTCGTAATTATTTTGAATATCCGTATCAATTGCCTTCTCGCCCGCTTCATTCCAATCTGAAAAAACCAGCTGCGGTTGCGCCTCGTCTAGATTCAAGTCTGGCATTATTTTTATTAAATAATCAATACCATGTTTAATACCATTGGCTTCTATATAATCCACTAATTTTTTTGCCCCGATTTTATTTACACTGTAAGCAAATGTTCCACCAATATACAAATCTTTATTTAAGGGATGCACCGAAACATTGGACACACCGGTGATAGACTCATAAATAGATTTAACACTTTCGCGTTTAGCAGCACGCATACTATAACCGAGAAACAATAATTCCGAATCATTAAAGTTACCTTTTATATGAGCAAACTGTTCTTTAAAATTGGCTACAAATCTGCAATCATCTTCAAAGATCACATAATAATTATTATCTTTATCAGCAATCAATTCACGCCACATTTTTAAATGACTGAGGGCGCATCCAATGACACCGCGTCTGGTGCCAAAATCATTGCCGTCAAATAATAATTTTAGCTCCAGGGTCGGCTCTATTTCTTTGCCGTCCACAGCTTTAAAAACACCATAATCCTCTTTTAACCCCAATTCGTCTAATAAGGTCATCATTTGTGTTTTTCGGTCAGGACGACGTTCCAAATTAAGAAGTTTCATATATTTATTTTTCATACTGTTGAATTGTTTTTCGTTGTTCAACTCGCAGGCATTTTTTATGAGACCAGTGCTAATTTCACTGGTCAATCGCCCAATATGCCGATGGGTAATGCGATCAAAAAAGGCGGTTTTGTAATTGGCTTTGTGCCATTGGTCGGCATAATCTCTCTCAAAAAATTGGTTCGGTGAATCATAGTTGCCTAATAGTAATATGGCTTTTACTTCTGTCATGGAGG
>Ga0114966_10001016_pt1 | contig 26278 bp, 39 predicted proteins | sample M_130207_XF_Meta_FD_87029 | JGI IMG/M metagenome (GOLD analysis project Ga0114966, IMG submission 87029) | Freshwater microbial communities from Lake Montjoie, Canada to study carbon cycling - M_130207_XF_MetaG | ecosystem: Environmental > Aquatic > Freshwater > Lake | place: Lake Montjoie... | reverse complement strand
TCCTGATGCGGCAGGTGCCAAATGGTTCGTTAAAGGCTACGACGGTGAGATTACAGCCGAAGCAATCCGTGCAGCAGCCGAAGAAGCAAGTCTCATACCTTCAGAAAAAAAAGAAGTGGTTGCTGAACAGCAAGCATGGAATCGGGTGGCTCAGGCCAGTCGTGCGGGCGAGACAAGTGATGTTCCGGTGGACTATGTGCAGCGTTTCAATAACGCCAAATCCGCAGAAGAAGTGATGGCTTTAATGGCTCAGGCAAGAGCAGAAGCAGAAAAATACTAATCACTCCCCAGTAGGCGCACTACCTTTTGGGGCTACCCCAAAGGAAACATAGTGGCTATTACACAAGCAAGCTCAGTAGGAATTGACCAGGCGGCGTATGACAGGTTGGCGTATTTCGCCCTCCGTTCAGAACTGTTGTTTGATCAAGCAGCAGACGTTCAAGCAACCAATCAGGCTATGCCTGGTTCGTCGGTGATTTTCACCATTTTCAACGAACTCGCAGCAGCAACATCAACACTCAGCGAAACTGCTGACCTTACCCCTGCAACCATGGGTGATGCAAACGTGACGGTAACTCTTGCAGAATACGGCAACACTGTTGCTACAACTGCAAAACTCCGTGGCACAGCATTCTTGGACATTGATGCAACAGCAGCAAACTTGATCGGCTACAACGCTGGTCTTTCGATTGACACTGTTGTTCAAGCAGTTTTGGGTGCAGGCACAAACGTGGCTTACGCTACGGGTGGTGCAGCAGTTCCAACAAGCCGTGAGTCAGTTAAGGCTGATGCAATTTTGACTGCAAACGACATCCGTAAGCAGACAGCAGCTTTGCGTTCAGCAAACGTTGCAACATTCAACGGCTACTACATGGGTTACATTCACCCAGACGTTTCATACGATCTCCGCAAGGAAACCGGTAACGCTGCGTGGAATGCACCTCACATCAACGTGGACACCGCAGGTATCTACAATGGCGAAATCGGCACTTTTGAGTCGGTTCGTTTCATTGAGACACCACGCGCACCATTGAATGCCAACGCATCAAACGGCACCAGCACAACTGGAACGATTGACGTTTACAGCACTTTGATCATGGGCCGTCAGGCTTTGGCGAAGGCTTACTCAGCAATTGATGGAAACGGTGTTGTTCCAAAGGTTGTTCGTGGACCTGTCGTTGATTCGCTCATGCGTTTTAATCCAATCGGTTGGTATTGGCTCGGTGGCTACGGTCGCTTCCGCGAAGCTTCGTTGCGTCGTGTTGAGTCGTCATCCAGCATTGGTGCTAACGCTTCCTAATTAGGTTGCGTTAGTTACCCCAAAGTGTGGGGCGGCCCAGGTTCCCCTCGACCTCGGTGCCGCCCCACTTTTTGTTTGGTGTATGATGTTTTTGTCGAAAGGTTTCTATGTCTATTTCCAATTATGCAGAGTTAAAAATTCTGGAGCACACGACGGGTAAGACCGCGTGGACCATGCCAACTGCCACTTATGTGAAGTTGCATACTGCTGACGCTGGTGAAGATGGCACTACTGCTGCTGCAACAAATACAAGCCGTCAGTCGGCTGCGTGGGCTACTGCTGCTTCTGGTGCTATTGCTACTTCGGCAACTATTTCTTGGACCAACGTTTCTACTACAGAAACTTATTCGCATTGGTCGTTGTGGGATGCTTCTACTGCTGGTAACTGTTTGTGGACTGGTGCGTTGTCTTCTTCGGCGGCTGTGACTGCTGGCGATACTTTTCAAATCACTGCTCTTACGTTGTCGCTCGACTAAGTAAGTAGCCTTTAATGGCAACAAGTTTTCCTACTTCTCTTGATGCTTTAACTAATCCGCTTTCTACGGATACGCTTGCGTCTCCTGACCATGCAGCGCAACACGCTAACGCTAATGATGCTATTGAGGCTATAGAAGCAGCCATAGGTACTACTGCTGCACCTGTGTTAGCGAAACTTGCCAGCCCAACTTTTACTGGTACTCCTGCCGCGCCTACAGCAGCAATAGGAACAAATACAACTCAACTTGCTACTACGGCGTTTGTTGCTGTTCAATTGAGTCCTATTGGAATGATAACTGCTTATGCTGGTTCTACTGCTCCTACTAACTGGCAGTTGTGTTATGGGCAGGCTATTAGTCGTACTACTTACGCAAGTTTGTTTTCTGTAATCAGTACTACTTATGGTGTTGGTGACGGTTCAACAACTTTTAACCTTCCAGACTTGCGTGGTCGCACGGTTGCTGGTGTTGATAATATGGGTGGTACTGATGCTGGTCGTCTTAGTACAGCAAATACTTTGGGTACGACTACTGGTACGGAAACTGTTACTTTAACTTCCGCACAGTCTGGTGTTCCAGCACACGCTCATGCAAATACTGTAACAAATAATGCTGTTACAACAGGCAACCAGTCCGCAGACCACTCGCACACATTTAGTACTGGTAATGTCAGTAACGACCATACTCACAACACAGGTTTTTCATTTTTGGGTAGAACCAGTGGCGGTGATTTATTTGCGGGTGTTAATGGTTCTGTATTTAACCTTGCTACCAGTGGCATTTCGGCAAACCACACCCACAGCGGAACAACTGCTGGTATGAGTGTAAGCCATACTCACTCCGTAACATCCAATGTTTCTATCAGTAATGTCAACAACACTGCCGCTGACGCAGCATCAGCACATAGTAATATGCAACCAACAATGACCATTAACTACATTATTTTGGCAGGAGTATAATGCTTACAGACGATGAAATAGTTCATGAAATAAAACAATTAAACATTCTTCAAGATGACCTTGTTCGGGCTTATTTCAATTGGATAAACGACCCAACATCTATTGATGACCAAACACTTCTTGCCGTTATTCGTTGGAGGCGCACAAGTTTGCTTCATTCTTCGGATTGGACACAAACATCTGACTGCACAGTTGACAAACAAGCATGGGCTGCATATCGTCAGCAACTTAGAGATTTGCCATCATCTAACGCTAATCCAAGGCTAATTGTTTTTCCAACGCCGCCAGCGTAGGTAGCAGATGGCTACCGCATATAACAACTCTGGTTTTGTTTACAACGCCACTAACCTCACATACAATGGAACTGCTCTATTCAGCGTAACTGCCACTAGTTCTGGCGCAGGTGTAAGCACTGCAATAGGACTTCATATTGCTCCACGTACCGCCACAGGTAGTGGTGTTGGGTCATCTTCTATTGTTTGTCTTGTTACACGGCTTCGTAGTGCGTCTGGTAGCGGGTTAGGGTCGGATACTGCTGCACGGATTGTTGTTTGTATTCGTGCTGCTACAGGTTCGGGTTCTAGTACATCCACAACTGTTCATGTTGTCACAAAACTTTGTGCAGCCACAGGTTCGGGTACGGGTACTTCATCTGCTACGGGACTCCATATTGCCCCACGTACTGCCACAGGGTCAGGCTTGGGAACCAGCACAAACGTTCGACTCGTCAGCCGTGTACGCACCGCCACAGGGTCAGGTATAGGAACCTCGGCTACGACACGCCTAATCACAGTCATCCGTACAGGCATAGCATCAGCAGGCACAGGTTCATCTTCTGTAACAAGAGTCATAACCAAACTTAAAACAGGAACAGGAACAGGACAAGGAACTGCTAGTAGCATCACACTCCATGTTGTTATTAGAACTAGTACAGGCGCAGGCGCAGGCACTTCATCAGGTGTCGCATACATCACGCGCTTCCGTACAGCGTCGGGTTCGGGAACGGGAACGCAAACATCTACAAGTTCGCGGGGACTACTTAGAACTTGCACAGGTTCAGGTTTAGGTAACTCAACAGTCACCTGGGATAAATCACACATCTTCCGTGTCCCATACAACTACCAATACGTCGGCGGATACTTCAATGATCACGACGGAGCCAACCGATTAGGTTCCTACATCAAAACCAATGTTCGAGCAAGAAACCTATACAAACTTACAGACGGCAGTTACACCATTGTTGACCAACGGGATCTGGGACAAGTCAAAAAAGTTTGGTATGGTGGGCGTGACCACTTCTTAACACCAGCAGAACAAGCAGAACTCACAGCAGACGGATTCGGAGCAAGTATTACCTGATGGCTATATTTCGTACACCAACCGACAACTATGTGACACCACTATTGGCTGATTTTGATGTTAAAGGAAACCGTCTGTCCGAAGAACAACGCCTCGCTAACAGACTGGCTCGACATCGCGCCCCAACAGCCCGTGGTCGTAACGTGTTCCAGCTCACCGATCTGTCCTACACAGAGAACCAGCCATCTAATATGGCTACCGTAATCAAGGTGTACTACGGTGGGCATGATATTGAGGTGACTGCTGCCGAGGTAGCATCGTTAACAGCAGCAGGATACGGGAGTTACATATCGTGATCAAACATCAAGAGACACATCCAAACTTGGATGTCGAGGGTTGTTTTGGATGCAAAGTTTCAGCAGTCGGATTCAGTGCAGAACTTATGCCCACCCGTACAGGTTCTTCACGGTCGGCAACCATCGCACAAAAGGATCGTGTGCTAGAAAAGGATCTAGACGCATACAAACGATTACGTGACGACGGTATCCAACCAAGAAAAATTGATGGTGCTGCAAACGTGGAAGCGAGAGCAACAGAAAAATGGCAGGCAGAATCAGGAATACTTCCCGACTTTTAAGTGTTGAAGGTGTCAACATCCCGCATATCGGTTACGGGAAAATGGTTCAAGGGTTAAAGACAGCGTTATCGGAAAAGGTAACACTCGATGACCGTGCCGAAACCGTAATGTTTGCGTTACGACCAAACCTTATTTCAGGCTGGTTTGATGACCAACGGGTATCGGTGCTAACCATGTGGGAAACAAACTGGCTACCCCCACAGTTCCACGAATACATCCCACTAATCGAAACAGTGATTGTGCCATCCATGCACAACTATGATCTGTTCTCCCAGTTCCACAACAACGTTCACATGATCCCGTTAGGTGTTGACCGTGACATGTGGTGTCCATCAGACGATAAACCTGAAGGCAAGTTCCGGATTATGTGCGGTGGCTCAGAGTGGTATCGCAAAGGCTTAGATGTGGTGTTAGAAGTGTTCAACAGATTGCAACTATCTGACGCAGAACTTCACATCAAAATTGTGCCACCCCATCTATCGGCACCAAAGAACTTGGATTACCCAAACGTAGTATTTCACCGTGAATGGTTAACCGTTGAAGAGGAACGCGATCTAGTGCGATCCATGGATGGGTTTGTGTCGGTGTCCCGTGGCGAAGGTTTCGGTCTAATGCCATTACAAGCCATCTCAGCTGGCATCCCAACCATCCTGTCCAACGCTCATGGACATCGAGAGTTCGCCGACCTAGCAACCCATCGCATACCAACCACCAGTGTCCCCACCGCCAAGGGTGTTTGGCAAGACATGGGTGACTGGGATGAACCTGACGCAGACGCACTCGCAGAAGCGATCACAGACCTATACAACAAACGTGACAAGTACCGTCGTCAGGCAGTCCTGACAGCCCCACAAACAGCAGCATTTAACTGGGACACAGCAGCCGATCAAGTGCTACAGATCGTGCAACCAACCAGCAACAGGTCTACTGGTACATGGAAACCGTTTGAACCTATGTGCGAAATTGAGGTATCCAAACGGGTACAAGCCACCATTGGGCAACATCATGTGGAACTATTACCTGGAGTAAAACATCGTGTAGTCTTAAACGTACGTGACGTATTATTCAACGCAGGAGTATTGAAATGAAAGCATCCAAAGCCCAAAAGAAGATAAGCAAAGTGATAAAAGAGTTTGGGGCAAAAAAACTGCATTCAGGCTCAAAAAAGGGTCCTGTGGTAAAATCTCGTAAACAAGCCATCGCTATTGCGTTGTCTGAAGCCAAAGTTTCCAACAAGAAAGGCAAGTAACCATGTCTGCTAAAGGCGAAAAATACAAGTCTAAAGGTGCTATGAAAAAGCACGAAAAAGGCGAAGGCAAAAAAGAGAAGATGATGGAATACGGCAAGCCTAAAATGAAGGCCAAGAAAAAGAAGTAAATGTCTACTGCTGGTGCGCTTCTAAACCGCGTATCGCGTCAACTGCTGTCTGGAACGATTGAGGAACGGAACAAACTAGCCTCGACCGTTACCTCGTCGGATACTTCTATTACCATGTCCTATGAACTGAATGCTCTCCGTGCTGGTGGAGTATTTCAACTTGATTCAGAGTTGATCTTTATTTGGGCTGCTGATGTTGGAACTAAAACATTGACTGTTGAACGTGGCTATGCAGACACCACAGCAGCAGCACATACGGCTGGTGCTATCGCCATTCTGAATCCACGGTTCCCACAACAACAAATGTTGGAAGCATTAAACCAAGACATTGATGATCTGTCTAGCCCGTTGAACGGTTTATATCGGGTTGTGTCAGTAAATGTGGACTACAACGGTGCTGACCGTCAAATCAATTTAACTAGTGCCACTTCAGTTATAGACATCATTGATGTCCGTTTGCGTTACCTATCTTCAGATTACCCAGTATTGCGTGGTGTCCGTTTGGCAAGAGGATTGCCTACATCAGATTTTGCTTCAGGTTATGCAGTTACTTTTGATGAGCAAACCATGGCAGGTACTTTAACTGTCCGCTATAAAGCCCCGTTTGTTCGTGCTTCCACCGGAACTTCAGATATTCAAACTTCGTGCTTAATCCCTCAAACCATGGAAGACATTTTAGAGATGGGTGTGATGGCACGAATGTTGTCGGTACGTGAAGTGAAACGTAACTTCATTGAATCACAAGGCGATACCCGCAGGTCTGATGAGGTTCCTGCTGGTTCAATGTCTAATTCGTTTACAAACATTTCTCGTTTGCGTCGTGACCGTATTATCGCTGAAGCAGCACGATTGGCTAGACAGTATCCGCTAACTATCAGGAATTAGCGTGACTGCGCTTCTTGATTTTTCAATTCCATTTACTGGCGGAGCCGCATACTTTACTGGTGTTGCTTCGTCGGTTCTTGTCCCTAACGTTTTTCCTGTTGCTATTAACGGTCGACCGTATCTAATTGATTCCAAATCAGGTGAGTTCAGCCGCCAGTTTGATGATCGTGTCCGTAACTCAATGGATCAATCTAATGAGCCTGGTGAGTCGTCTATTAACTCGCAAGGTTTGTGGCGTAGATCGCAGTCTTCTTGGCATTATGGTGCTGGTCAAGAGTATTCGGATACTCCCGATGCAGAGAACTATAGGTTTCATTACTCTAAGGGTGTCAATGTTTGGAATAATGGCAAACTGTCGTTGTTGAGTGCTACCTCGGTTGCATATTCAACATCTAACACAAACTTGTATATGGCTACAGCCGATACACGGATATATGGATCTGACGGTCAATCAATTAAGTACACAACTGATTGGTCAACCTTTGTGACCGTGACTAGTACGGCAGCTTCAAATATTTATAGTTTGGCATCTGATGGGTACAACGTATTTTTTTCGTATGCCAATGGTGATATTGGTCAAACTAATGCTGGTACTTCGGCAGCATCGTCATACATCACAGGTATTGAGGCAGGCAAGATTACTTATGCCCGTGGCAGGTTGATGGTCGCTGGACAAACTACAGATAAAAATAAGATTTGGAATATCACCACAGCCCCAGGGTCATCAGCAAACAACCCTGGAGCGTTGTATACCCACCCGAATACCAACTTTGCTTGGGTTGGTTTTGCTAGTGGACAGAACCAAATCTATGCAGCAGGTTATGCAGGTAATAAATCGCTTATTTACAAAATCAGTATTAAAGCAGATGGCTCAGGTCTTGACGTGCCATTGGTTGCAGGTGAACTACCACAGGGCGAAGTAATCCAAGAAATTGATTCATACCTTGGATATATCTTGATCGGCACAGATACAGGTATCCGTTTCTGTTCCTCCGATGGTGACGGCAACCTCGTTATTGGACCGTTAATCAAAATAGGTCATCCCGTTAAATGTTTCGCTGGTATCGGACAATACGTTTATTTTGGTTGGACAAACTATGACACTGTTTCTACAGGTATCGGTCGAATGGATGTTGGCACACAAGTTGTAACCAACCAACCCGCTTACGCCACAGACTTAATGGCAACAGGTCAAGGAACAATTGTTGACTTGCATGAATTTGACAACAAACCTGTATTCACCGTTTCAGGTTTAGGGGCATACCGCCCTCATGCTACGAACTTGGTTGCATCAGGAACATTGGACACCGGACTGTTCCGTTGGGGTGTAATGGACCCTAAGTTTATTCCCAAATGGGACTTGCACACCGAAGCATTAAACGGTTCTGTCTCATTTTCTATTTCACCAAACAACGAAGGTTTTGAAAATATTGGTACGGCTTCTGCCATAGGTTCTTCGTCAACAACATTTAACGGTTTAGAACCATACGTATTTGATGCCGAAGTTCGCTTAACTCTCACACCAACAACCGACCTACTTACTAGCCCTACGGTAAACCGTTGGATGGGTAGAGCGTATGCAGCCCCATTCCGTTCAGAAATTTTTTCTGTACCAGTATTACTTTACAAACAAGTCAATGTCCGCGGGCGAGACTACTTCTTTGATGTTGAAGAAGAACTAACACAATTACGTTTACTTGTATCTGCCCCATCAGTTATTTCATATCAAGAAAACAACACTAAATACTCTGTGATTGTGGAAAACATCCAATGGAAACCCGTAGACTCACCTCAATCGCCTGGTGAATGGGACTGGGATGGAACATGTGTCATAATTATGAGAAGTGTAAGATAGGAAAACATGGCTGCTATAACTAGACGACAATATAAAGGTGCTGCTGTATCGACAACGATTACGGCTGCCATTAACAATACGGTTACGTCATGTACTTTGGCGGCTACAACAGGTTGGCCTTCATCAGCAAGTGTACCGTTTTTTGTTGTTATTGACCCAGGTACTTCATCAGAAGAAAAGTGTTCGGCAACTATTGCTGGTTCTACTCTTACTTTAACTCGCGGAAAAGATGATACTTCTGCTTCTGCTCATGATTCTGGTGCTGTGATTTACCCAGTATTTACGGCAACCGAAGCTGATGAAGCGAACACACTCGCTTCAACGATGACCACCCGTGGTGATTTGTTGACGATGAGTTCAACACCAACCGTTACCCGTTTGGGAATTGGCACTTCAAGTTATGCTTTGACATCAAATGGGACTGATCCTATATGGGGTCAGATTGCTGCTGGTGGTATTGCTTCTGATGCTGTAACTACCGCAAAAATTATTAATAGTGCTGTAACAACAGACAAGATTGCTGATAGTGCTGTAACTTCCGCAAAAATTGCTGATGCAACGATTGTTCAAGGTGATATTGCATTGACGTTGTTGAAGGCTCTTTGCCCTGTTGGTACCATCAATGCGTACGCTGGTGCTACTGCCCCTACTGGCTGGATTTTGTGTGATGGTACTGCTGTTGTGTCGGGTACTCATCCTGAACTGTATGCGCTTTGTGCTACTACTCCTGATTTGCGTGGGCGTTTTGCGCTAGGTAAAGCAGCATCAGGTACAGGTAGTACTTTGTTGGGTACTGGTGGTTCGACAACTATTACTGAAGCAAACTTGCCGATTCACACTCACGCAAACACTTTGACCAATAATTCTGTGACTACTAGTAGTACTACTTCTACATCACACTCTCATGGAATTAATGATGGTAATACTTATTGGGGAGAAAATGGAACTCTTGATTGGAGTCTTGCTAACGGAAGCAGTATCAGTTTCAAAAGATTTAACGAGTTTGACAGAACAAGTGATGCTGCCAGCGTAGACCATAGCCACAACATAACCTCCAACGTCACTATTTCAAACGGTGCTATTGGTAGTGGCACTGCCTACAATCAGCCGTTTGTTGCTGTGAGTTACATCATTAAACACGACTACGTTTAGAAATGCGGTCTAGCCGTTGGCTGATTTTTGCTCCTGTAGCAATCTTGGCGTTGTTTGCACCGACCGCTAACGCACAATCACAACCAGGGTTGCTGACCCGTTACTACACCATTGATGAAGTACCGCCCATAAAGTCCGAACTCATCTATACCGAATGCGGTAGTGAAGTGGAAAACAATATCAACCGTTCCTATGACGGTGAGCCATATCTTGAATGTACCTATGACCTATTCATGGTTCACATGACTGGGGCAATCGTTATTCCTGAGCATGAGACCATCGAGTTTTGGTTGGCTTCAGATGACGGTGGCACCATCAAGATAGGCACCCATGAGTGGGGCAATTGGGGAGACCAAGGTTGTACTTGGATGGAGTCAGGACAGATAGACATTAGTGCAGGCATCCAGCCGCTTGACTTGTGGATGTACGAAAATGGTGGAAGTACCTGCATACTTCTTGCTTGGAACATTGATAACACAGGTTGGGCTATTGTTCCTGACGAAGCATTTTTGACGGAGCCATCATGGGAATCTACAACAACATCCACGACTACAACGACGAGCAGTTCTACTTCTGTACCCTCCACGACTGTGCCTGTGGAAGAAGAATCGACTACTACGACACTTCAAACAACTACTTCTTTGAGTCCCCAAACAACAGAAGCACTAGAAGCATCAACGACAACAACGACAGAACTCCCGACACCAACAACGACCCTGCCACCAGTATCCAGTGAAACATCAGACGTACCTCCAGTTGTGGACACAATTCCACCTGTTGTAGACACTACCGTACCCGACACTACGGTGCCCGACACCCTGCCACCAGACACCCTGCCAGACGCACCAGAAACGCCTGAGACGCTCCCAATAGACATAACCGAGGAAATACCAGCCGAACTCGTACAAGCCCTCACAGACGCTATAGATAGCGGTGAACCACTAACCGACGAACAGTTCGCCACAGCCGTAGAAGCACTCGGCGACCTCAACGAAGAACAAGCCATAGCCCTCATAGACCAACTCCTTGCCACAGACGTAACAGCCGACCAAGCCACAGAACTCGCCACCAACCCTGATGTGTTGGATGTCATCACCTCAGACCAGGCTGAAGAAATTTTTGCCACCATCGAAGTAGACCAACTAGACGACACACAAATAGCCGAACTCACAGCCGCAATCCAAAACGCACCTCTTGCCGTACAAGAAGCGTTTGAAGCTACCATAGACATCTTCGGAGGATTTGACGACTACGTGCCAACAGGATCAAATATCCCTGTAAGGGAACGACGAACCCTTATCGCCATCGCAGCAGGGACAACCCTCACAGCAGCAGGTAGTAAGATAAAACGGAAATGAAACGCCTCACTGACCTCATCAAAGACAACGCCTGGACATACGCAGGCACAGGTCTAGTCCTCATCACCCTGTCAGGGCCTACGCTCCGGCAAGCAATCTGGGTGGTTGGTGTATCATTGGTGTTACACGCAGCATTAACTCTCAGCACAAAGGAATCAGAATGAAGAAAGCACAAGACATCGCAAACCGTATCGTGGCAGTATTTTTGTCTTCGGCATTGGCTATCGTTGGCGGTAGTGCAATTTTGGCTCCAGAACTAAGTGTGTTTAAAGCAGCGGCTTTAGCCGGCTTTGCCGCCGTTGCCGCCGTAGTGCAGAAACTCGCCTCTGCCTCACTTGACGGCAAGTTGACACTGGAAGAAATCAACAGCGCATTCGGCGCAAAACCATCAAAGTAAACCTGTGGCATATCCTGTTGTGCCGGTCAAACTTTGTGACCACCTAAAGAACGCTGTCCCAGGCAAACTCACTGCTGAACAGTTACGCAAAACCGTTGGTGGCACACTCCACCATTGTGCTGCTGACGCATGGGAAGCAATGGTAGATGCCGCACAAAAAGACGGAATCAAACTAACTCCCGTCTCAATCGGCGACACATATCGCACACTCGAATCCCAAACCAAAGCGTTCTTTCAGCGGTACCAACTGGAATCAACAGGCAACCCAGATACACGAACCTTTGAAGGAAAACTTTGGTACCTTAAAAAAGGTCAAGCCTGCCTTGCAACACCAGGAAAATCGCAGCATAACCTCGGCATCGCCGTTGATGTGGCTACAGCATCAGGCCCACGCCTTGCATGGATGCTCGCCAACGAACACCTTTACGGCTTCTCACACGAAGTCCAATCCGAACCGTGGCACATCCGCTACACCCAAGGAAACCAAGTCCCACCTGCGGTTGCAGCGCACCTCGCGGCGAAAGTCGCATGATATGGATGCTGTTTGGGCTGCTTGTGTTACTGGTGCTTTCGGTCTGCTAGCAATCATCGTTGCCAAACTCGGCAAAGAAAATCACGCTGATCACCAAGTAGTCCAAGGAATTCTTCGCACCATGTATCGGACACAACAACGAACCGAAGATAAAGTCGATAGGATTGACACAGGGCTTACCGAACATATAAGGTCTAAGCACTAACAACCGACTGAAAGGTGCTTGTAAATGGCGAGGGGATTCACTACCGTTGAACTCATGCTCATTCGCGACTGTCTCTTAAAGGTCACACCTTCAAGAAACCAAGCAGATGAACTATGGGAAGTAATAGAAAAACTCAACAAAACGATTGAGGGAGCGCACATTGAATACGCCAAAAAAGTCCGTGAAACCAAGCCTGCTACAAGAGATAAAAAGTAACACAACAGTCACAGGGAGAATCCCGATGCTGTTACAAATCATCAACAAACTAGACACCCAAGACAAAGCCGATCTTCTCGCTGCGTTAAACGACTACACTATTTCTGCACCGGCAATTAGTCGGGCATTAGAAAACCGTGGTCATCGGATCAGTGTTGGTTCGATTAACTCTTATCGTAGAGGAGAACTTATACATGTCGCTCGCGGATGATTTACGGAAATCAAGCGCACCCGCTTGGCCGATCATTGGGCAAGGCAAACAGTATCGTGTTCCGAAACTTGCACCCAGTGTTGTTTCAACAAACAAATATCAAACAGCCGTCATCTTGCCAGACATGCAACTCGGATACTTCCATGCAAACAACGATGTATTGGAACCAATCCACGACGAGCAAGCCATCGAGGTTGCGATGCGAATTGTTAAAGCATCTAAACCGAATCAAATCATTTTGGTGGGCGACAACTTAGACCTATGTGAGTTTGGTAAGTACCGCTACACGCCAGCGTTCGCACGAACAACACAAGCAACGATAGACCGTGCAACAGAACTTTGCGCACAATTACGCACGATTGCACCACAAGCCAAGATCGTATGGATTGCAGGCAACCACGAAGAACGTCTCGGCAACTATGTGTTGGATTCAGCAGCAGCAGCATTCGGGTTGCGTCGAGGCAAAGTACCCCACGAATGGCCTGTCATGTCAGTTCCATACCTATGCCGTCTAGATGAATTTGAAATCACATATTTGAGTGGATACCCAACAGGTGCGCATTGGATTAATGAACGTTTGCATGTTATCCACGGTGACAAGGTTGCTTCCGGTGGTTCCACAGCACACAAATATTTGGCAACCGTAAAAACCTCGGTCATCTTCGGACATATCCACAGGCGTGAATGGGCTGAACGAACCCGTGACGACCATGATGGGGCAAGAACTATTTTGGCTGTATCACCAGGCTGTTTAGCGCGTACTGATGGTGCTGTGCCTTCGACCCGTGGTGGACATGATTTGGATGGCAGACCGTTGTACCGTTCAGAGGATTGGCAACAAGGTATTGCTGTGGTGGAATACGAACCAGGAGATGGTAATTTTAATTTGGAGTTAGTACCAATCAGGGATGGTTGGGCTAGATGGCGTGGCAAAGATTATTTATCAAACAACCCAGGAGGAAAAAAATGAGCGCAATGAAAGAAGTGTCTTACGATATTGCAGAAGCAAAATTTACCATTGCTGAACAGAAACAAGAAATTAGACAGTTAACGGAAGCGTTAAAGAAAGAAAAAGAGTTTACGGAAATAGTTAAAGAAGAACTGTTTGAAACATACAAGGACATTGATTGCTTTTATTACTTTGAAAAAGAAATCAATAGTGCGGCACAACTTGAAATTATACGTTTAAGTAATTGTGTCGATGCTAAAACAAAACGAATTAGACGGTTGATGGAACAAATTCGCTCGATGGAAACACTATGAACTTATTTAATGTTGGTGAGAGGGTGCGTTTGGACGATGAACCTGGCACTGTTGAGGCTGTAATATATGGTCGTGTTGACGGGATGCCTCGTTACGATGTGCGTTACGGAAGAACAACTGTGCTCATCGCGCAAGATGTACCCGAAGATGAGATTGAGCCGTGGGTGGTAGACGAACAATGATTTACCAAGTGCGCTGTAACGCTTGCAAGGCTGCGGTAGTTCACAACACAGATTATTTGACTGGCTGTTTGTGCGATTCGGACGCTCCGACGTGGGTTGGTATCGGCAAAGACGGTCGGCTTATACATTATTCACAATCCGATATGTCTGTGATTGAATACCCTGAATGATACCCAAAACCATTGTCGAAATTACATGGGCTGACACGCATTCTGGTGGTACGGGTTGGACCCCAATTGGAGGGATAGACCAAGCCGAATACATCATCGCATCTTGCGGATACATTTTGCCAGTAGGTGACGGTGGCAAAGAAAACCATGTGACGCTGTATCAGTCGCGCTCAGAAGACGACGACCTGGATCACATCCTGCACATCCCTGTAGCGATGATTCGCACTATTAAGTCTGTTGATATTCCCAACCCTGTAACACCCACCCTGTAGGTTGCTTTTTGTATCTTGGCGTTATACGCTGTTATACATCAACTACTAGGAGGACAACATGCGTTACACAATAACCAAGCCACTACACGGAAGTCCAGCATGGCTGGCAGTCAGATGGCAAAACGAACACGGTGTTGCTCGAATATCAGCATCCGTAGCAGGTGCCGTACACAACGAACACCCGTTTAAATCAGCTGCAGATCTTGCAAACGAACTATTGGCAATACATCCACCAGAACCAGTAGCACCAAACAAAGCAATGGAGCGCGGAAACCGTTTAGAGCCAGTGATGGTTGAGTGGGTTGCCGACATAGAGAACATCCAACTGCACACACCAGAAGTCATGTACGCATACGACGAACCAGCAGTGCGCTTGATTGCCACACTTGATGCCATAGATGAGAACGGTGATGTGTACGAAGTCAAAACATCCAAGACCCGTTGGACAGGAGTGCTACCGCGCTACTGGTACTGGCAAGGTATCCAGCAAGCAATCTGTGCAGATGTAGACAAGATTGAATGGGTCATCTTTGACGGTGAAATGGAACTGAAGCGTCACACCCAGATCGTCACATCTGATGAACGTCAAATGCACATAGATGCGTGCCGCGAATTTCTAAGTGCGATAGACACTGGCAACTATCCAGCGAACTGCACGGTGGAATACCGCCATGTTGTTGCAGACCACCCAGAGAGCCAAGACATAACCATGATGCTCCCTGACGAGTTCAAAGAAGTACTGTCCGAATTGGCAGAAACTAAAAAGATTATAAAAGAGTTAGAAGAAAGGGAAGAAACATTAAAAACAACTGTGTGTGCTGCTCTTGGTGATGCACAATACGGTGCTATAGATGGGAGCGTCGTGTGCACATGGAAAACATCGCGCCGTAACTCATTGGACAGCAAAGCATTAGAAGCAGCACATCCAGCGTTAGTAGCAAAGTTTAGAAAAGAAACCTCATACCGAACATTCAACATTAAAGGAGCAAAATAGTCATGGGATTCAACTTAGATAACTACGAAACAGTCGAGGATCGTTTAGTCCGATTCTGGAACGACCACCCAAACGGTCGTATCTTTACCGAAATGGCGCATTACGACGACAACAAGGTGGTGTTCAAGACATCCATCTACTTTGATGCAGCAGACGAGTTCCCTAAAGCCACAGGGTTCGCCGAAGAAGTTAGAGGGGCAAGTCCAGTCAATAAGACAAGCCACCTCGAAAATGCGGAAACGTCGTCAACGGGACGCGGACTAGCCAATTGTGGCTACGCGCCAAAAGGTGCACGACCAAGCCGTGAAGAAATGGAAAAGGTTGCACGCGGACAACAACCAGCACCAACAATGTCAGTCATTGACAATGTTGCTGCGTTGCGTGAGATAACTAACGTGTTTAAATCAGCTACCGTGTACGACGAGAACCCAGGATCTAACCGTGTTAGAAAGACAGGTGATCCGGCCTCGGCTGCGCAGGTAGGCAAGATCGTTAGTTTGTGCATGAGCCAAAACTACAAGCAAGAAGAACGCCTGGAGTTGGCATCATCGCACACTGGTCGTACGATCACAGACCTAAAGCAACTCAACAAACAAGAAGCATCTGAACTGATCAGTTTGTTAGGTATGGCACCAAAATGAAAGACATGAAACGATCACTCATAGCGTTCCGTCTTGAACAAGACATCGCAGAACAACTAGACACCTACTCAACTGAACATCAGCAATCTAGGTCATACATAATCCGTGTAGCACTGATGCAACTGTTGAAGAACGAAAAACCTAGTGAGTAAAAACAAATCAAAAGGCACAGCCTTTGAGACACTTATAGTTGACTACCTTAAACAGTTTTACCCGAACTGCGAACGACGCGCCCTACAAGGTGCGTTAGACAAAGGTGACATCACAGGTGTAGATAACAGGCTGGTCTTTGAATGCAAATCGCACAACACCCTCAACTTTTCTGGCTGGCTTAAAGAAGCAGAGATAGAAAGAATTAATGCCAATGCAGAGGTTGGGGTTGTTGTTGCGAAACGCAGAGGGTATGGTAAAGCAGAAGATCAGTACGTTGTTTTAACCGTGAAAGACCTAATGCGGTTACTTAACATCACCGAATTCTAAAACCCTTAACCAGTAAGCAATCCGACCTTTTTGCTATGATGGGAGATACTAATGCGAAACCTTGTACGGCTATTTGCCGTTTCTTTGGTAGGGATTATCACCTTCGGCAGCCTTGCTTCAGCAGCCAAAGCCCCATTGGTGACCCCTCAACCTCTTAGCGTGGCTCTCAGCGCGTCTGAAAGGGCATACGAACTAACCCACCGAATCCCTAAAACAGCCCAATGCCCCCAGTTTTGGAACACAGCCAGAGCAGCTGGATGGGCCGAAGAAGACCTAATGACATTAGATTTCATTATGAGTCGAGAATCCAAATGCCAACCCAAAGCCCACAACACCACCCTAAACCGCAACGGGTCACAGGACTACGGGCTGACACAGATTAACGACCGCTCATGGTGCCTGCCAAGTCGCTACCATAAAGCAGGATACTTGCAAGGGTTGGGGATTATAGAATATTGTAAAGATCTACTAAAGCCATTAGTCAACCTGACTGCGGCAAAGGCTCTTTATGACTACTCAAAAAAAACAGGCAGTGGGTTCAGACCGTGGGGACTATAACTATATGGAACTGTTTTCAGATTTTGCGTTAATAGACAAAGACATGTCGTGGATGGATGGGGCACTATGCAAAGGCTTGGAATTAGAAGCCTTCTTCCCCGACAACGGCAACTGCAGGCAAGCCAAACTGGTGTGCGCTAAGTGCCCTAAAAAGAAACGGTGCTACGACTTCGCTATTACTAATAAAATCATGGAAGGTGTTTGGGGAGGACGATCAGCAAATGAACGTAGACAATACTTGCAAAATGTTAGACACCCAGGTAATGTGTAATACATGAGCACTGATACAGAGTTTGAACTGGAATACTGGCAAGATCGAGTTGATGCGTTGGCTGTAACCAACCACGCATTACAAGAAGAACGCGATCGCTACATGGATGCAGCTGAATCACTTGCACAAGAACTAGACGCGTGCAAAGCAACGATCAAGCAAGCAGAATCCGTCATATCACGTCTGCGTAATCACATCGCACAAGGCGTAGAGTTGTAATACATAAACCAAACAATAGAGGAGAAACAAATGAGCCAACCAGCGCAATGGTACAAACTGAAAGACGAAACTTGGGGAGTCAAAGTACGCCACCAGGGAATGGTCGGAGAAACAGTTGATGTAACCAACAGCAAAGGCGAAGTCAAACAAGCAATTCTCGGAGAACGAGCAGCGAAGTTTGAAGATGCCGAACTCTGGTCAATTGAAAAGTAAATCAACCAAGTGGCAGTGTCCTGTGTGTGGGGAAACAATCCTCACACACATAACACTGTCGTATAAACCAGTATGTCAAAACCCAAAAACACACAGCAGTACACCTGTTGAGATGCAACCACTAGGAGAAAAACATGACAAACAAAAAGCGCAACCACCCAAGCATGAGAGTAATGCCAATCATGCCGTATCTACCACGATGCACAACTGAGTACGTCAAAGAAGAACTAACCGACGAAGAAATCTTTTACGCGTTAGATGTCTGGGAAAAAGAAAACAACCAGGAATACTAATGAGGAAAAGACGAGAACCCCGACGCACATATCTTGCTCAAAATATCGTATCCACATTCCCGTCAGACACACCGTATAGTTCTATTGCCTTATCACTTGGCATAGAGCACTCGACTGTGTCGTACTGGTGTGCTAAAGATGCATGGATCAACGCTTATCTAGCAGACAGATATGCATGCAAACTAGGTATGCACCCGTCAGAGATATGGACTGATTGGTTCTCAATCACAGAAGATTGCTTAGTATGAAAGTCCTCTCACTCTTTTCAGGAGCAGGCGGATTTGATGTTGGATTAGAAGCAGCAGGAATGCAAACAGTATTCCAATGCGAATACGACAAACATTGTCTAAGCGTCTTAGAGCGTCACTGGCCAGATGTCCCCAGGTGGGGTGATGTGTCCACATTGACTGGTGCATACATACTTAAACACGCACCAGTGATAGATGTTGTTGCATGGGGAAGCCCGTGTCAGGACCTCAGTGTGGCTGGAAAACGAGGGGGCTTAGAAGGAAAGCAATCTAACCTGTTTCACGAAGGTATCCGGATCATCAAAGAACTAAGGGAGTTAACTAATGGACAGTATCCAAGAATCTCTATTTGGGAGAACGTCGTCGGAGCAATTACTTCCAACAACGGAAATGACTTTGGGGTTATCCTCGACGAAATGGCTAAAGCAGGGGCGTTGGTCCAAGAATGGTCAGTGTTGGATGCACAATATTTTGGAGTACCCCAAAGACGGCGTCGAATTTTCGTCCTCACTGCATTCGATTCTGCAATCGCCAACAACTGTCCCAACCCGATACTACCTGTCGCCCAAAGCATGCGAGGGGATACTTCGGCGCGCAAGCAGAAGGGGGAAAGAACTGCCAGCCCGACTACTAAAAGCACTACAGACAACAGTTCGGAACAACAGCCAATTCTTATAGATCGTGCAGCGTTCAATCAGGGGGTAAATGCCCTCTATGAGCCTTACATTTCAGATAACCCAATTGGCCCGTCATTGGTTGCCAGAGGACCACACGCAATTGCTGTTGAAGTGTATGTAAAATCTCGTCGGGCGCAATCTGTAACCGATCACGAAACGTGGATAAAAGGGGAAGTCAATCCCACTTTAAACTCTTTTGATGTTGGGGAAATTAGGGCAACTACCGCAGTAATAGAACCAATGCTTGCATTTGACAGACAGTTCGGCAGCAATGCCAACGTAACCGAAAATGTTTCACCAACCTTAAAGTCATCTCAACAATCACCAAGTGTTGCTTACGGCAGCGAACAAATGGTGATCCGCAGACTAACGCCCTTAGAGTGCGAACGGCTTATGGGATGGCCAGATGAACACACACGGTGGAGAGCAGACGGAACAGAACAATCAGATACAACTCGATACAAGCAATGTGGTAACGGAGTTGCATCACCTGTTGCACAGTGGATAGGCAGCAAAATAATTTTGTTGTAGTTACGGTACGCTACCGATATCTGCGCTACCGATGTATGCGCATCGGGGGGCTCGCAGGTCGCGAACAAGCGTTCGGTTACCGGGTGGTAACTTCACTCTGCGCGGTCACGATCTCACTCTAAGCGGTCAATCTACTGGCGCGCGCTGGCGCGCTTGCCCGCCGAGTTTCGGGAGTTCGCGCCCCGCTAACCCGATTAGACCGAGCCCGCGCGCACCGTTGCCGCGAGCGCGCCTAACCCGATTAGATCACCCACCGCCCCGCAGACCACTAACACGCTTAGACGGGCAAAGTGCAGGAGATACCAAGAGCCCCACCAACCCGCTTAGATCTGTTTACCCTTGTCAAATTCTCGGCCAAATTCTCGGCCAAACCCTTACGCGGTAAGGATATTAGACAATTACGCCCCGCAGCTAAACACTCGAATTACCAGCGCGCGGGCTCTAAATCGCCTAGAATAAAGGCGCGGGCAAAAGCCCGCAACAACCACGAAAACAGGAGACATACATAATGGACACAAACGAAAACCCGATCACGCTCCCCGCGTGTTGGCAATCAGTAGATGACACTCTACGAGCGAACCTAAATCGCGTACTGATGTACGGTGGCGCAGGTATCGGCAAAACATACACAGCACAGACAAGCCACCTCACAAGCGCAGGCGTTTTTAAGATCGGTTGCGTAGAGGATATGACCACCGCACAGATAGAAGGTATGTGGAAACCGTCGCGCGAAGGTTGGGAGTTTCACGAAGGTAGCGCGGTGAAAGCATGGAGAACTGGCGGGCGTTTGCTCATAGATGAAATTGACAAGGCAAGCGGAGAAGTGTTGGGCTCGCTCTTACAATTCTGCGACAGCGAAGCCAGCGCACAATGGCAACACCCCGACACAGGTGAGACGATCAAACCCGCGCAAGGTTTCACGATCGTTGCCACAACGAACAGCCACCCAAACGCGCTCGCCGAAGCGTTGCGCGATCGTTTCCCCGTGTGCATAGAAATAAACGAAGCACACCCGAGCGCAATCGCACTACTACCAGCATGGCTACAAGAACCAGCGCGCCAGTTATGCCGATCAACAGACGATGACCGCCTATCGTTGCGCGCGTTCGGTGCTATCGCACACCTCGCCGAAACTCTCGGCGTGACTCGCGCGGTGGAATTGGTAGCACCAATGCACACCGAGACGCTCACAATGGCTCACGCGGTAAGCGCACTTGCAGAGAGCGAGGCGAAATAATGGAAAGCACCACGCCACAAAAGGCGCGCCCCGAATACCTAGCACCGCGCAAGGATGAGAACCCGAGCGCGTGGACGGTAGGCGCGGGCGTTCCGCTCATCGCGTCCGTGTTCGCTAACGCGAAACTCGGGCAACTCATAGCACCGACAGAGCCAACACCCCTCGGGCGTTTGTTGCGTACCTATGCACTTGTTCAGGCGCGTTACGATACAAACCAGCCCGAGCAAGTGTGCGCGCAGTTTCGTTGCAAAAGCGCCGATCTCGAAATTGCTCGCGTTTGGTGGGCTCAACATCTCACCAACAAAGCACTAGGGCTCACGCGCGAAGCATGGCTAGACGGAACAGGCACAGCGATTGCCGAGCAGATCGGATTAGTTCCGATTGAGCAAGCGATCTCGGGCGCGTTACCGCACCTAATGACACAACAAGCGCGCGCGATACTCCGCAAGATCGGAGAGACAAGCAAAGAAGGCGTGAAAGTGTTACAGGAGTTGCGAGACAATGCCAGCGACTATATGGCTTCATATATGGGCTACCCAAACACCGAGCAAAGAGATTACGAGGCTGACGGTACGGCGTTATTCCGCATGGATGAGCAACGCCTCGCAAAACTGGCGAACATCATCACGGAAGCGCGCCACGAATACGAGCGAGCAACGGACAAACACCGAGAAGGCAAAGGCGAGGACGGAGACCAGCAAGAAGGCTCGGAAACTCCGAACCAATTCGGCGGAAAACTCGCGCCACAATTCGGCGAGGGCTCGGCGTGGTATCCAATCAACCTCGGGCGCGTCAATCTCACCCGCAAGCATGAAGGCAAAATCGGAGTGAAACGCACCGCCAGCGATAGCGGGCGCACAATTCGTTACCCCTCGCGCGCACTCACCGACCCCGCGCGCCGAGTGTTCGGCACAAAAGCCCGCAACCGCAATGCACTAATCGTCTTAGACATGAGCGGAAGCATGGACTACAGCGAGGACGAACTAGACGAGATAATAGAATTCGCTCGCGGTGCTGTAGTTGTTGGGTACTCGGGAGACGGAGAGAGCCAGCCAAATTGTTATGTATTGGCGAAGGACGGACACCGCGTAGAGGACTTGCCCGACATGGACGGAAGCAACGGTTGCGATGGCTCGGCGTTCCAATTCGCGGTGGACAAATACCGCAAAAGCGGAGTCACCCCCGTAATTTGGGTAAGTGACGGAGACATATCAGGCACAGCCAACTACTCCACGCAATCACTCGCGCGCGACATGATAGACAAACTCCGCGCCAATCGCGGAACGCATTGTCTCACCTCGCGCGAAGCGATCGGGCTCATGGAGAAAATGGCGCTAGGTCACAAAATCCAGCCACAAATCCACGCCCGCCTATATCAACTCGCGCGCGTAGCAACACCAGCGCACGCGATAGAAGCAACGAGGCGCGCAAATGCCAACTAACGACATTGGGCTATTCATCATCATTGTTGTAGCAATGGGGCTACGACACCTAAAGGATATTTGGAAAGGATAACGAAATGGATCTAGGGCTATGGATTATCGCTATGACTCCACCAGTGAGCGCAATCGCGTTGTGCGCGTTCATCGAATTTGCAAACAAACCAACCCCGCAAGAGCGGAAAGATCGTAACGCCGAACTAATCAAAGCAAGGCGCGCGAAAATAAACCACAACCAACAAAAGAAAGCAGGTAGCAAGTGAACAGCAACGACAACCAAAAGCGGGAGACGCTGGCAAACAGCCGAGCCCGACTAATGAAGTTAAGTGAGCAATGCCAAGAGTTAATCACAGGCGCATTGCAGAACCGAGACACCGACACCGAGCAAACAAAAGCGGAACGGTACAGCGACATCATGGCGGTACGAGGGCAACTAATCCAAGTAGCCACGCAATGCCTCAATCTCGCGACAGAACTTAACGACCATAAAACGGTGGCAACGATGAGCCAATTCATAGAGAACCTGCCACTACCCGACCACGATCAGGGCTACGACATCGCGAGCCCCGAACAACAAACCGCGCAAGCGGTGCATGGAATAACGGAGAAGCACAAATCTTTACAAGAAGCGCTACTCCGCGCAATCATGCCCGAAATAGATCGCCAACTAATGAAGACATACCCCGACAAAGACCGCGATAACTATGTCCTAGTCCAAATAGACATAGACCCACCAACACCGCACCATGACGAGCAACTCGGCTCGGGCGCAGTAGTTGGCGTTGCGATAAACAAACTCCGAGACGCAGAGCATGGCGAACTAGAGGAACTACTTACCAGCGCCGAAGCACCAAAACAACTCGGCGAGGAGTACGCGCCCGACATCATCGCTCTACTCACTTGGGGCATGGCACAAGCGCTGGACGATGACGGAGAACCAACAGGCGAGAAACACCACACCCGAAATCTCATGATCTGCCACCCGCGAGGCATGGAGTCCTTCACCCGAGTAGATGACGGGAAAAACTGGGAGACACCAATAGTTAATCAACTCGCAGGCGGAGACAAAAATGAGTTTGAGGAACAACTAGAGGAACTCGCGCAAGGCAAGTACGGAAAGTTTCCGCGCAACTTCGCACGCTTCTACTTACGCACAGCAGTAGCAGGCGGAAAGATCAAAGACGAATAGAACCACCAGCACGAGCGAACCCACGCCCGCGCACTTATTCCGCCCCCCTGCGGAGTAATGGCGCGGGCGTTTCGCATTACTGGCGCAACTCGAATTTGGCACAAAACAGATCTAAACGCGAAAGACCAACAAAAAGCACGCACACAGAAGCCACGAGAGCGATCAAAACAAAACCCGCGACACAATCCCCCACAACAAAACGACTCACAAACACGCGCAACAACTCCGCGAACTTCGCAAACCAACTAACGCGATTAGACAATTACGCGCACCCGGTAGAGCGCAGCTAGATAACTAAACCGATTAGACCAAAACGTGCGGACGCACATTACCCACCAACGCACTTAGACAAAATGCCCCTGTATCGAATTACGCGAACTAACCCGAATAGACCAAAATATCCAGCAAGCCAAAAAAACCAGCCACACAGAAACGCGGAGACGCGACAGAAAACCAAACCCGCAACAAGTACCCACCCAACCAAAGATCATTAGAAGCAGAAGCGACAACCGAACCAAACCCCGCTAGGCAAGTTGGACAGATTGCCCGAGTCGGACAGCGCAACGAAGTTGTGCCGTATTCGGTTGCACCAAGCGCGTCTAAAAAAATCGGCGCGCTCGGTCTAACCGTGTTAGATCGTTGGGCTACTGATGAGCCGTAGCAAAATCGGTTATGAGCGCGCGCGCAATCGAAATCCCGCTAGCGCGGTCTTTCGTTGCGCGCCTCGGTTGCAGTCCCAATCGGACGCAATCCGTGTTGTATCCGACACAAAAGCATGTCCGTATTCTCCGTGTTGATGACTGGGGGTATGCCGTCATGACGGGTCTGGTATATCTCTATAAGCGTTTCCGTATATTTGCGTATTACGGGGCTTTTTGAGGGGTATCGGTTGTTCACCTTTTATATGCATTTGGGGTGAGCGGTGTTCCCCCCACTGTTTATCCACAGGTTGTGGAAAAGTCGCCGTAGTCTTGTGGACCGACACTTTTGTTTTAATGATGTGGCGTTCATTACGCTGCTCCCTCATGTCGACGCATGTGGGTAAGACCACGTTCCCGTGGGTTTGTGTCCCGCCCTGTGCAACGAGGGTACGACCGTGTGATTAATAGTTTGTCGTCATCCCGACGAGTGTGTGTTGAGTGTAGCAGATGTGATATCGTTTTGGCAGGTACCTATTCACAAGTTAACTTAAAGGAAAAAATCATGGCCGTAAAAAAAGCAGCACCAAAGAAATCTACTCCTCCAAGTCAACCAAAACCAACAGCAAAAAAAAATCCTGTTGACGCATTACGACGCAAACCTATTACGCAACCTAACGGTGAAACCAATATTGGTCAAACATACAAAAAAAACAGAACATATAGCAACACAAATGTTGTTAAAGCTGTTGGTAAAATGCTTGTTGACAACAGCGCACAGACTTACAAAACCCGTTCTGGGCAACGTATGATCACTGGAACATACAAAGGAAAAGGTTCAAAGTAATCTCCCAAACGTAAGTGTTACAGAAACCCCTGCCTTCGGGTGGGGGTTTTTTAATGTTGGTGGGCGAGGGGAACCCCGGAGTTAGTAACCCGACGAAACTATCTCTACAGGCACACCCACCAACAGTTAATACTGTAGCAGTCCACAGGGACCACAACCACGAGGAGGACATATCCTTTAACCCTGTGGAACTGCTAGCGTTGAGCATAACATGACTAAAGGTAAACGCACTGTTTCTGCTAATGATCGTGCACTTTTTTGGCAGGCTTTAAATTCTGGGTTATCTATTACTGAGGCTGCAAAGATTGCGGGTATTAATTATCGTACTGCGATTAATTGGTCTAATAAGGCTAAGAGAACCAAAGCTGAGTTGGCTGAGGTTTCTTTGCTTGAAGGTAAGGAAGATGCGTCTCATGGTGGTAAACGTCAGCGTGCTGTAGCAAAGCAGGTGGTGGATGGGGATCATTTGCCTCCTGTGATTCCTACGGGCCGTTTGTCTGAGCGGGCGCAACGTGGGTTGGATGATTTTGATTATTTTCGTAGGGTTTATTTGGGTCGTGTTCCGTCTCCTTGGCAGGTTGATGCGGCTTACAAGATTGTGGAGTATTTGCAATCTGAGGAAAAAGAGTTTTTGGTATTGAATGTTCCTCCTGGTGCTGGTAAGTCCACTCTGTTTCATGATGTGGCTGTGTGGATGATTGTTCGTAATAGGGCTATCCGTGTGATGATTGGTTCTGTATCACAAACTTTGGCCAAGATGTACTCGCGTCGTATCAGGGACACCCTTGAAAGGACTGTTCCTTTGCATCCTGACCCCGATATGGTGCGTCGAGGGTTGGCTTTGAACGCCGAATCATGCTTGTCGTTAGATTATGGGCGGTTTAAACCTAATACTGTGAACGCTTTGTGGCGTGCCGAGGAGTTTATTGTTGAACAACAGAACATTGGTGGTCTGGACAACAAGGAACCTACCGTTTCTGCTTATGGTATTGACTCAGAGTTCATTGGACACCGTGCCGATCTAGTCCTATTTGACGACGTTGCTTCCCCAGAGAAC
>Ga0114966_10001014_pt1 | contig 26297 bp, 30 predicted proteins | sample M_130207_XF_Meta_FD_87029 | JGI IMG/M metagenome (GOLD analysis project Ga0114966, IMG submission 87029) | Freshwater microbial communities from Lake Montjoie, Canada to study carbon cycling - M_130207_XF_MetaG | ecosystem: Environmental > Aquatic > Freshwater > Lake | place: Lake Montjoie... | reverse complement strand
CAATAATATTAATAATTCCAATATTCATTCCAATTGGATGGAAATATATAAAATATGACATACGTATAGAGAAACCATAATCCTAGAATCCTTTTTAGAATTATCAGGAATTCCATCCATTTGGAACGAATTTTGGAAAAATACATATATACAGCGATTTTCCAAAAATAAAAATTGATTGGAAATACCGCCATAATTATTGACAGGTATTTATACAAGACTACAACGAACGCTATTATGACTGAAGCTGACCGCATTCGCAATCAACTCAATTATTCCAAGAAACAAACCGCATTTGCGTGGGCTAATCACTACACTTATGTAGAGAAGCAATTGGTGGACGCTATTGACAATCACAGACGATTGGTACGAGTAGAAACGGAAGAGGACATTCCTACTCATATCAAGGAACAAATGAAAGAAATGGCTAGACTTCTCCAGAAAAAGTGGGAATGTCCTATCTGTCTTACTATGATAGAAGATGGACAGTTGGAAATTACAGGTTGTGGACACTTCTATTGTAGAGGTTGTCTTAACCAACACCAAGACGCTTCCAAAGCTCAAGGAGAACCAAAGTGGAAATGTGCTACTTGTCGCAGAAAGCACAACTACAAAGAACTTGTAGTTATTCAAAGAAGAGCGCCATCTATGCCAGAGCCACCAGCAGAAGAACCTTTGCCTGTACCTGCGAGAAGACGACGACCAGTAGTTCAACAAGAACAAGAAAGCGATTAAGACAATTCCAAGAAAAAAAAAGAAAAAAAATGGGGTAATACTCATTTTTTTCAATATTACATTAATACAGCGATTTTCCAAAAAATAAAAATTGAATGGAATCCCGGCCTAAAAATATACCAACTGTAATCCGACAACAAGTAGAATTAAATTATGGCTTCCAAAATGACTTCCAATGCTTCCAAGATTTCCAAGATTTCCAAGATTTCCAAGATTGTACTTGATGCCAAGAAGCACCTTCCAAGCTTGGTTATGGCGATGCTAAAATACCAAGAAAAAAATAAAATTACTTCCAATTGCTTAGCTAATACTTTCTACCTCAAGAATATGTTAGCAATGATTAATGTTAAGGCTAATATTAAGGCAGTTATTGCGTGTAAAAAAAGAGGTGAAGTATTCACAGTAGTAAATCACGTTATTCTTCAATTTGAAGATGGAACATTCTGTGACCCTTCTTGGGAAATATTTTCAGAAGATTTTGTGTATCTTGATTCGTACAAGCAACTAATTGAACATTCAGATGATTATTATCAGTTAGATAAGGATAATAAAAAAGATTGCCTTAAAAAGTTCTTATGGTTCACTACAAGAGCAAAGCAACTAAATGAAGGTGATGGAATTGGTAATAAGTTCATAGATTACATAATGAAGCAACATAAGTTTGTAAGTAAAATAACTGGAATGGATGAAGATATATTTAATTTCGTAGAAAAATAAATACATAACTTTCCATCCAATTGGAACAAAATATAGAAAAAAATAAAAAAAAGAAAAAAAAGTTGGTAGTAACCACTTTTTTCACTTGTGTACATTAATACAGCGATTTTCCAAAAAATGGAAATAAAAATGGAAATAAAAATTGATTCCAAAAATATACCGAGTATAAAGACATACCGACTTATTAATATAACGAGATACTATCAAATGCCTTCCAACTCTAATACCGAATCCAAGACTGAATCCAAGACTGACGGAACTCCAAGACTTACTATTACCGATGAGCAGGGCAACTCTTGGATAATGAACGAATCATACGCAGAATTAATGAAGGCCTATAACTTCTATCACAAAGAGAAAGAACGTCAACGAGTCAAGGCAAGAAGAGCTTATGTACCACACCCAAGACAAGTAGCTCAACCTGCTCAAGTTGTTCAAGTAGCAGTAGCATCACCGAGTTCCAGTTCCAGTTCAAGTTCCAGTTCATCAGACTGGGTAGCACCTGTACCTGTAACACCTGTAGCACCTGTACCTGTAGCACCAAAGCCTACACGAAAAAAAGCACCAAAAGTAGAAGCTACTCCATTGGAAGAAAAGGTAGCTAATATGGATATCTAAATGCGTTAATAATTAATAATTAATATATATCTATAGAGAAATGAATTATATACTTTTTGAAAAAAATAAAGAAGAGAATGGGATTATGTGGACTCTGTCCGACGTGGAAGAGTTCTGTAATAGTCACGAATTGACACCTTTAAAGATAATAGAGGAACCTGTCTTTTTCGTTGTTGAACTGGAAAAACCACGAGATGATGAAAAATATCGTCTTGTGGAAATTACAGAAACCATTTCTTTTATTCTAAGAGAAGAACCTGAAGTTGCTAAATTATTTGATACGGCACTACCAACTATTGAAGAATTGCCTAACATTGAAGAATTACAAGTCTAATTTTTCTTCTTCTATACTTGCTAAATATTCTTGATGTATATGACTTTTCAAGTGTCTATCACGTTTATCCATAAACTTTCTTAATTCAAGTCCACATTCACATACAATCATCGGAATAGTACTTGCTACACCTGACATTTTGAAATGATTCACACAATTATGAAGTCGTTGTAATTCGCCTTCACGCTTGTTCAGTTCTTCTTTCGTATTACAAGGAAAGTTCTCTAATAATTCAATATAATGGTCACCAAACTCCATTATCTGCTTACTAGTACACATTCTTTCAGCACCTCTTTTAGGATTATAATTATCATTTTTATGATTCCATAGTCGTTTTTTTAGTGACTGTGTTGTTGAACCGATATATATCTTATCAGTGTTTGGTGACCTAATAGCATATATTTTTCCGTTCTGATAGCTCATCCTTTTTCTTCGTTTTCTTAGTTGCCCTCCTTTAAGTGGTGCTTCTCATTTAAATACAATTGCTTGGCTTGTTTGTTTAATTCCGCTTTGTTAGTTTTCACCCAGGCCTCTGTGTCAGTTGTTTCCGGTAGACGAATATCTTTCAAATTAATAATAGACTTTTTAATTACATCTTGTGTCTGATAATACTTCAGTACCAGTTGAATTGCCTCTAAATTACTAATTTTTTGATATAATTCACCCATTTCACCGTTAAATATTTTTGTAAGGCGTAATAGTCCTTTTTTGTAATCATCTGCTTTGTAGATATTAAACATACGTTTTAGAGCCTTGTAGTAATTTCCTTCCGACACTAATTCGGTAATGTCTTTTTCCAAAGATTTTTTGTATTCTTCAGGAGTAGGAAGTTCATTCGTGAAAGAATAGATTACCGAAACTTCTGTAAAGCGATTGTCTATACGAGCAACCATATCCAATTTAATCAGTTCTAACTTATTCCAACTTCCTACTTCACCTTCTTTCAGAAGTTGATGTGGAAATACTTTTGTCTTCTTATCTCTTGACTGAAACTTTAACTCTGTGAACCAATAATTAGGTGATTCCTTGATTTTATTTAATACATCACGTAAGAATGTTACGAATTCGTGTTCAGTTGGTCGTTTCATCATACTCATAAAGTCATAGTCTGATGGAAAGCGTTGTGATACTAAACTTGCCGAACCTTTCAGTTCTAACTTAGTTTTATAAGTAAGCAGTTTAATAATCCGTTTTACATCATCTTTGTACTGAATAGGCTGTTTTTTCTCAAGAATATCCATCTACTTTATATAATATTTTTTTATTTAATAATAAGGCACAGGTCTTCTCGTATAATGTTCATTTCGGTCATCGTCAAAGTCCATAGCACCGCCTTCGTCGGAAGAATCACCTTCATCTGATTCAGATTCAGACTCGGACTCTTCAGGTTTGCCGTAATTAGCTCTCATACCAGCAAGTCCTCGTGTGTCAACTCTTGTTCGTTTTGGTTTTCCAAATCCTTCTACTTGAAATCGCTGGGCATACTGTTCTAGTGAGCTGGTTTCTCTTGGTGTAGCTTTTACTACGCCAGGTGGTAACTTCGCCAGTTCATCATAATTTTCTGACATCATATTAAACTGAATCTCTACCTCGTCTAAATCTCGTTCTTTTTCTCTAATTATTTCAATTCTTTCATCTCTGCTTCTGAGTAAATCTTGGTGATGTTCATTTAGTGATTGTATTAAATCTCTTTCTAAGGTTTTTTGTCTTCTTTCTTCAGTATTATCCTTGTATTCTTGTTTTTGTTCAGGAGTAGCATTCGGCTTACGTTTTATTTTTCTAGGTACTTCAGGTAAAGGTAGAGGCACAAACTCTTCATTCACTTGATATTCTTCCTTTAAAGAAGCAATTTCAGCATTTAGAATGTTATACATTTGTGCCAAACGGTCTAATTGTATCCCTCTATCTAGCATTTCTTCTTGATATCTTTCTTCCATTTCTTGTGTAGCAGGGACTTTTTTATCTTTTCTTATCTTATCCAATTCTTCATTTAGTTGATTCAGAGGCATTCTACGGAATTCAGAAAGCATTTCATCAGGAAGACGAATACCTAATTCTTCTTGGATTTGTCTTAGTCGTTGAACAGTCGTCTGAGAACCAAAATCAGGAATATTTCTAATAGTACTCGGCATTAAAGAACCTCGTGGTGCGTATGATTTCAGATACGTAATTTCATTTTGAGATAAACGCTGAAAATTATTTTTATAAGCACTATTTAATGATTCATTATCCAGGATTTCAAATCCAGTTGAAGAAACCTGTTGTTTTATTATTTTATAAACACTTTCTGTTCTTAAAAATTCCATAACCAAAATAGCACTTTTTGAAGCATTTTTTTGTATTTGTTCTTCACTAATTGGTGCGTTAGCTTCTTCTAAAGCTCTTTTTTGCTCTTCAGTAAGTTCTTGGCCTTCCACTATTGGTCGCCTTCTTCTCACCACATTTCCTATATCTGCCCCTAAAAGTGTATCAGAAGCTAACTGAAAACCATACTGTAAAGCATCTAAATTAGGTTTCAATTGTTGTACCGATACTTTAATCATTTCTTGAGAATTTTTGGAAAGTCCTGGTTGTTGATAATACCTTACAATTTGGTTCCATAATGGTATAATATCACCTGTATTTGTAGCTTCATAAGTCAATTTACGAGATTCACTAGCACTAGAAACAGTAATAATACTAGCACCTAACCTCTGAATATTCTCAACTAAAAGCTGTACATTTCCTAATTTGGCTTCCATTGTCTTATTCATTTGCTCAATAGACTTATCAACATTCACTTCTGTACCCGTATCCCTCTGCGTATTAGGCATAATCGTTTCCGGAAACACGGCAATCTGTTGCTTTTCACGACCAAATACTTGACGGTTCACATTCTTAAACACATCAAGGATTTCCATATTAGCTCTATCACGCAATGTATCAGTCATTTTTCTACTTAATAAAATATTATTTTTTTCATTTCTTATACAGTCCTAATTCTTTTACTTTTTTTGAAGCTTCAATCATCTTACATCCGTGTTTCTTCATATAAGCCTTCACAATTTCAGCCCTTGCCTTACGACCATCACCCGTTTTCAAACAAGCACCTGGAAGAATCTTTTTCTCACCTTGGCCAAGCATTTTCTCTACTTCCGCAATCACTTTCTTGTCTTTTTTACTGTGTTTGCTTCCACCGTATGAGCCTTGTAATTGAGCTGTCGGTGGTACTCCATTTTTAAGGTCAGGATTACTCATAGCCAACAAATCACCATTCTTGTTCACCATTTCACCACCAACAACGGCGTTAGCACCACCCTTCTTCCTACCACGACCAGCCTTCCGAACACTATTTCCTTGAACGGGGTAGGGGTCGGGATTTCGCAGCATGGCACCACCTACCGGTGCGATTTCAGCCATTGCTAAGTTACCACCCTTCTTCTTACGCTTACCAACACCAAAAATTTTCATTGCGATAGGTGCTACTTTACCAGCCACATCTGCGACATCTCCTACTCCCTTGATAAAATCATCCCAGAAGGAACCGCCTGACATACCTTCTGCGGTAAGTGCTTCTTTGAAGGCTTTTCCTACTTCCATTCCGTGACTTCCACCTTCCATCGGTTTTCCAAGAGCCAACAAGAGAGGTGCGAACTTTAAAGCAGTATTTCCAATGTCGCCTAAGGTACCCCAAAAATCACCACCTGACACTCCACATCCCATCATAGCATTCGCACCACCAAATACATTAACTTTATCAAACTCTCCTGAAGCACCAGAACCAACAATTCCTAGTTGAGAGCCTTCACCAGTATCCCTAAAAGTCCCACCAGCGAAAGCAGAACCACCAGCCATTCCTTCAGAATCATTACCATAGTAATACACTTCAGGTAATTTTCTACTGTTGTTATACATATTGTCTTCACCATCTCTCTTGGAAGCAGAAGCAGTTGTAAAAAGAACTCCTGCGTTGCTTCCACCACTCATTCCGTGTCCATCAACCGGACTATAAGCATATTGAGTGGCGAATCTATGATTGATTGCGTCCATTTCGTTAGCAATGTGTTGATTGTATTGGTTTTGATATGGCATCTTTTCTATTTATATATTAATAAAAAAATATGTAAATAAATATCACGATTTGCCGTATATGATTTCTAAGGTCGGAACTGAACACCAGTCTGAGATGCTGGAAGAGCAGGAGTTGTCTGAAGATAGACAGACGAAGGAGTATAGTTGTTTTCCCAATATACCGTATACACACTTGTGTCCAAAACAGTATTGGAACAAGCTACCAATTGACGATATCCAGTAGCACCCACTGCCTGAGCGGTAGGTTCTTGAATCCAAGCGTGAGGAGTTCCAACCGTTCCACCTGCCGTTTTACGAACAATAGACAAAAGACGGGAAGTTCCGTCCAAATTAGGGACACCAGTAGCTACTGTTGTAGCGGTAAGACCAGCACCGCCAGATAGAGCGGGCATATCATACGAATAGATTTGCGATTGTTTTCCAAGTTCAGATGATGACATTTTTTCTAAAGTAAATTAAGAAAAAAATTATAATAATTTACCTCGCCAATCGTTCTGCTAGACGAGAACGTCCACCGCTAACACCACCGCCTGATTCGCCACCGCCACTAGCACCGTATCCCATATGCCTCAAAGCATCAGAGGCCATTCTTCCAGCCGGATGGTCTGATTTAGCGAGATGCTCTTTTGCCGATTTAGCCATAGTTCGGACAAGAGGGTGTTGAGAATACTGAGCAAGTTTACCAATGAGCGACTTCATAGAGTCCATAAATCCACCACCAACCATTCGTTTGACAGAAGAGGCATACATAGGTTCCTGTGCCGAGGCTTCCAAAACATCCTGTTTGGTTAATATACCGGTATAAGTTGAACTGGTACCTCGTTCATTTACGAAAATCCCACTGTTCATACAGATGAGCATAATTTCGGGCTGAAACTCGTATCCGAGTTGATTGTACACTTGTAACTGTATTTGTAAATTGAAATTTCCTAAACTACCGGGAGAATAATAATCCTCGGTTAACTGAAGGTCTTTTCCAAACTCCAACACGAGAAGAGAACCAGACCCAGCAAGTTTTTTACCAATACCAGAAGCATTGTCAGGATTATTACTGTATCCACTAAATTCATACCAGGATTGATTACTACCGTTCTCAATTGAATACCGGTAGAGGTCTTGTTGGGTAGCTGAGGCAAGGATACCACTTTGATTGTTAAAATTTACAGAAATTCCACTTATACAAAGTCCAGCGTCAGGAATACCGCAGTTCTGGTTGCTCGGTGGGACTCTCACACTGATAATAAGTTTATCCGGGATTTGATTTAATTGGATAGAACTTGTCTGGAGAAGAGTGCTACTGGGAGGAAAGGCAGTGTTGGGAGAAACGGCAACACCAGGGGTAGTAATAAATCTCGGTAGCTCGTAAAACGGGACAGCATTGCGTGCCGGTAGAAGGTCAGACGGGTGAGGAGTAAGGAAGTTAAAGATAAGACGAGATGAGGCAAAGCTGAACACAGATGCGGAAGTAACAGTCGTGTAAGGAACGCCACCAACAAGAGTTGCGGGACTGGTTCCAGCAGGTGCGGTATTGTTCGCACTACGCCACACCCTTGAAGCATCACCCACGTTTACCACGAAGTTCATATTTTGTACACCATACATTGCCTGGTTGTTAGACTGAGGGTTAGCAAAAATAAAGGGAGAAAGGAGAAGAGGCTCGGAACAGTTGAACTGGACATAGTAGTCATCAGTCGTTCCAGCAATAAGAGGACGAGGGAATCCAGCACTGAAAGCAGGAAGAACACCGTTGACAGGCTGGTTATTAGAAACCCCAATAAGAGAGTAAGAACCACGCTGGAACAGGTCATTATCAGCAGAGTTAGCCCAAGACCCAAGAGAATTCAAGAGAGTACCGACACCATCAGAGTAAACAGCCAACAAATCGGGTGCGACAGGTGTCATACCGTTGAATCTCTGAAGCTCACGACGGTCAATAAATCTCAACATAGCCGGTAGGACATCTCGGATATTGATACTCACGGAGTTGTTGTTGATGGTAGCCGTAATAACGGAAGCCAACTGGTGAAGAGGGAAAGCAGAGAGAGCATCCGTAAGCCCATAGTTGAAAGGGAGCTGACCAGCATTCGTAACATTTCCAGTACAAGACAGTTTCAATGTCACGGTAGAAGCCCAGATAACACGTCTATCAATTAGCGTCTGTTCTGACGGTACTTGAATATTCCAGGTAATACTACTGGGAGTTTGGGAAATGGCATTAAATGTTGCCGACGTGACGTTCTGCCCGCCTTTGTGTACCGCATAGGACACGGCATCGGTAACATTTAAGCGGTCATCTTTAACAAGCACTTTACGAAAATCTTGTGACATAGTTTGTTTCTACTTGAAAAAATAAAAAAAACTTCAGAAAAAATTACGATAAGTCCTGATTGTTATAATTTTTAGCTCTAAACATTATTTTTAATGAGCCACTACAACCACTTCCAAGATAAAATGGGTGATTTTCACCGTAGCTGTCTTTCCAGAAAACTTGTACATCAATACTTTTACAAGGGCTAGTCCCGTAGAGGTCAACCAGTCTGTATTCGCCAGATGGAACATAGGTCACGTCGGGAACATATCCATTTGTAGCCGAAAATGGTACAACGAAATCAGTTACCACTGGAAAGATATTTGCCGAAGACCCTATAATGGTCTGGTTTGAACTAGTCCCATTGATAATAAGAGGCAACCCAACGTTTTCGTTCACAACTGGTAACAAAGTAGATGTAAATAGAATACTCTGGATTGGATTCATTAAAGAAGCCGTTTGATGGTCTTGATAGATTTGAATTCCCGTATAGACTCCATTTGGGGTTACAGGTGTCCCATCCGTGTTGTAAGACTGGACGATGTAGATTCCAGCACCCGCATTTGTATTAAAAACGAGTTCAGAATAGAGAGGTGAATCGTATCCAACATCAGGATACAAGTAAGGAAATGAATCAAACAGAGTTGAAAGTGGATTATTGAAATAGATAAATGCGGTATCTGTGTTATTTTGACCGAATAGAACGTAAGAACCCGTAATAATCGCTTTGAGTTTATCAGAGTCCCACGTCATACTTGGTGGTTGAAACTGGTTCGCATTCACGTTTACGTTAGGTAAGAAAACACTTGGCCCGAATCCTGTCCCACCATTCCAGAATTGTCCTTGTAGTAGCCAAAAACAACTGGTCATACACTGATTTATCATTGTAATCCAGTTAGGATAACTGTAAACAAAGTAATATTCACTTGTCAAATCCTGTAAGCTAAGAGCTTGTGGTTGAGATGGATTCCAGACAGGTGGTGTTAATCCTTGAACAGTTGGTTGGAAGATGACTGGTAGTGTAACAGTTAGATTAACAGTTGGTGCGGTAGGTGGACGATATGTCATCGTAATTGTGTAAGGTGTTACATTGATAAAATCATTGTTGCTTACAAGTAGACCACCACTTGTGTAAACAGGAACATTTAAAGGGTATGGTACACCACCAACAAAGTTATAGTATTTATCAAATTGTGGTGCGGACATAATAATCGTAGTAGCCGTTATACTGTTAATTTTATAGACTCCATTGTAGGCACCTGAATTAATAATGTAGATAGTATCATTTGCGTCATAGACATCGTCCAGAGATGCTAGTGTCCCAAGAGTGGGTGATGATACAGTTAGTGTTAAGTTTTTAGTGAGTGGGTCGTACACTAATGTACTAATAGGAATCTCGGCCATTGTAAGGACTTGAGTAGAGCCTCGTAGTGGATTCGCATTAGTAGGGTAATTGTTAGGAACACCAGTCGTAGTTCCGCTTGTATTTTCAAGAGTCAGGACGGTGTTCGCACCAACCACTTGAGAAACATTGGTGACTCGGAAGTACTGAAGTCCCGTAGCGGATGTATCACCAGCAGGTGCTACCGCAGGATTATATGCGTTGTATCCCAAATACACAACTGCGTTAACTGGAAAGTTCTGGTTTGTAAAAAATGTTATCGTAAAAGGTGTGGTAGTATTCGCACCAGCCATTGACTGAATAGCATATGTTCCACCCACGTTCGTGTTCGGATTAATATTGATTTGTGGGATAAACACTGGTAGTGAAGGTGTCTGTAAGTTAAACCTCACGATAGACATAAAATAATCTTGAGGCGACAACAAGAAATCATTTGAACGTGTTTCCTTGTACTGGAAACGAACGGGTTGTGCTGGAAATGACCCGTCATTGTTCAATAAGTTCATATTATAGTACACGTGTGTAGGCTGATTCGCCTTATGGTTCTTGTAGTACTGTTGGATTGACATTCTTTTCTACATATGTAAAATAAAATTAATTAATATTAATCGCCGTAAGGTTATTCCAGCCATATGGTATCCTTCTGAAAAATTCATTTTATAACAGTTGAAACTTCATATTATGTATTTCACCATTGACCATCATTAAAAAAACTTATTCATTCTAGACCCACTTAAAGAAATCTATATTCTACCAGTATTCCAAAAAACGTTCCAATTGGATGGAAATTTATAAAAATAGACATACGTGTATAGAAAATGAAATCCTAGAAGCCTTTTCCAAAATAATAAGATTTCCATCCATTTGGAACGAATTTTGGAAAACCGGGAGATTGAGGTCAACTGAGTAAAATTGACTCCGATAAAAATATTTATATCAGGTAGAAAGATGAATGACATTATTGAATCTATTGGTGAACATATTATGGGTGCTATTCGGGCAGGTGATGATGAACGGGCGAGAGAACTTATTGAAGGAGTTGAAGAATGGGTGGAAGATTATGTTAAGAGCCTCAGTGACCCTCTGTCAGATACTCTATTTCTCGCAATTTATAGGTGCGGTCTTGACAACATTTCGTGGGAAGAAGTAAGGGACTCCCTTGAATCCTACTTTGGAGATGACATCTCAAGTATTGAATCTAATGCTTAAGATAAACACCTTGTTGCGTTCCTACCGAGTGTGACATCTCACCAGCTATTTTGGCCGACTCCTTGTTACTGTCCGAGAACTTATCACTTATAAAGATATGTCGCAACATACTACTACCAACTCCTACACCTAACGACTTAGCTAACAACCTGGTAATACCATTTACTTTACTAATTGGCTTACCTTCTGAATCAACCAAGAAAGGGAACACCCCTTTTTTACCCTTATATAATGGGTGGCATTTCAGATAATTCTCAAGAATTACCCGTAGGTCGTCAGGCACTCGTATCACTACCTTGCCCTCTTTCTTAACTGTCTTAAAACGGTTGAAAACGAATTCCCACTTGTCCACGTCCAAATAATTGTCTTCTTCGTTCTGAGGCATTCCCTTAATAATATACATATCCTGGTAATCATTCCTACGTGGTGGAATAAGTACATAGAGAGAAAGGACTGTGAACTGTAGCAAAGAATCGTATGATTTTAGAGTTTCTTTTTCCAGAGTTTGGAAAACGTTAACGACATCTTTCCAGCTCATCCAATTTTCTTCTTCTTTCTTGGATTTCTTGTTTTTAGCATATTCGGCATTAATTTCCTTATTTTTAGTAATCATCATTTCAAAATACGTATCATATAACTTCTTTTTAGCTTTCGTAGTAGTATCCAGATTCAGAACAGAACAAATCGCAATAATAAAACTTCTTTTCGTGGATTCCGCATAATCTTTAATGTATTCAAGGACATTATCTACTTTTTTAAGAAAGTTTAGATTTTTTAAAGGCTTATTATTGTTTAACTTCTCTAAGTTTCTTACGTATAAAGCGACAGACGAATCAGTCAATCCTTTGTTTTTTAATAGTAAAGTAAGCTCGTGAGTGTAGTCGGTCGTCATTTCTGATTATTACCGTAGATTATTTTTTAAATCAATTTTCTTCACGCCAGATAAAATGGATTACTTGAATACGGTAGCTACCATCAAAACAACTAATATGCTATATAAATGTCCTGAATGTGAACGATTAATATGCGGATATGAACCAATTATCCATCGTAAGTTTTGTTTCAAAACTATTTTGACAACTCCTATAAATGAGCGAACATTGGGCACTACAACAAGTCAAAATCAGGAATACACTTCCGCTGGAAGAAGCCCAAAAGAAGTATAAAAATATTACAAAGAAAAAGGCTCGTAAAGTCCGTGAATCTAAGAACTTCTATGTTTTTAGGCATATTCCACCGACGAAGTTTGAGAAAAAATCCTTCCGAACAAAAGTTGTAAATGATGACGTTCAGATGGTTTTCGGTAAATTAAAAGAAGGACAAGAAGGATTATCTGGTTCTGGTTTGTTTGATTATTTCAAAAAGGGCGTAGATTACGCTCAACAAACCGCCTCTAATGTAGCTGACAGTGTCAAGAATGCTTTTAATATTAGGGAATATTCCAAGAAAGCCAAAGATATGTTAGCCAAGTACGGCAATTTTCCAATCGTTGGATTGGAAATCAGAAGACATCCAATTCAATCCGACCCTGTGTTTGAAGCCATTTCTTTGGGACAATGGTCAACACTCAAGAAGAAATACGGATACGATGATATGTTTCATATGATGCTCGTCTGTACTTTGAAGAAACCTGATAGTGAAGCAGTTAGACAAGTAAAAGTGGAACAAGTTGGCGTTATTTCAATTAATGACAATATTGAAATAGCACCAGGCGACCAAGTTTTTAAAGTGGATATGGGAGATAAGGCTGGAACATTCACTTTGAAGCAAATGTTGGATAAAACACAAGAAAGATTGGGAACTAGTAAATTTTTTGAATATTCTTCATTTACGGAAAGTGGTTGTAATTGTCAAGGTCTTGTAGCAAACTTATTACGAACAGAAGGTTTGTACAGTGATGAAGCTCATAAATTCGTCTATCAAGATGTTTCAGGAATCTATAAGGAATTACATTCATATGTCCCAAAAGTAGCAGATGCTACTACAAAAGCAATCGCACTCGCTTCCAAGTGGTTTAATATTGGTGGCGAAAAGGAAGGTGGTGTTCACGACTTTTTTGATGGTGAATATGAAAATGAACCAGTTACTCTGAATAGTTTAGTTGGTGGTAAATATTTTAGTAAAAATCCAGATTTAGAATTTTTAAAGTATGCGAATGAACACAAGCACGATTTGGAAGGGCCTCATACCATCAAACAGATGTATAAGGATTGGGAAGAAATGAGAGGTGGAAGTGATTATAAATGTTGTGATGACTTGGAAGGAACTGGCGTTTGTAGCAGTAAAATAAAAATTCAAGACGAACAAGAAATAGAACAGATAATTACTGATATAGAAGACGATTTTTATAGGCATACTGATTATGTAAGTAGTCAAAGTGCGGGTAGAAAATATACAAAAGAATTAATATTAGACCTTCTTTATTATATCGTGTATGACAAAGAATTTAATCATACAAAATATGAAAGAAAAGTAGCTAAAATTAGGAGAGAGATAGATACTAATTATCACGTCAGTGATAGAGAACGAAGACATAATAGGTTAGATGATATACTGGAAAGAATGTCGGCATTAAGACAGAAATTAATAACATATAATTCAAGAAGATGTAACATAAATGATATTACAGAAGAAAAAAGAGCACCCGCATTTGATGTAGAACCAGCAGAACCTTCACGCTTAGGATATGAAAGAAAACTTAACGAAGACAGAGAACCAACACCACCACCAGACTATTTACCACCTTATGAAGAAGGTGGAAACAAAGCATCAGGATTTATTCAAGCGATGATGGCTCGTCAGAATGGAAGTAGAAAAGTCAAAGATAAGTACAAAAAACAAGTAGAACAAATGAATGGTCGTCGTAGAAAACCTATTACTACAAAGGAACTCAATAGACAAAAGTTTCAGGATTTTGACGCAGAAGGATTCAGAATGAAAAAGATGAGTAAAACAACTCACGATGTAGCAAATAACGCACCACCAAGTAAAAAACCAGCGGAAGCGTTCTATGAATACGTTAAACAACACGCACCACCTGTTCAACCACCAGTTATTAAGAATAGTAGAGGACAAGTCATAAAAAATTATCGTGGAACGTATGATTTGGACAATATGTATTCGGCTTGGAAGAGTGGTAGAGCGCCTATTACAGAATCACCATCTGCTCAAGTAGCTGAAATACCAGAAGTACCACAAGTAGAAGAAAAAGTAGAAGTGAAAGAGGAAAAAGTAGAACCTGTGAAGCCAAAAAGAAAAATAAAAGTAGCAGAACCAGAACCAGAAGAAGAGAAAGAAGAAGTAAAAGAAGAGGAAAAGAAAGAAACAAAAGAAGAAAGAAAAGCAAGGCACGACGCAAAAAAAGCAAAGAATGAAGAAATAAGAGCAAAAAAAGCAAAGAATGAAGAAATAAGAGCAAGAAAGGCAGAAAAAAAAGCGAAAAAAGCAGAAAAAGAAGCAGAAAAAGAAGCGAAGAAGAAAGCAAGAGAGAATGAAACTCCTGAAGAAAAAAGAAAAAGGAAAATGATGAAAAAGATGCTAGAAAGTAACAAAAAAGCAGATGCCGAAAGAGCTGAAATGTTCAGAAAAGCAGAAGAGGAAGCAAAAGCAGAAAGAGAAAGAGAGAGATTGTTTGGAAATGAAGACCCACAATACGATAGAAGTCTTTATTACGATAGAACTAAAGAGCCATCATATTACGAAGATAGAAGTTTAGCAGTACAAACTAGTAGACGTGAGGCAATAGAACGTTACAATAAAGAACAAAGAAAAATAAGAAAAGCAGAAATGAAAAGCAAAAAATGAAGATTAATTTTGTTTTCTAACTAGTAGAAAATGAACAGAGTACAATCAAACGACCCTGCCGATTTACACCATTATTACTGGAATCAAAGACAAGTAGCTCAACAGGCTTATCTGAGCAAATTATCTGGTGGTTCTTGGAGTCAACCCTATTGGAATGGATGGATACCAATGACTAACTCATTACCCAAAGCACCGGTCGCCAATTTTGAGAATATGAATTACGGTAAAGATTTTTTCCAACGCTACGCACAAGACGGCGATTCTGGATTTTTCCAAAGAGGCTTCTCTCACGGAACAGCTTTTGGCGGTGCTATGCCTCTAAATACATTTGGTGAACAAACACGGATAGACTACGACACACCAGTTGATTCTACAATCTTACCAGAACAACCATTAGAAATCCCATCAGCCGAGCCTGACCCTACTCAGTTGGAAGAAGAAGTTGTTATGAATGCCGAGCCACAACAACGAGCCACGCACGTCCCACCTTATAGTAAACTACTGGTACAAGGACTAGGAAAAGAAGAAGATGCCTTATACGAAGAGCCTTTTGAGATTCCCGAATACAAAGGTTTTTTACGTAAAAAAGAAAAGAGATTCAAGTAGAATGGATAAGCTAAATTACTCTATGGCGATTGACTTAGTCATTAAACTAATGTCTGACGTAGAAAAACTAAACAAACCAGGCTCGGACAAGAAGAAATGGGTGATAGAACAGTTACACGACTTGATGCCCGAATTCTACGCAGAATATCATTTACTTATTGACGCATTTATTGATGGACTTGTAATAGTAGCAACCAGTCCGGAAATGATACAAACTGGAAAAAAATGTGGAAAATTATGTTCTAAATTACTAGGTTGCTATGTATGAAATAACCAAATATACGTATGATAAAGCGAAAGAATTGGGTGTAACAGTGAAACCGAGTCGTAGAAAGCATAAGAAAATAGACGTTTACGAGGACGGCAAATATATTAAGTCTATTGGTGATATTAGGTATGGAGATTATCCTACCTTTATAAAAGAATACGGTCAAAAGTATGCCGATATGAGAAGATTATTATATCATACTAGGCACAAGAAAGACACACTAGGAGAAAGACTGGCCTTGAAATTATTATGGTAAGATTATTATGTTGAATAATAATATTATCGTTAACTAAATGAATTATTTGAAAGAATACTTTATGATGGTTATGACACCAGTCGCTATGGTTTTTACAGAATTGTATTACAATAGGAAGTATCCTACTCACAGGCATTCACCTGCTCAAGTCTACTATCCAAAGGCTTCTTTAAATCTTTTGAGGCGTTCTCGCTAGAATCGTCTTCCGCTGGTAACCAGATATCCTTTTCCGTCATAATAACTTGAGGGTAATTCTTAAACACGGTAGCCCACCGACTCTTCTTTGTTTTAATTTTTTTGATTGTATCTTTATCTAACCCTAAATAATTTTCCAGTAGGCGTTTTGTTCCCACATTAGAACCACTGAAAGGAAAATAAGTAACTGAATGACACTCATTCAAAACTCGTCTTGTATCATTTCCAGCAGTCGCTAAATGATTGGTAATTACTACCGTAACTTTAAAATGCCGTCCAGTTTCTAACATCTGGTTTAGAATATTGTACACTGCTTCTCTTTGTTTTTTTTCACTTATCACATCTATATCATCAAATACTACTAAGGAGTTCTTGAAATCTTCACATTGTAGCGGGTCAGAAATTAATCGGTCGTCAATCTCAATTCTTTTGGGTTTGACTACATCAAGTGATTCGTCATCTTTAAGGGCTGAAAAACAGTAGACTTTGTTCTTTGGAAACATCCGTTTGTAGCATCGTATATAGTTTGCCGTATAGGTAGATTTACCACTACCTGAAGCACCTGTAATATATAAGATTTCACGTTCTGTTTCAGGATTAGGAATCTGTTGAAACTTTCCATCTATTGTAAGTTGGGAAAAAGGTCTTGAAAATCCATCTTCTTCAACTTTCAATTCCGATGTAACAGAAACTATCTTTCTATCATATTTACCACCTTCTGCTTGTGCTAAAAATTTACCAACTCTGTCTAGATTAAGACTCATTTATTGTATAAACATATTTATTTTAGGGAATATCAATCACACTTATCCACTAGCCCGACCGAGCCAAAACCCGATAATGGTAGATAAAAATCCACCGTAAGCTATAGACGTTGAACAGTCGCCTTTGTTTGTTATGAGTTCATATGAACTTAACGCAATAATTATCAAAGAAATCGTTATTTTCCCTACAAAATAACTCATCTTTTCGTCAATCCGGAAACAACAAGAAGTTAGAGTCCGTTTTTTTATTTCAACATCTGCGTCTATTTTAACGTCTTCTATGTGAAAAGCGTGTTCCATTTCAGCCTTGACCAACTCATTAGGTGGTTTTGGTGTTATTTGAGGTAATCCTCTTGCGGTTAATAAATTCATTTTACTAAGTGATTATAAATTGTTTACGAACCATTAACATATTAAGTTTATCAGGTGTATCACTTCCTGTCCTACGATAATACACATACCATATTCCACCACTAACATTTGGCCAAGCAATGTATGTGTTCTTTGTGTCAGAATTAAAAAATCCTACCATCGCACAATCCCAGTCTGCTACTGGAAATCCAGCTGGATAGTCCTGATTTGCTATAGGATAACCAGGAAAATCGTCTGGGCCAGACTGGTTTTCTACTACTGTAGCACAGTAAAAAGGCTTGATAGGTCCACCTTGACCAGAATACAGAAGATTAACTGCGTCTGTCGGAAGAGCGGGTGTTTTATAAACTCTTAACGAATGTAATTGATAATTGGAATCAGTTGATTGTCCTAAAGTAATTTCTTGTTCTGACATTTCTGATAAGATAAAATATTATTTTTTTTATGTAAAACCTGTATACCAATAAGCACCAGGGTCATTCTCAATCATTGATTTTTTAATGAACATACCCCAATGATAGTCTTCTGCGATTGCCTCTGGATAGACATAAGACCTAATATAATCACTTCCTAATGGTGCGAACGGTATGATAGGTGGGTCATATTGTGGCCCTGATGGGCTATATGTTTGAGTATCCTGATATCCTGTGTTAGGAATACTCGTATTATTAAATCCAGTAGCAATCGCTAACCATATATTGCTGGTATAATTTGTAGCAGTAAAATTACTAGCAGAAGAACCTGGTGGAAAATCAGATGGTGTAGCTTCAACGTTATATGCTACCATAAAAGGTGAAACTGACCCACCCATATCTACTTTTCGGAGAACATCGTAATCGTCCGTAGGTTGTTTGTACACTTTCATAGCATCTACTTGACAATCAAACGTACCTATTTGATTGGGAGTTGAAGTCAAGGTAAGATTGAATATTGACATTTTTTCTACTATGTATATATAAAAATTTTTAAGGAATATATGGTTGAAATACATCTTTCAATACCATCATAGCTTTTACGGAATCTGTTCCTTTTGTCCCACCATCATATGTCCTTTTGTAATGTATAGCCCATACACTAGTTCCATCACCAAGAGGACTTGCTACTGGGACAGGATTACAAGCTTGAGTATTTGCTGGTTGACCATCAAATGTACCTGAAAATGTATTAAGAAATCCAGCCATCCCACATTCCCAAATATCTGTCCGGTAATAAGGGTCGCCAGGAAATGGCGGATTGTGAACAGCTGTAGTCTGAAAAATATATTCATTTCCAGCATTCTGATTAACTGGTACCGCACCAAGAACTGTTGGTAATTCAATGAATGGGACAATATCGTGAATGTTAAAATAGGCAAGATTAACGACATCGTCATTGTCAACGGGTGCGTTTAAAACTTGTAGTGAATGTAATTGTGCGTCGTAGATTCCGAGTTGGTTTGGGTCTTTTCCTAAAAGTATATCGGACACTGACATTTTTTTCTACTCTATAGAAATAAAATTAATAAACGCTAATAAATACGGACTTCTTAATCGCTAATATCTGTACTTGGTCATCGCCAGTTGAACCTCTTATATAAGAAAGCCACCAAGTACCATCTATATTTTCAGAACACCACGCACGTCTACAGTCACCACCACCAGGATTAGAATCGTTCTGAAATCCAGCTACAGTACAGACCCACTCAGTAGTAGAAAATGTACCACCGTTATTTATCTGTATTTGATAATCTGTTTGAGATTGTGTTGTATTCTGTATAAATAATTTCGTAAAAGGTGTACCACCCACTATTCTTGCTTCTAAATTATTAATCTGTAGAGCCGTATTCCACGAACCTGCTAAACTTGTCATTCTAAATATACAGAATATTATTTAAGTAAAATATAGCGTGACGCAAGTTCCACCTGTTATAGCAGTCATTCTGACTTGTATAATATCTCCAGCGTTAACAGTTCGGGCAGTAATTGTACCAGTGTTCGTAGAAGAAGTTCCCGCACCTGTTATAGCACTTCCTGCTACTCCTGCTATGTTAATTGTCAAACTGGCTACAGTTGTCGTTTGAACCGCAGTAGACCAAGCAGTAATACTACAAGCAACGGGACATTTCCAATCTGTTAGATAAGTTGAACCAGTAGAAATACCAGTAGCAGAAGCATCCGCAAATCTGTTAGGTGTTAAATAATCATTAGCTACTACGATTCTACCACCAAAACTCATCTGAAACCCAAGAGTAGAAGAGGCAACCCACGATGGTAGAGATGTAGCACCGTTTGATTTTAAGAATGTACCAGAAGCACCATTCGCCAACGCACTTGTTGAAGTAGTATCTGTAGCCGTTTGAATAACCAACTGATTTGTACCAGTACCAACTATATTTGTCGCTTTTGAAGCAGTACCAGTTAAAGCACCTACAAATGTAGTCGCAGTGAGAGTATTTGTGGAAGGCACATAAGACAACCCACTGTCAACAGCCATCGCCTCTGATGGATTAAGTGAAGTAGAAGAGGCAGAGGAAGTGCTTAATAGCGGATAATAAGTAGCAGTAGCAGAATCAACATTCGTTTGAGATAATTCTAATGCTCTACTTGCCGTCCCTACGAAACCAGCTGTAAGGGCAACATTACTACTCGTGTAAAGAATACCAGTAAAGTTGGTTGTAGCCGATAATCCTAATAAGTTGGTAGAAGGATTCCAAGCCAACGCACTATCAGTATTAACTGTTTGTTGGTTCGCACTCGCTGAAACTGGTACAAATGTAATGAAATAATTTGATGTAAAAGCCGACCCATCTGTTGTTTGTATTTGAGAGGCAGAAGTTGAAGCACCAACGAATCCAATACCAGGAATTGCGGTAGATGATGTGAAAGTAACACCATCAAAATTAGTAGTGGCTAATCTGTTCTGACTTGGTATGTATGTTAGACCACTATCAGTATTAACAGCTTGTTCGTTTTGACTTGTAGATAATGGTACAAAAGCAGGATAATAAGTTGAAGTAAAAGCACTACCATCTGTAGTAGTTACTTTTTGAGATGTTCGTGCTAAACCTTCAAAGGCAATAGAAGTAAGAGCAAGAGATGATGTATACTTACCTGAAGCGAAATAAGCACTTGTAGTTAATGCGTTAGTAGAAGGAACAAATGAAAAGCCAGTATCATAATTTATAGTTGTTTTAGTACCACCACTACCGACAAATGTAGGGTAAAAAGTAGAAGCACTTGCTGACTCAAGTACAACACTAATTGTATTTGTTCCAGAAGCACCCGATGAAGCTATTACAATATCCGTCCCACTTGCCGTGAGAGATACATTCGCACCAGCAGTTATACTTACAGGTTGAAAAGCAGTTGATGTAGAAGAAGTTGAAACAAGTGTAGTACCAGTACCACCATTCGTAAATGTGTAACTACCGCCACCACCTGTTGAATTAATTGTTATATCATTTGCGGTACTTGTGAAGGTAATATTCGTTCCTGCCGTCAAAGACTTCGTAGAAAAAGTAGGATTAGAAGTACTTGATAGTATAGATGTCCCAGTTCCAGCATTTGAAAGAGTAATTCCAGAAGCGGGTGATGAATTAACAATCTCTATATTATTAGACGCATCATTCAAAGTAATTCCAGTACCACTTGAAAGGGATTTTACGCTTAGCGAAGGGGCTGTACCACTTACAACAAGGGAAGTTCCCGCACCCGCATTCGCTAATGTAGAACCAGTCACAGTATTCGTCAATGTAATCGTATCCGTCGTTGAGGCGATTGAAAGTCCCGTTCCTACAGCTAAACTTTTCGTAGAAAAACTCGGATTTGTCGTTGAATTTAGAAGACTCGTACCACTACCTGTGGAAGCCAGAGAAATCCCAGAGGCTGGACTGGAATTGGTCAAAGTGATAGTATCACCAGCCAGATTAGATGAAAGTCCAGTAGAAACTGCTAAACTATTCAGTACAAAGGAAGGACTTGTACCAGTTTTCACAAGAGAAGTACCAACTCCACTCGTTCCTATCGTTGTTAAAGCACTTGTAGTACCATCTGCCATCAAGTACTGACTCGCAGTTCCAGTAGCAATTTTAAGAGTGTCAGCATAGACTGTACCCGCAAAGTTCGTCTGGTTCAAAGTAGGAGTGGATTGATAAATGGTCTTCTGTTCTAACGCATTCAAACGAGTGTTAATTGTAGCACTATCCACATATGAAGTAAATATAATCTGGTGATTGTTGGCAAATCCAGTAGTTCCAGTTCCTTCTGAATTAGCATAGGTGACTCCAAAAGCCCAATATGAATTAGGAACAGGTTGTGTAGAACTTGTTACGATATATTTAGCAAAGTTCGTAGAGAGATTTTTATCTTGAATGTAGAGAATATCACCTAATCCTATTTGGGCTAAGTAGAAATCAATATCTATACTATCATCGGTCAGATGGTTCACCCATACAATCGTTGTTAGTGTTGGATTCGCATTGTTGTATTGGATACGACCCACAACTGTTGGTGTAGTGGAAGTATCAAATCTATATTGGTAGTAGTTCCCACCAGAACCACCAGAATTATAAGGAGCGGTAGTCCCGTCTGCTAAGAGAACCTCAAGGTTAGTCCCACCAACTTTGATAAAAGAGTTCGCAGTAGTAGAACTTGTTGTTGTTATAGGCGTGGCTATGAAATCCGCAATAGTAGCACTTACATTTACATTTACCGCATTAATATTAACATCTGTAGAAGTCACGTTAAAATCAGTAGAAGTATTATTAATAAGACCATTCGCAAACAAATTAGCATTCGTAGTAGCGGTTAGATTAACATCGTTAGTAGCATTTACATTAAAATCAGTAGTATTATTAATAACATTACCACTAGAAGTGAGAGTAATATCTGTAGTAGCACCCTCTGACGAAATCGTTACATTATCCTGTGCCGTTATTCCGAACACACCACTCGTATTCATAGAAACCTCGGTAGAGTTAGTTATAATATTCACCGCATTCACAGTAGTATTGACAGTTGAAGTAGTAGTAATATCTCCTGTAGAATTAATGAGAACATCTTGAGTAGAATTAATGGCTACATCTTGAGGAGATAGACCATTTGTAAAGATGTTTAGAGTCCCATTTTCTGTAGAAATGTTTAAAAATCCAGCGTGAGAAACTATCTCTAAATTGTCATTTGTTTCTATTAATATCGGTTGTGCTATAGAAACATTAGGTATTTGTAAATCCATTCCAGGTGCGACTAACGTCAGAGTACCACCTGATGTAATAGTGTTTACATTAATTGAACCTGATGCGTAATCGTTCGCAACATTGACAACCGAAAACGTTGAAGCATTACTCGCATTTCTGTAAAGTTTATCATTTGTTAGTTTAGAAGAATCAAAACCATTCGTTATTTCTATCTGGTTTATCGTCATATCATTGTAAGCACCAGGCGTTGACCCATTTCTTACGATTACTTGTGTATCACTTACTTTTGTATTAGCAACACCTGGCGGTGCTACTTGTACAGGGCAAGTTGTATTCACTTGTGTAGCATTTACATTCAAGTCAATTGGTGCGGTTAGATAAAGAGATGTAGTAGATGTTAATGAATCAGCCACAAGTCCCTTCGTAGAAAAGTTAAAAGTAGAAGCGTCCTCGTTAAGAGCAGAAGGGCCGTAATTTGTACCAGGAATATTAGTGCCTACAACGTGATTACCAACCGCAGAAGTTCCTGAAAATAACATATTTCCACCACCAGACCCAGCTACAACACTATTCACATACGCAGTAGTAGCAATTCTTTCACTGTTATCAGCAGGAAGCACCGTAGGTGCGTATACATTACTAGCATCTCTCATATCAACATCTGTGTATGACACGGATAGAGGTGTTTTAAAGAACCCTGCGTCGTTCATAACGTTAAACTCAGTGCCTGGTGCCAAAGTCACAAGAGTTGTAGCAGGAAAAGATGGTGCGCCTACCACAAGACTCATACCATTTGTAGAAGTCAATCCATATTGATTACTCTGTATGTCGGACGTTAATGGATTTTGTACACCATTAACCACTATATTCGTTACACCTGTTTCTAAATTGTTCAACTGTAATGGATAATTCCAGGCACCTGCGACTGAACTTGCCATTTTGTTTCTACAATAATAAAATATTTTAATAATTAGAAATGAATCGCAAAGAAGCTATAGAAGCAAAAGTAGCTGTTCCATTAAGCGATGCTGACATTCTGGAATATTTACCACACGCACCTATTAAGAAGTACTCGGAATTAGCAAGATACAAGACTTTGTATGAATTACTACCTGAAGTGAAATCATTTTGTTTTATTTTGTATGAGGATTCCATTAACAAAGGTCACTGGACAGTTATATCACGGCCAGAAGAAGGACTCGTAGAGTTTTTCTGTTCATACGGGTCATATCCTGATTCACCATTGAGATGGACAGAAAAGTCTACAAGAATTGGATTAGGTTCTGGAGTAGCATACTTAGGAAAATTATTTCAAGAGTGTCCCGATATGGTTGTCTATAACAAAGTCCACTATCAAAAGGAAAAGCCTGGCGTAAGTGATTGTGGTCGGTATTGTATCTTACGCACGTTAAAAATGAAGGCTGGAATGAATTTAGACCAATTCTACAAGTATATGAAAAAGGAATGTAAGAGATTACGGACGGACTTTGATGGTGCGGTTACTTTGATTATCCAATAATGTTATGCTATATTAATGGAAAAACAAGAGGAAAAGAAGATTGACAACCAAGTCACGTTAGAAAGAATACCAGATAAGAAACCCAAAAAGCAGAAACCACGTATGGAAATAGTTAAAAAAGAAGTTGTTATGAAGTTCTAGAGATGTGTGGAGTTGACAAATGTTACGTGTCTGAAATAATAGAAGCTATTAAAGCACTAAAAAAAGATAAAAAAGATGATGTAGATGATGACTTGAAAAGTAAACTGAACTATTGTATGTTGAAACTAGAAGAAGTTATAAAGGCTCGTCCGAAAGACGAAACACCTGATAGTCCTTGTCCCTGTGGTCAATGTGACCTAGGGAAGTCAATTCCTCTACTCACGATATGAACTGTATGTGTTGTAGGTTCAAACGTGTCTAGAATGATTTTAATGGCGAGTTCTGTATCAAACTCTTCACAAGAAAAAATATCTACAAAGCAATAATTCTTCTCTTGGAAAGAGTGGATACTTATGTGGCTAGTAGCAATTACTACAAAGCCAGTAATTCCCTTATCTTCAGGAATTAATCCACTATAAGGAAAAACATAAGGCATTGTAATTGCCGTCATATTAATCTTTTTTGGTAATGTATTAAGTAATTCAAAGTGTAATTCTAAATCTTTTAGCTTATCAGTATTACAACCATTCAAGTCAAGTGTTATATGACTTCCAAATCCCATTATATCTTGAGTACATATAATTATTTAAGATATGTATGTCGGATAGTCTTCTGCCGTTCTTCATCTGTCAGAGTATCATCGGTAAGAACTCCACGAATATCATCTTCAAGTTCACTTAATTCTTGTTTGTTAATCTTGTACCTATGTGCTATTACTTCTAGTAGTGTATTATGGAAAACCATCTCATTCGTACTCTCTTCATTCACATCATCATACTCTGATTGTAATCTTTTGTGTAACTTTTCAAGATTCTTGTAAGCAGTAGCCAATTCAGGATTATCTTTTTTCTGGATAGAAAGAGGATTAGAATCTTCAAGAAGCTTCTGACATATCTCCTTGTGCCTAATACGATTTGCTTTTGCTTTTTCCATAGATGCTTTAGGAAGCTTGGAAGTCTTCCAACCACTTACGTAACCAAAGCTACAATGGACTCGTTGTTCTTGTCCAGTAGGGCCAGTTAGGCATATATTGATAGTACATTCATTCGTTCTGATATTCTCTTCAAGAATCTCTTTGTTGAGCTTACACTCTACAACATTATTCCTGTGCTTGGAAAGTATATGCGTTGACATTCTATCAACACGTCGTTCTTCGTTACACACAATACAAGTAATCATTAGATTCATCGTAACACATATATTAGATTATTACGAATCAATTTTATTTTTTCCAATATTCGTTCCTTTTGGATGGAATTCTTAATAATTCTAAAAAGGATTCTAGGATTGTGTTTTGTATATATGTATTGTGTTTTTTATATAATTCCATCCAATTGGAAAGAATATTGGAATTAATCAGAATCAGAATCAGTTTTATAAAAGATATAACAAGATTCACAGTAGTAATGTGTTATGCGTTTACGGTTATCACACTTATACTTAAAAGAATTATCATTGTTACAATTGTCGCATATTGTATCACCACAGTCATCACATATTGTTAGTTCATCTGTGTCAAAATCACACTGACACATATTACATACATCAGTTGTTTCAGAATCAGTGTCAAGGATATCAGAATCAACATATATAACAGTTACAGGTCTTGGAAAACAATCAGGTGCCATCATTGGCTTCTTGCTTCGTTTAATACTTAGTTCATAGGAAGGTGGAAGAGTAGTCATATTAGAATAGTCAGCTTAATATAATGAACTACCAGGTTTCAACTTTATTGCTATACAGCGATATCGCTGTATTAATGTATATAAGAAAAAAGTGGGTTGTTAACCCTTTTTTTCTTTTTT
>Ga0114966_10001010_pt1 | contig 26324 bp, 20 predicted proteins | sample M_130207_XF_Meta_FD_87029 | JGI IMG/M metagenome (GOLD analysis project Ga0114966, IMG submission 87029) | Freshwater microbial communities from Lake Montjoie, Canada to study carbon cycling - M_130207_XF_MetaG | ecosystem: Environmental > Aquatic > Freshwater > Lake | place: Lake Montjoie... | reverse complement strand
CGCAGCACCACGAACGCCATGATCAATACGAGCGCGGCCGAGATGCCGAGGCCCAGGTTGAGGCCTCTGGTGAACGCGTGCCCCGCGTGGTGTAGGAACGACTGCTACGCCGCGAGGTCGGCCGCGAACTGCTTACGGCCGATGGCGGTGGCTGCGCCGATGTTGTCCCGGGCCATGCTGCGCGCCGGTTCGGCCAATACATCGGCGGCGTGGAAGTTCGAGCGGTAGACGGACGCGAGCACGGAGCCGACCACGGCGATGCCGAGCGCGCCGCCGACCTCGCGGGTGGTGTCGTTCACGGCTGATCCGACACCGGCCTTGTTCATCGGCAGGCTCGTCATGATCGATGTGGTCGACGACGGCATCGCACACCCCACATCGGCAGCCATGAACACGATCCCGATGAGTGGGACCAGATTGCTGGAGTCGTCGCGAAGAAGGAAGGCGAACGTGGTCATGCCGAGCGCCGCGCGCGGGGCGACGATGATCATCGTCACAGCGGACGGCAACGTGGCCAGGCCTGTCTTCATGGGGCTGTAACCCTTGACGAACTGGAAGTACTGCGACACCACAAAGAACATGCCGAACATCCCGAAAAACGCGATGGTGATGACCGACGCGCCGATGCGGAAGCGCTTGGTACGGAAGTAGCGCGGGTCGAGCGGGTGACCGTCAGGGTTGCTGGAGTTCGGCACGATCAATGCGATCGCCGATCGCGCCGGCTGGCAACAACAACCCGGCGAACACGAGGGCGTAGGTGTCGACGATCCATTGGATCTGGGTCTGTGTCGCGCCGAGCGTCTTTTGGATCTGCGGGATCGCGATGTTGAGCGAGCTCACCGATGCCACGACGAGCACGAGGCAGACGCGCAAGAAGCCGAGGATCAACCAGCGCTGTGGGTGACCAGTGGGAACGGGCACCGCAGCGAGGTTCGGAGAAGTCGGGGTTTGTTCCACTGTGAGCCAATCTGCGGTTTTGCGATTGCTCTGCACTGATGCCGCCCGGCTGGGGGAGCGGGGTACGCCACACCACGACGTGAGGTCGGTCCTGGGCCGCAACGATGCTGTCGAAGCGCTCATCTCCTACGCTCCGAGGCATGTCCGGCAGCTCTGATGAAGTCCTCGTGCTCGGTGGCGAGTTCCCCACCCCGACCCGCGACCAATGGCTCGCCCTCGCCGAAGGGGTCCTCAAGGGCAAGTCGTTCGACAAGGTGCTCGTGTCGCGGCTCTACGACGGCGTCGACGTGCAGCCGCTCTACACCGAGGCCGACATGTCTACGGCGTCCGACCCGGTCGGTCTGCCTGGTGCGGCGCCCTTCGTGCGTGGATCGTCACCCGTGTCGAGCGGGTGGGACATCCGCCAACGGGTCGATGTCGGGGCCGACGCCGGCGAAGCCAATGCACGGGTGCTGGCCGAGCTCGAGAAGGGCGCCACGAGCATCCTGCTCGGCCTCCGTGGCGCAGCCGGGCCACTCGACCAGGTGCTCGCCGAAGTGCTCGACGGGGTGTACCTCGACCTCGCCGGAATCGTGCTCGACGCCGGCCCGGCATTCGACGCGGCGGCCGCCGCGTTGCACGGCGTCGCCAAGGCGAACGACGTGCCACCCAGCGCGTTGATCGGCACGCTCGGCGCCGATCCGGTCGGCCACGGCGGCGACCTCGCCGACGCGGTCGCGCTTGCGATCGCCGCGGTCGCGCAACAGAGCGGGCTGCGCACGTTCGCGGTCGACGGAACGATCTGGCACGACGCCGGAGCATCCGATGCCGAAGAACTGGGCTGCGCGCTCGCGATCGCGCTGCACTACCTGCGGGCGCTGGTCGACGCCGGGCTCGACCTCCCGGCAGCGGCCGCGCAGATCGAGTTCCGCTACGCGGTCAACGCCGACCAGTTCGCGGGCATCGCCAAGCTCCGCGCCGCACGGCGCTTGTGGGCCCGGGTCACCGAGCTGAGCGGGGCCGCGCAGCCGCAGCGCCAACACGCGGTCACGTCGTCCGCGATGATGACCCGGCGAGACCCGTGGGTGAACCTGCTACGCACCACCATTGCCTGTTTCGCCGCTGGGACCGGCGGCGCCGATGCCATCACCGTGCAGCCGTTCGACGCCGCCATCGGCGAGTCCGACTCGTTCGCTCGTCGCATCGCCCGCAACACCCAATCGCTGTTGCTCGACGAAGCGAACCTCGGTCGGGTCACCGACGCCGCAGGCGGCTCCTGGTACGTCGAGTCGCTCACCGACTCACTGGCCTTGCAGGCCTGGGCCTGGTTCCAGGACATCGAACGCGCCGGTGGCATACGCGACGCGATCGCGAGCGGCATCGTCGAACGGCGCATCAGCACCACCTGGACGCAACGCCTGAAGAACATCGCCCGCCGCAAGGACACCATCACCGGCGTGAGCGAGTTCCCTGACAGCACCGAGACACCGGTGACCCGCCCGCCGCACGAGGCCATCGACCAAACCGGCGACCTCGCGCTGATCCCGCACCGCTACGCCGAAGCGTTCGAGGCATTGCGCGATCGCGCCGATACCGCCCCGACGCGACCCTCGGTATTCTTCGCGAACCTCGGGCCCATCGCCGTGCACGCCGCACGAGCGATGTTCGCGAAGAACTTCTTCGAGGTCGCCGGCATCGCGGTGCTCGGCAACGATGGTTTCGAGTCGCCGGTCGCAGTGGAGGCGGCTTTTGCGGCGAGCGGCGCGCAGCTGGCCTGCATCTGCTCGTCGGATGCGGTGTATGCCGAACGAGCCGACGCCACGGCCAGCGCGTTGCACCAAGCCGGAGCGCGGCGGGTCTACCTCGCCGGTCGCCACGAAGCGCCTGGGGTCGACGAGCACGTCTACGCGGGCTGCGATGCCCTCGCCACGCTCACCCGTGCGCTCGACACCCTCGATGTCCTGGGGTCGGGCGCCAGCGCCCTCGATGTCCTGGGGTCGGGCGCCAGCGCCCTCGATGTCAAGTGAGGCCATGAACATGACGACGATCCCCGACTTCACCGACATCGAGCTCGGCCCGCCGACCTCCGCAACCGACCTGCCCGCGTGGGCCGACGCGGTCGAAGCCTCCATCGGCAAGGGCCCCGAGGCGCTGCTGTGGGAGACGCCTGAAGGCATCGGCGTCAAGCCGCTGTACACCGCGGCCGACGTCGCCGACCTCGACTTCCTGCAGACCATGCCCGGCATCGCGCCCTACCTGCGTGGGCCATACCCCACCATGTATGTCAACCAGCCGTGGACCATTCGCCAGTACGCAGGGTTCTCCACCGCTGACGAGTCGAACGCCTTCTACCGCCGCAACCTCGCCGCCGGGCAAAAGGGCCTGTCGGTCGCGTTCGATCTCGCAACGCACCGTGGTTACGACAGCGACCACCCACGCGTCAGCGGCGACGTCGGCATGGCCGGCGTCGCCATCGACTCCATCCTCGACATGCGTCAGCTGTTCGACGGCATTCCGCTCGATCAGATGAGCGTGTCGATGACCATGAACGGTGGCGTGCTGCCGGTGCTCGCGTTGTACGTGGTCGCGGCTGAGGAGCAGGGAGTGCCCCCCGAGAAGCTCGCGGGCACGATCCAGAACGACATCCTCAAAGAGTTCATGGTGCGCAACACCTACATCTACCCCCCGACGCCGTCGATGCGCATCATCTCCGACATCTTCTCGTACACGTCGAAGAAGATGCCGAAGTACAACTCCATCTCGATCTCGGGCTACCACATGCAAGAGGCCGGCGCGACCGCCGACCTCGAGCTCGCGTACACGCTCGCCGATGGCGTCGAGTACATCCGAGCCGGCATCGAAGCGGGGCTCGACATCGACGCGTTCGCGCCGCGACTCAGCTTTTTCTGGGCCATCGGCATGAACTTCTACATGGAGGTGGCCAAGCTCCGCGCGGCGCGCCTGCTGTGGGCCAAGCTCGTCAAGCAGTTCGATCCGAAGAGCGACAAGTCGTTGTCGCTGCGCACCCACTCGCAGACCTCTGGTTGGTCGCTCACCGCGCAGGACGTGTTCAACAACGTGGTGCGCACCTGTGTCGAGGCGATGGCCGCGACGCAAGGCCACACGCAGTCGCTGCACACCAATGCGCTCGACGAAGCACTCGCGCTGCCCACCGACTTCAGCGCGCGCATCGCCCGCAACACGCAGCTGTTCCTGCAACAGGAATCGGGCACGTGTCGCGTCATCGACCCGTGGGGTGGCAGCTACTACGTGGAGCGCCTCACCTACGAGCTTGCGGCCAAGGCGTGGGCGCACATCCAAGAGGTCGAGGCTGCGGGGGGCATGACCGCCGCCATCAACGCGGGCATCCCCAAGTTGCGCATCGAAGAAGCAGCGGCGCGCACGCAGGCGCGCATCGACAGCGGACGCCAGCCCGTCATCGGCATCAACAAGTTCCGCCTCGACGAGAACGAGAGGATCGAGGTGCTGAAGGTCGACAACACGTCGGTGCGAACGCAGCAGATCGAGAAGCTGCGCCGCCTCCGGGCCGACCGCGACGAGCAGGCCACACGTGCGGCACTGGCCGCGCTCACCGGAGCGGCCGACGCGGCGCTCAACGGCAGCCGGCCGAACGACCTCGACCACAACCTCATGAAGCTGGCCATCGATGCGGCTCGCGCCCGGGCCACGGTCGGCGAGATCAGCGACGCCCTCGAGAAGGTGTTCGGTCGCCACGTCGCCGAGATACGTACGATCTCGGGTGTGTATCGCCAAGAGGTCGGCCAGAGCGGCAACGTCGAGCACGTGCGCGAGCTCGTCGAGGCGTTCGCGGTGAACGACGGCCGCCGCCCGCGCATCCTCGTCGCGAAGATGGGCCAGGATGGCCATGACCGCGGGCAGAAGGTCATCGCCACCGCGTTCGCCGACCTCGGCTTCGATGTCGACGTCGGCCCGCTGTTCCAGACGCCGGGCGAAGTGGCCCGCCAGGCCGTGGAGGCCGACGTGCACATCGTGGGTGCGTCATCGCTGGCCGCCGGGCATCTCTCGCTGGTGCCCGAGCTCAAGCGCGAGCTGGCCGAGCTGGGTCGCAGCGACATCATGATCGTCGTCGGTGGCGTCATCCCGCCGCAGGACTTCGACGCGTTATACGAAGCGGGCGCCGCGGCGATCTTCCCGCCGGGCACGGTCATCGCCGACGCGGCCGGCGATCTCCTCGAAAAGCTCAACGGGCAACTCGGCTACTCCTGAACGGGTGAGTGCGGAGCACGGGCGCATACGTCCGGTCCCGACCAAGTTGAACACCAGGAAAATATCCGCCCCGTTCGACAGCGTTTCAGCTTCGGCGAGTGCTTCTCGGTATATTCCGGCCTGTCGCTCGGCCACCGGACTCCGGCAAACTCACGATGCCCTGCGGGTATTGCGATGCTCGCTCGCGTAGGAGAGCCCGAGGAATGATGAACAGCCCGTTGGAACGGATGACCGCGCGGGGCATTGTCACCAAGACGTTCACCACGAAGCGCAAGGGTTACGACCAAGCCGAGGTCGATGGGTTCCTGGTCACCGTCGCGCGCGCCTTCGAGGCACAGAACCTCGAGATCGATCAGATGACGAACGAGCGGCTCCAAGAGTCGCTGACCCAGTACCCCTCGGAAGCATCGCAGCCGTCGAGCGCATCATCGTTGTCAGAGGTGCACGGCAGCCCGATGCCCGACGAGGGGCTCGACGCCGAATGGTTCGTGGAGGCTGCGGAGGAGATCGCTGTTCCTCTGGTCGCGATCTTCGACGCCGACGCCGAGGTCGAAGGGGTCCAGATTCTTCTGCAAGCGGCCCGCAAGACCGTCGAGTTGACCCTCGCCGACGCGCGCGCTCGGGCCGAAGCGATCCTCGAGGACGCGCGTCAGCGTGCATCCGAGATGACCCGCGACACCGACCGCCGAACTCTGGTCGTCGCCGGCCGCGTGCAATCCGAGCTGATACGGATCGAAGACGAGGTGGCGAACCGGCGCGTCGAGCTCGACTCGATCCAGAACTTCGTCGAGACGGAGCGGATCAAGGGTCAATCGATCGCGCACGAGTTGCTACGGGTTCTGGGCGGCGAGCCGGCGATCGTTCCGGAGGCCTTTATGGCGGTGCCGGCCGAGATCCTCTTGGCCGGGCGCGTCGCATGCGTTGCCGGCGCGGCGTCGTTGGTCGGCGCGTGTGTGGCGCGGACCCTCGCCGCCGCCGGAGCACACGTCGTGCTCGGCGACGATGACGCCGATGGGCTGTCGGCCATCACCGACGAGCTCGTCGCGGCAGGCGCGTCGGTTTCGTCGATCCGGGTCGGTGTCCGTCATCGCAACGAACTCGACCGGTTCGTCCTCGACACCGTGGAGCGCTTCGGGCGGCTGGACATCATGTGCAACGTCGCCGGCGTCACCGGCATCGGGTCGCTCGCCGAGGTGACCGAGTCGGAGATCGACGACGCGATAGCGACACAGGTCAAAGGCGCCTTGTTCGGCTGTCAGGCCGCGCTCACCGCGATGGCTCCCCGGGCGGCCGGGAGCATCATCAATGTGTCGACGGTGTCGCGAAACGCGTTCAGCCCAGTGCTCGGCGTCACCGCAGCGGCCCGCGCCGCGGTCGCCAACCTGACGCAATCCTTCGCCGTCGAGGCGAGTCGCCGAGGGGTCCGCGTCAACGCGTTCGAGGTCGATGCCGACTACGCATCCACCCCACCGTCCTACGACTCGCTCGTCGAACAACTTCGTTCGCTGACGAGGCTCGAGGAACTGGCCGCCGTCGACGAGCACGCGCACCACTTGCTGTACCTGTGCGGCGAGTCGTCGAAGTTCGTCACCGGCACCTTGGTTCGTGCGGGCGTGCGCGCCGACCGGTAGCCCTGCGGTTCTGTAGGTGCTGTCGTGGCGACCTTGCTGGGCAGCGTGCTCGCAGTCGTCGTTGCTGACCCGAGCGGCGCCGCGATGCAGGAGTTCACGCTCAGCAGCGCGCCACGTCCTACCGCAGAGGTGCTCTCGCAGTGCTACCTGTCCAGGTAGCCTCACGGCCGATGAGCCGCGCCATCGACATCGACCGCTACGTGGACGGCGTTCTCGCGGGTGATCGCACCACGCTCGGACGCGCGATCACCTTGGTCGAGTCGACCAAGCCCGAGCACCAAGGCCTGGCTCAGGAGCTGCTGGTGCGTCTGCTGCCCCACGCGGGCGCCACCCAACGTGTGGGTATCACGGGGGTACCGGGCGCCGGGAAGTCGACGTTCATCGACATGCTCGGCACCAACCTCACCGCCGCCGGCCATCGCGTCGCCGTGCTCGCAGTCGACCCCACGTCGTCCCGCACCGGCGGGTCGATCCTCGGCGACAAAACGCGCATGCAGCGACTTGCGGTCGACGCGGCGGCGTTCATCCGGCCGTCACCCACGAGTGGCACGCTGGGTGGCGTCACGCGGTCCACCCGCGAGTCGATCGTGGTGGTCGAGGCGGCCGGTTACGACGTGGTGCTCGTCGAGACGGTCGGTGTGGGCCAGAGCGAGACGCTCGTCGCGAACATGGTCGACTTCTTCCTCGTGCTCATGATCTCGGGGGCCGGCGACGACCTCCAGGGCATCAAGAAGGGCGTGCTCGAGCTCGCCGACATGATCGCGGTGAACAAGGCCGACGGCGACAACGAGAAGCGGGCGCGTATCGCCGCGGCCGACTACCAGGTCGCGATGCGCATGATGCAGCCCGCATCGCCCAACTGGAACCCGCCTGTGCTCACGTGCAGCGGCATACACAACGTCGGCCTCGACACCTTGTGGGCCCAGATCGATCTGCACCGCAGCAAGCTCACCGAATCGGGGGAGTGGGCCGAGCGCCGCAGTCGCCAGCAGGTCGATTGGATGTGGTCCACCGTCGACGAACGCCTCACCACGGAGCTGCACCACAACGCCAACGTTCGCGCGATGCGCGCCGATCTCGAGCACGAGGTGCGCGCCGGCAAGCTCACGCCCACGCTGGCGGCCGACCGACTGTTGGCCGCGTTCCGATCCTGATGAACGCAGCTCGACGACCGGGCTGAAACGATCGTTTGAACGGGTCGGCACGCCGGGCTAGTCTCCCCCCGTCCTACAGGGGGTTCGGCGAATGAGTGACGGTCCGGTTCCGGCAGCACAGCTCGGCGTGGTCCGCCCATTCGAGCGCATCGAATGGGTCGACGAAGCGAAGTTTGGACGCGTGTCGGCCGATGTCGCGAAGGCGGCAAGCGAGGCCGGAGCGCTGCGCAAGTTCATGTCGCGCGGCGAAGAAGGGCTGTACGTCCAGTACTCCACGCTGCCCGCCGACTTCCACATCGCGCCGCACACCCACGACAAGGGCGAGGTGCTCTACATCCTGCGTGGCTCGTGCACGGTCGAGCCTTCGGGCGAGGTGCTCGGGCCGAACGACTCGGCCGTGGTGCCACCGAACAACGAGTACGGCTTGCGCGCCGGCACTGAAGGCATGGACTTCCTCACCATCCGCAACGGCGACGCCGTCGTCGCGTTCGAGAAGGCCTAGTCCCGTGGCCGGTCGTTTCACAGGCCAGTCGATCGAACGCGTCGAAGACCAACGCTTGCTGCGCGGGCAAGGTCGCTTCGCCGCGGGTATCTCGCGCGTCGGCATGCGTCACATTGCGTTCGTACGCAGCACGCAAGCGCACGCGCGACTCGTGGCCATCGATACCAGCGCGGCGCGCGCGCTGCCGGGTGTGGTCGCGGTGCTCACTGCCGAGGATCTGGCGAAGGTGATGACCGGACCCATCGTCGTCATGGTTCCCCCGAACGTGAAGGTCGCACCGTTCCACCCGCTGGCCACCACCAAGGTGCGGTTGGTGGGCGACCCGATAGCGATGGTCGTCGCCGAGTCGGAAGCCATCGCGCACGACGCCGCGGCGTTGGTCGAGGTCACCTACGAGTCGTTGCGCGCCGTGGTCGACATGGCCGGTGCCGAGGCACCCGACGCGCCCGTGCTTTGGGACGAGCTCGGTACCAACCTTGCATTTCACGATTCGTCTTCGTGGGGCGATGTCGAGGGGGTGTTCGCTGCGGCGAGCCGCGTGGTCACCCGTCGCTACGTGCAGCACCGGTACTGCCATGCGCCCATGGAGCCGAGGTGCTCGGTGGCCACCTACACACAAGGCACGCTGCTCTACGAGGCTTCGCACAAGCGGCCGCACCCGCTGAAGATGAGCTTCGCCGCACTCTTCGGCATCCCGTTCCCTGATGTGCGCGTCGTCGCGCGCGATATCGGGGGCGGCTTCGGTTCGAAGGGCCAGGTCACACGCGAAGACGTGGCGGTTGTCGCGGCCGCCCGCATTGTCGGCGGCGCCGTGCGCTGGAACGAGACGCGCAGCGAGAACCTGCTCACCGCCGGGCACGCCCGCGAGGAGACCCTCGAGCTCGACTATGCGGTCGAACCCGATGGTCGGGTGCACGGCGTGCGTGTGCGCATGAAGATCGACGTGGGCGCGTATCCGATGCTGCCCTTCCCGCCGAGCATGTTCAGCGGACTCGTGAAGTTTCTGCTGCCCAACGCGTACAAGTTCGACGCGTACCAGTTCGATGCCGACGTGCTCTACAGCAACAAGGCGAGCTACATCGCCTATCGCGGACCGTGGGCCGTCGAGACCTGGGTACGCGAAGCGATGTTCGACGCGGTGGCCCGCGAGCTCGGACTCACCCCCGAGGATGTGCGCCGCATCAACATGTTCTCCGCTCCCGATCTGCCGGGCATCGGCACCATCGGGGTCACCCTCACGGGCATTACCGCGCGCGAGTGCCTCGAGCGCGCGGTCGAGATGATGGACCTGCCCACCTTCCGCGCCGAACAACAGAAGGCACGCGCCGAAGGGCGCCTCGTCGGTCTCGGATTCGCGAGCTTCATCGAGATCGCGCCGGGTCCGCCCGACTTCGCGAAGCTCGTCGGTTTCGACCTGCCAGGCGAGACGGCCACCGCTCGGCTCGAACCCAGCGGCCACCTTGTCATCGGCACATGGCAGGTGTCCCAGGGCCAAGGTCACGAGACCACCATGGCGCAGACCGCAGCCGACGAGTTCGGCATCCCGCTGCACATGGTGCGGATCGAGCAAGGCGACTCCGCGAATTCGCCTTTCAACACGATGTCCACCGGCGGCTCGCGCTCCGCCACCATGGCCACCGGCGCCACGCTCAGTGCGACGCGCGCCGTGAAGCAACAGGTGCTTGCTATCGCCGCGCACATGCTCGAGGCGAGTGAGCACGACCTCGAGATCGTCGACAGCACGATCCAGGTGAAGGGCACGCCCGCTCGCGCGATCGGCGTGGCCGACATTGCACGAGCCGCGTGGTTCGCTCCGTCGTCGTTGCCGGCCGGCCAAGGTCAGGGCCTCAGCGCCGTCGTCGACTTCCGGGTTCCCGAGGGCGGCTGGGCCGGCGGTACGCACTGCTGCTGGGTCGAGATCGACCCCGAGACCGGCGAGATAACCATCCCCCGCTACCTCGTGGTCGAGGACTGCGGCACGTTGATCAACCCGGCCATCGTCGACGGCCAGATCACCGGCGGCGTCATGCAAGGCATCGCCGGCGTCCTGTACGAGAAGCTCCAGTACGACCCCGATGGCCAGCTCGTCACGTCCTCGTTCGCGGATTACCTCGTGCCGTCCGCGGCCGATCTTCCGTCGCTCGAGATCGAACACATGGAGTCGGCGCCGCTGCACGAGGTGAACTCGCGCGGGGTGGGCGAAGGCGGAATGATCGGTGCGCCTGCTGCGCTGTGCAACGCGGTCAGCGACGCCCTGGCCCACCTGGGCATCGAGGTCGTCGAGCAGCACCTTTCGCCTCAGAAGGTGCGCGAGATGCTGGCCACCCGATCACGCTGAGGCTCTCCTCTGCGCAGTGATCGGGCGGAACCCGCCGGATGCGGCGGGCTATGCAGTCATCGTGGCGGCTCGCCCGAGATGGTGACCCGCTGCATCACGCGACGTTGGCCGCCGTAGTCCGCGACTGCGAAGTGCTGCACCCAACGGTTGTCCCAGAAGGCCATGGTGCCGGGCTCCCAGCGGAGGCGGCACTGGAAGTCGGGGTTGCGGATGTGGTCGATCAGCATCGGCAGCAACGCGTCGTTCTCGCGCTCGGTGAGCCCGACGATACGCGAGGTCCAGTTCCCGTTCACGTACAAGCACTTGCGGCCGCTGTTGGGATTCGTGGTGACGACCGGATGCTCGTGCGGTGGCCAGACGGCAGCCATCTTCTCGAAGGCCGCCGTCTCGGCGCCGATGGTGATGGCCTTCTTCAGCATCCGCGAGATGTCGTGCACCGCTCGCTTGTCGGCGAGGAACTCCTGCATGGCCGGCGAAAGCGCGTCGTAGGCGGCGGTACCGCTGGCGAAGCATGTGTCGCCCCCGAGTTCGGGCAGGAGCTCGCACCGCAGTATCGAGCCGAATGGCGGCGCAGGCATGAAGGTGTTGTCGGTATGCCAGTTGTCGGCGCCCTCACCCTTCGGTTGCACCTGATCGAGCACGGTGATCTCGGGAAAGTCGGGATGCTTGGGACCGAAAGGGGCCACCGAGATCTGACCGAACCGCTCGGCGAAGGCCAGGTGCTGGGCGGGCGATATGTCCTGCTCGCGGAAGAACAGCACCTGGTGCGCCTCGAGCGCGTTGCGCAGCGCGCCGTAGGTGGTGTCGTCGAGCGGTTCACGCAGGTCGACGCCTCGGATCTCGGCACCGATGTTTGCGGTGACGGGACGTACCACGATCGAATGGTCGCTGGACATCTCCCCAATCTACCTCGCTGCGGTTTTACGGTGCGATCCCCGCCTTGGGCTCACCTGACCCAGCGTGACACGGTGCCGAAGCCCAACGGGCGTTTGTCGAACTCGGCCAGCCCGTGAGCGACCCACCCGGCGGTCCGGCGGACATCGGGGCGTAGGTCCGGGCCGAACTGGCGCGCGGGGCAAGCTCCTGGGGTTCGGCCACGCGGCGTATCGCACCGGAGCCCCTCGTTCGCGCCCGCTGCTCGAGATGGCCCGTACCTTCGATGATCCACTGACCGCGCTCGCCGAGGCGGTCGTGGTCGTGGTCGTGGTCGTACGGCGTCGTGGTCGCGTTCTTCGTGGGGCGCAAGGAGCTGCGGGACCAGCCCGTTCCCCGAGTCCGCCTAGGCTCTGGGTGCGCCGAGACCTCCTGGGGGAATCATGTCCGTCACCAACGCGCCGCCGGTCAACTTGCTCGACCCGTTGTTCTACGTGGATCCGTTCGAGGCCTACCGTTGGCTGCGCGATCACTCGCCGTGCCACTGGGATCCGGTTCAGAAGATCTGGGGCGTGTCGCGCTACGCCGACATCGTCGAGGTCGAGAGGAACGCGAAGCGGTACTCGTCGCTCGATGGGTCGCGGCCGCGAACCGATCAGCGCGCCGACACGTCCATGATCAACAAGGACGATCCCGATCATCAGCAACAGCGCATGATCGTGGCGCGCCAGTTCACGCCGCGCGCCGTCAAGCAGATCGAGGCCCACATCCGCGAGATCGTGACCGAACTCATCGACGCCGTCGCACCGCTGGGAGCGTGCGATGCCATCGAGTTGCTGGCGTCGCCGTTGCCGGCGATCGTCATCGGCGAGAAGCTCGGCTACCCGCGCGAGATGTGGACCAAGGTCCGCGAGTGGTCCGAGGTCACGATGTTCGAGGCCGGCCAGACGCCGGCCGATGGGGTGTACGAGAACCCAGCCGAACGGCAGATGAGCAGCACCATCGCCGACTTCGGGGGAACCACGATGCGGATCATCGCCGAGCGGCGCAAGAACCCGCAGAATGACCTGATCTCGACGTGGATCAACTCCGAGACCGACGGCCGACCGTGGACCGACCAGGAGATCATCTCCGAGTGCATCCTGCTGCTCGACGGCGGCGCCGAGACCACGCGCACGGTCATCGGCGCGATCATCAACGAACTCGCACGCCACCCCGAGCAACGTCAGCTCCTCATCGACAACCCGACCATCCTCGGCGACACCGGCGTCGAAGAGTTCATTCGCTGGGTCACACCGATCCTCAACATGCGCCGCACCGTCACCGAGGACCACATCTTCCAGGGCCAGCAGTTGCACGCCGGCGACGAGGTGCTGTTGATGTACTCGTCGGCGAACCGCGACGAGCGCGTGTTCACCAACCCGGACACGCTCGACGTGACCCGTGCGCACAACCATCACGTCGCGTTCGGGTTCGGCACGCACTTCTGCCTCGGCGCATCCCTCGCCCGACTCGAGATCCGCGTGATGTTCGAGGAACTACTGCGGCGCATTCCCGATTGGCGCCTCGCGTCCGGGGCCGAGCCGAAGATCCTCCCCGCCACGTTCACCCGCGCCTACGACATCGTCCCCATCGAGTTCACCCCCACCCGCTGACCCCGCGCGCCAGCCCCCGTTCTTCGGACAATCCACTACGTCAGAGGTTGTCAATTGTCCGAAGAAGAGCAATGACGAGCGAGGTCAGCGGGCGAGCAGCTCGGCGGCGTTGGTGTACAGCGCTCGCTCGAGCACGTCGTCGCGCCAGCCAAGTTGCTGGAAGCGGGCGAGTGCTTCGGGCGCGTGCGGCCAACCGTGCGAGCTGCCGTACAAGATGCGCTCGGCGATGAGCGGCGAGCGGTTGGCCCAGGCGATGTAGCCCTCGCCGCCGGGGAAGTCGCAATAGGGGTCGGGCGCGAGCCACACGTTCGGGTGTTTGAACACGCACATGATCGCGTCGTCGATGTGCGGGTATCCGCCGTGCGACATGACGATGCGCAGCGCAGGGAAGTCGCGGGCGACGCGCCCGATGCCTGCGGGATGGGTGTGCTCGGGGTCGGGCCCGCCGAGCGGCCCGGCATGGATGACCGCCAAGAGGCCGAGGTCTTCGCACAACGCGTACAACGGATACAACAATGGGGAATCTGCGGCGAGCGGTGGACGGAGCCAGCCGGTCTCGAAGTGCACACCGACGAATCCGAACCCATTGCACCGCACGATCTCGTCCATGGCGTTGCGACGATGCGACGCGTCGATGCCTACGAGGGCTACGAAACGACCGGGATGCTCGACGCACAATGCGTTCAGGTGATCGTTCGGGATGGCCACACCGGGCATGCCTCGCCCCGGCAGCACGCCGAGCACGTCGTGGTCGCGCATCCACTCGACACACGCGTCGAAGGTGCGCGGGCGCGCCGGCTCGTCGGGGTGAGATTCGTCGCGCCACAACGGTGTGGTGCGCGTGTGCCACCACACGGCTTCGTGCGACGCAGCCAGCGACGCGTCGAACGGGGCCGTAGGCACCCGCAGCCGGAAGTCGATGACCGCGCCGGCGCTCACGTGAGCAGGATGCCGCCGTCGGCGAGCACGATCTCGCCGGTGACGTACGACGACAGCGGCGACGCGAGGAACAGCACGACGCGGGCGATGTCGTCGGCCACGCCTTCGCGCTGCATCGGGTTGCGGGTGATGTACCCCTTCTTCACGTCGGCTGGCTCGGCGCCGATAGTGGCCGCGAAAGCCGCAGCGGTGCGCTGTCCGCCCTCGGTGTCGATGCTGCCTGGAGCGACGGCGTTGCAGCGGATTCGCGGGGCCAGCTCGAGGGCCATCGACTTGGTGAGCAGCGACACGCCACCCTTCGATGCCGCGTAGTGCCCGAGGTTGCGGGCCGGGCGATACGCCGAGGTCGACGCGATGTTGACGATGGTGCCGCCCTCGGTCATATGAGGCACGCACGCCTGCGCGGTGAGCAGGGTGCCCTTCAGGTTGATGTCGATGAGGCGGTCCCATTCCTCCTCGGGCAGTTCCATGATCGGGAAGGTCGGGAAGAAGATACCGGCGGCCGGCACCACGATGTCGATGCGCCCGAAGGCATCGACCGCGGCTTGGGCGAAGGCTCGGTTGGCGGCGGCGTCGCGCACGTCGGCCTTCTGCGCGATGGCCCGGCTGCCGAGGAACTCGACGGTGAGCTCGGCGCTGGCGAGATCGATGTCGACCGCGCACACCGAGGCGCCGGCCTCGTGGAGACGGCGAGCGATCGCTCGGCCGAGACCGGAGCCGGCCCCGGTGACGACGGCGGTCTTGGCGGACAGGTCGAGGATCTCGGCGATGGATGGTGACGGCTGGTCTACAGACATGGCCGTCACTCTTGCACGTTGCATCCGATGGGCGCCGCGCCGAACGGCTCGAAATGGCGACTCACGGCGTCCTACACTTCAGCCATGCCGACCTACGAGTTCCGCTGCAAGTCCTGCGACACCGTGTTCGAGACCCAGCGGCCCATGAGCCAATCGGACGCCCCGGCACTTTGCCCGGGCGGCCACACCGACACCGTTAAGCTGCTCTCGGTCTTCGTGTCCACTGGCGGCAAGCCCACCTCGAGCGTGTCGGGGGCCGACGTCGCGGCAGCCATGTCGGCCCCCCGCGGCCACGGCGGCGGGTGCGCCTGCCACTGACGTCGGCGTCGACGTCCGCGTTGTTCGGATTGCGGTTGCAGTTGGGGACGGTCAGGGCGCGAGGTGCGTGGCGAGGAAGCGCACGGTGTGGGCCCATGCCGCGGCGGCCGCGGCCGGGTCGGAGAACGTCGCGCTGAAGCTGTTGTCGAACGCGTGGCCGGCTGCGTACTCGTGGAGCTCGACGCCCGCCCGGCCCGCGGCCCACGCCCGCACTGCGGCGATCTGATCGCCGGGGATGTACGGATCGTTCGCGCCGAAGTGGAAGCAGATCGGCGAGGTCACGTCGGTGGCCTTCTCGAGCAGACCCGGCACGGCCGAGCCGTAGTAGCTCACTACGGCGTCGGGCTTGGCCGCACCGGCCAGCTGGAAGCTGGTGCCACCACCGAAGCAGAAGCCGATCACCGCGGCGCGACCGCCGGTCTCGGGCAGCGCACGTAGATGTTCGAGCGCAGCCACGTGATCGCCAAGGCCGATCGTCCAGTCGTAGGAGCTCATGTAGCCGTAGGCCTTGGGCATCTCGGACGGTTCATGCCCGATGTCGACGTTGCGCTCGATACGCCAATAGACGTCGGGGGCCATTGCGACGTAGCCGAGGGCGGCGAGGCGATGGCACACGTCGCGGATGTACTCGTTGACCCCGAAGATCTCTTGCATCACGAGGACCCCTGGGCCGGCGCCGCTCGCGGGGAGGACGGTGTAGCCGTCGAAGGTCAGCCCGTCGGGCGCAGTGATGGACTCGGTGCGCGTCGTCATGGCCGCCGAGCGTACGCGACGGCTGGGCGGTGTGGGTCAGTTCCCCGGGTCGCGTCCGTCGCAGGTGCGCCAGTTCCTGCGGTAGAGCCCGGCGAGGTGCAAACGGTGGCGCACGAACTGCCCGCGGTGGGCGATCATGCCGGTCGCCGAGAGACTGAACTGGTTCACCGTGCAACCCGTGAAGGTGCCCGTTGGGCCGATCCAGGCGAGCGTGCTGGCGAGCCGATGCACCCCAATCCCGATGCCGAGGGCGCGAAAGGGGGCCGCATCGGCGCGATGCGGCCCCCTTTCGCGCACCCTCGGTGGGTAGAACTCGCGGTGGTCAGAACTCTTCGTCGAAGGCGACGTCGCCTTCGACGCCGTGCTGGTACGAGGCCACGGTGCGCTCGAAGAAGTTGGTCAGCTCCTGGACGTCTTGGAGCTCCATGAAGGCGAACGGGTTCTTCGCGCCGTAGCGGCGGGGCAGGCCGAGCTGCATGAGGCGTTGATCGGCGACGAACTCGAGGTAGGTGCGGGTGTCGGTCGTGGACATGCCCGGCACGCCTTGGCCGAGGATGTCGCGGGCGAACTGCTCTTCGCACTCGACAGCTTCTTCGATCATCGCGGTGATCTGCGCCGCGAGATCCTCGTCGAACAACTCGGGCTCTTCGGCGCGGACGGTTTCGACGACGGCGAGCGCGAAGTTCATGTGCATCGACTCGTCGCGGAACACCCAGTTGGTGCCGGCGGCGAGGCCGTTCAGCAGGCCTTTCGAACGAAGGAAGTACACGTAGGCGAACGCGGCGAAGAAGAACAGGCCTTCGATGCACGACGCGAAGCAGATCAGGTTGAGCAGGAACTGCTTGCGCTGCTCGGGGGTCTCGATGCGGTGCAGCTCGTTGATGGAGCTGATCCACTTGAAGCAGAACTCGGCTTTCATGCGGATGGACGGGATGGTCTCGACCGCGTCGAACGCCGCCTCGCGCTCGGCGAGATCGGGGATGTAGTTGTCGAGGAGGGTCAGATAGAACTGGACGTGCTGCGCTTCTTCGAAGAGCTGGCGGCTGAGGTACAGCCGGGCCTCGGGTGCGTTGATGTGCTTGTACAGGTTCAGCACCAGGTTGTTGGCGACGATCGAGTCGCCGGTGGCGAAGAACGCCACCAACCGGTTGATGAGGTGCTTCTCGGCCGGGAGCAACTTGCGGTCGAGGTCGACGAGATCATCGGAGAAGTCGATCTCCTCGACGGTCCAGGTGTTCTTGATGGCGTCACGGAACATGTCGTAAAACGCCGGGTACTTCATGGGTCGCAGGGTCAGGTTGAAGCCTGGTTCGAGGATCGACGCCGGCCGGCCCGAAGACGGGATCGGGACCGCGCGGGCGGCCGGCGTGTCCCCGACAGCCGGAGCGTTGGCCCCGGCCCGGAGATGCGTTGCACCCACGGTCGGGTACGCGCCCGTCAGGTCGTGATCAGTCAATGCCATGAGAAATCCAAACTTTGAAAAAATGGGGAAGTGAACAACGTGGTGCCGGCATGGTGCCGGCATGGTGCCGGCGGAGGTGAGCCGGTCGGCTCAGTCGCAGGCTTCGCATGCCTCGGGGTTTTCGAGCGAGCACGCCACGGCCTCGGCGTCGCTGAACACCTTCGCGGCCGGCGAGGACGCGGTGGCCGCCGACGCGGGCACCGCCGAGGTGACCGTGGCGGTGGGGCCGGACGGCGCAGACGTGGTCTGGTTGATGCGGGTGGCCGGACGGGACCGCAGGTAGTAGGTGGTCTTGAGGCCGGCCTTCCACGCGTGCAGGTACATCGACGACAACTTGCCGATGGTCGGCGACTCCATGAACAGGTTCAGCGACTGGCTCTGGTCGATGAACGCCCCGCGCTCGGCCGCCATGTCGATGAGTGACCGCATGGGAATCTCCCATGCCGTGCGGTAGATGGCCTGGAGCTCAGTCGGGATGCCGTCGATGTTCTGAACGGAACCTTCGGAGCGCTTGACCTTGTTCTGCATGTCTTCGTTCCACAGGCCGAGGCGCTGCAGGTCGCGGACGAGGTAGCGGTTGATCTGGAGGAACTCGCCCGACAGCGTCTCGCGCTTGAACAGGTTGGACACCTGCGGCTCGATGCACTCATAGCAGCCGGCGATCGAGGCGATGGTGGCCGTGGGGGCGATGGCGATCACGAGCGAGTTGCGCAGCCCGTGCGCCGCGATGCGGTCGCGCAGTGTTTGCCAACGTGCCGCGTCGGTGGGTGCGGCATGGGCGAGGTCGAACTGCAGGTGGCCCTGGGCGGCGCGGGTCTCGTTGTAGCGGGGGTGCGGGCCGAACTGCTCGGCGAGCTCGGTGGAGGCCCACAGCGCGTGGAAGTACATCTCCTCGGAGATGCGGCGCGACAGCTCCCGGGCCTCGGGGCCGTCGAACGGCATGCGCAGCTTGAAGAAGACGTCCTGGAGGCCCATGAGACCGAGCCCGACGGGGCGCCAGGCGTCGTTGGACCGACCGGCGGCCTCGGTGGGGTAGTAGTTGATGTCGATCACGCGGTCGAGGAACGGCACCGCGGTGCGAACGACCTCGCCCAGGCGCTCGAAGTCGAATGCTCCGTCGTGCACGAGCGAACCCAGGTTGACCGAACCAAGGTTGCACACCGCGGTCTCGGCCTGGTCGGTGACCTCGATGATCTCGGTGCAGAGGTTGGACAGGTGCACGACGCGGCCCGGATGGCCGGTCTGGTTGCAGCGCTTGTTCGACGGGTCCTTGAAGGTCATCCAGCCGTTGCCGGTCTGGGCGAGGGTGCGCATCATGCGGCTGTACAACTCGCGCGCCGGGACCTGCTTCTCGTAGATGCCTGCCGCCTCGGCCTCGAGGTAGGCCTGGGCGAAGTCGTCGCCGTAGAGGTCGGTCAGGTGCGGGACCTTCGCGGGGTCGAACAACGACCACATCCAGTCCTGCTCGACGCGCTGCATGAACAGGTCGGGTACCCAGTTGGCCAGGTTGAGGCTGTGGGCGCGGCGCATGGAATCGCCGGTGTTGTCGCGCAGTTCGAGGAAGTCTTCGATGTCGGCGTGCCAGGTCTCGAGGTAGACGCATGCGGCACCCTTGCGCTTGCCGCCCTGGTTGACCGCGGACACCGAACAGTCGAGGGTCTTGAGCCACGGGATGATGCCGTTGGACAGGCCGTTGGTGCCCCGGATGAGCGAGCCCTTCGACCGGATGCGGTGATACGCGAGGCCGATGCCGCCGGCGAACTTCGACAGCTTCGCAACGTCGGTGTAGCGGTTGTAGATCGACTCGAGGTCGTCTTCGGGGGAGTCGAGCAGGTAGCAGCTCGACATCTGCGGGTGCGCGGTGCCCGAGTTGAACAGGGTGGGCGAGGACGGCAGGTAGGACAGCGAGCTGAGGAGCCGATAGAAGCGGATGGCTTCGTCGGGGCTCTGCGAGAGCCCACAGGCCACGCGGAGGAAGAAGTACTGCGGGGTCTCGATGACCTTGCGCTCGCTGGGGTGGCGCAGCAGGTACCGGTCATAGACGGTGCGCAGGCCGAAGAACTCGAACAGGGCGTTGTTGTCGGCGACGACCGCGTCGTTGAGCTTGCGGAAGTTCAGCGTGACGAACTCGGCGATGTTGTCGGCCACCAGGCCGAGGCGGTGACCGAGCGAGATCGACTGGCTGAACGAGTAGACGTCCTGGTTCTGGACCTCTTTGTCGATGTAGGTGCTGAGCAGTCGGGCCGCGAGTCGGGAGTAGTTCGGCTCCTCGACGATGAGCGCCGCCGCGGTGCGGATGGACAGTTCGTCGAGCTCCTCGGTGGTGGCGCCGTCGCAAAGGCCGGAGATGGTGCGCGTGGCGATGCGGAGTGGCTCGACCCCATCGAGCCCGTCGGCACAGCGCTGCACGGCGCGGACGATCTTGTTCACGTCGACGGCCTCGGAGTCGCCGTTTCGCTTGCGGACGCGCATGGTGGACGATCCGCTGGTAGACGCGCTGGTAGGTGTCGTAGCGTCGAGCCGATCATCCGTGATGGTCATCCAGGGGCCTCCGAAAGCGCGCAGCAGACCAAACGAGGTCCGCGGGGGTCCCCAATTACAACCGTGAAATTCCACGCGTGTCAAGACCTTCGGCTCGTACTTGACACGGGTTTGTCACGTTGCGGCGATGGAGTCGCCTCCTGGCGTTTTCCCTGGTCACGGATTCGGACGGGCGAACCGCGAAGGGTGGTCGCCGCGAGGCGCTACGGTGCCCGGTTATGCAGGGTGCACCCCTCCGCTCCCGGGTCCGTCGGGCTGCCAAAGGCGAACCGCCACGCCTGCTCCTGCTGGCGCACGGCTACAGCTACCACCCCGAGGAGATGCTGGCCTACGGGACCGTAATCGACCCCGAACGCCGCTTCGTGCTGGTCGCGCCCCGTGGACCCATCGAACTGCCCAACGGTGCGGCCGCTTGGTCTATACCGAAAGACCGGGAGCCGCCCCCATTCATCAAGGCATCAGATGCGCTTTCAGCCACTCTCGATGCGGCGTGCGCGCGCTACGGGGTCGCCCGCGCCGACGCAATCGTGGGCGGTTTCTCCCAGGGCGCGATCATTTCGTTCACCCTGGCGCTCGACCCGTCGACCGTGCGCCCCGCGGCCGTGATCAATTGGTGTGGTGGGCTCCCGGTCGGCCGGGGGACTCCGATCGATCTCGATCGCCTCGAGACGCTCCCCGTGCTCTGGCAGTTCGCCGCACGCGACGAGGTCGTGCCACCCGAGTTCTCTCGCGCCGGCGCGAAGACGGCGCTCGCGCACGGCGCCGCGCTCACCCGACGGGAGTACGACATCACCCACGCCATCTCGGTCGAGATGCTCGCCGATGCGCGTACCTGGCTGGCTGCCCGATAAACCCGAGCCCGGTCAGCGGCCGGTCCACGCCTGCAAGAACCGGGCCACGAGCTGCTCGAGGGTGGCCGCATCGGCCACACCGGCCTCGGTCTTGTCGAGGAAGTGCCAGCCGCTCGTGGTCAGGGCCTGCTGCACGCGGGTCTTTTCGATGGTGACGCGGCGGCCGGCCATCGTGGCGAGCACCACGTCAGCCGACGTGATCGGCTCGAGCTCAACGAGCTCGAGCTGGCCGCTGGCCCGCGGACTTGCGATTGCCAAGCGGGTGCCCGCCTCGAGCGCGAGCACGAGGTCGTAGGAATTGGCACGCTCGAGCATGGTGTCGAGCGCCGTCTTGTCGGTGGGTGGCGTGAGCGCCGCGGCCGCCACGCCGAGCGTGGACGAGATCGACTCGAGGTCGCGAGCGTCGAAGCTCTCGCGGCGCACGAACGTGCTGGCTATCTGGGCGAGCGCGACGAGGCCACCCGTGGTGCGCTCGGGCCGATCGACCCCGACCCGCAGACTGCCCCACGCACTCGGCCCACCGATCTCGGCCCACGTCGCACCACCGCGCCGCACGATGCACGACCAGTCGATCACGCCACCACACGAGGTCTCGAGCGTGGCGCGCCGATCACTGCGGATGATGATGACGAGCGGCGTGCGGGCGAGCGTCTCGGACAAGCTGTCGAAGGGATCGGTGCCGCCCGAGGACTGGGCGCCCAGTCGCGCGAGGTCGACCCACGACCGCGGGGTAAGCCACGCCTCGGCGTCGATGCCGCCACCCGATCGAAGTCGGGCGAGCGTGGCCCCCGGGTCCTCGACGCGCACCGTGAGGGACGCGTCGCCCAGATCGGCGCACACGTCGGCCATCTCGGTGGCGCACAACAGGACCTTGGTGGCCACGTCGTCGGGGGGCCGCTGGTCGTTGCCGCGCGTGGCGCGGAGCGCGAAAGCGGACGCCACGAGGGCGACGAGCCCGACGACCATGACCACCCGTTTCATCGCGCAGCACGGTAGTCGCCGGCCAACGATCGCTCGGCTCAGGTGGTGGTTGTCACCTCGACGGCCAAGCTGACGTTGTCGGTGTCGACGCGTCCGACGTGCACGCGCCGGCCTTCGGGCAGCGGCCCGACGATGAGCTCGACGGCCAACACCTCGGCCTGCACCGATTCGCGGTGGGTGGCGAGTGCGGCGACCACCTTGGCCGGCGCATCAACCCACACGCGAATGCGGTCGGTGACGACGAAGTCCTCGTCTTTGCGCGCCTGTTGCACGAGCCGGATCACGTCGCGGGCGAGCCCCTCGGCCTCGAGGCCGGGGGTGATGGCCACATCGAGGGTGACGACGGCGTCGTTACTGCGCAATGCGGACGCGGTGACACCGTCGGGCGACTCGAGCGCGAGCTCGAACTCGTTCGGGGCCAGCGTGTGGCCGGCGACCGTAACCGTGCCGTCGTCGTTCGAGCTCCACGCGCCCGAGCGCGCACCGGCGAACACGTTCTGCATGTCCTTTCCGAGACGCTGGCCGAGCAGCTTGCCGTTCGGGCGGAGGATGAAGGTCGCGTGCGCGGCGAGATCGGCGGACAGCTCGACCCGCTTGACGTTGACCTCGTCCTCGATGAGATGGGTGAGTCCCGCGAGAGAAGCGGTATCGGCCCCGGCCACCACCAGAGATGCCAATGGCAAGCGCACGCGCAGCCCGGAGTCTTCGCGGAGGCGCAACGCGGTCGAGCACACGTCGCGCACGCGGTCCATGGCGACCACGAGCTCGTGGTCGGCCGGCAGCGCGTGGGCATCCGGCCAATCGGCAAGGTGGATGGATGCGGTGGCGTCGGCGGAGGACTCCGAAGGTGCTGCGGTGAGGCCGCGATAGATCTCCTCGGTGACGAACGGCAGCAAAGGCGCACACAGCCGGGTCAGGGTGTGCAACACGGTGTAGAGCGTGTCGTACGCGTTGCGCTTGTCGGCATCGTCGCCGCCGGCGGGGGCCCAGAAGCGATCGCGCGATCGCCTGATGTACCAGTTGTTGAGCGCGTCGAGGTACAGGGTGATGTCGGTGCACGCGCCGGCGAGGTCGTACGCGTCCATGCGAGCAGTGACCGCGTCGACGAGCTCGCGCGTCTTGGCCAACACGTAGCGATCGAGGAGCTGGGGCGAGTCGGCTCGGTACTCGGCGCGATATCCGTCGACGTTCGCATAGAGCGTGAAGAAGGAGTACGCGTTCCAGATGGGGTTGATGACCAACCGCACGGTGTCGCTGATGCCCGAGCCTTCACGATCGATGCGGAGGTCGCCGCCGCGCAGGATGGGCGAGGCCATGAGGAACCAACGCAGCGAGTCGGAACCGATGGTCTCGAACACCACCTCGGGGTCGGGGTAGTTGCGGAGCCGCTTCGACAGCTTGCGTCCGTCCTCGTCGAGCACGACGCCGTGACAGATGCAGTTCTTGAACGCCGGACGGTCGAACAACGCCACGGACAACACGTGCATCGTGTAGAACCAGCCGCGCGACTGTGCGATGTACTCGACGATGAAGTCGGCCGTATTGTTGTCCACCCACTCCTTGTTCTCGAATGGGTAGTGCGCTTGCGCGAACGGCATCGCGCCCGACTCGAACCAGCAGTCGAGCACCTCGGGGACGCGGCGCATCATTGAACGGCCGGTGGGGTCGTCGGGGTTGGGACGCACGAGGTCGTCGACGAACGGGCGGTGCAGGTCGGTGACGGTGACGCCGAAATCAGCCTCGAGCTCGGCGATGGAGCCGTACACGTCGATGCGCGGGTATTCGGGGTCGTCGCTGCGCCACACCGGGATGGGCGCGCCCCAGAAGCGGTTGCGCGAGATCGACCAGTCGCGCGCGTTCGCAAGCCACTTGCCGAACGCACCGTCACGTACGTGGTCGGGGATCCAGTTGATCTCTTGGTTGAGCTCGACGATGCGATCGCGGAATGCGGTGACCTCGACGTACCAGCTCGACATGGCGCGGTAGATGATGGGCGTGTCGGTGCGCCAGCAGTGGGGATAGTTGTGCTCGATCGTGTCGTGGCGCACCACGCGGCCGAGCTCCTTCAGGTGGCGGATGATCTTCGGGTTCGCATCGAAGACGTTCTCGCCCGCCCACTCGGGTACGTCGTCGGTGAAGCGACCCTCGTCGTTGACCGGCACGACGAGCTCGATGAGGTTCTCGTTGGAGACGCGTTGGTCGTCCTCGCCGAAGCCCGGCGCGATGTGCACGACGCCGGTGCCATCGTCGACGCCGACGAAGTCGGCCGCCAGGACGCGGAACGCATGCGGTTGATCGGCGAAGTACGGGAACAGGGGCGTGTAGCCGCGACCCACAAGACTTGCACCGGTGAACGAGTCGATGAGTGTGGCATCGGCGAACTGTGCGGCGTAGCGCTCACGAGCGTTCGTGCTGAGCACATAGCGCACACCGTCGAGCTCGAGCATCACGTAGTCGATGTCGGCGCCGACCGCGAGCGCGAGGTTTGCCGGCAGGGTCCACGGTGTGGTGGTCCAGGCGAGGATGCGTGTCTCGGGTTCGTCGGCCGGAGCACCGGGCAACGGGTCGAGGGTGAACGCAACGGTGAGCGCAGGATCCTGGCGCGGCCGCGTCGCATCGTCGAGGCGGATCTCGAAGTTCGACAGCGGGGTCTCGGCGCCCCACGAATACGGCATCACGCGGTACGCCTCGTACACGAGGCCCTTGTCCCAAAGCTGCTTGAACGCCCACATGACCGACTCCATGTAGGGCAGGTCCATGGTCTTGTAGTCGTTGTCGAAGTCGACCCAGCGCGCCTGGCGCGTGACGTAGTCCTCCCACTCCTTCGTGTACCGCAGCACCGAGGTACGACAGTGCTCGTTGAAGCGCCCGATGCCGTACTCGGTGATGGCCCGGCGGCCCGACATCCCGAGCTCCTTCTCGGATTCCATCTCGGCGGGGAGGCCGTGGCAGTCCCAACCGAAGCGGCGGTCGACGCGCCGACCCTTCATGGTCTGATAGCGCGGGACGACGTCCTTCACGTAACCGGTGAGCAGGTGGCCGTAGTGCGGCAGGCCGTTCGCGAACGGCGGGCCGTCGAAGAAGATGTACTCGTTGTCGCCGCCCGGCCGCGACGACACCGACTGTTCGAAGGTCTTTGCGGCCTCCCAGTCGGCCAGGATGCGGCGCTCGATCGCGGGGAAGTCGGGCTTGGGCTCGACTTTCGGATACGGCGCAGCATTCGGGGCATCGGACATGGGCCAAAGGCTACCGGGGAGCCTGCGCGGCCTACGATCCAGATTTCATGCGGTGGTGCTGGGTCGGTACGCCTCGCGGCGCACTCCTCCGGCCGGGCATGTCGACATGAAGGGCTGCGGTGCTCACCAAAGGTTTCAAGGACAACTTGTCGTCGTGGTTCGAGATCGCGGCCCGTCACGAGGGCGACTTGCGCATCACCACGTGGGTGCCGGTCCGCGACGACCTTCGCGGCGCCGACGGCGCCCTCCGTCTCGCTGCACTCACGTTCGCCGTCGACTCGGCGGTAGGGATGAGCGCGGGGTTCTCGGCTCTGCCGAACTGGGTGGTCACCACCGACATCGACCTGCGAATCTTCGCCGACGCCCGCGTCGGGCCGGTGCGCACCGAGGCCCACACCTTGCGCGCTGGTCGCTCGCAAGTGCTGGCCGAGGCCCGTCTCTATGACGAGGGCCAGGGTGACCTCCTCGTCGGTCACGCCACGGCGAACCACGGAGCGCTGTCACCAGAGAACGGCGCACCCCTCGAACTCTTCCCCGTGGGCGAGATCCTCCGGCAGTCGTCCTCGCATGCGGGGGTGCGGCCGCAGATGAGCGACACATTCGGTGCACGCGTCGTTGGGCCGGGCATCGTCGAACTCGACATGGTCGACAACGCCCGAAACCCTTGGGGCATCCTCCACGGTTGCCTGCATACGCTCCTCGCTGAGGACGCGGCTCGTTCGCTGGTCGAAGGCCGCATCACTGGCGTGTCGATCCGATTCATGGCGCCGGTGCGCGTCGGCCCGGCGCGTGCGCACGCCACGTTGCTCGCCAGCTCGGGTGGCTCGGTCACCGTGCGCGTCGAAGTGCGTGACCCCGGTGCGCATGATCGCCTCGGCAGCCTCGCGCTCATCACCGTGCACCCCGAGGCAAACGTCCGCTGAACGCGCTGGTCGGCCACTTGTTGCGCGATTCTGCCGCTCCTGGCGGCGCGAGCGCGCAAAGAGTTGCGCCGTCGCCTAGGACACGAAGCCGCGGACGATGACGCGGGTCGTCCATTGCACCACTCGATAGGTCATGACCCCGGATCGTAGGTGACCATCGACACGTCGATCCCGCCGTTGGACGTG